>Ga0126378_10001053_pt1 | contig 20627 bp, 11 predicted proteins | sample PanSoiMetPlot_23_FD_92587 | JGI IMG/M metagenome (GOLD analysis project Ga0126378, IMG submission 92587) | Tropical forest soil microbial communities from Panama - MetaG Plot_23 | ecosystem: Environmental > Terrestrial > Soil > Tropical forest > Bulk soil | place: Panama | collected 2016-02-17
GCCGGTCCGAGCCTGCTGTCGGTCTCGACCGCCACACACGATGCGGCATCGCTGGCGGCGACGGAGGCGACCCTAGCCACAATTGCGCGGCCCGAGGTCAGGGAGGCCCTGGCGCGCAACGATGCCGAACTGCGCAGTCACGTCACCCACTCGATTGAGCGCTTCGGGCTCGCAGATCGACTCAGCGTCGCGGGGCATCCAGGTCTCGTCACCCTGGAGCCGCGGTCCGCGCTTGGCGTCCCAATGAATACCCTGCGACTGCTCCTCGTCCAGGAGCTGCTCGTGCGCGGCATTTACTGCCTCGGTCCCATCTTCCCCTCGCGGCAGCATGGCGGGCCGATGCTGGATCAGGTGGCGCAGGCGCTCGATCAAGTTGTGGGCATAATCAGCGCAGCGGTGCATGAGGACGATCACCTTCACCAGATGCTGCATCTTGCAGAGACCGAGCGCACGATTCTGCGCCGCGGCTGGTGCCGTACGTGATTCGGGGAGTAGCGAATGTCGGGCGTGCGGCGGGGCGCACCCCGCAAATTGCCGTCACCGTTCCTGCGCGCGATCGCGCCCTGCCGCTCGCCTTCAGTGGACTTCTCGCCATGGCCGCGACCATGGGCATAGGCCGCTTCGTTTACACACCGATCCTGCCCTTCATGACCCAGGCGTTGGGGCTCAGCGAGCCCCAGGCCGGGCTGATTGCCTCAGCGAACTTCCTCGGCTACCTCCTGGGCGCGCTGGGCGCGGCGAGCGCGCACCTTGGCGGCGGGCGCCGGCGCTGGTTGCTCGTCGGTCTTGCCGCCAGCGCGCTCTCGACCGGTGCCATGGGCCTCGCGACCTCCATGGCGGCTTTCCTTGCCCTGCGCTTCATCGGGGGCGTGGCCAGCGCCTTTGTCCTCGTCTTCGCGTCCGCTTTGGTGCTGGACCGCCTCGCGCTCGTCGGGCGGCCCGGACTCTCTGCCCTCCACTTCGCCGGCACCGGCGCGGGCATCGTCTTTTCCGCCCTTCTCATCGTCGGCCTGGCGGCGGCCGGCATGGGCTGGCGCGTGCAGTGGCTCGCGAGCGGTGTCGCCTCTCTCGCCGCCCTTCCGGCCGCGTGGCGGCTGGTCCCCGATGCTCCCGAGACCCCGCCACCGACCGCCGAACCCGGGCGCGGCAATGCGCGCCTGACGGTCCTGGTGCTCGCCTATGGGCTGTTCGGCTTCGGCTATGTGATCACGGCGACCTTCATCTCCACCATCGCCCGCGCGACACCCGCCGAGCCCCTGGTCTGGGTCGCTGTCGGCCTCTCAGCCGCGCCCTCGGTCGCCGTCTGGGCCGCGATCGGGCAACGCATCGGCAATGAGGCGAGCTTCGCGCTCGCCTGCCTGATCGAGGCCGCTGGCGTTGCGCTCAGCGTACTCTCGGCTGGGGTGACGGGGCTCCTGGTCTCGGCCGTGCTGCTCGGCGGCACGATGATGGGCCTCGTCGCGCTCGGCCTTATCGAGGCGCGGCGCCTGACCCGCGGCGATCCGCGCCGGAGCCTAGCCCTCATGACCGCAGCCTTTGGCCTCGGGCAGATGATCGGTCCGAGCTTCGCCGGCCTGCTTTACGATTTTGCTAGCAGCTTCTGCCTGCCCTCGCTCGCGGCGGCCGCGGCCTTGGTGGTCGCCGCGGGGCTGGTCGCCTGCCGCGACGCTGCCGGACACTGGAGAGGACGTCAACATCATTGCAGCGGGACCACATGCGCCGCATCGCGAGCGCCCCATTTGCTCGACGCCACGCCCGACCGGCCAAAGCCAGAGGACTTGCTTGCATGATGAAAGAGCAGGTGGAGACATTGGTCATCGGCGCGGGCCAAGCCGGACTGGCGATGAGTCATATGCTCACCCAACGCGGCTGCGAGCATCTGGTTCTCGAGCGGCGGCGGATTGCCGAACGCTGGCGAGCGGAGCGATGGGATGGTCTGCGGTTCCAGTTCCCCAACTGGTCCGTGCGGCTTCCCGATTTTCCGTTACGCCACTGTGCCCCTGACGAATTCGCGACAAGCCGCGAGATCGTGGATTTCCTCGTGGCCTATGCGGGTGCCGTCGCCGCGCCCGTTTGCTGCGGGGTTGCGGTGACACAATTACGTTGCCGCGGCGATCGTCGTGGTTTCGCTGCGGAGACCACACACGGACTTGTCGAGGCAGCCAATGTCGTGGTCGCGACCGGCCCGTACCAGCGCCCGATAATTCCCGCGCTCCTGGACCCGGCTGTGGGGTTTCAGCTGCATGCGAGTCGCTATGTCAGGCCCGAGCAGCTCCCACCCGGAGCCGTGCTGATCATTGGCTCGGGCGCATCGGGCGTCCAGATCGCCGAAGAGCTCGTACGCGCCGGGCGCCATGTCTATCTCTCGGTCGGCCATCACCGCCGCATGCCTCGGCGATACCGCGGCCGCGATCTTATGTGGTGGCTGTGCGAGCTCGGCCTCGATCAGACGCCGGTAGAGCGGCGCGGACCGGACAGGTCACTGCCGCTAATCACCGGTGCCTACGGCGGTCACACGATCGATTTCCGAAACTTGGCCAAGCAAGGCGTCAGGCTGCTCGGTCACGCAAAAGCTGCACACGACGGCTGGCTCGATTTCGCGCCGGACCTGGCCGCAACCTTGGCACACGGGGACGCTACCTATGCTGGCTTTCTGGAGATAGCAGACGCCCATGTTGCGCACAATGCCTTGGACATGCCGCAAGATCCGACCGCCCACGCGACCCTGCAGGACCCACCCACCCTGTCTGCACCCGTTGGCCGCCTCGACCTTCGCTCTGCCGGCATCGGCTCGGTCATCTGGGCGACCGGCTACTGCTTCGATTTCAGTTGGATCGACATTCCGGTGCTGGATGTGGACGGTAATCCGATTCACCGGCGCGGAGTTACCAACGTAACAGGGCTGTATTTTCTCGGCCTACCATGGCTTTCCAGAATGAATTCGTCTTTCCTGTCCGGAGTCGGGCAGGACGCGGCAGAGCTTGCCAATTACATCGCTGGGGAAAAGTCGGGCCGCCGAAGCAATGCGGATGACTTCCGGCGGCTCTCTACCGGCGCAATTTGAGTTTGCCACGCCAAATGTCCATCGAGGGTCAATCGCATCATCCCGCTGCTGCCCCGATGTCCGGTGTGTCTCCCACTTCCGTTTCGCTGTTTCGATGCACGCATCGAGGTCGCAAGGCGCACGGATCAAATGACCGCTTCGGGTCATAAGCGGTCGTCAGATCGGCGCCCGTCTACGTCCGCTGTTCACTCAGGAGCAGACGCTAGCTGCAGAGGAGCCCCGCGTCGAAGAGGTGGGAGGTTTCCCTGTTCTGTCTCCAATTTTTCGCTGATACGCGCTCAAAAATTCCCTGTGAGTTTCACGCCTGGGGCCGAGGTCTCTAGTCGGGAAGCGCCTGAGCTGCGGGCATTTCTGGGTGGTACGGATGCGGGCGACCGGGCCCTTGGGTTCGAAAATCCCTGTAAATTTCCCTGTTACTAGGGAATTTGGCCGTGAGACGGGTTCGCTAGAGACTGCGCCCTCCACCATCGCCGTCCGTCGTCGTCGAGCTCCGGATTGACACCTGGCGCGGCCCGATCCCACTATTTTCAAACGGAAACTCAGGGAGGCGTGCCATGCGGACTCTTTGGATTGCGGCGGGTGCGGCGCTCGCCTTGGCTGCGGGCGGTGCGCGGGCTGATACCCTGGCGGTGTGCTCAGAGGCGAGCCCGGACGCGCTCAACTCGGCGCTCACGGATTCCAACACGAGCTTCGACGTCAGCGAGCAGATCGCCGACCGTCTCGTGGAGATGGAGATCGGCGGATCGAAGGTGATCCCCGGCCTCGCGGAATCCTGGACCATCTCGCCGGACGGCCTGCACTACACGTTCAAGCTCCGGCACGGCGTGAAGTTCCAGTCCAGCGCCAAGTTCAAGCCGACGCGCGACATGAACGCCGACGACGTGGTGTTCAGCTTCACGCGCATGTACGACAAGGCGAACAGCTACAACAAGGTGAGCGGCGGGCACTATCCGATGTACGACGATTTCGTCGGGCCCGCGCTCAAATCCGTGAGCAAGGTCAGCGACGACACCGTTGTATTCGACCTCAAGGAGCCGTCGGCCTCGCTCCTGAGCGCGCTCACCGTGCAGTCCTTCTCGATCTGGCCGGCGGAATACGCGGCGGCGATGGAGAAGGCCGGCACGCCGGAGCAGCTCGACCTGGCGCCGCTCGGCACCGGTCCGTTCCAGCTGGTCGAGTACCAGATGGACAGCCTGGTGCGCTTCCGGAAGTTCGACGACTTCTGGGGCGCCAAGGGCGGCATGCCTGATCGCGCCGCCAAGGTCGATCAGATGGTCTACGCCATCACCAAGGACCCCGCGGTGCGTTTCGCCAAGCTGCGCGCGGGCGAGTGCCAGGTCCTGCGCTACCCGAGTCCGGCCGATCTGCCGGCCATGCGGACGACCCCCGGCATCGTCGTCCCGGGGGCGCCGATCGCGGCCGAGAGCACCATCGCCTGGCGCGTCGACAAGAAGCCGTTCGACGATCCGCGTGTGCGGGAGGCGCTGACGCTCGCCATCAACGTGCCCGCGATCCTGGACGCGGTATTCCAGGGCAGCGGCAAACCGACGGCCTCGCTCGTGCCGTCGGCTCTCTGGGGTCATAACAGCAAGCTGAAGCCGCGCCCCTATGATCCCGCGAGGGCGAAGCAGCTCCTCACCGAGGCCGGATATCCCGACGGGTTCTCGACCGATCTCTGGGCGATCCCCGTGACTCGCGCCTACATGCCGAACGGCCGCCGCACCGCCGAGCTCGTTCAGGGCGACTGGGCGAAGATCGGCGTCAAGGCGAACATCGTCAGCTTTGAATGGGGCGAGTTCCTCCGCCGCCGGCGCGCCGGCGAGGCGACTGTCACCATGATGGGCGGCACCTGGGACTATCCCGATCCGAGCGAGCTCCTGGTCTGGAACACCTGCGATGCCATCGCCGGCGGCAACAACGTTTCGCACTGGTGCAACAAGGAGTTCTCCGACCTGGTCAAGAAGGCCGACATCGTGACGGACCCCGAGCAGCGCGCAGAGCTCTACGAGAAGGCGCAGGAGGTCTATTACAAGGACATGCCCGGGATCGTGCTGGCGGACGTGAGTGCCTATGCCGCGACCAGCGACAAGGTGCAGGGTTTCAAGCTGCACTTCCTCGGAGGGCAGCCCTTCGGCGGCGTCAGCCTCAAGCCGTAAATCGAAGACATCAAACCCGCGCCATCGCGGTGCCCGGAGAGCGGTTTCATGACAAATGAAGCCGCTCTTTGGTTTTAACCCTGGGAGGTAATTCATGACGGCCTCGAAAGGTCCGGCGCTGAGCTGGGAAGAGTGGGGCAGACGGGACGCCGTGGCCCTTGCCGAGTTGGTCAAGACAAAGCAGGTCTCGGTGCCGGAAGTGGTGGCCCAGGCCGCGGCGGCGGTTGAGCGGCTCAATCCGAAGCTCGGGGCGGTGCTCGAGATCTACGAGAGCGTCCTCAAAGACCCCATTGTCGACGGTCCCAACAAGGACGGCCGGCTCTATGGCGTGCCCATGCTGCTCAAGGATCTGGGCTCGGGGCTCCGCGGCCGCAAGCAGGAGTCGGGCTCCCGGCTCTACCGGGATCACGTGATGAAGGCGACCGATCCAACGGTGGAGAACTATCTGCGTGCGGGACTCGTTCCGATCGGCCGGTCGACGACGCCGGAGTTCGGCATGACCTTCGACACCACGACCGACTATCGGGGATCGCTCATGGTGACCCGCAATCCCTGGAACCTCGATCACACGCCCGGCGGCTCCTCGGGCGGCTCGGCCGCCGCCGTCGCCGCCGGCATCGTGCCCATCAGCATGTCGTCGGACGGCGGCGGGTCGACCCGCATACCCGCGTCCTTCTCGGGATTGGTCGGGCTCAAGGCCACGAGAGGCCGCGTGCCCCGGCCGCTCGCGCAGAGCGAGTACATCACGCGGATCAGCATCGACGGCGTCGTCACCCGCAGCGTCCGCGATACCGCGGCCGCCTACGACTACCTCACCCGCATACCCGAGGGCGGCGCATTCATTCACATGGGACCGCCCGCGAGCTTCTATTCGGCCTCGGTCGACCGCGACCCCGGAAAGCTCAAGATCGGCCTCTCGACCGGGCGCTGGGGACGGCAGACCGACACGGATCGCGAGGTCGCCGAGCGCGTGCGTGTCGTCGGCAAGCTCCTGGAGGAGCTCGGCCACCACGTCGAGGAATTCGATGACGCCGCGGTCTGCAATTGGGAGACGTTGTGGGACGGCTATGTCACCAACTGGATCTCCAGCCGCGCCCAGTTCCGCACCAAGGCCCAGGAACTGCGTATCAATCCCAGCGACCTCGGCAAATACCTCGGTCCCATGGTGCACCGGCACTATCTCGCCGCCGACCGCTACGACAAGTTCGACATCTGGCGGATGATGGAGTGCAACAACCAGGTCAGCCGCGCCTTCGGCCGCTTCATGAGCCGGTTCGACCTGCTGCTGACGCCGACCCTGGCGATCCGAGTGCCCAAGGCGAACGGACCCTACTCGCTGCTGCTCGACGAGGACCTCGAGCCCTGGGTCGGCCGCCTCTGCGATGCTTGCCGGTACACCATGCCCGGCAACGAGACGGGGATGCCCGGCATTTCCGTGCCCGCGGGGCTCGACCAGGACGGTCTCCCGATCGGCGCTCAACTCCATGCGAAGTGGAGCCGCGAGGACTTGTTGCTGCAGGTCGCCGCTCAGATCGAGCGGGCAAAACCGGAGTGGTTCGGCGCCGTTCCGCCGGTACACGTCTAGGCGCGGGCCCAGTGCACGAACGCACTGCGTCCTTCGACTCGCTCGCTACGCTCGCGGCTCAGGATGAGGCGGATTCTTGATGGCATTGAGAAAATATCCTCATCCTGAGCCGGCGCGAAGCGCCGAGTCGAAGGACGCAGTGATTCCATCCAGGTGCGACGCCTCTAGCGGGAGACGCTCGGGCTCTCGAGGCGACGCACGCCCGTCGCCTCGGCGACGAAGACCAGGTCGGTGCGGCCGATGAACAAGCCGCTCTCGACGACGCCAACCACCCGCCCGATGCGCTCCTCCAGCCGAGCGGGATCCCCGATCGGGCCGAAGGCGCAGTCGACAATCCGGTTGCCGCCGTCGGTGACGAAGGGCTCGCCCGTCGCCGACAGGCGCAAGCGCACCTTGGCGCCGAGCGCCTCGAGCTCGACCTCGGTTGCCTCGATGCCGAAGGCCGCGACCTCCACGGGCACCGGTACCCGCGTTCCCAGGCGGTCGACCATCTTGGCGCCGTCGACGACGATCGCGAGCCGTCGGCTGGCGGCCGCCACGACCTTCTCGCGCAGCAACGCGCCGCCGAGCCCTTTGATCAGATTGAGCGTGCCGCGCTCGACCTCGTCGGCGCCGTCGATGGTGAGGTCGATCTGCCGATGCGCCGCGAACGAGGTGAGGGGAATGCCCAGGGCGGCGGCCTCGGCCGCGGTTCGCTCGGAGGTCGGAATCCCCAGAAAGCGCAGTCCCTGGCCGTGACGTCGCGCGAGCGCCTCGATGGCGAAACGCGCGGTCGAGCCGGTGCCGAGGCCGACGACCATGCCATCATCGACGAGCGCCACCGCGGCCTCGGCGGCCGCACGCTTCAGAGCGTCCCGATCGCCGCTCAATCGAGCGGCCGCCACGCGCGGCCGTCGCGCGCCAGCAGCTCGTCGGCGGCCGCGGGGCCGCTGCCGCCCGCGACGTAGTTCGGGAAGTCCTTCGGCGGATTGCTCGCCCAAAGGTCGAGGATCGGCTGCACGGCCTGCCAGCCCGTCTCCACATTGTCGGCGCGCTGGAACAAGGTGGCATCGCCGATCATGCAGTCGTAGAGCAGGGTCTCGTAGCCCGTGCTGGGCACCATCTTGAAATAGGTCTTGTAGGCGAAGTCCATGCTGACGTTGCCGAGGCGCACGGTCGGGCCTGGACGCTTGGCGGCGAATTTCAGCGCGATGCCCTCGTCGGGCTGGATGCGCAGGATCATCCAGTTGGGATTCATCTTCTGCACGCGTGTGCCGCGGAAGAGCGCATAGGGCGCCTGGTGGAACCGGATCGCGATCTCGGTGCGCCGGCGCTGCAGGTGTTTTCCGGTGCGCAGGTAGAAGGGAACGCCGGCCCAGCGCCAATTGTCGATCTTGAGCTTCCACGCGAAGAAAGTCTCGGTGGTCGAGTTAGGAGCGACGTCGTGCTCGTGCCGATAGGCAGCGACGGGCTTGCCCAGAACCGTGCCCGCGTCGTATTGGCCGCGTACTGTGGCCTTCAGCAGGGCCGCGGGACGCAGCGGGCGGATCGCCTCGATGACCTCGGCCTTCTTCGCCCGGACGGCATCGGCGTCGAAGGAGATCGGCGGCTCCATCGCGGTCATGGCCAGGAGCTGGAACATGTGGTTGGGCACCATGTCGCGGAGCGCACCGGTCTTCTCGTAGAAGTCGCCGCGCTGCTCGACGCCGACGGTCTCCGCGGCCGTGATCTGGACGTGATCGATGTGCTCGCGATTCCAGATCGGCTCGAAGAGTCCGTTGGCGAAGCGCAGCGCCATGACGTTCTGGACCGTTTCCTTTCCGAGGTAGTGGTCGATCCGGTAGATCTGGTGTTCCCGCAGGTTCTTCAGGATCTCGGCGTCGAGCGCCTTGGCCGACGGCAGGTCGTGGCCGAACGGCTTCTCGATCACGACCCGGCGCCAGGAGCGGCCGTTCTCGGTGACGAGGCCCGCGGCTCCGAGGGCGGAGATCACCACGCCGAAGAAGCGATCGGCGATCGCGAGATAGAAGAGGCGATTGCCCGCGGTGCGGGCCGTCTTGTCGATCTCTGTGAGGTGCGCGTCCAGCCGCCGATAGAGGGCGGGGTCGCCCAGGTCGCCCTGGACGTAGCTCATACGGTCGGTCAGCCATCGCCAGGTCGTCTGGTCGATGCCTTCGGTCTCGGCCTCGCCGCTGCGATGCGCAACGAAGTCGTTGATCCCGTCGGTCAATCCTCGGCACCAATCCGCCGCGCCGCCGGCACTGCGGCCGATGCCGACCAGTCGAAACGCGTCGGGCAGCCGTTTCGCCTTGGCGAGGTTGTAGAGCGCCGGGACGAGCAACCGTTTGGCCAAGTCGCCGGTGGCGCCGAAGATCACCATCGCGCAGGGCGGGGCGAGCGGAGCGCTCTCGTCGTCCGCCGCGTTTCGCGCCGTGGCGTCAGTCTTCTGATCGGGCATGACCTCGGTGCTATCCCTTCTCGGGTTTCTCGACATGTCCGCCGAACTCGTAGCGCATCGCCGAGAGCAGCCGGTCCGCGAATTCCGAATTTCCGCGCGAGCTGAAGCGCTCGTAGAGGGCCGCCGACAGCACGTGGGCCGGCACGCCCTCGTCGATGGCGGCCTTGATGGTCCAGCGCCCTTCGCCGGAATCCGAGACACGGCCGGCGAAGCCTGAAAGATCCGGATCCTTCATCAAGGCCGTCGCCGAGAGATCGAGGAGCCAGGATGCGATCACGCTCCCCCGCCGCCAGAGCTCGGTGATGTCTTGCAGATTGAAATCGTAGCGGTAGTGCTCGGGCTCACGCAGCGGCGTGGTCTCGGCGTCGAGGGCGTGAGCGTCCTTGCCGATGTTGGCGGCCTTGAGCACGGCGATGCCCTCGGCATAGGCCGCCATGACGCCATACTCGATGCCGTTGTGGATCATTTTCACGAAATGGCCGGCGCCGTTGGGGCCGCAGTGCAGGTAGCCGTGCTCGGCGGTGCCGCTCTTTCCCTCGCGTCCGGGCGTGCGCGGGATGTCGCCGGGGCCCGGCGCCAGCGTGGCGAAGACCGGGTCGAGCCGTTGCACCACCTCCGCTTCGCCGCCGATCATCATGCAGTAGCCACGCTGCAGGCCCCAGACGCCGCCGCTGGTGCCGACGTCCACATAATGGATGCCCTTGGCCGCCAGCTCCTTCGCGCGCCGGATGTCGTCGATGTAATAGGAATTGCCGCCATCGACCACGGTGTCGCCGAGCTCGAGATGCGGCAGCAGCTCGGCGATGGTCCTGTCGACTACGCCGGCGGGCACCATCAGCCAGACCACGCAGGGTTTTGTCAGGGATTTGGTGAGCTCGCCGAGCGAGGCGCTGCCGCGCGCCTGCTCCTTGACGAGCTCTTGCATGGCCGCTACCGACCTGTCGAAGACGACGCATTGATGACCGCCCTTCAGCAGCCGACGCACCATGTTCGCGCCCATCCGGCCGAGACCGATCACGCCGAGCTGCATGGGTTCATCCTCTTTGATCAATCACCGTGGCCGCCTCAGCGCGCGGTAGCGCCGGATCAGCGCATTGGTCGAGCTATCGTGGTCGAGCGCGGGCTCGGTCGCGCTCTCGAGCTGTGGAATGATGCGCTGGGCGAGCACCTTGCCCAGTTCCACGCCCCATTGATCGAATGAGTCGATCTGCCAGATCGAGCCTTGGACGAAGACGCTGTGCTCGTAGAGCGCCACCAGCTTGCCCAGCGCCGCCGGCGTGAGGCGCTCGAGCAGCAGGGTGTTGGAGGGCCGGTTGCCCTCGAAGATCCGGTGTGGCACCAGCCAATCCGGCGTGCCCTCGGCCTTGCCCTCTTGCGCGGTCTTTCCGAAGGCGAGGGCTTCCGTCTGGGCGAAGACGTTGGCGAGCAGCATGTCGTGGTGCGCGCCGATCGGGTTCAGGGTCTGCGCGAAAGCGATGAAGTCGCAGGGAATGAGGCGGGTACCCTGGTGGAGCAGCTGATAGAAGGAGTGCTGGCCGTTGGTACCGGGCTCGCCCCAGTAGATCGGGCCCGTGTCGTAGTCGACGCGCGCGCCGTCGAGCGTTACGCGTTTGCCATTGCTCTCCATCGTCAGCTGCTGGAGATAGGCGGGAAAGCGTTTCAGGTACTGCTCGTAAGGCAGCACGGCGACGGTCTGGGCGCCGAAGAAGTCGTTGTACCAGATGGCGAGCAGGCCCATCAGCACCGGCAGGTTCCGCTCGAAGGGCGCGGTGCGGAAGTGCTCGTCGAGCGCGTGGAAACCGTCGAGGAGCGCGCGGAAATTCTCGGGCCCGATCGCGATCATGGTGGAGAGGCCGATCGCGGAATCCATGGAATAGCGCCCGCCGACCCAATCCCAGAAACCGAACATGTTGGCGGTGTCGATGCCGAACTTCGCGACTTCCCGGGCGTTGGTGGAGACGGCGACGAAATGCCGTGCGATGGCGGATACCTCGCCTTTGATGCCGGACAGCAGCCAGTCGCGCGCTGTGCGCGCGTTGGTCATCGTCTCCAGCGTCGTGAAGGTCTTGGAGGAGACGACGAACAAGGTCTCCGCGGGATCGAGGTCGCGCACGGCCTCGGCGAAGTCCGTGCCGTCGACATTCGAGACGAAACGGAAGGTCATCTCCCGGGCGCCGTAGTGCCGGAGCGCTTCGTAGGCCATCACGGGACCCAGGTCCGATCCGCCGATCCCGACGTTGACGACGTTGCGGATGCGCTTGCCCGTATGTCCTTTCCAGGTACCGCTGCGCACTCGATCGGCGAATTCCGCCATCTTGTCGAGGACCGCGTGGACGTCGGGCACCACGTTCTTGCCTTCGTGCATGATGGTGGCGCCGCGTGGCGCGCGCAGCGCGACGTGCAGCACGGCACGCTGTTCCGAGACATTGATTTTGTCGCCCCGGAACATGGCGTCGATCCGCTCGCGCAGGCCTGATTCCCGTGCCAGCTGGAGTAGAAGCCTCAGGGTCTCGTCGGTGACGAGGTTCTTGGAATAGTCCAGGTAGATGCCTGCGGCGTCACACGCCAGACGCTCGCCGCGCTTGGGGTCCTCGGCGAAGAGCCGCCGGAGATCGAAGCGACCGGCCTCCTCACGATGGGCCTCTAGGGAAGACCAGACAGGTAGCTTGCGTAAGGCCGCGGCACCCACGGATGGCTCCTCCGTCATTCTCGTTCTTTCCACCGCCTGCTCTATAAATAGCAGGTGATGGCGCATCGGCAATCGGCGTTGCTCCCCGGTTTGCCGAACCGCCAGGCGCTACCTAGAGTCATACACAATGAATGAGACGATATTGAGCGTGGGACGCCGGTAGCCGATCATGCTCGACGCTTGGCGGCAAGGCGCCGTCATCTACCACATCTATCCGCGGAGCTTTCGCGACAGCGATGGCGACGGGATCGGCGATCTGCCGGGGATCACCGAGAAGCTTGACTATGTCGCGAGCCTCGGCGTCGACGGCCTCTGGATGTCGCCGTTCTTCGCCTCGCCAATGCGGGATTTCGGCTACGACGTCAGCGATTACCACGCCGTTGATCCGATTTTCGGCACGCTCGGGGACTTCGATCGCCTGCTCGCGCGGGCCCATGGTCTGGGGCTCAAGGTCATCATCGACATGGCCTGGAGCCACACCTCCGATCAGCATGCATGGTTCGCCGAAAGCCGGCTGGACCGCAGCGGCGCCAAGGCGGACTGGTATGTCTGGGCCGACCCCAAACCCGACGGCACGCCGCCGAACAATTGGCTGTCGGTATTCGGCGGGGCGGCCTGGACCTGGGAGCCGCGGCGGCGCCAGTACTACCTGCATCATTTCCTGCCCGCGCAGCCCAAGCTGAACCTGCGGAACGCCGCGGTCGTGTCGGCCCTGCTCGAGATCGGCGCCTTCTGGCTCGATCGCGGAGTCGACGGATTCCGCATGGATGCCGTCGACTTCATGGCGCACGACGCGCTGCTCCGCGACAATCCAGCGGAGCCATCGACGAACGGCACGCCGCCGCGGCCATTCGCGATGCAGAGGCATCACTATGATCTGGGCGACCCCACAACGTTCGACGTGCTCGTGCGCACGCGCGCATTGCTCGATCGCTATCCAGGCTCGATCTCGATCGCGGAAGTCGGCAGCGTCGGCAATGCGGACGACGCCTTCGAACGGGCTGCCGGTTACGTCGGAGGTGAGGGAAGGCGGCTCCACGCGGCCTACACCCTCCATGTCGCCAAAGGACCCGGCGAGCTCGCGGCGATCCGGGCCGCGATCGTCCAAGCGGAGCGCTTCTTCGATCAGGGATCGATCGTGTGGTCGTTCAGCAACCACGACATCGAACGCGTGGCGACCCGATGGGGCGATGGCGATCCCGAGTCCGCCAAGGTGTTTCTCGCCTTGCTGGCGACGATGCGCGGCTGCGTGACGCTGTACCAGGGCGAGGAGCTGGGCCTGCCCGAGGCGGATCTCGCCTTCTCGGAGATCCAGGATCCCTACGGGCGCGTCTACTGGCCGCTCTACAAGGGGCGCGACGGCAGCCGGACGCCCATGCCCTGGGAGCAGGCGGCGCGGCACGCCGGATTCTCCAGCGCGGGGCGGGCTTGGCTCCCGGTGGCGCGAACCCATCTGCCGCTGTCGGTCGACCGGCAGGATCGCGATCCCGACTCCGTCCTGACGACGTGGCGGGCATTGATGCGCGTCCGGCGCGACAATGCGGCGCTTCGATTGGGCTCCCTGCATCTCCTCGACGCCGGGCCCCCGCTTCTGGCGTTCGAGCGGCGACACGAGCGCGACCGCGTGCTCTGCCTCTTCAATCTCGGCGATGTCGAAGGCCGGATCCCCTTGCCGCAGCGCTCCTTGCCGCTGATCGCGGGCGGCTGCACGGTTTCGCCGGATGCCGGCGAGCTGCTGCTGCCCCAGAAGAGCTATTTTATCGCGACGTTTCCGAGCCCCGGCGCCCCAGTTTAAGCCCAATACGGCCACGGATTGCTCACACGCAGCGGCGTGTGGTGGCGCGCTTGGTCGCAAGAATGACGCCGGGCGCCCACCGGCGCGTGGGCCTATTTTCATCTTCATGGTTGCCAACCCACCCGAATCGCGCGTGGGATCGCCCGGCCATGGGCCGTTTCCGCTCGTCGCGGATCGCGGTCGCGAGTGGCGCCCGGCCATGGGGCGGCTCCGCGAACTCGCCGCGGAGCGCGTCGCGATCGAATCGGTCTGGCCCGAGATCGACGGCGGCCGTCACCCCGTGAAACGAGTGATCGGCGACGTCCTCGAGGTCTGGGCCGACATCTTCTGCGACGGCCACGATGAGCTCGCCGCCTGCGTCGCCTATCGCGCCGCCGACGAGGCCGATTGGTCCGTGGCGCCCATGCGGTTTCACGATAACGACCGCTGGGTCGGCGTCGTGCCGCTCACGCGGAACACCCGCTACGTCTACACGATCGAAGCGTGGCGCGATCTCTTTGCGTCTTGGCGACGGGATATCCTCAAGAAGCGCGACGCGCAGCAAGACGTGGCTCTCGAGCTGCTCGAGGGCTTGGCGCTCGTCAAAACCGCGTTGAGCGGTGCCTCGCAGGCGGACAAGCGAATCGCCGAGCGGCAACTCGTCGCGCTCGATGCCAATTCTGCGCCCGAGCGATTGGCGGAGGCGCTGCTGTCGGCCGAGCTGACCGGCTTCATGGCGCGCGCGGGGCCGCACGCCAACCGCACGCGCTATCGCAGGGAGCTCGAGGTCGTGGTGGATCGGGTGGCTGCGCGGTTCGGCGCCTGGTACGAGCTGTTCCCGCGCTCGATGAGCGATGACCCGCGCCGCCATGGCACGTTCGATGACGTGATCCGGCACTTGCCGCGCGTGCGCGACATGGGGTTCGACGTGCTCTACCTGCCGCCCATCCACCCGATCGGCTGCGCGTTCCGAAAGGGCCGGAACAACGCCCTGACCGCGGGGCCGGACGATCCCGGCAGTCCCTACGCGATCGGGTCGGCCGAAGGCGGCCACACCGCGATCCATGCCGAGCTCGGCGACTTCGAGTCGTTCGATCGACTGGTGAAGGCCGCGCGCGCGCAGGGCTTGGAGATCGCGCTCGACTTCGCGGTGCAGTGCTCGCCGGACCACCCGTGGATCAAAGCTCATCCGGAATGGTTCGACTGGCGCCCCGACGGGACCATCAAATACGCGGAGAACCCGCCGAAGAAATACCAGGACATCGTCAACGTCCATTTCTATCGCGAGGCCCTGCCGTCGATCTGGTACGAGCTGCGCGACGTCGTGCTGTTCTGGGTCGAGCGCGGCGTGAAGATCTTCCGCGTCGACAATCCGCACACGAAGCCCTTCCCCTTCTGGGAATGGCTGATCCGAGAGGTCCAGGATCGCGACCCCGAGGTCCTGTTCCTGGCCGAGGCCTTCACCCGGCCCAAGATCATGCGGAAGCTAGCCAAGGCTGGCTTCACGCAGTCCTACACCTACTTTACTTGGCGACATACCAAGGCCGAGCTCACGGACTACCTGACCGAGCTCACCCAGGATGTGGCGAGCGAGTACATGCGCGCGAACTTCTTCGTGAATACGCCGGATATCAATCCGCCCTACCTGCAGACCGGCGGCCGCGCGGCGTTCCAGATCCGGGCCGCGCTGGCGGCGACCCTCTCGGGCGCCTGGGGCATGTATTCCGGCTTCGAGCTGTGCGAGGCGACGCCCATCCCCGGCCGGGAGGAATACCTCGATTCCGAGAAGTACGAGATCAAGGCCTGGGATTGGGACCGGCCCGGCAACATCCGCGACTATATCGAGCGACTGAACCGGATCCGGCGGGACAATCCCGCGCTGCACACGTCGACGAATCTTCGCTTCTACACGGCGGACGACGACAATATCCTGTTCTACGGCAAGACCAACGCCGCGGGTGACAACGTGATCTGGATCGCCGTGAACCTCGATCCCCACAGCGCCCACGAGGCGACGCTCGACCTGCCCATCCGTGTGGCCGAGGGAGCGGGCGAGCGGCTGACCGAGGTGGAGGAGCTGCTGCACGGCGATCACGTCACCTGGCAGGGCCCCAGGCAGCGCATCCGGTTGGATCCCGGATCCAATCCATGCGCGATCTGGCGCGTCTCGACGCGGCCGATCTGAGGCCCGAGGTCATCGCCGCGATGGCGCCGAACGCACGCTCCTTTGTCTTCGATCGCAGCGATCCCGTTTGGTTCAAGAACGCCGTCATATACCAACTGCACGTGAAGGCGTTCTTCGATGGGAACGATGACGGCATCGGCGACCTGGCCGGCCTGACGCGCAAGCTCGACTACCTGCAGGATCTTGGCATCACGGCGCTCTGGCTGCTGCCGTTCTATCCGTCGCCGCTGCGCGACGACGGCTACGACATCGCGTGTTACGACGATGTGCATCCATCCTACGGCACGCTGCGCGATTTCCGCGAGCTCGTGCGCCAATGCCACCGCCGCAATCTGCGAGTGATCACCGAGCTGGTGGTCAACCACACCTCCGATCAGCATCCGTGGTTCCAGCGCGCGAAGAAGGCAAAGCCGGGGTCCGTCCATCGCGACTACTACGTCTGGAGCGACACCGACCAGCGCTACAAGGACACGCGGGTCATCTTCCTCGATACCGAGAAGTCGAATTGGACCTGGGACGAGACCGCCGGCGCCTACTACTGGCACCGCTTCTACAGTCACCAGCCCGACCTCAACTTCGACAAGCCGCGCGTCCTCAAGGAGGTCATCAGCGTGTTGCGGTTCTGGCTGGAGATGGGTGTCGACGGCGTCCGCCTCGACGCCGTCCCCTATTTGGTGGAGCGAGAGGGGACCAGCAACGAGAACCTGCCGGAGACCCACGCCGTCCTGAAGCAGATTCGCGCGGAGATCGACGCGCGATTCCCCGACCGGATGATGCTGGCGGAAGCGAATCAGTGGCCGGAGGACGTGCTCTCCTATTTCGGGAAGGGCGACGAATGCCACATGGCCTTTCACTTCCCGCTGATGCCGCGGATGTACATGGCGATCGCCCAGGAGGACCGCCACCCCATCACCGACATCATGCGGCAGACCCCGGCGATCCCCGATCGCTGCCAGTGGGCGATCTTCCTGCGCAATCACGACGAGCTCACGCTCGAGATGGTGACGGATCGCGAGCGCGATTATCTCTGGACGTTCTATGCCGCCGATCGCCGGGCGCGGCTCAATCTGGGGATCCGACGCCGCCTGGCGCCGCTGATGGAGAACGACCGGCGCAAGATCGAGCTGATGTACGGACTGCTGCTCTCGCTGCCGGGTACGCCGGTGCTCTACTACGGCGACGAGATCGGCATGGGCGACAACATCTATCTCGGCGATCGCAACGGCGTGCGCACGCCGATGCAGTGGTCGCCTGACCGGAATGCCGGCTTTTCTCGTGCATCGCCCGAGAGCCTCTATCTCCCCCCGATCATGGATCCGATCTATGGGTACGAGGCGGTGAACGTCGAGGCGCAGGCGCGCACCTCATCGAGCCTGCTGAGTTGGACCAGGCGCGCGCTCACGATCCGGCAGAATCAGCGGGCCTTCGGCCTCGGCACGCTGCAGTTCCTCTATCCCGGCAATCGCAAGATCCTCGCCTATCTGCGCGAGCACGAGGGTACGTCGATCCTCTGCGTATTTAACCTCGCGCGCTCGCCCCAGGCCGTCGAGCTCGATCTCTCCCGCTACAAGGGCCGGGTCCCCGTCGAGCTCGGCGGACGCAGCCTGTTTCCGCCGGTCGGAGAGCTCAATTACCTGCTGACGCTCCCCGGCTATGGCTTCTACTGGTTCATCCTGGCCGAGCAGGCGAACCTGCCGAGCTGGCACGAGCCGTTGCCGGAGCCGCTGCCCGATCTGCTGACCCTCGTGGTTCGCGGCGGGCTCGAGGAGCTGTTGGTGAAGCCCGCGCGCGATGAGCTCGAGGCCGACGCGCTGCCGGCGTTTCTCGCCAAGCAACGCTGGTTCGGCGCGAAGGACGCGAAGATCACGAAGACCGCCTTGTCGTTCGGCGTGCCCCTCAAGGTCGGAGGCGCCTCCTATCTGTTCTCGGCGGTCGATGTCTCGCTGTCTCGCGGGGACGAGCAGCGCTATTTCCTGCCGCTCGCCGTCTCCGCCGATGGAGACGCGGAGACGCCCGGCTGGCCGCTGCTGCCGTTCACGATTGCGCGCGTGCGGCGCGGCCGCGTGCTGGGAGCCCTCTACGATGCGAGCGCGACGGAGTCCTTTCCGCTGACGCTGGTCGACGCCATCCGTCAGAATCTCGAGATCAAGGCGAATTCGGACGCCATCCTGTGCCGCGCCACCCCGCACATGGCCGTGCTCAAATTGCCCGCGCAAATCGAAGTGCGTCGGCTCAAGGTCGAGCAAAGCAATTCGTCCATTCAGATCGGCGACCAATTGATCGCCAAGCTCTATCGGCGCATCACGAGGGGCGTGCATCCCGAGATCGAGATGGCGCGCTTCCTCACCCAGGCCGGCTTCGCCAATACGCCGCCGCTCTACGGCACGATCGAGCACGTCGACGCGGAGGGCGTCCCGACGGCGCTGGTCGTCGTGCTGGGCTTCGTGCGCAACCAGGGCGACGGTTGGACGTACATGTCGAACTATGTGGTGCGGCGGCTCGAGGAACCGCAGGCCTCAGCCGCCTCAGCCGACTCGCCAACCGACTCCAATCTGCCGCACGCCTATCAGCGGGAGCTTGCGGCGATGCTGGGGCATCGCACCGCGGAGCTGCACCGCGTGCTCGCGCAGCCCAGCGACGACGCCGACTTCGCGCCGGAGCCCATCGCAGCCAAGGACATTGCGGACTGGCGTGCCGCGGCCCGGCGCCAGGCCGAGACGTCCTTCGCCACCCTCAAGCGGCAACTCTCGACCCTGCCCGAGGCCGATCGTGAGGCGGCGCGCGCCTTGCTCTCTCGGCTCGAGGAGTGCCTGAGCTGCATCGACGCGCTGACCCGCGAGCCCGTCACGGCGATGAAGACGCGCATCCACGGCGACTATCACTTGGGCCAGGTCCTGGTCGCGCAAAAGGATTGGTACATCATCGATTTCGAGGGCGAGCCCGCGAAGACGCTGGGGCAACGCCGCGCCAGGCACTCGCCCTTGCGCGACATCGCGGGCATGCTGCGGTCCTTCGACTACGCCGCCTGGTCGGCGGTGCGCCACGTCGCGGCGACGACGGGCACTGTGGCGGAGGCGACCGTCCAGCAGGCCATCGCCTGGCGCGACGAGACCTTCGAGGCGTTCATGCAAGGGTATCGCGAGCTCAACACGGAGATTCCGAGCTATCCCGCGGACGCGCGCGAGTCCGCGCGGCTGCTCCAGCTGTTCACCCTCGAAAAAGCTTGCTACGAGCTTGCTTACGAGGCCGCGAACCGTCCCGATTGGATCGCCATTCCGATCAGAGGAATCACGGCGATCCTGGATTCCAGCAGCGCGAAGCCGCCATGACGCAGGGCGGCACGCCACCCACGAACGGCACGATCATGCTCGAGCATCGAAGCGTGCCTCGGCGCGGTCGCCGATCGCGCTCGCGGTGCGGCCCGTCTCCGGCGATCGGCGATCGACGGGCTGACCTCGAGGCCGTGGTCGCCGGGGATTGCCGCGACCCCTTCGGGTTCCTCGGCATGCATCTCGATGGTCCCGGCGGATGCGTGACCGTCCGCGTGTTCTATCCCGGCGTGACGGGGCTCGAGGTCCTGTGTGCCGGGGGTGCCGTCACCGCGCTCGAGCGCGTTCATCCCGCGGGGTTCTGGGCGGTGGCGCTTCCGGAGCATCGGCAGAGGTTCCCGTACCGGCTGCGTGCCATGACGCCCCGTGGTCCCTGGGAGTTTCACGACACCTACAACTTTCCACCCGTCTTGGGCGATCTCGACGTGCACCTCCTGAAGGAGGGCACACATCTCAGGACCTACGAGCGGCTCGGCGCGCGCCCGATCGAACTGGCGGGTGTCGCCGGCACGGCGTGGGCGGTCTGGGCGCCGAACGCACGCCGTGTCAGCGTGGTCGGTGATTTCTGCGACTGGGATGGACGCCGTCTACCCATGCGGCTCCGCCACGAGTGCGGCGTCTGGGAGCTGTTCGTTCCCGGTGTCGGACCCGGCGCGCTCTACAAGTTCGAGATCAAGGGTCCGGGCGGAGACCTGCTGCCGCTCAAGGCGGATCCCTACGCGTTCCACGCGGAGCAGCCGCCGCACAGCGCCTCCATCGTCGCGAACGCCGGTCCATTCTCGTGGCACGACGCGCCCTGGCTCGCCGGCCGCCAGGCACGCAACGATCGCCACGCGCCGATCTCGATTTACGAGGTGCACCTCGGCTCATGGCGCCGCAAGGGCGAGCATGGCGAGGAGCGCCTCAGCTATCGCGAGCTCGCGGACACCCTCGTGCCCTATGTCGCCGAGCTGGGATTTTCTCACATCGAGCTGATGCCGGTGAGCGAGCACCCGTTCGACGGCTCCTGGGGCTATCAGCCTATCAGCCTCTACGCGCCCACGAGCCGGTTCGGGCGGCCCGAGGATTTCGCTCACCTCGTCGATCGCTGCCACGCCGCGAACATCGGGGTCTTGATGGATTGGGTGCCCGGACATTTTCCGACGGACCCGCATGGTCTCGGCAATTTCGACGGCACGCATCTCTACGAGCATGCCGATCCGCGCCAGGGCTTTCATCCCGACTGGAACACGCTCATCTTCAACTACGGCCGGCGCGAGGTGACGAACTATCTCCTCGGCAACGCGCTGTTCTGGCTCGAGCGCTTCCACCTCGACGGGTTGCGCGTCGACGCCGTGGCCTCGATGCTTTACCTGAATTACAGCCGCGAGCCGGGCCAGTGGATCCCGAACGCTCATGGCGGCAATGA
>Ga0126378_10001056_pt1 | contig 20593 bp, 21 predicted proteins | sample PanSoiMetPlot_23_FD_92587 | JGI IMG/M metagenome (GOLD analysis project Ga0126378, IMG submission 92587) | Tropical forest soil microbial communities from Panama - MetaG Plot_23 | ecosystem: Environmental > Terrestrial > Soil > Tropical forest > Bulk soil | place: Panama | collected 2016-02-17
CAGTTGCGCATGGCCGATCCCGCTTTGCTGTTGCCGGGAGATCGCTTCATCGTGCGCCAGTTTTCGCCGGTGATCACGATTGGCGGCGGCGTGGTGATTGAGAACAATCCCCCCAAGCGGATTTTGGATGCCGCTCTCCACATTGACTACTTGGAAAAACTAGCATCTACGTCGGAAGAAGCAATAGTTCGGCAACGGCTCATTGGTGCCGGATTCAAAGGAATCAGTCTCGGAGAAATGGTTGCCAGAACTGGCTATCGGGCGAATCAGATCGTTACAACATTGGCAAAGATTCCCGAGGCCTTACGTCTCGAAAATGCTCTGATCTGGAAGGGAGGGCTGGATGAAATTTTCCGCAAGCGTTTCCTGCTGTCCCATCTTGAGGCTTTCCAAAACACGAACCCGCTCGTACCAGGGATGAATCGAGAAGAACTCCGCGGTCAATTTTCTGATGTGCTACCTGAAGTATTTGACCGAGCCCTGGAAGACGCAATTCAAGCAAAGCAAATCGAACTCTCCGGTGACCTCGTCCACCTCCCCGGCCGCGGCGTCGTCATGAAAGACGAAGAGGCCGAATCGAAGAAGACCATCGAGCAGGCCTTCGCGTCGGCAGGACTTCAAGTTCCGGCGCTCTACACTGTCCTAGCCGGACTGAAAGTCGACAAGGCACGCGCACAGAAAATCGTCACCCTGCTGCTGCGCGACAAAGTCCTTATCAAGATTTCCGCGGAACTCGTCTTCCATCAATCGGCACTGGCGAATCTGCGCACGCAGCTCGCCGCTCAAAAGGCCAGGGGCGTCGCGAAGATCGACGTCGGCAAATTCAAAGAGATGACCGGGGTGAGCCGCAAGTACGCGATCCCGTTGCTCGAGTATCTCGACCGCGAGCGGGTGACGCGGCGCGTCGGGGACGAGCGGATTATTTTGTGACAGCGATCCCTTACAATCGCTGGCTATGGAGATTCGCTTTACTCCCATTCCCGAAGATGCAGATCACTTCATGCGCGTCGACCTGGGTTCGTCGTGGAACCAGTTCCTATACATATTGTTGCTGGCAGTGCTTTTCTTTATAGGGACCCGTCTGGTTCAAAACCACTATCCAATCGCGGGAGTAGTCTGGTTGTTGCTGTCCGGTTTGATCGCTCTGGGCATGTACGAGGTTCCACGCAGACGAGCGCGTCGGGCGATTGCTCAGAACGCCTTCGCTCAAGGAGAGATCTTACTGACCGTTGACGAGCGAGGAATTTCGGCAGTTTTTCCGAGCGGTAGTTCCCAGGTAGAATGGCGGGCCTACACCAATTACAAAGAGACCAGCCATCGGTTTCTGTTGCATTCGGGCTCAGGACGATGGACCTTTGTTCCGAAGCGTGTCATGACTCAAGAGGGCATTCAACAGTTGCGAACACTTCTTGCTAAATATCTTCAGAAAGAAGGGGGTAGCTTACCTAAATCACCCTAGATCTCGGTAGATGAGCCTCAACTCACTGATGGTTTTAGCGGCATACCTCCACGTTGACAGGAGATTTTTATGCGGCGATTGAGTGGACTGGTATGCACTCTTCTCTCGCTGGTAGCGATCGCAGTTTCCCAGCCTCAGTCGCAGCTGTCCAGCAAGCCGTTGCGTGTTGTCATCGCCGGCCTTGTCCACGGCCACGCCTCCGGATTCCTCGAACACTATCAGCATCGCCCGGATCTCGCTATCGTCGGCGTCGCCGAGCCCACCCGTGAGCTGTTCGATCATTACGCGAACAAGTTCAATCTGGATAACAACCTCTATTATTCCAATCTCGATGACGCCATTCAGAAAACGCATCCCGACGCGGTGCTCGGGTACACGAGCACCTACGATCACCGGCGCATCATAGAGACTGCCGCACGGCACCATGTTCCGGTGATGGTCGAAAAACCGCTGGCCGTGAGCGTTGACGATGCGCGGGCGATCGAACAAGCGGCGCAATCAGCCAGAATTCCAGTACTGGTGAATTACGAGACCACCTGGTACCGCAGCAATCACGCTGCGTACGACCTGGTACAGGATGGATCGCTGGGCGAAGTCCGCCGAATCGTCGTGCATGACGGGCATCAGGGGCCGAAGGAGATCAACGTGCAGCCTGAATTCTTTGCCTGGCTCACCGATCCGAAACTCGATGGCGCGGGCGCCCTGTTTGACTTCGGCTGCTACGGTGCCGATCTTGCAACGTGGCTGATGAATGGGCGTCGGCCCGACAGCGTGACCGCGGTTCTGCAGCAGGTCAAGCCTGCGATCTATCCGCGCGTCGACGACGATGCCACCGTCGTGCTGGCCTATCCCAAGGCCGTCGCGATCCTGCAAGCTTCATGGAACTGGCCCTTCGACCGCAAAGACATGGAAGTCTATGGACAGCACGGTCAGGTATTCACGGTCAAGCGCGACGATGTACGTGTGCGGATCACTGGCGATGAAAAACTCACGCCCGGGAAACCGCTCGCGGCTCCGTACGACGACTCGATTTCCGAGCTTCGTGCCGTCGTCTTCGACGGAGCCACGCCCGACGCTCTGACATCGCTTGAGACCAACATGATTGTGGTCGAGATTCTGGATGCGGCGCGAAGGTCGGCGCTAAGCGGGACTACGATGCGGTTGGAAAAATAATCCCGCGGCTGATGACCCGCGACCTTGGTTGGCAAACAATGCCATTTTTTACCAGCTTAGTTGCAATTATTCCCCCGCGATCGGTTGACACGATCTGCCAACAAGATCACAATTCTGCACAATAAGTCTCTGGTGTTCCCTACTTCCCTCGCTAGTCGGCCCCTAAGAAAAACCCTGAAATACCGAAGAGGAGATTTCTATGAGATGGCAGCCTATGGGAATCTGTGTGGGGATGCTATTGGGGTCCCTTGCTGTAGCCAACGCGCAAACAACCAAAACCATCATCATGCGGGATGCGTGTGATCCTGCGAGTTTCAATGCCGCTGTGGGGCCCGGAACCTGCCAGGCCGGACAACACGGGACTACACTGTTTCCTGATTTCATCGCAGAGTTGCAAAGTGACCAGGATGCGGGAGCGTGGCGCTTTAACCCGATGTTGAACGCTACGGAGGGAAACTTTAAGTTGGTCAAGCTCAATCTGCGCTCGGGAGATCAAACCACAATTGAGAACCTCGGGGGTGAAACGCACACCTTCACGCGAGTCGAAAAATTCGCCGGCGGATACGTTGATGCGCTCAACGGGCTGACGGGGAATCCCGATCCCGCTCCTGAGTGCGCGCAAGTGCTTCCCGACGGATCGTTGGCTCGGCAACCGGAGAGCCCGTCCAACCAGGTTGTCGAAGCGGGCTTGACAGAGCCTGGACCAACCGCAGGCAGTGACGCCCTGCCTGAGGGAACGTCGCGCTGGCAATGTTGCATTCACCCATGGATGCGCATGGTGGTCGTGGTGCACAGGCCCGAACACGATCACGAGAAAGGCGACTGACGCATTCCTGAAAAGACTCCTGGCCAGAATATCGGCCACCCGTGGGTCCATAGGATCACTGGTGGCCGATGTGTTTAAATTTCCTTCGCATGAGACCGCTCGAAATTTCTGATAACGAGTTCCGGCGGCTGTCCGCCGAAGTGGTGGACCTTTCCGCCGAATTTCTTTCCAGCCTCGAACAGCGCGCGATCTTTCCCGAGACCAGCGGAGCGATAGTCGAGAAGCTGTTCGACGTCGAGGCACCCGAGCACGGCATGGGAGAGCACGCGCTCACAGGTTTGCGCGATGTGATGAAGCATGCCCGCGCCCAAAACGGGCGCTTCTTCGGATACGTGCAGGGGCCGGGCGAGGCGGTGTCGGCGCTGGGCGATCTGTTCGCGTCGATCCTCAATCAGAACATGACTGCGTGGCGTTCGTCTCCCTCGGGCGTAACCATCGAGCGCATTGTCGTGCGCTGGCTCGCGGATGCTGTGGGCTGCCACGGATTTTCGGGAACACTCACCGGCGGCGGCTCGGCCGCGAACCTGATGGGCCTGGCGATGGCGCGCGAAGCGGCAACCCCGGGCAACGAGCGCGGGCTGTGGGGCGAAGCGGGCGGCGTTGTCTATGCGTCGGAGCAGGTGCACATGGCGGTGCCGAAGGCGGTGGCGATGCTCGGAATCGGGCGCAACAATCTGCGTTACATCCCGTGCGACGATGCGTTTCGCATGATTCCTGCGGAACTGGAGCGCGCCCTGCGGGAAGACAAGCAGCTGGCAAGAAAGCCGATTGTGGTGGTAGCGTCAGCAGGAACGGTCAACACCGGTGCGGTCGATCCCCTGCGCGCGATCGTTGAGATCGCTCATGCGCAGGGCATCTGGGTCCACGTTGACGGAGCTTACGGTGCACTAGCTGCCATGGCAGCACGGGGAAAATTCGACGGCCTCGCGCTGGTGGATTCGCTTTCGCTCGATCCACACAAGTGGCTCTACCAACCGCTCGATTGCGGGTGCCTCCTGTATCGTGACGTCGAGAACGCACGCAGGACATTTCTCTACACCGGATCGTATGCAAAGCAGTTGAGCAGCGATCCGATCGAGGGCTTCGCCTTTTTCGAAGAGTCGATTGAACTGTCGCGGCGCTTCCGCGGGCTGAAGCTTTGGCTCTCGTTGCGCTATCACGGGCTGGAGGGATTCCGGGCAGCGATCCGAGCAGATCTGGAACATGCGCAGCGGCTCGCGCGCAACATTGACGCAGAAGCTCGTCTTGAGCGGCTCGCGCCAGTGGAACTAAGCGCGGTCTGCTTCCGGCACGTGGTCAGAAAAGATGCAACTGAGGAGGAACGAAACCGTTTCAACCTAGCCGTACTGAAGCGCCTGATCACGCGGGGGCGCGCGTACCTTTCGAATGCCGAACTCAAAGAAAAGTTCTGCCTGCGCGCCTGCATCGTGAATCATCGAACCACGGATGCGGACATCGACGCTGTCGTTCCTGAAGTGCTGGCGACCGCGGAAGAGATTGCGCGAGGATCGTAGAGGAGAGCGATCGCGTTCGCCGGACGGTTCGCACGACTCAGGATTCTCTTTCAACCGCGCCAATTGGCCCGTGTGTCGTCCTGCTACTTCTTCTCCGGCACCGCATCCATCAGTAACGCAAGCGATTTCTTCAAGCTCTCCTCCCCGGCTTCATACCCCTTGTAGTGTCCGAGGCGCACCACGACGAGATCGTGCGAGGGAATAATCATCGTGTGCTGACCGCCGGCGCCATCCATGAAGTACGACTCTTTCGGTATCGGATAAGTCCCGTCGCCATTAATCCAGAAAAAACCGCCGTAGATGGGCCGATGGTCAGCTTCCCACGCGGGCGCAACGGTGCTCACGAATTTCGCGAATCCCTCCGGCAGAATGCGCTGGCCGTTCCACACTCCATCCTGTAAATAGAGGTTGCCGAGCCGCGCCCAATCGCGCGCACAGGCAAGATCGTAGCCCTGCGCGAGAAAATCGCCATACGGATCGGTCTCGATGATCATGTGCCGAATGCCGATCTTGTCAAATAGCGCCCGCCGCGGAAACGACAAATATTCTTCGCCGCGTTTTTCGACCGCCAGTCGGATCAAATAATTGGTGAGGACGGGATCAGTGTTCCGGTAGCGGCCCACGGTGTTGGGCGGCCATTGTTGCGGACGCGTGGCCGCATAGTGAAACGAATTCACGCTGCCGGTGTAGAGATAAAGATGGTCTGGATAAGTGCCGTTGGGATCGAAATCAGGATCGAGTGGCGCTTTGATGCGCAGCCCGCTCGACATCCGCAGAATATCCTCGATGCGAATCTTGGCCCGAGGATCGCCGGGACTCTGCCATTCCGGTATCGGCGCGGGCTGCTCGAGCGTGTAGACGCCCTGCTTGATCAGCACGCCCATCATCGTCGCCGTGAGGCTCTTTCCCATCGACCAGCTTTCAAGCGGCGTCTCTGCGGTGATGCTGTCGCCGTAACGCTCGGCGATGATGCGACCCTTGTACGTTACGAGGAAAGCGGCGGTCATCCCGGCTGGAGCGAACGCGGCGTCAACCGCCTGCCGCAGTTTCGCGTTGTCGATCTCGTGCGGCAGAGGATCTCTGGAAAGAAGATCGCCCATGGGCCAAGGCTGCGTGGCCGCATTGGGCAGCGTGCTTTTGAGTTTGACGGGTGTGAAGTTGAATTCGCTCTTGCCCGTCGGAAGCGTTACGCAACCTTGATCGCCCACGAAGCGCGCCACACGCGTGATGCCGTTCGGCATCGTGATGCGAACTTCCTTGTGATCGCGATCGATAACAGGTTTACTGACCTTGTTGCGCTCGGCATACGGAGAGACGAAGTAGCCGACGTTCTCAGCGGCAAAATCCGAATCGAGCCCGGTGATGAAGACGGCCGAACACATGATCTGCGCGTAACCAGCGGTGTTGTGCTCGAGCGAATCACCCGGCGGCGGCACGTAGGGCGTATGGAGCTCAAGAGACTTGGCGCGAGCAATGAGGGCTTCGCGGGAGGGAAGCACGCTTTTCGGTGCCGACTGCGGTGCCGATGCCTGCTGCGAGATAGCACTCGCGCTGGTCAAGAGCACCATAGCCAGACGCGGCAACTTGGTCATCGCTAGTCTCCTGGGAAAGTTCGCCGAACCAAACAACTACTCCCGCACCCTCACCTGCACTCTCGTTCCTTCGGGCAGCTTCGTTCCCTCGATTACGACCACTCCGTTCCGCACGACGCCAGTGAACTCCTGGTGTCGCTGCGGAGAAAGTTCTTTCATCGGAGCGGCATGTGCCCCGCGGCCCATCCCTTTATCCATAGCCAGATTTGCCAGCCGGTCGGCTTCCTGGTTGCCCTCACGCAGAGTGTGCTGGATCGAAAACCAATCCAGCCGACGGATCACCTCTTGCGCGCGCCGATGGAGCTCCTGCAGAGCGGGACTCTTGACTTTGTACTCACCACGAATCTGCTTCACCAGCAGCTCCGAGTCGCCAACCACTTTGAGCGCTTTGTGTTCGTGAGTAACAGCGTAGTCGAGCGCCGCCAGCAGTCCGTGATACTCGGCATAGTTGTTGGTCTGATGTCCTAGATATTCGCTGAGGGTCGCAATCTTACGGCCCGACTGATCAGTAATAACCACGCCATACCCGGCCGGTCCGGGATTGCCGCGTGACCCTCCGTCAATATGCGCGATGAGATACGACTCGGGCGCCTGAGACGAAAAAAGACTTCCAGACGAACCACTGGGTTTCTTACGAAAGAACGAATGCGAAGGCATTGAGGAAGTGTACACGGGCCAGGACCAGCCCACGGCCCAGTCTCAGATGTGACACCTCATTTACCGTCCCGCGGCCAACCGCGTCGCCAACCGCTGCGGCAGATTCGCCGCAAAGATCCGATCCTGCGCGTTCTTAAGATTGTAGGGAGCGCGCTGAAAAGTAACCGTCCACTTCTCCGTATCGAAGATCGCGAAAGCAGCGCGCCAGTCCCCGTCGCGCGGTTGGCCCACCGACCCTGGGTTGATCAGATAGCGCACATCGCGCTTGAGCAGGAACTTCGAGTCTTCACTCTGGCCAACCGTCTTATAAGCAGGCCTGTAAGCATCCCCCGCCGCCGTCTTGAACGAAAACGCGCCCTGCAAGTGAGTGTGCCCGAAAAACGTAACCAGCACCGGCCGCGCCGAGAGCGGCCCGATGGCGTCGTGCAGCGTCACGACATACTCGTCCTCATCCATAGGCGAACCGTGCACGAATTGAACATCGGGAACTTCCGGTATCTGGACCGGGCCCTGCGGCAGGCTGCGCAGCCAGGTGAGATTTTCCGGGGTGAGTTGATCGCGCGTCCAGAGTGCCGCCAGTCCGGCGATGGGGTTGAAATCCTTCAGGTCCATCAGTCCGCTGGAAGCTTTGTCGTGATTGCCACGGACGAAGTACCTGCCCAATCCTCGCGAGCGATCGATGACTTCGTTCGGACTCGCGCCGTAACCTACGATGTCGCCGAGATTGACGACCTCATCAAAGGATCCGGCAGCAGCGATGCAGGCCTCGAGGGCGTCGAGGTTTCCATGAATGTCACTGATAACCAAAATGCGCATAAAGCAACGGGCAAAGGGGCGATTATACGCTGGATGTCCAGCCGTTAATCAATTGATTACCGGGCAGCGAGCGTAGTGCCCCGGGGCAACCTCGATCAGAGCCGGAAAACCATCGCGGCAGGACTGGATACGTTGCGCGCAGCGCGGCTCAAATGGACAACCTGGCGGCATCGCGCGTGCCAAAGGAACTGTGCCTTCAATCGTCTGCAGGGGCCGGCTGCGATCAGTCTTGAGCGTAGGAACAGCCTCGAGCAGCCCGCGAGTATAAGGATGCGCAGGCGCGTGAAAAAGATCCGCCTTCCGCGCAAGCTCAACCAGGCTTCCAGCATACATAACCGCGACGCGATCGGCGACCTGCGAAACTACCGCCAGGTCATGCGAGATGAACAGCATTGCCAGCTTGAATTTCTCTCGTAGTTCCGCCAGCAATTCGAGAATCTGCGCCTGGATCGTGACATCGAGCGCGGTGGTGGGTTCGTCTGCAATGAGCAGTTGCGGTCGATTCACGATCGCCATCGCGATCATGATCCGCTGGCGCATACCTCCCGAAAGCTGGTGAGGGTAGTCGCGACCCCGACGCTCGGGATCAGGAATAGCCACGTCGCGCATTCCCTCGACCGCACGCTGCCACGCCTCGGCTCTTGTCATCGGGTAGTGCGCGAGAACCGCTTCGGCGATCTGATCGCCAACGCGCATAACCGGATTGAGCGCCGTCATGGGTTCCTGAAAAATCATCGCGATGCTCGAACCTTGCAGACGTCGTAACTCGTCGCCGGGAATATCGAGCAGATTGCAGAGCTCGCCGTTCGCGTCCGTGAAAAGGATGTCGCCGGATACGTGAGCTTGAGGCGGAAACAATCCCATCACCGCCAGCGACGTAAGCGACTTTCCCGATCCCGATTCACCTACCAGCCCCAACACTTCGCCGGCAGCAATCGAGAATGAAAGGTCGCGCACGGCGAAAAAACGGGACACCGTCCCATTCGGTTTTATGCCGGGAGACTTGTCAACTCGAGAGTTCTCGCCGCTGGAAGGCTCGGCGTTGGCTGGCGTCGCAGACAAAACTGGCTTTGCCGAGTCCCCGGCCAGACGGAATTCGACATTCAAATGGCGGACGTCGAGCAACGACACGATGGTTATGGTAGCAGCGCCGCCGCTGATTCGGCCGCCCCCAAGCGCAGAAACGAACTCACCGCGCACGAAAGAGTGCCCGGTGGCCGACGGTCATATCACCTTAGTCACGTCGGGCCGGCTGCGCCCTAGGGCTATCATTGCATAGGGACTGTGCTGGGGCACTTGGGGGGTATCCATGAAGCTCAAGCTCGACCGCGTGATTAGCATCGCGACGCTCCTCGCGTCGCTGACCGCGCTAGTCCTCGTCATGACGAAGCCAGCACCGGTCGGCCCGTCGGCCGTTCCACCTGCGGTAGTTGCGGCGAACGCAGAATCGTTTCAAAACAAAATCGAGCATCTTCAGCAGGCGCAAGCCCAGGGTCAGTCTGGAGCCGAAGTCCGCCTGAGCGCGCAAGAAGTCAGCGCTGCGATCGCACAAGCGACCGGCGCTCTCTCGGCCGAGCCTGCCGCAAAGTCAAGCTCACAACTCACAGGATCGTCGGGCGGTTCTGACGGCACGCTCTCCGGAGATCTCGGTCCCGGCGAACCCGACATCAAGGACTACCAGGTGAACTTTGAGGGAGACCTCGTCAAGGGCCAGTTCCTCACCCGCGTCGCAGGAAAAAACGTATGGATCACCCTCGAGGGACACCTGGGATCCAAAGATGGCTACGCGACGTTTGAGCCGACGAAATTCAAGGTCGGCGATCTCGCCATTCCGGTTTCTCTGGTCAACGATCAGCTGCAGAAAAAATTGTTCGAACAGCGCGAACAAATGAAGCTGCCCGATTCAGTGGGCGACCTGAAAGTCGAAAACGGCGAAGTGGTGGTAACGAACAAGTAGGCCTAGCTACGCGCTACCAGCCATTTGCTGCTTTTCTCAGTTGTGCTTGATCAGCCTCTCGTCCTTCTTCCCGGTCACATCGTTGTACAGCGTTTCGAGGAACACGTCGGTGGTAACTGCATTGCTCGTCCACTTCTGCCACGGATCGAGAACTTTCTCCTGCTTCAGTTGATCGAGTGTCTTGCCTTGCCGCACGCCCTTCTGCACCACGTCGAGTGTCTCCTTCAGCATCTTCGTGTACGCGCGGACATCGTCCAGATTCGATACGGCTCCGTGGCCAGGGATAACCTTCACATCAGCGGGCAGCTTCGCAATGACTTGCTCGCACGCACTGATCATGCCTATCACGCTGCCGCCGCCGCCCAGATCGATGAAGGGGAAGCCGTAGCGCACAAAGTCGTCGCCCATGTGCACGACGTTCGACTGCGGAAAGAAGATGATGCTGTCACCGTCGGTGTGGCCGCTCGGGAAATGCAGCGCGCGAATATCCTCGCCGTTCAAGTGCACCGTGACGTCGTGATCGAAGGTGATGATCGGCAATGCACCCTTGGGCTGCGGCTTGGCTTCGACTTTCATTGCGCCGAGGTTGCCGGCAGTGCCCCCTTCTGCAAGCCGCTTGCGAACATTATCCTGCGCGATGACCGGCGCCTGCTTTTGGAAATATTCGTTTCCGCCAGTGTGGTCGCCGTGATAGTGAGTATTGATGATGAACCGGACCGGCTTGTCGGTGACGCCTTTCAGCGCAGTCTGGATTTTTTCGGCGAGAGGCGCGTACTGATCGTCAACCACGACAATTCCGTCTTCACCCACCGACGCACCGATGTTCCCACCCGCGCCCTGAAGCATGTAAACGCTGCCCGCCACCTTCGTAACGGTGATCTGAACTTTGCTGTAATCGGTATCGCGCTGGGCGGCCGCGAGAACGGTAAACAACAAAGCGACGGCTAGGAGAGCAAGTCTGCGCATGGATGACCCCTTCGAAAAAATTCGAGGGATTGTACACCGCCGAAAGCAGCTTTGCCTGAGGAGTGATTGTCGAGATTGGCCTCTCATTCGCCGCATCGTTCTCACAAATTGTCATCCTGAGCGGAGCGAGGCGCAGCCAGCGCGGCGGAAGCTTGCCCTGAGCGAAGTCGAAGGGGGCTTGCTTTGTGGCGCAAGTGACGGTGCCCCAGTTCGCGTCCGTTCTCTGGACGCTAACCTGGGTTAAGCGCCACCAAACCCCTGGGGAGTAATTCGCTTTAACGCTTGATCAGTGCGTTCCCTCAAACAACGGAAACAATTGATCAGCGCCCGCGCGGTAGATGCTGTAAACGCTGCCAGCATCGGTGATTTCTCGGAATAGCAATTCGCCGCGCCCGTCGCCATCCGCATCGACGACGTCAATCAACTCCATCCGCGGGGTCTCGTCGAGATGACGCGTATCGGTGACCGTGGCGTTGAGCTTGCGCAACTCGGCATAGATGTCTTGCTTGACGACCAATGTCACGAAGTACGTGAGACCCGGGTCGACTGAAGTTCCGGCAGCCGGAGGCATCTGCGCCTTCACACTCATCACGAAGACCGGCTCGTTGGTATTCGACAGATCAAACGCGTGAAACTGCGCCTCGTCGATATTCGGCTGCGGAGCCTTCGCCGCGCGACGCGGAGCCCCGGGCCGGGCCCCAGCCTTTGCCGGAGCAGCGGGCGCCTCGGCGGGTTTGGCGCGTGCAACGATCAAATCAGAAATCATCGCCAGCATTTTCTTGCGGATTTTCTGCTCTTCATCGGACTTGAGATCGTAAGAGTACGGCCGCGGGTCCGGACCGCCCGCATCCGAAACCGCGGGATACAGTTGCGGACCCGATTTCTTGTCGTCAGGTTTCACAGCGGTCTTGGAAGAGTCCGAGCCGCCCTTGCCAGACGCAGTCCCTGATTTCGAGCTAGAGGATTTCGACGCCGCAGGCTGCGTTGACCCTAGCGTCTCTTTCTTACCGCGAGCGAGCACCGGACGATTCGGGTCCTCATCATTCGAAGAAGTCGTCATGGTGCCGGCACTTGCGTTGTCCGAAGTCTTCTCCTCGTCGGGACCACTCTTCGAAGCATCCGCGCTCGGAGAAGCGGAAGGCGGCGGAGCGGACGACGTCGGAGAACTCGTCGCCGGTGGAGTTGTGGACGGAGCCGTCGTCGAAGGCGTCGTCGCTGGCGGAGTAGCTGTCGGTTTTTCGTCCGTCGAACCGGTGGGTACCTTTTTCTCTGCCTCTGGCCGGCGTAGCTTCGGCGGTCCAGTCTCCTCTTCAAACCTGGGCTTCGTCTCCGAGCGCTTCTTCGCGGTCTTCGATCCGGCCGGGACCCAGTTGCCGTTCGCCGACCAAACGGTCCCCGTGCGCACGGCTTCATTCACAGTGAACAACCCCTGCGACACGCCCAAGTGCGTAGCCTCGTAAACCGTTTGCCCCCAGATCGCCATCGGAACCGGAGACGCCTTGTACGCGCTAGCATCGTAGAACTTGCCATCGATCATGATTGCGACAGGAATCAGCCGGGCTTGGCCGTCGGACGAGAGTTCAACTAGGCCGACCGCGCGCGGTCCCTTATTTTTCCTGGCGGAACGGCCCAATTGTGCGAAGCCGACGGGCACCACGGCGGCCGCGATCAGCGCGCAGATGACGGCCCTCCGCGACCTGCGGTATAACGTTGTGCGGTCAGGAGATGCAACCATGCTCGACGTCAATGATAAAGCTCCGGATATCACTTTAGAAGATCAGGACGGCAAGAAGGTTTCCTTGAAGGACTTCAAAGGCAAAACCGTCATTCTCTATTTTTACCCGCGTGCCGACACGCCCGGCTGCACCAAAGAGGCATGCTCGTTCCGCGACGACTACAAAAAAATCCAGAAAACCGGCGTGGTGCTGCTGGGTGCCTCACCCGATACCCCGGCCGCGCAAAAGAAATTTCAGGAAAAGTTTCACCTGCCATTCTCCCTGCTAGCCGACGCCGACAAAAAGCTCTGTAACGCGCTCGGCGTGATCCAGGAAAAGAATATGTACGGGAAGAAGGTGATGGGAGTAGTGCGAACGACGTTCGTCATTGGCCCCGACGGCAAGATTAAGCACGTCTTCCACAAAGTCAAACCGGAAAGCCACTCGGAAGAAGTTCTGGAGTATTTGAAACAGGCAGCGTAAAAGCAGTCGCTAGTCTTCGGTCGTCTGTCGCGGGGTGCCCCGCCCTAAACGCGTTCATTGCGTTAGGGTGGGGATTTGCTGACGACCGGTGACTGCCTTCTATTTCACCGTTGCTGCTGCCGTCATAGTGAAGCTCAAAGCTTTCTCTGCAGGAATAACCGCTTCCTGCTTGCCCGTCGCTGCAGCGAGTCCCGTACCTGCAGCGCCACCCGCGCCCGCTCCGATCAGAGCGCCCTTGCCTCCGCCCGCAATCCCGCCAATCAGCGCACCTGCCGCTGCGCCACCGCCGATCTTCGTTACATTGCTCTTCGTGTGGCTCTTGCCCTCGATGTGGTAACTGCCAGTCGAAATCGGGAGCATCTTCCCCTCAACTTGAACCGATGTCAGCCGCACCGACAGCTGCCCGGGCGCATGAAGACGCCCGCTCGACTTTGCCAGTGTCACTTTTCCGCGAACCGGCGCCCCCGCTTTTGCGATCGTCTTTCCACCCACCACGACGCTCCGCGTCAGTGTGGCATTAAAGTGGTCTCCGACTTTGGCCGTGCCCGAACTGATTTCCTGTCCCATACGAACAGAGATGTGCGTGCCCGCTGGAATAGTCTGCGCGAAGCCGGTGAGAATAAGAGCAACGGAAGCAATAACGGTTTTCAGAAACTTCCCAAGCATGATTTCTCCTTGTTTGCTTTCAGGGTAAGCCGAGATCTTTCGCGTATTCTAGCGTCGTGTCGCGGTCTGTTCAGGATTACGAAAGTGTTGTGGCATCTGGGGCCAGACCGCCACATCCTTACCCACATCATTCGACGGACCCCCATCCGGCAGGACACAATACAGGCGTGGCCGCCCCGATTCTTGACAGCACCGTGACTCAGAAAGCAAGTGTGGAGAAGCTTCTGCCTTTGCCGCAGAGCTTCTACGATCGCGATCCGCGCCGGGTTTCGCGCGACTTGCTGGGCAAACTATTAATTCGACGTAATAGGAACAGCTTGCTCGCCGGACGCATCGTGGAAGTAGAGGCATATCTCCACGGCGATCCGGCTGCCCACTCGTTCATCGGACGCACCACGCGCAACGCCGTGCTGTGGGGACCGCCAGGTATTTCCTACGTTTATTTCATCTACGGAAATTATTACTGCTTCAACGTGTCGTGCTTGCCCAACGGGAGGGCAGGTGGAGTCCTGTTTCGTGCCGTGGAACCACTCGTGGGAATCAAAGAGATGGTGCGCGCCCGGGGAGTAAAGATCGAAGACGCCGCCGATCTCCGCCTGTTGACCAGCGGCCCGGGACGGCTAGCCGAAGCCTTCGGAATCACCCGCGAACGTGACAATGCCAAAAATCTCATGTCGCCAGAGTCAGATCTATGGATCGCGGACGACGGATCGCCCCGGCCCCGCGTGAAGATCACCCCGCGCATCGGAATCACGAAAGCCGCGGAGCGGCCATTGCGCTACATCATTCCGGGAAATGCGTTCGTGTCGGGAAGGAAGGTGATTTGATTCACGATCGGATTCTGTTAGTTCATCTAGGACAGAAGCTTTTTACCGCCGATTCGAACCGAAGCCCCGATCCTCTCTGGTCCCTACGCCTCTGTGTCTCTGTGGTGAGATTTTGATTTTTCTGTGCGTCCTTTGCGGCTTCTCTTTGCGCCCTTTGCGGTTAGAAGCTTTTCTCCCCGATCTCAGCGGCTGTTCTCCCGCGCCCTCAGCGGTTAGAGCTTCCTATCCCTGCTGACGATTAGTCGCCGAGGATAACGTTATCGATCAGCCGTGTCGTCCCGACGTAAGCGGCGACAACCACGAGCGCCCCATGTCTTGCTTGCTCAACGGGCTCCAGTGTATCCGGGTCACCAATCGATAAGTAATCCAAACGCACGTCAGGTTCGGAACGAAATTCTTCCTCCCCAGCTGCCAAGAGTAGCCGCACGTCCCGTTCGCCTCCCCGAAACATCTCCTCGACACGTTTCAAAGCACGCGACAACACCAGCCCTTGTCTGCGCGCGGTCGCATTGAGATAAGCGTTGCGCGAGCTCATCGCAAGTCCATCGACCTCACGCACGATTGGGCACACCACGATCTCCACCGACATGTCGAGATCGCGCACCATGCGCTTGATGACGGCCACCTGCGCCGCATCCTTCTGTCCGAAGAACGCTCTATCAGGCTCGGTGATGTGAAACAGCTTGGAGACGACCGTCGTCACGCCACGAAAATGTCCAGGCCGCGAAACTCCATCCAGCCGGTCGCTCAAGCCTTCCACCTTGACGTAAGTCACCGCCCCACCGGGATACATCTCCTCCACCGAAGGCGCAAAGATCACATCCGCGCCTTCCTTTTCAAGCAGCGTGCAATCGCGTTCAAACGTCCGAGGATATTTGCTCAAGTCTTCTTTCGGCCCAAATTGAAGAGGATTCACGAAGATCGTGACGATCACGAAATCGCTTTGCGCTTTCGCGGCGCGCACCAGCGAGAGATGTCCTTCGTGCAGCGCACCCATAGTCGGCACCACGCCGACACGCTGACCCGCGCGCCGGGCCGCCCGGCCGGCCGCGCGGGTCTCGGCAATCGTACCCAAGACTTGTGTGTGTTTTGAGATCGGATCAGCCGTCCCTGTGGGACTTGAAACGTTCGTCATCGCCATTCCCAGCGCTAGCGCTAGGCTAAGTTCGCTCCGCCGGGGCTCTAACCGGAGTAAGGACCTACGCCTGAAGACCTGCCACCCGACACTGGTAGCCGACACCTGATTCCTACCGCCGCATAGCCCGCTTCCGTTCGAGCACGGTCTCGAGCGCAGCCCGCGTCTCGACCGGCAAATGATACGACTCCGCATCCGACGGATACTGGTGCGACATCACATCCGCGCGAAACTCCCGAACAGCGCGGCTGATCTCCGCCGCCGCATCCCCATACCGGCGCACAAACTTCGCTGGCGGCTGGAAGGTCAGGTTCAGAATGTCGTGGAATACCAGCACCTGCCCGTCGCAATCCGGACCAGCCCCAATGCCGATCGTCGGCGTACCCACTTCCGCGGTGATCATCGCAGCGACCTCGCGCGGAATCCCCTCCAGGTAAATGCACGCCACGCCAGCGCGATCGAGTGCCACTGCGTCGCGCATCAGTCGTTCCACAGCGCTCAGGTCCTTGCCCTGCACCTTGTATCCGCCCATCACATTTACCGACTGCGGTGTGAGGCCGATGTGGCCGGCCACCGGAATCTCCGCATCGATAATCCTTCGAATCAGGTCGGCGCGTTTCTCGCCGCCCTCGATCTTGACCACCTCGGCGCCCGCTTCTTTCACGTACCGTGCGGCGTTACGAATCGCCTCATCAACACTCACGTGATACGAGCCATAGGGCATGTCGGCAACAAGAAGCGCATGTTTCACCGCCCGACGCACTGCCTTTGCGTGGTGGAGCATCTCGTCAATCGTGACTGAGAGCGTGTTCTCGTACCCGAGCATGGTCATGGCGAGCGAGTCGCCGACTAGCACCATGTCGATGCCGGCTTCGTCGACCAGGCGCGCGCTGGCATAGTCGTACGCAGTCAGGCACGTGATGGGCTGATGCTGAAGCTTGTTTTCGCGAAGAGAAGCGACGGTGATCTTGCGGCGAGGTTCGCCGATCGGAGTGAGACTCACGATGTCCTCCAGTGCCCCTCCGGCCCAGCCGGATAGAGCCTGTTCACATCTTTAAGATGCTTTGCGAAAATAGTTTAGATCGAAAAACCGAATAAGGCCAACTGTCAGTCGTCAGTCTTTAGTCACCAGCCTCGAACCTCAACCTCTACCTACCTTATCGTCTTTGAAATGAATATGTTACAAAGTTTTACCGTCGCGGTCGCGAGAGCAGTGGCCCACAGCGAGGCCAACCAGCGGGCATCGGCGACGGTTGGCTTGGCTGAAGACTGACGACTGACTGACGACTGGGTTTACGCGCTGGCCGCCTCCTGGCCTCCCAGAGGCAGGAAGTATTGCGTCCCTTTGATGGGCTCGGTGATTTTGCGCAGCAATTCCTTCAGGTCTTCGTTGCGGTCGACGAAGTCGATCTCCGACGTGTTCACGATCAGCAAATCCGACGACGTGTAGTGAAAGAAGAAATGCTCGTAGGCTTTGATCACTTCTTCGAGATAGTCATCGCTGATCGCTTTTTCGCTCGCGGAATTTTTCTTCTTCAGCCGCTTCTTCAAAACTTCCGGCGTTGCCTGCAAATAAATCACGAGATCCGGCGTAGGCAACTGCTCGCGGAAAAAATTGTAGTAGCGGTTGTAGGTCTCGAGTTCCTGATCGTTCAGATTGAGACAGGCGAAAAGCTTGTCTTTCTCGAAGATGAAATCGGCGACCACGGTTTTCTGCGAACGCGATCCGGGATCTAGCGAGCTGAGTTGTTCGAAGCGCCGGATCAGAAACGCGAGTTGCGCCTGAAACGCCGCGCCCGGCTCTCCCTCGTAGAACGCCCGCAAAAATGGATTGTCTTCCGGCTCGATTAATCGCTGTGCATTCAGCCGCTCGCCCAGAATACGCGAGAGCGTGCTCTTGCCGACTCGAATAGGACCTTCGACTGCGATGTAGCGGGGAGTCTCAAAAAGATTGGCCATGGTCTGGAAGCGTCGCACTGCAGAATATCTCGACCGGGCGCGTGAGGCAATTGCGCGAAGAGTTAATAGAACAGTTGTCAGTCTCCAGTCGGAAGTCAGCGGCCGGAAGTCGGCAGCGGCCAGTCTCTAGTCGTCAGTCTCGCGTCGCCATCTCCCAATCGCCGGTGGTCAGCCATCGATCGTCAGCGAAATCGAATCGTTCGGTCGTCACCAAAAGCGAGCCGTACGCCATCGGTCGTCTATCGCCGGCGTCAGCAAGACTTCTTTGCCCGTTGGTTCATGAACAGGTGGCCGTGGCCCCGCGGTAGCGAGCGACGCGCAGCGGGAGAATACAAAACGAACAGATCCCGTCCCGCCGACGCCTCGTATCAGGGCGCGCCTGCAGGCGCGCCGTACACAGCTTCTCAGCCTGCGCCGTTAGGCGCCGCGCCTCCGCGAGATCTCAAGCCGACGGGAACCAGCCCTACTAAAGACGACCTGAAATTTCTGTGCACCAAACTAAGGCATTGGGTCCCGACCAGACATGCATGAAGAAGGGATTTTCGCAGACGACCAACGACCAAGGAGCAACGACTGCATTTAGAATTCCTCCCGATGCTCGGAACTCTGATAAGAGCTGGCGCCGCAATCGCCCTGGGCGCGGCGGGATATCAGTCGATGGCTCCGACCGGCCAGTGGTTCGGCCGCACGTTCATCGGCCTCCCGCGCGGCTCAAAACAGATCGCGCTAACCTACGACGACGGCCCCAACGATCCGCACACGCTGCGCCTCCTCGACGTGCTCGCCAAGCACAACGCCAGGGCAACGTTCTTTCTGATCGGACAGTTCGTCACAGAGCGCCCCGACATCGTCCGCGACGTGGTGAAAGCCGGACACGTCATCGCCAACCACACATTTACGCATCCACTATTGATTTTCGCCAGCGACCGCGAGACGCGTTCTCAAGTCGAACGCTGCACCCGCGCGATTGAAGATGCGACTGGCCAAACGCCCCACCTGTTTCGTCCGCCTTTTGGCGGACGGCGTCCAGGAACGCTCGGCATCGCCCGCGCCCTCGGACTTGAGCCAATCATGTGGAACATCACCGGATATGACTGGAACGCCCCACCCGCCGAACGAATTGTTGCTCGCGTGTCCGGACAAATCCATGGCGGCGACGTAGTTTTGCTGCACGATGGCAGTCATCTTGAGATGGGTGCAGATCGCTCGCAAACGGTGATCGCAACCGATCACCTGATCGAACGCTTCCGCCAAGAAAGCCACGAGTTCGTAACGATTGACGAGATGATAGGGAAAACGGCGGTCAGCAATCAGCCATCAGCAATCAGCGAATAAGGGGCTGTATTGCTTAGACCCCAGACACTAAAAAGGGAATTCTCGCCAAGAAAGTCCTTTCGGCGACTATCACGGTCCACGTGCGGGCGGACGCCGTCGTCCGCCCGGTCGAGCGCCGCTCGACTACTCGCCTTTACGAGCTGCGTCCAACCACTCTCCAGATTCCACACCTGTCTTCCTGAACAAGTGCGGCCGTGCCCAGCGAAGTCTCGGAGAAACTATGTCTGAACTCCCGACCTCGAGAACCTGAGGAGTTGCATCGCACACTCATCGCCCGACCCAACGCAAAGCCTCCTGCCGATCAGCAAAAGCGCGCATCGCCACGATCTTTCCGTCCCGCACTGTGTAAACATCGGCCAGTCGCACCTCCTGCCAGTCTTGACTATCTTTCGTGCGAACCCGCGCATGCACAAATACGACGATGCGATCCCGAGCCTCAATAAATTGCTCCGGTACGCTGATGACCTCGGCCCACGCCGCTCGTGATTGCGTCAGATATCGCTTGGCGCCCTCACGGCCGTGGTACATGCCACCGCCCGGAAACGACTCCGGTTCGCTCCACTCGATTTGCGGGTCAAGTCCAGCGACGGCCGCATCAATGTCTCCACGATTGAAAGCCGCGTAAGCAGCGCGAAGAGTCGCGACGGCGCGCTCATAATCAGGTGTGCTGCCCATAGCGTTCTCCTTGCGCGATTGAGTGCAGGCAGTCATACATACGAAAGCGAGGAAGGAAACAGCTGAACTTGCGAAATACGCTCTCGAAGTCGGCCCGAATGGCCATAACATCTACGATTAGATTTTCATTGCTACACGAACGCGCTATTAATTTGTTGTCATCTTGAGCGCAGCGAAGGACCTGCTTTTTGGTCGTGGCGCGAATCACACAATCTTCCGTACCAACACGTGGCTACTGAAACGAGTTGCCCCCAACGGCGCCACGACCTTAAATCCCTGCCGCTTGAACATCGAAAGCGTCCCGCTCGTCGACTCGTTCCCAAAGGCTCGCGTCTCCCAATGGCTAATCGGATAAGCCTCGACGATTCCTCCGCTCTCCCTTTTGATCGAATTAAGCGCGGCTCTCAGAGCCGCCGTCGCGATTCCCTGTCTCCGATATTTCTTATCAACCACGAAACACGTAATCCGCCAGAGCGGTTTGGCCCCCGACCCGCGGACGTCAGCTTTCAACGCCCGCGATTTTCGCTCATCAAACGCCAGCGCTCGATACTTGCGGCTGTTATCGACACGTGGAAGTTCTTCTCGCGTCCCGTACTGACACCAGCCAACGGGCCTGTCGTGCACATATACGAGAATGCCGTGCGCGCGGCCACCGTCGACTAGCATTTTCTTCTGCTTGCAATTTCTCGCTCCCCGCTCGGCCCGCGTGCGCAGTTGCTGATCTTTTGGTAGGGAGCAAGGCCGGTGGAAGTGCATGCAGAAACAGTGGTCCCATCCGCCTCTACGCGAGAACAGATCCACGAAGTCGTCCCACGTCTCCCGCGAAAGCTCTTTCGTA
>Ga0126378_10001057_pt1 | contig 20592 bp, 20 predicted proteins | sample PanSoiMetPlot_23_FD_92587 | JGI IMG/M metagenome (GOLD analysis project Ga0126378, IMG submission 92587) | Tropical forest soil microbial communities from Panama - MetaG Plot_23 | ecosystem: Environmental > Terrestrial > Soil > Tropical forest > Bulk soil | place: Panama | collected 2016-02-17
CAGCTTCATGGCTACTCCGGCACGTACTGTCTCAGATACTTGTGCGCCATGCGGAAGCCCATCGCGTAATCGGGGTTGAAGTCCGGCCCCGGACGATTCGGCGATCCATACAGCGGATCTTCGTGCTCGAGGCTCATCGCGCCCTGATACCCAGAGCGCTGCAGGACTGTAAAAAACGCGGCCCAGTCGATTGAGCCGAGACCCGGCAGCCGATACACCCACCACTGCGCCCGGTTAACGGGATTGATCCCCACTTTCCGCAGCACATCCCAACGAATCTCGGTGTCTTTCAGATGCACGTCGTAGATCTTGTCGACGAAATCGCGCGCGGTCTGAATCGGGTCCATCATCTGCCATACGAGGTGGGACGGATCGTACTGCAGGCCGACGTAAGGCGAATCGCCGAAGCCTTTGAAAAGAGCTTCGAATCCCGCCGGGCTGATCGCGATATTCGCCCCTCCGGGATACGGCTCCCAGAGGATGCGCACTTTGTGCGTCTGGCACGCCGGGAAATAACGCTCGTTATAAACCCGGACGATATCGTCCACCTGCTGCTCGAAAGGCTTGGCGGTATTCTTTCCGGACGACGTTCCGATGTAGGGGATACCAAGTTTCCCGGCGAGCTCGATCAGCTTGACGAAATAGTCGTTATCCTGTTTGCGTTTGTCGGGATCGGCGGCAATGTGGTCCTGCGAAGCCTGGAACGCCGATACGCGCATCTCGTAGCGCGCGAGCGTTGTTCGGACGTTTTCGATCTGCGCATCGGTCAGAACCGAGGCATCCAGGGTAGAACGGCGCGTGGCGCCGAGAATCATATTCGTGAAACCCTCGTCCTTCGCGAACTTCACATTCGATTCGGTGAAAGGCCCGAGAATTCCGAGGCGGGGCTTCCACTCCGCCGCGCGCGCGAGTTGGGGCAATTGACTGGCTGCAATAGATCCGAGCAATGAGCGTCTGGTCATACCTGCGCCGTTTATCTTATGCCAGGCGGATTTATCGCGCCGCGGCCGAACTATTCTGGACGTATCGGGGGAATCGTCTACACAATCGGCCACTCGACGCATCCGCTGGAGGAATTCGTCGCAATGCTCGCCGCTCATAGCATCGACTATCTTCTCGACGTCCGAACTGTCCCGAAATCCCGGAGGAATCCTCAGTACAACCAGGAGGCGCTGCCAGCGGCGCTTGAAGCTCGTGGAATCGCTTACGGCCACGAACCTCGATTAGGCGGCCTGCGTCATCCCCGTCCGAACTCGATCAACAGCGCATGGAAAAACGATTCCTTCCGGGGCTACGCGGACCATATGCAGACTCCCGAGTTTGATGCGGCCATTCGGCGCCTCATCGCGCTCTCGCACGAGCGAACGCCAGTCGTTATGTGCGCCGAAGCGGTTCCGTGGCGCTGCCATCGCAGTCTGATTGCGGATGCGCTTGCCGCCCATGGCGTTCCCGCGTTTCACATCATGAGCGCGGCGACCGCGAATCCCCACCGGATCACTCCGTTCGCCGTCATCGAGGGTTCCCGTGTTACCTACCCAGGGCTCACGGCCTGACTACAACGGAAACGCCTGAGCGCTACAATTCCTGTTTGCTGCGCACCGTCACGGCGACCCGGTACGTAACCCCGTTGCGCGAAGGCGGTTCGTTGCCCGCTATCGTCGAGGCGGACGATTCCGGTCTTTACGTGCTCAAATTCCGTGGGGCGGGGCAGGGACCCCTGGCTCTGGTGGCAGAGTTAATCTCGGGCGAGATCGGCCGCGCGTTGGGGCTTCGCGTCCCGGAAATTGTGCTGGTCCAACTTGACGAAGCGATCGGGCGCAACGAACCCGACCCCGAAATCCGCGAACTGCTGCTCCGGAGCGTGGGCCTCAATCTCGCGCTTGACTACCTGCCCGGATCGCTGATGTTCGATGCCGCGGCGAAGAATCCGATCGATGCCCGTGTCGCATCTCAAGCCATCTGGTTCGACGCGTTAGTCACGAACGTGGACCGTACCGCCCGGAATCCAAATCTCCTCTGGTGGCACAAGACGCTCTACTTCATCGATCATGGCGCGAGCCTCTATTTCCACCATGACTGGAAAAATATTGAGGAGAAGGCGCTTTCTCCTTTCTCAGCCATTCGCAATCATGCGCTCCTGCGCTGGGCTACAGACCTGGCTTCGGTCGACGACGAATTCAAGCTCCGCCTCTCCGCCGGGATCGTCGAGCAGATTATCGCCGAGGTTCCCGACCTCTGGCTGACCGGCGTCGACCGGGCCGGCTATCTCACCTTTCTCAATCGCCGCGCTTCAAACTCGCGCATATTCGTCGAGGAGGCCCTTCGTGCCCGAGCCTTATGACTTCGCGGCGATTCGCGTCGTGCCGCGAGTCGATCGCGAGGAATTCCTGAACGTCGGGGCGATTGTTTTCTGCCGCACCCTGAAATACCTCGCGGCTCGCGTGACGGTCGATGAAACCCGCCTCACCGCCCTATGGCCGGATCTCGATATCGACGACGTTCGCGCTCACCTGGAATTGATCCCGCGGATCTGCGCCGGAAGTCCCGATGCGGGACCGATTGCGGGGTTGCCCCTCTCGGAGCGCTTTCACTGGCTCGTGTCGCCGCGCAGCACCATCATTCAGCCTTCGCCCGTACACTCGGGCGTGTGCTCCTCGCCCGCAGCCGCGCTCGACGATGTTTTCGCCCGGCTTGTTTCCAGCACAACTACGGGATGATACAGGTGCGGTAAAACGATCTTTCCGATCGCGATCAGCCGTCCCTCGGGATCGATGGCCTTCACATACTCCGCGCCCGCATCTACTCGAAAAGCCGATACGCCGAAGTCCCGCCCCTGTTGGATTTGCCGGGCGGTCAAGTCGTCAACCATCACGAGGGGGAACTGCGGCAGCAGGTCCGCCGGCGCGCGCACCGCCGTCTCAAGACGGTCTTCTTCCTTCAGCCGCTGGAGCTGGTCCAGAGTCAATGCCTGCTCGATGCGAAACGGGCCTGAAGCGGTCCGGTTCAGCGCTTCAATGTGCGCGCCGCACCCGAGGGCCAGCCCAAGCTCATGAGCGATGGCGCGAATATACGCGCCCGGAGACGTCCGCACGAAGATGCGCGCTATATCGCCGCTGACCTCCCGAAGAGTCAGTTCGTGGATGAATACCCGGCACGGCTCCAATTCGACCGGAGTCTTCCTGCGCGTCAGCTTGTATGCCGGGACGCCGCTCACCTTCTTCGCCGAAACCGGAGGTGGAACCTGGTCGATCTCTCCGCGCATCGGCGCAAGGCATGCCTCGATACGCTCGACGGTGAGCTGCGGTTCGCCTGTGGGGCTCATTCGCTCTCCGTCGCGATCGTACGTTGACGTCGCGAAGCCGAACCGCACCGTGGCTTCGTACGACTTTTCGGAATCGCCCCAGAATCTCGCAAGGCGCGTCGCCGAGCCGATCATCACCGGCAGAACGCCGGTCGCCAACGGGTCGAGAGTCCCCAGATGTCCCACGCGGCGAGTTCCCGCAATTCCGCGTACTTTGTTAACGACGTCGTGAGAAGTCCAGCCGGCGGCCTTGTTGATGACGATCAGGCCATCGATACTCACTTTTCGCGTTCCAGTTCCTCAATCGCCTTCACTACCACGTTACCCACTACCTGAAAACTGTGCGCATCGAGTTTGTCCATCGTGTCGCGCGGAGTGTGCCAGAACGTTCCCTGCGACTCGAAATCGATCATGTCAAGCGCGCGTACCCCCGCATTGACGAACGGCAGATGATCGTCCTGAATCGCTCCACCTTCGCGCGGGAAATAGCGCGCGTACCCCAGCGAATCCGCCGCGTCCCACACCAGTTTGCGCAGCGAATCTGAAGACCCCGTATCCCAGAACAGCTTCAGATTGCGGTCCCCGATCATGTCGATATTGATCACCGCCTTCAGGCGGCGGTTTGTGCCGTCCTCGGTCCATTTCTCAGCAAGATGGCGGCTGCCGTAGACGCTGTCCGTATCGGTCCATTCGCGCACCGCTTCCTCCCCGTCAAAGAACACCAGATAAACGTCGTCGCTGCGCGGTCGTCCCTGCAGAGTCCGCGCAAGCTCGAGGAGAAAGCCAGTGGAAGATCCGCCATCGTTCGCGCCCACAAAGTTCGCAAGTCTCTTTGTGTCGTAATGGCCCGTTACGGCGATCGCGCGCCCCGACGTTCCGGCGAACTTCGCGATGATGTTCTCCATCGCGATCGACCCCTCCGGGGTATTGGCCATGAATTTGTCTGAAATGATTTCGCAATTGCGCGATTTCAACTCTTCCCGAATAAAGCCGCGCAGTTTCTCGATGGCATCCGAACCGCTCGGCCTAGGCCCGAACTTCACCGCCCGCGCCGTCAACGAAAATGCTTCCGAGCCACTGAAATCATGTGGTTTGGCCGAACCCGCGAAGGTGATCAATGATGCCGCGATGAAGATAGCGGTTCGTAGCATGACCTTCCAGAGTACCGAACCATGGCTCCCCGGACGAACCCGTGAGTTAACTTTCTGTGACACAACAACTTAAACTACAAATTGGTGTAACATATGACCGGGAGGCAAAGTGGCTGCGCTCAGCGTCGGCTCCACTCTGCAGGCGCAACGAATCCGCAAGGGATTGTCCATTGAGGACATTGCCCATCAGACAAAAATATCTGAGCGGTATCTGAAGGCCATCGAGGCAGACAATTTCGATGTCCTGCCCGGATTGATATTCGCCCGTAATTTCGTGCGTCAATACGCCGCTTTGCTTGATCTGGATGGCGCGGCGCTTACATCGGATCTGTCTCCCTACGATTTGGCGGCAGCGCCTCTGCCCACCGCGCCCGTTCGATACGAAACGAGTTCTGGATGGGATCCCCGATGGAACTCCGCCCTGGCATCTCTTGTCTGGATATTCCTCGCAGGGGGCGCGGCCGTCGGAGCGTATGTGTATTTCAATCGCCCGGCGCGGGTTCCTGCAGCCGCCGCGGCCCAGCCATCCACACAAGTTACCCCGCAACCGGCGCCGCAAATCACGCCGGTGAGTCCGGTTGCCGCGGGAAACCTGGCTGCTGCGAATGCCGCCAGGCCTGCGCCGGCGTCGGCCGAAAATCCGCTGGATACGCGCGCGGTGCGAGTCGTTATCACGGCTCACGAAGACGCGTGGATTCAGGTCACCGCCGACGGGAAGACGGTGTTCACCGGTACCCTCAAATCCGCCGACGAAAAATCGTTTTCCGCGGACGATTTTGTGAAAGTTCTGGCGGGCAACGCCGGAGGCATCGACATTTCACTGAATGGAAAAGCGCTCGACTCCCTCGGGCCGTCCGGACAAGTGCGTTCTATCAGATTGACGGCGGAAGGTCCACAGTTCCCGCCGAAAAATCCGCCGGTGTCCGATCCCGCGTAGCCATTTCCAAACGCGCTCTGCGGCGTTCCATCGCGGCCGCGCGCCGTTGCGCGATGAGAGCATGCCGCCGCTGCCGTTCCGCGATCAGCAGTTCCGCCCGGCGCCGTTGCTTTACGCTCACATCCACGCGCTTCCAGAATTTCGCGAAATACGCGATGGCCGACCACAGCGAGAACACCACCACCAATATCAGCGCCATACGCGCCCACGGCCCGATCCATGGGCGGTGGATGCTGAGCATCAAAAGCGAAATCGCGATCACTTGCGAAAAAGTCTTCGTCTTTCCGAGTTCGCTTGCGCTGATCGTGTAGCCTTCGGCGGCCGCGATGCTCCTCAGCCCCGATACGGCGAACTCGCGGCCAATCAGCAGCACCACGAGCCAGCTTGCGATCACCCGTACCTGGACGAGGGAAATCAGCGCAGCAGAGACGAGCAGCTTATCCGCGATTGGGTCGAGCAGCATTCCGATCGTCGTGACCTGTTTCCAGCGCCGCGCCAGATAGCCGTCGAGAAGGTCCGTGCCCGCCGCAATCCAGAAAATCAGAAGCGCGATCAGGTCGTTTGTGATCAGCGCCCGGTGATACGAAAAGGCGACGCGCTCCTGAACCAGCACTGCGACAAGCAGCGGCACGATGAAAATGCGCGCGATCGTAAGGCTGTTCGGGATATTCAATCGCACACTCCCGCCCAAGCCTTCTGATTGGGCCGATAAAGATCGTCGATTGTGGAAATCGCCCGGAATTCTGAAACGCTAACACGAGAGTGCCCCAAAATATTGCAATTCTGCATATCTCGTGTTAAGTGCTTCAGTCCCGCAAGTTTAGTGCGATTGCCCTGTTGCGGTTCAAACCCCGGAAAACGCCGGGACGCCAAGACTTTGCGCAGGGATCGAATCACTTGTGCACAGGATTTTCCACAGGCTTGGTGGAATTCAGAACTGCGTACCGGTGAAGCCGCTGCCTCAGGGACTCCGGCGCATCGGCTTCGATCTCGCATAGATTTCCATGATAGTCCTCGGAAAGGATTCTGCCACGCTCATGCAGAAGCGCGATCGCCGAGCCATCTTTCAGCGGGATCCGAAAGCGTGCTCTTTCAACCACATCGAAGGGCAGCGCCACGTCGATCTGTTCCAGGAGTTTTTCGATACCGCCGCCCGTCAGGCCGCTTACCAAAATCGCGGGCGTGTTGGAATCCTGTCCCGCCGCAGCCAGCAGGCGGTCTCCCATGACGGCAGGATCGCTGTCTCCCGGAAGGATCCGGTCGGATTTGTTCAGGACCAGAACCTGAGGGGTCCCGGACGCGCCGATTTCACCGAGAACCCGGAACACTTCAGCGACATGCGCGGCGGCGTGTTCGTTTGAAGCGTCCACGACATGAAGAATGAGAGCCGCCTCCGAAACCTCCTCCAGCGTCGCCCGGAATGCGTCGATTAAAGTCGTCGGCAGATTCCGGACGAAGCCGACCGTGTCGCTCAGGAGCGCCTGCCGGCGCGAAGGCAGAGTGATCGAGCGAATGGTGGGGTCCAATGTCGCGAACATGCGGGCATCAGCCGTTACATTCGCGGCCGTGAGCCGGTTAAACAGCGTCGATTTTCCGGCGTTCGTGTAGCCCGCCAGCGAAATCGTAGGAACCGGAGCCGCCTTCCGTTTTTTTCGGTGCAGCGCGCGTCCGGCGCGGACGCGCTCGAGATCCGACTCAAGCTTCTTGATCCGGTCCGCGATGCGCCGCCGATCCGTTTCGAGTTTCGTTTCGCCCGGTCCGCGCGTTCCGATGCCGCCGCCTAAACGTGACAGCGCAACGCCTTTGCCGGCCAGCCGCGGCAACAGGTATTTGAGCTGAGCCAGCTCGACCTGCAGGCGCCCTTCGGAAGTTCGGGCGCGTTTCGCGAAAATGTCGAGAATCAGCTGCGTTCGGTCAATCACCTTGACGCCGACCGCGTTTTCGAGATTGCGCTGCTGCGTCGGCGTCAGATCGTTGTCTGCGATCAGCACGTCGGCCTGGGCGGCTTCCGCTATTTCCCTCAGTTCGGCGACTTTCCCGTGTCCGAACAGAGTTGCGGCGTCGATTTCGGGTCGCGACTGATACGCTTCTCCCGCGATCTCAACGCCTGCGCCTCGCGCGAGCTCCGCCAGTTCGCGGAACGACTCGGTTGCGCCGGACGAGGCGCCCCCCCTCCGGCGTTCGAAGCCGGCCAGAATCGCCTTCTCGGCGGACCGCGCCAGTGAAATCGTCGCTTATCCCTCTTGCTGGCCTGCCCCGGCAGCCATCGGCTGTCCCGCGGCGCTTTGGTGCGACGCCGAATGATGCGCAGGAGCGCGCATCGTTACTACGGTGGAAATCGCGTGCTTAAAAATCAACTGCTCCTGATTGTTCGTTTCGAGCACCAGAGAATACTTGTCGAAGCTTCTGATTCGCCCGGAGAGCTTTACACCGCTCAACAGATAAATTGTGATGACACCCTTTTCTTTGCGCGCATTGTTGAGAAAGCTATCTTGTATATTTTGCGCTGGCTTATCCATTACTTACCGCTCCTGAAACACCGAAAGCCGATACCGGCGAGACGATCGATTGCATTGTAGCGCAGGGAAAAACGCTGCCTGATCCTACTCGGGACCGGACTCCTGCGCAATCCGCAGCAGGTATTGTCCATATTCGGAATGGCGGAGCGCATTGCCCCGCCCAATCAGGTCCGAGCGGCTCAGATAGCCGAGTTCGTAGCCGATCTCCTCCAGGCATCCTACCTTGAGCCCCTGTCTCTGCTCGATTGTCTCGATGAAATTGCCCGCCTGCAGCAGTGATGAGTGCGTACCCGTGTCGAGCCAGGCCATGCCACGCCGGAGACGCTCCACCCGCAATTTTCCCCTGCCAAGATAGGCGCTGTTGACGTCCGTAATCTCCAGTTCTCCCCGCGCCGAGGGTTTGACGGCGCTCGCGATATCCGTGATCTCGCTGTCATAAAAATAGAGGCCCACCACTGCATAGTGAGACTTGGGGTGGGATGGTTTCTCTTCGATCGAAAGAACGCTTCCCGATCCATCGAACTCCACCACGCCATAGCGTTCTGGATCGTTCACCCAGTAAGCGAAAATCGTCGCTCCGTCCGGTTGATGAGCCGCCCGCAGCAGGCACTCCCTTAATCCATTCCCGTAGAAGAGGTTGTCGCCCAGCACCAGGCACGCCGGTCCGCCGGCAATGAATTCTTTGCCGATCAGGAAAGCCTGCGCCAGTCCCTCGGGGCGCGGCTGCTCCGCGTACTCCAGCCGGATTCCGAAATCTGACCCGTCGCCCAGCAGACGCTTATAAAGCGGCAGATCGTGCGGCGTGGAGATGATCAGCACTTCGCGGATTCCCGCCAGCATCAGGGTGGAAAGCGGATAGTAAATCATCGGCTTGTCGTAAACGGGCAGCAATTGTTTGCTGATTCCGCGAGTTATCGGATAAAGCCGGGTACCGCTCCCACCGGCCAGAATGATCCCTTTCATCTGAATGAAAAGATACCAAGATGGGGTTGGTCGCGTGGATTGAGCGGTCAGGCCGCTCCGCGGTGCCTGCGCCTTCCCTGTTTGACGACGGCTAGCAAAGCCTGCGCCAGCTTGTTTCCTGAGCGCTCCAGTTCGTCCCGGCTGGCAAGGGACATCCTTCGCAGAACTTCCCGGCCCATCCGCGTCAGCTTTACCCAGTCGTCCGTGCCTTCCGCCTCGGGTGACGAACGCGTAATTTCGCCATGCTCTACCGCGGCGGCGATCACCTGACTCACGCGTTCACGCGACAGGCACATTCTATCGGATAGCGCATTGACGGTTGGGCGCGCCCCTTCCGGCAGGCCCTGCACCGCGAGCAGAAGCGCATAGGAATCCTGGCTTACGCCCAGTTCCTGCGCGTGATCTTCCGTCGCCTTCTGCAGGCAACCTATCTGATACCGAAGCTCCGCCAGTTCACGGTATTCGTCCAGTGTCAAATCCTGGCCAGCCGCGCTCCATCGGCTCATCGAAACTATGCTATCGGCGCCGCGCCCCCATTCTCACTACCCCTCAGCGCTCGGTTTGCGCGGATTGTAACGTTTGGGATGGGCTTGAATTACGAAATCGTACAAGGCGGAGGATTCGTTCGCGGTTTCGCTCCTCGTTGAGGTTCCGCACCCGGCCCTGAAGCAGATCGTTGAGTGAAATCATGCCGGCGATCCGGCCGTCTTCGTTCCCTACCACTGGCATTCGCGTGAAGCCTGTCTCCGCCATTCTCAGTACCACTACTCGCAGTGGATCGTCCGAGGCCGCGACGATCGCGGTTCGCGCGAGATCCTCGAGTCGAGTGGAATTGGCGCGCGTCGCGATCGCCGAATGCAGGTCGCGCCGCGTGATCACACCCTTGAGCCGTCCGTCAGGGTCAACCACCGGATAGAGCCGCTGGCCTCGCGGGCTCGATTCATGCAGGAGAGTCCGCCTGAGATCTCCGATCGTCGTCGAGGCGGGCAGAGCGACCACATTCGTCCGCATCACCTCGCGTGTGAAGAGGATTTCCAGTGGATCGATCGCGTATTCGCGGCTCAGGTGGTACCCGCGCCGCGCGATCTTTTCCGTCAGGATCGACCGCTTCAGCAGGAGGACGGTGGTCGCGTGCGCGAGCGCGCCTGCCACCATCAGCGGCAGCAGGATATTGATGTCATGCGTGAGTTCGAGCGCGAATATGATCGCCGTGAACGGCGCGCGCATGGTTCCCGCCAGGATTGCCGCCATGCTCACGAGCGGCCAAAAGCCATTGCCCAGCGCTGGCAGAAACATCGCTTCGATTCCACCCAGCGCCGCCCCCATCATCAGCAACGGGGCCAGAACGCCGCCGGACGTCCCGGATCCGAGCGAGATGATCCAGATCATCGACTTCACCAGAAGCACGCCCGCAATCACGCCACGCGGTACATCGCCCTGTAAGAGCGCGCCAATCGTGTCGTAGCCCACGCCGAGCGCCTGCGGAAAGATCAGCCCGCCGAGACCGACAAACAATCCACCGATCGCCGGCCACCACATCCAGTGAAACGGGAGTTTCTGGAACAGATCCTCGGCAGTATAGACGCCCTTGGTCAGCAAGGCAGAGAGCAGCCCCGCCAGGAGGCCCGCGATGACGCATCCGACGAGCCCGGAAGGGCCGATGAAGATCTGATGCGCGGGCGTGGGAAACAGCGGCCCCAGCCCCAGGATGTACCGCCTTCCCGCCCCGGCAGTGGCAGCGGCCAGCAACACAGGTACCGCGCTGCGTGGCTTGAGTTCAAACAGCAACAGTTCAATGGCGAGTACAGCCGATGCGACGGGCGCCGCGAACGTCGCGGCCATACCAGCCGCCGCGCCGGCTACCAGGAGCGTCTTCCGTTCAGCGCTTGTGAGCTTCAGAAGTTGAGCCATGATCGAGCCGAACGCCCCGCCCGTCATGATGATCGGGCCCTCCGCGCCGAACGGTCCACCTGATCCGATGGATATCGCCGACGAAAGCGGCTTGAGCACCGCCAGCCTCGGTTGCACTTTGCTTCCGTTCAGCAGGATCGACTCGAGCGCTTCGGGAATGCCGTGGCCGCGGATGCGTTCCGAGCCGTACCGCGCCATGAGCCCGATGATCAAACCGCCTCCCACCGGCACCAATACGGCGAGCCACCCCAAGTGGTTGGCCGCCGGCGAAACCATCGCGGTGCTCACTCGGCCGTAGTAGAAGAGGTTCGTAAACAAGCTGATCAGGCGGAGCAGCGCCCAGGCGACGCACGTACTCACCAATCCCACGCCGACGGCGATGATCGAAATCAGAATCATTCGAGGCGTCGCCGTGAAATCACCCAGATGCTCGTTCTTTGTATTGTGGGCGCTCATGCCATAACCTTTCTGCTGTGTTTGAGGACGCTGCTCAGCGCTCTGGCGAGCTCCGGTCCCGATGTTTCCAGTTCGTTCCGGTGCGTCAACGCGAGCTGATGCAGCTTGAGCCGTCCCGCCCGCGTAAGCAGGATCCAGACTTCGCGGCGGTCGTCCGGTCCGGCGGCGCGTTCGACCAGGCCCGATGCTTCAAGCCGATTGATCAGCTCGACGGCGCTGTGATGCTGGATGTAAAGGCGCGACGCCAGTTCGCGAATGGTGGGCTTTACGCCTTCAGGCAGCCCCTGGACAGCCAGCAGAAGCTGATGCTGTTGCGGCTCGACCTGGGTCTCTCTCGCGGCTGCTTCGCTGAAATGGATGAATTTGCGGATCTGCCTTCGGAACTCGGCAAGGTCCCTGTAATGCTCAGGACTAAGATCTCCCGTCACACTTATATCGTATCACGATATAAATTCGCGGATACCAAAGGGGGAATGGCAACCGAAGAGAAGATTGGGCGAATTCCTGTAATTCGGCGCATTTGTGATATAGTCCAGCCGGCAGGAGGTCGCATGCGGTCCCGGCGACTGAAATATTTCTTTAATCTCTTCAATCGCGCGCAGTTCGGGTCACCGGTCGAAGTGAGGGCCAATGCGCGGTTCGGCGTAGTCGGTTCGCAATCGAATCTGTCGCGGCTGGTCCAGGTTGCGCTGAATTATTGACCCTGGGCAGTTACCGGAGCGTCTAAGCGTTCATCCTGCTGAGGAGGTAACGTTGTGAACCGTTACGCATCTGTAGCGGGCCGGCAGCGCCGGTTCGATTGGCTTCCTGCTTATCGCCCCGCGATTCTCGTACTCGTAGCGGTTGCCCTCGCGTTCGGTCAGGCCACCACAGGGCAGTTCAGCGGAACCGTTACGGACGCGTCCGGCGGGTCTGTCCCGAATGCGAAAGTTACCGTAACAAACACAGGTACGGGCGCAGCCCGGTCGGTCACCACGGACCAGACCGGTGGGTATCTCATCGCACAGTTGCCGCCCGGCACTTACGACATCACGGCGGAAGCGCCGGGGTTCAAGAAAGAGGCGCAGAGAGCCGCCGATCTTCAGGTGAATCAGGCCGCGACCCTCAACTTTACGCTGCAGCCAGGCCAGGTGAGTGAAACCATAGAAGTCACGGGCGCGGCCCCACAGCTCGAAGCGCAGTCTTCGTCGCTTGGTACCGTCGTCAACACGCAGCTCACCGCAGAACTGCCGCTTAACGGCCGCAACTTCGTCCAGCTCGCCACGCTTGCGCCAGGAGTGAGTGGTACCGGCTACAGCGTTTCGGGAACGATTATGAGCGGTACTCGCCCAGACGACCGCCGGCCGGGCACCGAAATCTTCTCCAACGGCAATCGCGAAGGTTCAAACGATTTCCTCTACGACGGCATCGACGACAATGATCGTCTGACGCTTTCGATTGTCCTTCGTCCAGCCGTCGAAGCGATCCGCGAGTTCAAGGTCCAGACAAATCTTTTCAGCGCAGATCAGGGGCGCAATTCCGGCGCGGTGGTCGATGTCGTCACCAAATCCGGCGCCAACCAGATCCACGGCAGCGCGTTCGAATTCCTGCGCAACTCCGCCATGGACGCGCGCAATTTCTTCAACGCCAAGGGCACGCCGTTCCCCTCATTCCGGTACAACCAGTTCGGCGGATCGTTCGGCGGACCCATCGTGATCCCGAAGGTCTACCACGGCAAGGACAAGACGTTTTTCTTCATGGACTATGAGGGGTTCCGGCGTAATCAGCAGCAGATCGCGATCGTGACCATCCCCACGCTGGCTGAGCGAACCGGGAACTTCGCGGGATTCAAGCCTATCTACGATCCGCAGACCACGACACCCACAGCCACCTCGTATACACGCACCCAGTTTCCGGGCAATGTGATTCCGTCGAACCGCTTTGACCCGATAACGATCAAGATGATCAACGCCTATCCGCTGCCCCAAACCTCCGGGCTCACCAACAATTACACGCAGAATCTGAATCAGATTCAGAACTGGGATCAGGGCGACATCCGGGTCGATCATCAGATCACGGCGAACGATTCCGTGTTCGCGCGCTATTCGATCCAGCATACGGCTACGACTGTTCCTGCGAGCTACCCGGACGCGACGATTCCCGGCATATCGCATCCTGTTCCGGTTGGAGATGAGGCCTCGTTCGCCGGGACTTCGTTCAATCCCGTGCAGCATGCCGTGGCCGCTTACACGCACATCTTTGGTCCATCCCTCGTCAACGACTTGCGCGTGGGATTCCAGCGCTTCCGGCTCGATTACACGCTGGCCGGAACTACTCCCACCGAGAATCTGGGCAACTTGCTCGGCGTCGCCAACTCGAACTGGAACTCTTTTCAGACGGGTCTTCCGATCTTCTCGCCAGCTGGCTATCTCGGGATCGGCATGAGCCGCTCGTTGCCCATTCTGCGGCGCGAGAATACTTTCGAAGAACTCGACAACCTCACATGGACCCGCGGCAAACATACGCTACGTTTCGGCGTGGACATCCGGCGCCGCCAGATCACCGAATACCAGACCAATCAAGGTAACGGCCGCTTCAACTTCAGCACAGGTTTCACGGCGCAGCCCGGCGTTTCCAGCGGCGATGCCATTGCGAGCATGCTGCTTGGGTTTCCAACGCTGGAAGAGCAGGATTATCTTCAGGTCTGGCCGGGCATCCGCGGCATCGAAACCGGCGTCTACGCAGCCGATGATTGGCGCGTAAACAAGAAGCTGACTCTCAACATCGGCTTGCGCTGGGAATACTACAGTCCTTACAACGAAGTCGCGAACCGCATCGCCAACTTCAATCCTGCGACCGTCAAGCTCATGGTGGCGGGCGCGCAGGGAGTCAGCAGCACCGCCAACGTCGGTTCCGACTGGGCCGATTTCGGTCCTCGCTTCGGATTCGCTTATCAGGCTGCTGACCACACCGTCCTTCGGGGCGGCTTCGGTCTGTTTTACAACCCGAACGGCAATGGGGGAGCCTTATTGCGCCTCGATCGCCAGGCGCCTTACGGCCCAATCATCATCTTTAGCCCTGGCGACGAATTCACCGGACCTCAGGTCGTTCAGGGTCTGCCGCCGAACCCAGGCATTAACTTTGGCGTAGCCGACATGCCCACGGGCAATGTAATCGGCATTCCGGGCAATATCAAGCAGGCTTACGCCGAGCAATTCAACTTCACGATCGAGCAGGAAGTGGCGCCGTGGAAGACGCTCTTCAAGATCGCAACAGTCGGCAACGTCGGGCGCCGCCTCGGCACCGCCTGGAACCCGAATCAGCCGGTTCCCGGGCCTGGAGCAACCACGCCCCGGCGTCCCTTCTACTCCGCCGACTCGGTCCTGGCCGACATCAACTACTACACTTCCGACGGTCTCAGCAGCTACTATGCTTTGCAATTCAGCGCGGAAAAACGATTGTCGCGCGGTCTTACCGGGCTGCTGGGCTACACGTGGTCGCATTCGATCGATGACGTAGCCACCGATTTCGGCGGCGGCACGGGAACCCCCCAGGATCCGAGATGCCGTTTCTGCGATCGAGGCAATTCGGCATTCGATATGCGCCAGCGCCTCACGCTCAGCTTTACGTATCAGCTTCCAGGATTTCACGCGGGCGGGTTCAGGGGCGCGGTACTCGGCGGTTGGCAAATCAACGGGCTATTACAATCGCAGACCGGCTTGCCGTTCACGCCTGGTTTGCAGACAGCCACGGTGAATACAGGTACCGGGAGCCGCCCCGATAGTGTGGGGAGCAGTGGGGCGCTCTCAAACCCGACTATCAACCTGTGGTTCAACCCCGCCGCGTTTGCGACGCCTGCGCAATTTGTTTACGGTAACGCCGGCCGCGACATCCTCTTCGGCCCGGGTCGCACGAACCTTGATATGTCGCTTTTCAAAGCCTTCCAGCCAACCGAGCGTTTGACCGCGCAGTTCCGGTTCGAAACGTTCAATCTCCTGAATCATCCGCAGTTCGGCCAACCGAACGCAACGATTGGGAACGGCGCGGTCGGCACAATCACGTCCACCGTTGGTAACCCGCGGCAGATGCAGGTTGCGCTACGGCTTGTGTTCTGAATCAGCGGCCAACCGATTAAGGCCAGACTACCGATTGCTCACTTGGGCGCTCAACGATGGAGGGGGCCCTCGTTTCGCTTTCGCTCACCCGGACGCTACCCTGTAGGTGCGTATGGACTCGGACGACCAAACAATTGCTGAAGCTGCCGAAGCTCCCGAAGAGGTGGCTGCCGAAATATCTCCGGACTCGGCTTTGCCTGTCCCGGTCGAGGAACTGCCCATTCTCGCCGTCCGGGATACCGTTCTCTTCCCTAATGCGTTAATCCCATTGACTGTGGGCCGACCCACTTCCATGATGCTGGTCGAATCGCTCGGCGAAAATCGCCTCATTGGCGTCGTTTCTCAGAACGACCCGCGTACCGACGAACCGAAGCCCGACGAGCTACACCGCACTGGCACCGTCGCGATGATTCACAAAATTGTGCGGCTTCGCGAGGGTCAGTTACTTTTCTGCGAGGGCGTGTCGCGGATGCGCACGCTGGATTACACCGGCACCGAACCCTTTCTGCGCGCCAATATCGAGCGGATCCCGGAGATCGAACCGGAGATCACGGCGGAACTGACAGCCCTGCGTCAGAACGTGCTCGGCGAATTCGGTCAGATTATCGCCGCCACCCCCAACATCTCGGATGAGGTATCCACAGCCGCCGCCAACATTCCCGAAATCGGCCGCCTGGCCGATTTCATAGCGGGCACGCTGCCCAGCCTGAGCCATGCGGAGCGCCAATTGGTGCTCGAGCAGAATGACGCGCGGCTGCGCCTCGAATACATCAATCAACAGCTCGCCAGGGAGGTCGAACTCCTCGAGCTGCGGCAAAAGATACAGTCGCAGGTCCAGGGGCAACTCTCGCAGAGCCAGCGCGAATTCTACTTACGAGAGCAGTTGAAAGCCATCCAGAAGGAACTCGGCGAAGGCGACGAAAAGGAGCAGGAAGCCGAAGAGTTCCGCGAAAAAATGGAAAAAGCGGGCATGCCGGAGGAAATCAAGCAGGAGGCGTTGAAAGAGCTCCAGCGCTTCAGCCGCATTTCACCCATGTCGCCGGAATATACCGTCGCGCGGACCTGGCTCGAATGGATGACAGCGCTTCCCTGGAGCGTCTCGTCAGGCGAGGCAGTCAACGTGCAACGGGCCGCCGAGATCCTCGACGAGGATCACTACGACCTCGAAAAGGTTAAGAACCGCATTCTCGATTTCCTCGCGGTCATGCAGTTGAAGCCGCGTCTCAAAGGCCCGATCCTTTGCTTTGTGGGGCCTCCCGGGGTGGGGAAGACCTCTCTCGGCCGCTCCATCGCTCGCGCGCTGGGCCGCAAGTTCCAGCGCATTTCTATGGGCGGTATGCACGATGAGGCGGAAATTCGTGGTCACCGCCGCACCTATATCGGGTCACTGCCGGGACAAATCATTCAGGCGCTTCGGCGAGCCGGAGCCAACGACCCCGTCTTCATCCTCGATGAGGTCGATAAACTCGGGCGCGATTTCCGCGGCGACCCCGCCTCCGCTCTCCTCGAAGTCCTGGACCCCGAGCAGAATTCCACCTTCCGCGATAACTATCTGGACCAGCCGTTCGATCTTTCCCGCGTTCTCTTCATCACCACGGCCAACATGCTCGACACGATCCCCGAGGCGCTTCGCGACCGTATGGAGATCATCGATCTTCAGGGTTACACCGAAGCGGAAAAAGTCATCATCGCGTACCGCTATCTGATTCCCAAACAGATCAAAGAGAACGGTCTGGACAGCGAGAATCCGGTAGCTTTTTCGGACGGAGCCGTCCGTTTCATTATTCGACGGTATACGCGCGAAGCCGGCGTTCGCAATCTCGAGCGTGAAATCGGGAGCGTGTGCCGGAAAGTCGCGCGCCGCTATGCGGAAGGCAAAGAACCGGTCCAGGAAATCACGACAGAACTCGTAGAAGAGTTTCTCGGCGCGCCGCGTCATCGCCCCGAAACCGAGGTCGCCGAACGCACCAAGCGGCCTGGCGTGGCAGTCGGACTCGCGTGGACACCGGTAGGCGGCGACGTGCTCTTCATCGAAGCGGGCCGAATGCCCGGCGGCAGCAAAGGCCTCATCATGACCGGCCAACTCGGGTCCGTTATGCAGGAGTCCGTGCAGGCAGCGCTCACATGGGTCCGCGCGAACGCGCCGAAACTCAGCATCGACCCCGACGTTTTCAAGACCAGCGACATCCACGTCCACGTACCGGCAGGCGCCATTCCGAAAGACGGCCCGTCCGCTGGCGTCACCATGGCCACAGCGCTGCTGTCCATGCTCAGCGAAAAGCAGGTGAAGAAGAACCTTGCCATGACGGGCGAAATCACGCTGACCGGTCAGGTGCTCCCGGTGGGAGGCATCAAGGAAAAAGTGCTTGCCGCGAAGCGGGGCGGCGTCACGGAAGTCATCCTCCCTGCCGACAACGAAGTCAACGTCCGCGAAGACCTCAAGGCGGAGCAATTAGGGGATATGAAAATCCACTACGTGAAAACGATGGACGATCTCATTCCGCTTGCGTTTGACGGGGCGTCAGTGTCCACATCATCAGGTCCCCTATCAGCTCCAGAGGCGGTCGTTTAAGCAATCCTCGATGCATGACACCGGCGATCCGCGAAAATTCACGCTCTCTGGTCGAGCGCGGTGTCTAACAGCGAACTGATTCTTTCAGACTGGTCTTCAAAGACGCGAAGCCTCCGCTCGGCATCCCGAAGTTTGTCTGCGAGGTGAAGACAGGCGAGGACGGCGACCCGGGTCGAATCAGCTGAGGATGTGTGGCTCGCGATTGTGGCCATCAGATCGTCGATCTGATGCGCGATCTCTTGAACCGAGTTCGCGTCATTGTCGTCGGCAACAACCGTATACGACTGATTGAAAATATGAACGCGAACAGGCTGCTTCGGCATCGGCTAGCGGCCACCGCGGGGCCGCTACCCCATTCTACGCATCTGTCTACCGGGCCGAGCTCTATTGGGTTATTGGGCTCCGCCCAACTGATCGATGTGATCGAGCAGCTTTTCGAGGCGGCCGCGCACCTGCTGGCGTTCCGTCTTCAGCGTCTGAATCTCGTCGGAAAGACGCGCATTCTCGTCGCGGGATTCCGCGAGCGAGGACTCCGTCTGGTTCAGCTTGTTCGTCAGGGAGTCTTTCTCCTGACGAAGCTGAAGAACCAGCGCTACGGCTCTTTGGATGCGATCCTCAAGTCGCGAAAGCGCGTCCGATTCCTGCTCTTCGGGAACCTGAATCGTTGTGGCCGGCATGTGGGGATATTCTACTTCGCGTTGGCGATCGCGGCTTTGGCCTGGGCGGCGAGCAGCGCGAACTGCGCGTTGTCGTCCGCGGCGGTCGCGGCAAGCACCTTACGATCGAGTTCAATGCCCGCGACCTTAAGGCCGTGCATGAACTGACTGTAGGTCAGCCCCGCCTCGCGAGCGGCCGCGTTGATCCGGACAATCCACAACGAGCGATACTGGCGCTTTTTCTGCTTACGGCCGGTGTACGCGAACTTCAGCGCGCGTTCGACCGCTTCCTGCGCTGCGCGATGCAGCTTGCTTTTCGTTAAAAAATAACCGGACGCGCGCTCAAGCGTTTTGGCGCGATTTTGCCGGCGTTTGGTACCACGTTTTACTCTGGGCACGTTTCTTCTCCTGGTTGGGTTTGACCTGTTCGGTCTGTTTTATGCGGCGAATCGGGCACGTGCGGTGGCTCCGTTCGCTCGCGACTGCGATCCCGCTTAGTAGGGGATCATTCTCTGCAACTTCGCCTGGTCGGCCGGATCGGCGACCACCGAAGTATGCAGCTTGTTCTTCCGCTTGCGCGCCTTAGACGTCAGGATGTGGCGGGCAAATGCATGAGCCCGCACGACCTTTCCCGTCCCGGTCTTTTTGAACCGTTTGGCCGCACCTTTGTGAGTCTTCAGTTTGGGCATGGCAATTTCCGGGGAAATAACGAGTTTAACACACCGGGTATATACTCTCCTCCAGCCATGAAATTCTCTCGACGCTCGGCCCTGCATCTTGCTGGGGCCGCAGCCTTTATACCAGCTGTCTCTCTGGACGCCGCCCAGGTTCCCCCAGCCCCGAAAGAGGGCCCGGGCACGCCGAAAATCGCCGTCGGCATGGGCGACAGCTTCGTCGCCGGAGCAGGACGCGGCGCTGCCGCCGATCCAGCCGCTGGTCCCCGGCGCATCAAGCAACTTGGGGTGAATCACGTCCTCAGTGGCGGTCCACGTCCGCCGTGGACTGAGGAGTCCCTCACCCGAATGATGGAGCCCTGGAAAGCCGCGGGGATCTCGGTCTCCAATCTGATGATCAACCTGTCGTCCGACATCCTCTACGGCAGAACCGGCGAGAAGCGCGATCACGATATCGAAGACATCAAGGCTTCCATCGTGGCCGCCGGCAAGGTCGGACTGCCGGTCGTCGAATACAACTTCTACGCTCATCGCGCCATGGAAGGCTATTTCGAGGAAATCGACACGGACCGAGGCGGATCCAGTTGGACCGGCTTCGATTACAACCTGGAACAGACCGCCGCCCAGCAATACCAGACGCGTCCTGCGGAGAAAGGCATGAAGTTCAAAGATCTTCCCCCGCTTACCGAGGAAGGAGCCCACAACCTCGACGAGATGTGGGCGAATATCACTTACTTCCTGAAAGCCGTCGTACCCGTCGCGGAAAAGAACAAGGTGCGGCTCGCGCTGCACCCGAACGACCCGCCCGCTCCCGTTAGCCGTGGCTCTCAGCAGATCATGGGTTCAGTCGCTGGCTGGAAGAAGCTGATCTCCATTGTCGACAGCCCGTCAAACGGCATTACGTTCGACTGTGGCGTCACCCGGGAAATGGGTGAAGATCCCGTGGAAGTCTGCCGCTATTTCGCCTCGCGCGACCGCATCAATCACGTGCACTACCGCAATGTCCTCGTGATCAAGCCCTATGAGCGTTACCGTGAAGTCTGGATTGATGAGGGACTGAACAACATGTTCGCGGTGATGAAGGAACTGGTGAAGAACAAATACAGCCACCTGATCTATCCCGAGCATCCGCGCCGCCTCGACTACGACGCCGAGCGCGGTCCCATTCCCGGTTACCCCGGGGCCGGCGGTTATACGGCCATCGCCTACAACGTGGGATATGCGCGCGCCATGCTGCAGGCAGCCATGTCGTAATCGTTTCACCGGCGCGTGAGGGTGGCGCCGAACCAGCAGGCAATCCACCCCACCGCCACGCTGGAAACGCAGTAAAACAACGCGATGGGCGGCGCTGACCGCCC
>Ga0126378_10001059_pt1 | contig 20585 bp, 23 predicted proteins | sample PanSoiMetPlot_23_FD_92587 | JGI IMG/M metagenome (GOLD analysis project Ga0126378, IMG submission 92587) | Tropical forest soil microbial communities from Panama - MetaG Plot_23 | ecosystem: Environmental > Terrestrial > Soil > Tropical forest > Bulk soil | place: Panama | collected 2016-02-17
GCCATCCTCAATTACGGGCACACGGTTGGTCACGCGGTCGAGAGCGCGTCCGGCTATACGGCTGCGCATGGGAGGGCGGTTGCCCTGGGGATGGAGGCCGCTGCGCGGATCAGCCTGGAGATGGGCCTGTGCGACTCCGCCCTGGTCGGCAGGCAGGCTGCGCTTATGGAGCGGTTCGGCCTGCCCGGCGAGCTGCCGCCGGTGACATCCGACGCGGTCCTGGCCGCAGTGCCGCGCGACAAGAAGAGCGTGGGCGGAAGCGTGCGCTGGGTGCTGCCTCGTGAGATGGGCAGAGCCCAGCTCGGGATGAGGGTGCCGGCCGAAATCGTCACCAGGGTCGTTCGGGCTCTCCTGCCTTGACCGGCCAGGTGAAGCGCTTGCTGATCGTCAACGGGCCCAACCTCAACCTCCTGGGTACGAGGGAGCCGCACATCTACGGCACCACCACCCTCGACGAGATCGAGACCCTCCTGCGCCGCCGCGCCGGCGAGCTGGGCTGCGAGGTGGTCTGCTTCCAGTCCAACTCGGAAGGCGCCATCATCGACTTCCTGCAGCGGGAGGCACCGGCGTCTTCGGGCGTCGTTCTCAACCCCGGAGCGCTGACCCATTACTCTTATGCGCTCTACGATTGTCTACGCGCGCTTGCGGCGCCGGTGGTCGAGGTGCACCTCTCCAACCTCCACTCCCGGGCGGAGAGCTTTCGTACCCAGGATGTGACGGCACCAGCCGCGGTGGGCGTGATCCAGGGTCTGGGCCAACGCGGCTATCTGATGGCGATGGAGTACCTCGTTGATCGAGACGAATGACTTCCGAGTCGGCAGCGTGTTTGAGATGGAGGGCAAGCTGCTGAGCATCGTCAGCGTCGAGCACATCAAGCTCGCCCGAGCCGGTGCGGTCATCAAGGCGAAGCTCCGCAATGTCCGTGACGGGTCGATCTTCGAGCACAGCTTCCGCAGCGGTGAGAAATTCAAGGCGGTCCGGATCGAGAAGTCAGAGGCCACCTACCTCTATGCCGAAGGAACTTTCCATCACTTCATGGACTCCACGACCTACGATCAGATCGCGCTCGACCGCTCGCAGGTGGCGGACGTGCTCCCGTTCCTCAAAGAAGGCAACTCCGTGAACGTCCTCCGCTACCGGGAGTCCGTGATCGGCGTGGAGCTGCCGGTCACTGTGGACCTCGCGGTCGCCGAGACCGAGCCCGGCGTGCGTGGTGACACGGTCTCGGGCGCGACCAAGCCGGCTCGCCTCGAGACGGGTGCCACCGCCCAGGTCCCTCTTTTCATCAACCAGGGCGACCGGATAAGGGTGGACACCCGCACTGGTCAATACGTCGAGCGGGTGTCGGGGTGAAGCAGGTCGGCGTCACTTCACGCGGCCGGCCATCGCGCGCCGTCGCTAACATCGCAACGATGGAGCATGCTGCACCGGCAGGGAGTGTCCGGGTCGCCAACGAAGTCATTGCCAGTATTGCGGCGATGGCGGCGCGCGAGGTGGAGGGAGTGGAGGCCCTGGACGAGGCCAACGCCCGTCACTTCGGCGACTGGATCAAGCGTGAGACTGCCCACCGTGGAGTGCGTGTCGTTCTGGATGCGGAGCAGAAGATCCATCTGGACGTATTCCTCACCGTGGACTCCGAAGCCGTCCTGCGCGACGTCGCCGAAAGGGTGCAGGACAACGTCATCGAATCGGTCCAGCGGATGCTTGGACTCGAGGTGGCGGAGGTCAACGTCTTCGTCTCCAGCATCGCGTTCGCCACATAGGGAGTGCGGCCGAAAAGCACCCCGAAGCGCGTGCCGGGAGGACCGCGGCACCGCGCCAGGGAGCTTGCGCTCAAGGTCCTCTTCCAGCTGGAGCACAGCCCGGATGACGACCCGATCGAGGCGCTGGCCTATCACGCGTCTGACGAGCGGTCCACTCGCTCCGTGATGGAATTCGCTGAGGAGCTCGTTCACGGAGTCACCGAGAACCGCTCTGAGCTGGACCGTGCCATCCAGGCCGCTTCCACCAACTGGAAGGTCGACCAGATGGGCCGGGTGGACCGGATCATTCTTCGGATGGCCGTGTACGAGATCGCGGTGGCACGCAAGATCCCGATCCGCGCAGCGATCAACGAGTCGATCGGGCTGGCCAAGACTTTCGGCGGTGAGGAGTCGAGCCGGTTCGTGAACGGCATCCTGGGCAAAGTCGCCGAAACCGTAGGGCCGTGACGCCCGAGGATTCGGAGCCCTCGGGGCTGGACGCGCTCCTCGACCGGCTGGAGGTGCTGATCGGCCGGCTCGCCGACCCCAACGCCCCGCTCGACCGCCTTGTGGCCGACTTCGAGGCCGCGAGCCGGCTGGTCGAGGCCGCACAAGCCCAGCTGGCAGCAGCCGAAGACCGGGTAGCGCAGCAGGAGCGCTGACGTGCGCTACATCCTGCCGCCCCTGGTGGCATGGGCGATCGCCCAGGTGATGAAGCTGATGCTGGCCTCGATCCGAGAGCGCCGCCTCGACCTCCGGGTGCTTGCCCAGCAAGGAGGCATGCCCAGCTCACACGCGGCGATCGTGTCTGGTCTGACGACGGCGGTCGGCCGGATCGACGGCCTGCGCTCGGCCACATTTGCGATCGCGCTTATCTTGTCGTTTGTGGTCATGTACGACGCTCAGGGCGTTAGGCGCGCAGCCGGCCGCCAGGCCGCGGTCCTCAACCGCCTGGTCGAGGACGTCTTCGCCATGCGTGGCATTCAGGAGTACCGCGTGCGCGAGCTGCTGGGCCACACACCGGTCGAAGTCCTGATCGGAGCCGCGCTCGGCGTCGCAGTGGGGCTGCTGCCGTTCTGAAGCGACGCGGGCCGCGCCTGGATGCAGCCCTGACCGAGGCGGGCCTGGCTGAGTCGAGGACTCGAGCCCAGGCGCTCATCCTCGCGGGAAAGGTCCGCGTCAACGGCGAGACGGTGCGCACCCCTGATCGTCCGGTTCAACCTGACGCGCGCCTGGAGCTGATCGAGCCCCCGTCGTACGTCAGCCGGGGCGGTGAGAAGCTGGCTCCGGCCCTAGACGAGTTCGGCATCAGGGTCGAAGGTCGGGTCTGCGCCGACATCGGCGCTTCGACCGGGGGCTTCACCGACGTGCTGCTGCAGCGCGGAGCAGCCCACGTTTACGCGGTCGATGTTGGGCGTGGGCTCCTCCATTGGCGCCTGCGTCAGAATCCGCGCGTGGTGCTCATGGAGCGTGTGAACGCCCGATATCTCGACTCCTTTCCGGAACCGGTGTCGCTCGTCACAGTCGATGTTTCGTTCATCGGTCTCGAGAAGGTCCTGCCGGCCTTGGGTCGGTCTGCACCCGGAGCCGAGTTTGTAGTGCTGTTCAAACCGCAGTTCCAGGTTGGTCGCAGTGAGGTCGCGGCGGGCGGCGTGGTGCGCGACGTGGCGGCGGTGGCCGCCGCGCTGGACCGATTCCGAGCGTGGTGCGCCTCCAACGGCTTCCGGCTGCTGGGCGAGGCGTGGGCAGCCCTCCCCGGCGCGGCCGGCAATCGGGAGCGCCTATTCCACCTCCAGGCGAGCGCGTGATCGGCTTCATCCGTCACCCCCACGTCGACCGCCAGGTCAGCGGATTAGAGGCGGCCCGGCGGTTTCTGGAGAGCTCGGGAATCAAGGTGTGGGAGTCCACCAGGGAGGGGCGCCTTATCGTGCCGAGGGCGACGCGCCTGCTGGTTACGCTGGGCGGCGACGGAACGCTGCTCTCGGTCGCCAGCCTCGCGGCGCGGCACGACGTCCCCGTGCTGGGCGTAAACCTCGGCCGCCTCGGCTTTCTGACCGAGCTGGAGGTAGACGGACTCTGCACGGGCCTGCGGCGTTTCCTTGCTGGCGACTTTCGGCTCGACCTTCGCACGCTGCTGGAGGTGGTCGTCGAGCGGGAGGGGAGGCGACTTCGTCGCGCTCTGGGGCTAAACGAGTTCGTGCTGCAGCGACCGGCGCAAGACGGGCTGCTGCGGCTGCGCCTGCTGGTGGATGGTCAGGAGATTGGACAGATCGACGCCGACGGTGTGATGGTCGCAACGGCGACCGGCTCCACCGCGTACGCGCTGGCGGCCGGTGGGCCCATCCTGGAGCCGACGATCGAAGACCTGGTGCTGGTTCCGATGGCGCCCTTCGCACTGACTGTTCGCCCGATGGTGCTCTCACCGGACCAGGGCATCTCCATCGAGCTTCCCCGTAGTGCAGCCGAAGGGTGCGTCGATGGCGGGCCTGTGTGGCGCTTGCGGCGCGGTGACCGAGTTCGAATCTCGGGCTTTGAGCGCCGGCTCCAGATGGTGCGCTTCACACCGCCTGAGCGATTCTTCGCCCTGCTGCGCCTGAAGCTCGGCTGGGGTCTTCCGCTGGTACCGACGCCCGAGCGGACCGCAGGCGGGACCCCCCCGAGTTGAGCTGCCCAGGTCGCTGATCTTTCCGTGCCCAGCCACGTTATCTGACCGTCATTCCTGTTGAGGAGCACGGGAGTCACGGATGCACACTTAACAACCAGACTTGCCAATCGAACGCCCGTTCGCATAGGATTGGCCGCATGCTTGAAGAGCTGCACGTGCGGGACCTGGCCCTGGTCGACAGCGCCCGGGTCCGCTTCGGCCCCGGCCTGAATTTGCTGACCGGCGAGACCGGCAGCGGCAAGTCGCTCATCGTGGACGCTCTCGGCCTGAGCCTGGGGTCACGCGCGAGCACCGATCAGGTCCGCCAGGGGGCGGATCGCGCATGCGCCGAGGCGGTGTTCGACATCAACGGGGTAGCCGCTGCCAGAAGAACACTCGATGCCGCCGGCCACGAGCCGGCAGGTGAACTGGTGCTGACGCGAGAAGTCGGGCGGCGCGGCGTCGCTCGGGTGAACGGGCGACCGGCCACGCCAGGCCAGCTGCGCGATCTGGGCAGAAGTCTGGTGGGCATCCACGGGCAGCACGATCAGCGGCTGCTCATGGACCCGGAGGCTCAGACGCTGCTCCTCGACTCATTCGGGGCAGCGCTGCCCGCGCGGGATGTGGTTCAGACCGCATACGAAGCCTGGACCGGCGCCGGGAGGCAGCTCACTGATCTCCTCCGAGTACAGGCACGTGGCGAGAAGGAGGAGGAATACCTCCGCTGGCAGCTGGACGAGCTGCGGGCGGCGGATCTGAGGCCCGGCGAGGACGCCGAGCTCGCAGCCGAGCGCTCGGTGGTGCGTCACGCCGCCAGGCTCGTAGAGCTTATCGGTGCCGCCGTCGAGACCCTGCGTGCTGAGGAGGGACTACCGGCCGCGGCGGGCGGGGTGCGGGCTGCCTCTGAGCTCGATCCACGGCTGACCGAGGTAGCGGACCGGCTCGAGGTTTTCGATTCTGAACTGGCCGACGTGAGCGCTGGACTCCGCCGCTACATGGACGAGCTGGATGCGGATCCTGCACGACTGGAGCAGATCGAAGCCCGATTGGCCGTGCTCGAGCAGATCAAGCGCAAATACGGGGGCAGCCTCGACACTGCAGTGGCAGAGCGGGAGCGGCTGGAGGCACAGCTCGGCCAGATCGCCGATCTTGGCGCGGCTCTCGATGCTGCTGAGAGGGCCGTGTCCGAAGCTCGCGACAGGCTGGAGCGAGCGGCGGCTGAGCTCTCCCTTGTGCGTGCAGAAGCTGCCGAACGGCTCACCCGCGCGGTCACTGAAGAGCTGAGCGGCCTTCATCTACGAGGGGCAGTCTTCGAGGCGCGTCTGGTGCCGCGCCAGGAGGTCGCCGCTGACGGGGCTGAGGAGGTCGAGATGCGCTTCTCGGCCAACCCCGGCGAGGTGCCGGCCCCGCTTGCCAGGGTCGCATCGGGCGGGGAGCTGTCGCGGGTGATGCTGGCGATTCGGGCTGCGGGTGCCGAATCGGAGGAGCTTCCAACCCTGGTCTTCGACGAGGTCGACGCCGGCATCGGCGGGGAGGCCGCCGTTCAGGTGGGCCTGCGGCTGAAGGCGCTCGGAGCTCAGCGGCAGGTCCTGGTCGTCACCCACCTGGCGCAGATCGCCTGTTTCGCCGATCACCACCTGATCGTGGAGAAAACTCCTGACGCCGGCGGTCGCCACGTCGTCCGGGTCCGCGAGCTGGTGAACGAGGAGGAGAGGGCACGCGAGCTGGCGCGCATGATGAGCGGCACGATCACGGACAAGGCGCTGGCTCGAGCGCACGAGCTGATAGACGAGGCTGGATCAGGTGGCCGCCGTCTACGGGTGGCGTCGTGACAGCGCGCTGAGGGCCACCACCGGATCTGGTGGGCCGCGGGATCGCTGCAAGGCCCAAAGTCGATAGATTTGGCCTCAACTCATGCGGCATGCGGTCCTCGGTGCCGGCGGCGTCGGCCTTCTGGTCGGCGGTGCCCTCGCACTGGCCGGTCACCCTGTGCTCCTGATCCTGCGGCCGGAGGCTCGGGACGGCTACCCGGGAGGGATCCACGTCAACAGCGTGCTGCTGGGTGAGTTCGACGTCGACGTGCCGGCCAGCAGCCGTCTCGACCGTGAGGTGGACGTGCTGTGGGTGACCGTCAAGGCGACTCAGCTGCAAGACGCGCTGGCGCTGGCGTCGCCGGCCGTCGCCGGCCAAGCTGCGGTCGTGCCGCTTTTGAACGGCATCGACCACGTGTCGCGTCTCCGAGAGGTATACGGGGATCGGGTGATCCCGGGCGCCATCCGAGTCGAATCGGAACGCGTCGGCCCAGGTCACGTCGTGCACGTCAGCTCCATCATCTCGACCGAGCTGGCGCCACCCGCGCCGCTGCGGGGTCTGGGCGCGGCGATCGCGGACGAGATGCAGGGAGCAGGCTTGGCCTGCACAGTGCGAGATGGGGAGGCGGAGGTGATGTGGGGCAAGCTCGCGCTGCTGGCGCCTTTCGCCCTCGGCACAAGCAGCCTGGGCCAGCCCATCGGGCCAGCCCGCAAAGACCCCGACGTACGGGCGCTGATGCTGGATTCGGTTAGAGAGGTCTGCGCGGTCGCGGCCACCGAGGGGGCACAACTCGACCCCGAGCTCGTCTGGCGAGCGCTCCTGGAGTTGCCGGACGGGATGCGGACATCCATGCAGAAGGATCTGGACGCGGGCCGGCAGCCGGAGCTGGATGCCATGGCTGGCGCGGTGCTCCGGCGCGGGCGGGAACGGGGCATCCCGACTCCCGCGACAGAGGAACTGGTTCGTCGGGTTGGCGGATCTGAGGGCCAGAACCTTTAGCGGCCCCGCCGACCCGCGTCTTGGCCGGGCGCTGTGCATCGTGGCCCACCCGGACGACGTCGACTTCTTCGCAGCTGGCACGGTCCTTCTCATGACACGCAAAGGAGTGGCGGTCGATTTCGTGCTGGCGACTTCAGGAGACAAGGGCAGTCGTGACCCGTCTGCTTCGGGCGCGCAGCTGGCGGCCAGTCGGGAGCGCGAGCAGCTGGCGTCAGCGGCGTTGCTCGGCGCCGGCCGCGTCGAGTTCCTCCGTCACGGCGACGCCGAGCTGATGGACACTCTGGAGTTCCGTCGCGAGCTCGTTCGTGAGATACGGCGCAGTCGACCGGACGTCCTATTGACGTTCGACCCGACGCCTGCTTATCGACAGCACCCAGATCATCGAGTGGTCGGGCGGGTCGCGCTCGACGCCGCGTGGCCCTGCGCTCGTGACCCGTTGACCTACCCGGAGATGGGTCCGCCGCACGAGACTGCCGAGGCATGGCTGTTCGGTAGTCCGCGCGGGACTCGCGCCGACCTGAAGGTCGACGTCGGCGAAGTGCTTGATCTCAAGATTGCGGCTCGCCTCGAACATCAGAGCCAGACTCGCGACCCGGTGGAGCTGGCGCGACGCTGGCGCCGGGTGGGCAGCCAGGAGCGCTTCATGCAGGTCGACCTTCGCTGACCAGCGGTGCGCGGCTGACGCTCCTTCGTAAAGCCGAGCCGAGCTCGGGCTGCAGCACCGCCGATATCCAGAGGCGGCGACTGGGACCGTGGACGCAACGGCCACGCCGGGCAAGCCTCCATCGATGCCCGACCCGGCGCGCCGGTGGGCCTGTCAGGGCACCTCTGGGGGGAGAGCCGCGACCTGCGCCATCGTGAGCCTCTCGGCCATTTCGGTCGGACAAGCGATTCGGAACACGGCGGGGCCGAGCCTGCCGACCACGATTGCACGGTCCGTAGCGACCCCTTGCGCGCAATCGTCGAGCCCTGCAGCCGCCAGGTTCGAACAGGCGCCGGGGACGTACGGTGGCCGGCCCGCCTCGCGGGCCCAGTAGCTGAAAGCCCGGACGGCCCCATCTGGCCGCGCCGTCAGCACCAGCACCTCGTCCACCACTGACCACGTTCGGCTGGCGCCATCGAGCCATCCCCAGCCGATGAACTCGGAAAGGGCAGCGGCCTGATCGGTCTGATCGCTGGCCTCTTCCGCAGCAGTGAGATGGTCGATCCCGGCACGCCGTGGCAAGCCCACCACCTGGTCGCTGAGGATCGCCCCCACAGGGGGGCGGAGTCGCACATCGGGAGGCGGCTCGGCAAGGATCGATGGCGGCGGCGGCCGGTCGCCAGGAGGCCGGATTGGCCCCGTCCTGGCTGCCTGACACGCCGCCAGCCCGAGGCAGAGCCCGAGCCAGAGGGCCGCCGTCGGCGCATTCAGGGTGCGGAACATCGAGGGCTATGATTGCCTGCCGTGGACCGGCCCGGTACGGCCAAACCTCGGCTCGAGATCGCGACCTCCGTTTTCGAGGGGCCTCTCGAACTGCTGCTGGCGCTCGCTGAGCGTGCCGAAATCGACATCTTCCAGGTGTCGCTCGCCAGTCTGACTGAAACCTACGTGGCCGAGATCGCCGCGCTTGAGGAGCGGAACCCGGCGGAGATGGCCGAATTCCTCTGGCTGGCCGCTCAGCTGCTGCTCCTCAAGTCCATCCGGCTCCTTCCCGGCGAGGTGCCGGACGACGAGGAAGCGGATCTGCTGGGCTGGGAAGAAGATGTACGCAGCCGGCTGCTGGAGTACCGCGCATACAAACAGATGGCCGAGCAGCTCATGGAACGCGCCGCCGTCGACGAGCCCAGCTATCCAGGCCCGGCCCGACCAGTTGCCGTCGAGGGTCAGGAGGAACCGATCCAGGTGGCTGCGCTGCTTGCGGCCTTTCAGTCAGTGCTGGCTCGCTTGCCGCCTCTACCGCTTGTGTACGTTGGCCACAGCTGGACTGTCGAGGGCAAGATCGAGTTTCTGCAGCAACGCCTCCTTCGCGGCTCTCTGGAGCTGGTCGAAGTCATCCTCGAATGCCGAGACCGGCTGGAGGCGGTCGTCACGTTCGTCGCGGTTCTGGAGCTTCTGCGAAGGGGCAGCGTGCGCGTGCGCCAGGAGCGCAACTTCGGCCGGATACTGGTGGAAGCGAGGTGACGACCCTGGCCGCAGCGATCGAGGCGATTCTATTCAGCTCCAACCGGCCACTGCGAGTCCGGGAGCTCCAGCACGTCCTGGACGCCGACAGGTCGACGATCGAGCAGGCACTGGACGAGCTCCGCGAATCGTTGACGCACCGGGGACTGATGCTCCAGCGCCACCAGGACCAGGTCCAGCTCGTCACACGCCCCGAGCTGGCGGCCTATGTGCGCCGAGCACTTCGGCCCGAAGTCACGGGGAGGCTGTCGACCGCTGCTTACGAGACGCTGGCCATCGTCGTTTACCAGCAGCCCGTTACGCGGTCGAAGATCGAAGAGATCCGCGGCGTCAACTCCGACGGCGTCATCTCGAACCTGGAGCTCCGGGATCTGGTCAGGGAGGTCGGCCGGGGAACCGGGCCTGGCCAGCCCAGACTCTTCGGCACCACCATCCGCTTCCTCCAGTTGCTCGGCCTGGAGTCGCTCGATGACTTACCGTTCCCCGAGCCCTCGGCCGCGCTCGGGCCAACCACCGACGGCCGGTCGGAACCGGGCCCATCGATTGAAGAGCGCGAGGAGTCCCCATCCCCGAGCGTCTGAACCGCTACCTGGCCAGGGCGGGTGTAGCTTCACGGCGGGCCGCCGACGTGCTGATCGCCTCGGGGGCGGTACGCGTCAACGGCCGTGTCCCTCCGGCCTCAGGTCTTCTGATCGAGCCCGATGCCGACCGTGTGACGGTCGACGGCGAGCCGGTCGAGCCCCTCAAGCTGCACCACTACCTGGCAGTGCACAAGCCAGTCGGTGTACTGGTCACCGCCCGCGATCCCCAGGGCCGGCCGACAGTCTTCGATCTGATCCAAGGGGCGAGTCTGCCGCGTCTGTTCGCGGTGGGCCGGCTGGATGGCGCCACGAGCGGCCTGCTGCTGCTCACCGATGACGGCGAGCTGGCCAACCGGCTTGCCCATCCTCGACATAAGGTGGCGAAGGAGTACCTCGCGGTGGTGCGGGGCGAACCTGCTGAGAGGGACCTCCGCAAACTGCGCGAGGGCGTTCTGCTCGACGAAGGCCGGACGCTGCCGGCCGAGGTCGAGCTGGTGCGGAGCGCGCGCGGGCTGTCCACGATCAGGCTGGTCATCCGCGAGGGCCGCAACCGGCAAGTGCGCCGCATGCTTGAGGCGGTCGGCCACCCGGTTCGGGAACTGACGAGGACCGCGTTCGGGCCGGTTCGGTTGGGAAGGCTCCGGCCGGCCGGCTGGCGCCGCCTGAGCCTGGCAGAGGTCTCGGCGCTGCGCGAGGCGGCGGGGGTGGTTCCCGCCTCGGGGGCAGCCGGGACTTCCCAACTCGTCGAGGCAGGACGATGATCATCGCCATCGATGGCCCCGCTGGTTCCGGCAAGTCAGAGGTAGGCGCGAGAGTGGCCCAAGCGCTGGGCCTGGCGTTCGTGGACAGTGGGCTTATGTACCGGGCGGTGGGCCGCCGCGCCCTGGACGCCGGAGTGCCGCTCACCAACCCCGAGGCACTGACCCGCCTGGCAGGAGCGACGACGGTGCGGATCGAGGGGACGAGCGTCCGGGTAAACGGTCGCGACTACACAGAGCGGGTATACGACGCAGAAGTCAGCGAGGCGGCGTCTCAAGTCGCGCAGGTGCCGAGCGTACGGCTCGCCGTGGTCGGTCAGCTCAGGACGATGGGCTCCAGGGGCGTGGTGATGGCAGGTCGTGACATCGGGAGCGACGTCTTCCCCGGCGCCGATCTCAAGTTCTACCTGACGGCCAGCCTGGAGGAGCGGGCACGCCGCCGCGCCGCTCAGCTTGCTGGACGTGGCCAGCCCGCCGACCCCGCGCTGCTCCGCGTCGAGGTCGAGGAGCGAGATCGCCGTGACGCTGGTCGGGCTGTCGCTCCCATGCGCCCAGCCGACGACGCGGTCGTGCTCGAGACTGACGGCCTGGATATACCAGAGGTCGTGGCCGAGGTGCTCCGGCGAGTCAAGGGGAGGCACGAGAGGTAGGCGTGTACGCGTTCCTCCGCGGCCTGATGCGGCTGATCGTACGCGTCTACCTTGCCGGCGGCCTCTTTCGGGTGGTAGGCGGCACGCGGGTTCCGCGGGAAGGAGCCCTCCTGGTGTGCGCCAACCATGCGTCGACGATCGACCCGCCGCTGCTGCCGGCGTTCCTGCCCCGCTCCGATTCGTGGAGCATGGCCAAGGCGGAGTGGTTCAAGCCCCGCAGCCTCGTGTCCTGGCTGTTCACGCGGTACCACGCCTTTCCGATAGTCAGGCACTCGCCCGACCGTCGGGGTCTGAACCGGGCGATTGGCATCCTCCGCGACGGAGGCGCGGTGGTCGTGTACCCGGAGGGCACGCGAATTGAGACCGGGGGCATGGTCACGGCTGAACCGGGTGCCGGTTTCATTGCTCGCGTAGCGGCTGTCCCTGTTCAACCGGTGGCCCTGGTTGGCACGAGGGACTGTTTCCCCAAGGGCGCGAAGTGGCCACGCCGGGCGAGGGTCGAAGTCCGCTTCGCACCGGTCATGCGAATCCGAAGCCGGCGTCCGGACGGTCGCCGTGTTGACAACCAGGAGGCGGCGGACGCCATCATGCTGGCGATCGCCGAGCAGCTCCCTGCGGAGATGCGAGGGGCTTACTGCGACCTGGAAGAGCTCCGCGGCCGTCTCGAAGGCGTCGGCGAGCTTCCAGGAGCGGCAGGCTGACGTGGAGTACGTCGCGCTGGACCTCGAGACGACGGGGTTGGATCCCGAGCGCGACCGCGTGATCGAAGTCGGCGCCGTCGTCTTCACGCTGGATTCGGTGCGGACGACGCTCGAGCGCCTTGCGGATCCAGGCCGCTCGATACCCGACGCGGTCCAGAGGCTGACGGGCATCACACCAGAGGACCTGGCGGGCGCCCCACCCATTGAGACGGTCCTGAATGAGCTGGCGGACTTGATGCGCGACCGGCAGCCCGTCGGGCACGGCGCCCGGCTCGACGTCGACTTCCTGGTCGCCGCCGGCGTCTGGCCCCAGAACCGAGAGATTCTCGATACCCTCGACGTGGCGCGAATCCTGATGCCAGGGGCGGCAAGCCACAGCCTTCCGGTGCTGGCCGCGGAGCTCGGCCTCGACCAGCCGCGGCCGCACCGAGCGCTCGACGATGCCGACGCCACCCGTCAGCTCCTTGTGCGACTGCGCGACCTGGCGGCAGGGCTGGACGAGCGTTTGAAGGAGTCGATCGTGTCGCTGGTGGCTCCGTATGGCTGGGCCATTGCCAGCTTCTTCAGCGAGGCCTTGACCGCTCACGCACCTTCGCCGCGCCTGCCACGGCCCGGCCCGCCAGCAGAACCGAACGGGGGGCCTCGCCAGCGCGGCCTATCGGACGGCCCGCCTGAGGACCCTTCGGCTGTGGCAGCTCTTCTGGATCCTGATGGCGTCCTGGCCTCGGCGCTGCCGGATTACGAGCTTCGCGAGGCGCAGCTGCAGATGGTGCTCGCGGTGGCGCAGATCATGCGACGCGGCGGCCGTCTGGCCGTCGAGGCTGGCACCGGGACCGGCAAGAGTCTCGCCTACCTGGTGCCGGCGCTGGCGCGGGCAGTACGGTGTGACGAGCGGGTGGTCGTGTCCACTCACACCCACACCCTGCAGGAGCAGCTCATGCTCAAGGACATTCCGTCTCTGCGGCGGTGGCTGCCCTGGGACTTCGACGCCGCGCTGCTCAAGGGGCGGTCCAACTACATATCTCTGCGCCGCTGGCGGCGGTATCTTGCCGAGCCTTGCCGAGACGCTGACGAACTCAAGATCAAGCTCAAGGTCCTGGTCTGGCTGCACGACACCAGGACCGGTGACCGCAGCGAGCTGCGGCTCCAGGGGCCGGAGGAGGTCTACTGGGTGCGGGTCGCCTCGGACCCACTCGACTGTGCCGGCCTGCGCTGCCGGGAAGAGGACTGCTTCGTGCACCGAGCGCGAGCGGCGGCCGAGCAGGCTGACCTGGTGGTGGTGAACCACGCGCTGCTGCTGGCCGACGTTGCAACCGGTGGCAGCCTGATCCCTGAGTACCAGCACCTGGTCGTGGACGAGGCTCATCATCTGGAAGACGCGGCGACCCAGAGCCTCCGCTGCGAGGTCGACGGCCCCGGTCTGCAGGCGCTGTTGCAGCGTCTGGTGGTCGAGGATGGCGGCCACCGCCGCACCGGTCTGATCCCGGAGATGCGCCTGCAGCCGCCCCTTGGCGCCTCCGACGAGTCACTGGCCGACGCCGAACAGGCGGCGCTCGCGGCGGTGCCGCGCTGCGCCGACCTGTTCGAGGCGGCGACCGAGTGGGCGCGGCGCCAGTTGAACGGGGACATGTCACGCCGCGACGAAGCCGTACGGTTGTTGCCGGAGCTTCGCGAAGGCGCCGACTGGTCACCGCTGGCCAACCAGGCGGGTGACGCAGCGACGGCACTCTCCGCTCTCGATGGCGACCTGCGTCGTGTGGTGGCACTGAGCAGAGAGTGGCTGGGTGGTCAGGAGCCGGACCAGGCGCTCCGTGAGCTCGAGATCATACGAGGGCAGCTGGTCGAAGCTGCCGATCTGGTGGAGCAGGCGTTCGGGCGGCCCGACCCGAACCGCGTGTACTGGCTCACAGCCCCGAGCCGGTCAATCCCGATCATGCTTCGCTCAGCGCCGATAGAGGTCGGGCATCTGCTGCGGGAGCACGTCTTCCGTGAGCTGGACACCGTGGTGCTCACGTCTGCCAGCCTGGCCGTGGGTGGCAGCTTCGACTACTTCTGCTCGCGCGTCGGCCTCGGTCCCGAGGTGGAGACGCTGCTGCTGCCTTCGCCGTTCGAGTACCTGGACCAGGCGCTCGTGTGCCTGCCAACCGACGTGCCCGAGCCCCAATCCGAGGACTTCGACACTGCAGTGGAGGAGATGGTGGCCGACGTGGCCAGACGCCTGCTAGGTCGCACGCTGGCGCTGTTCACTTCCCATCACCAGCTGCGCAGCGTGTACGCCGGCCTCAAGCACAGACGCGACCTGGATGAGGTGCTGATTCTGGGCCAGGGTCTGGACGGCCAGCGCCGCCAGGTGCTGCGCACGTTCGAGGAGAGCGAGCGCTCGCTGTTGCTGGGCACGTCCAGCTTCTGGGAGGGCATTGACATACCCGGCGATCAGCTCTCGTGCGTGATCATCGTCCGGCTGCCGTTCTCGGTGCCCACCGAGCCGGTGTTCGCGGCGCGAGCCGAGCGGCTGCGCGACCCGTTCTTGCAGTACGCGCTGCCGCAGGCCGCCCTCCGCCTCAAACAGGGCTTCGGCCGCCTGATCAGGCGCCGCGACGACCGTGGCGCGGTGGTCATCCTGGACAACCGGATCCTCGAGCGCGACTACGGACGGGCATTCCTGGAAGCCCTGCCGCCTGCCTCCCGCTACCTTGGGCCGGCCCAGCGGATCGGTCGAAAGATCGAAGAGTGGCTTTCTGCCAGGTGAGCACCCTGTTCGTGGTCGCCACGCCAATCGGCAACCTGGAGGACGTAACCCTGCGAGCGCTGCGTGTGTTGGGCGAGGTCGACACGATTGCCGCCGAGGACACCAGGGTGACCAGCCGCCTGCTCCTGCGCCACGGCCTGCGCAAGTCGATGCTCAGCTACAGGGCGCCGGTCGAGGGCCGAGCCCTGCCCCGGGTGCTCGGCGCGCTCGAACAGGGCGATGTTGCGCTGGTCACGGACGCAGGCACGCCAGCCCTGTCGGACCCAGGCCAGCGCCTGGTGGACGCCGCCTGGGCAGCCGGCCACCGAGTCGTACCGCTTCCAGGCCCAAGCGCGGTCACTGCCGCTCTCGCAGCGGCCGGCTTCGGCGGCACGGGCTTCTGCTTTGCGGGCTACCTGCCCCGCAGGCCAGTTGAGCTGCGCCGCTTCTTCGAGTCGCTGCGGCAGGCGGGCCAGGCGACGGTCGCCTTCGAATCGCCGTACCGCGTGCGGCGCACGCTGACCGTCCTGGCCGAGGTGCTGCCTGAGCGCCAGGTGGCGGTGGCCAGGGAGCTGACCAAGCTGCACGAACAGGTGGTGCGCGGTACCCCCGCCGAGGTGCTTGACGCTCTTGGCGAACGCGTGCGGGGCGAGATTACGCTTGTCGTCTCGCATGGGTGACGGCACTTCCCGCCAGGACAGGATCCTCATCTGCGTCGCCTGGCCATACGCCAGCGGCCCCCGCCACATCGGGCACGTGGCCGGCTTCGGAGTCCCTTCGGACGTCTTCGCGCGCTACCAGCGACTGCGGGGGGCTCGGGTGCTCATGGTCAGCGGCACGGACGAGCACGGCACGCCGATCACCTACGGGGCGGATCGTGAGGGCGTCTCCCCGCGCGAGTTTGCCGACCACAACAGCGCGATCATCGTCGAGGACCTGCGCCGGCTCGGACTGACCTATGACACGTTCACGCGCACGACGACCACCAATCACTATCGCGTGGTGCAGGGCCTGTTCAAGACGCTGTACAGCAAGGGCTACATCGTCCCCCGCATGCAGATGGGCGCCGTCTCGCCGAGCACGGGCCGTACGTTGCCCGACCGCTACATCGAAGGCACATGCCCGATCTGCGGCTACCCCGAGGCCCGGGGAGACCAATGCGACAACTGCGGCAACCAGCTCGACCCCATCGATCTGATCAATCCCCGCTCGCGCATCAACGGCGAGGTACCCGAGTTCAGGGAGACGGAGCACTTCTTCTTCGACCTGCCAGCCTTTGCTGAGCAGCTCCAGGAGTGGATCGTTCGCAAGGACGGCATCTGGCGCCCCAACGTCTACAGGTACTCGCTGAACTACGTGGCGGGCCTGAAGCCACGAGCCATCACGCGCGACCTCGACTGGGGCGTGCCGATCCCGCTTCCCGGTTGGGAGGACCGGCCCGACAAGCGAATCTACGTCTGGTTCGACGCGGTGATGGGCTACCTCTCGGCGTCGATCGAATGGGCGCAGAACCGCGGCATACCGGAGGCGTGGCGTGAGTGGTGGCAGGACCCGGCAGCATGCAGCTACTACTTCATGGGCAAGGACAACATCACGTTTCACACCGTGATGTGGCCGGCGATCCTCCTGGGCGCAGGCGATCTCGAGCTGCCGTACGACGTGGTCTCCAGCGAGTTCCTGACCATGGAGGGCCAGCAGTTCAGCACCAGCCGGGGGCACGTCATCGAGGTGGGCGACTTCCTGTCTCGATACGACGCAGACGCGCTGCGCTTCTACCTCACGATCGCCGGGCCGGAGTCGACGGACACCGACTTCACCTGGGCCGAGTTCGTTCGCCGTAACAACGATGAGCTGGTCGGCACTTGGGGCAACCTGGTCCACCGCACACTCGTGAACGCATATCGAAACTTCGGCAGGGTCCCCGAACCGGGCCTGCTCACCGAGCGAGACGGGCGCCTGGTGGCCGAGGTCGAGGCTGGATTTGGCACGGTGGGCAACTTGTTGAGCGCGGCTCGCTTCAAGGCATCCATCACCGAGGTGCTGCGTCTGGCTGCGCTGGTCAATCAGTACCTGGGCGAGGAGCAGCCCTGGCACCGAATCAAGGAGGATCCAGCAAGAGCCGGCACGACGCTGTTCATAGCCATTCGCTGCGTGGACAGTCTTAAGACGCTCGCCACGCCCTTCCTGCCGTTCTCGAGTCAGCAGCTGCACGAGATGCTCGGCTATGAGGACGTGATCGCCCCACAGCCGGTGGTGCGCGAGTACGAAGAGGAGGGCGGCGCACGGCACAACGTGCTCGGCAACGACTACGAGCAGATGCCGCGCTGGAAGCCGAGTGAGATCCCGCCCGGCCGTCCGCTGCGCGAGCCCAGGGCGCTGTTCAAGAAGCTGGACGAGGGCGTGGTCGAAGAGGAGCTCGACCGGATGCGTGAGCTGGCGTAACGTCTTCGGGCGACGGCGGCATACCGCCTGCGTACTCACCATCGGATTGACCACGCCGTTCACAACATGCCCGTCTTCGACCGCCGCCACGTAACGTGAGGCTGGTCGACACCCACATCCACCTGGAAGAGGTCGAAGGCAACCTCGACGAGACGCTCGCGGAGGCACGCGACGCCGGCGTGACAGACCTGATCGCGATGGGCGTGGACGCCCTCACGAGCCGGCAGGTGGTCGATTGGTCGGAGACGAAGCCCGGTGTCTGGGCGGCGGTCGGTCACCACCCGCTCAACCAATCGGGCCCCGACCTGGCGCTGCTAGCCGAGCTGGCCGCGCGGCCCCGTGTCGTCGCCCTGGGCGAGGTCGGTCTCGACCACGCCGACGAGCATCGCGGCCCACACGACGCTCAAGAGCAGTGGTTCGACAGCTGCTGCAGGCTGGCGCTGGATCTCAGCTTGCCGGTCTGTATCCATACTCGCGAGTCCACCCAGGCCGTCTACGACGTGCTGCGTGCGCACCCGGGCCTGAACGGAGTCATGCACTACTGGGTGCTCGGCTGGGACTGGGCCTGTCGTTTCCTCGATCTCGGCCTCTACATCTCCTTTTCGGGCGTGGTCACCCGCAGCAGCTACGGGGAGCTTCGCGAGGTCGCCCGCCGAGTCCCGGGCGACCGCTTGCTGATCGAGACCGACGCACCCTGGGGCACGCCGAGGGGCCGCCAGGGCAAGATGCGGCCTGCGTGGATGATGGACACCGCCCGGGTTGTGGCAGAGGTACGTGGCATCCGCATCGAGGAGCTGGCGGAGCTGGAATGGTCAAACGTGACCAAACTCTTCACGCGCATGAACGCAGCCTGAGGCGCCGTAAGAGCCTCGGCCAGCACTTCCTGGTCGACGCCGCCTTGCGTGATCGGGTGATCGCGGCAGCCGGGATCGGACCCCATGACGACATCCTCGAGATCGGCGCAGGACCGGGCACCTTGACGCGCGACCTGGCCCGCCTGGGCCGTCGCGTGGTGGCGATCGAGGTTGACCGCCGCCTGCTGCCTCGCCTGAGATCTGCCGCTCCAACCGCTGAGATCGTCAACGACGACATTCTGAAAGTAGACCCGGCGGTGTTTTTTCCCAGAGGAGGGGAGATAGTCGTCGGCAACATCCCCTACTACCTGACCGGCGCTCTGGTGCCGCACCTGCTCGGCCGGGAGCCCAGACCACGGCGGCTGAGCCTGGTGGTCCAGCGCGAAGTGGCAGAGCGGTGGTGCGGACTCGATGGCTGGAGCCTGGCCACGGTGGCGGTGCAGACATTCAGCGAGCCCAGGATCGAGTTCGAGCTGCCGCCTGAAGCGTTCGAGCCGCCGCCCAGAGTAACCTCGGCGCTGGTGATCCTCGAGGTGCGACCGGCGCCGGCGGTCAGGGTTGCCGATCTGGACGGGTTCTTCCGCTTCGTCGAGGTGGTCTTCCAGTTCCGCCGCAAGCAGCTGCGCGCCGCGCTCGCCCGCGTCGCCGAGCGGTCCGCCGACCAGGTCGCCGCTGGCTTGAGGGACGTCGGCATCGACCCGGCGAGGCGCGCTCAAACGTTGAGCCTCCCAGAGTGGGAAGCCACCTTCCGACTGTTCGGGCGCCTAAGCTGAATCGTGACAGTGGCAGTGCCGCAGTCTTCTGATTCCCGTGACCCCAGCGGTGTCGCGGGAGCCCAATCGACCGGAGAGGAGCAGGGAACCGGATTCGGATACCTCCTGGGCAACCGGGACTTCCGGCTGATCTGGTTCGCGCAGCTGTCGGCCCAGCTCGCCGACAAGTTCCTGATGTTCTCGCTCATCATCCTTGCCTACCGCTTCTCGCATGGAAGCACCCCGGTCGCGGTGACGCTCCTTGCATACACAGTTCCCGCAGTCACCATTGCCCCCCTGGCCGGCGTGCTGGCCGACCGGCACGACCGCAAGGTCATCATGATCGGCAGCAACCTGATCCGCGCACTGCTGATCGCACAGATCCCGATCGCGAGCTTCGTCCCCACGCTTCGAAGTGACTACCCTCACCTGCTGCTGATCACTTTCGCTTTCGCCGCCGTCGGTCAGCTCTTCAGCCCTGCAGAGGCTGCCGCGATACCTAGCCTGATCTCGCGCCGGGCGCTGATCACTGCCAACTCGATGGTCCTGGCGACGATGGTGATCACCCTCGTCATCGGCGGGGCTCTTGCGCCGATCGTATCCCGCGTGGACATCTACGCGCCCTACTGGGTCGCGGTCATCCTGTTCGTCGTGGCCGGAGCGCTGATCTGGTTTGCGCGGATCCCAAAGGTGGTGCGCGGCTCCGACGGCTCGCGGGCGCCCCGGAACCCGTTCCACCAGCTGGTTCTGGACCTGAAGGCCGGCGCCGAGGCACTCGGTCGTTCACCGGTCCTGCTGGTCGCCTTCTACGAGATGTCGCTGGCGGTGCTCGTGATGTTCATGATGTTCACGCTAGCTCCGGCCTATGTAAGCCAGGTACTGGGCGTGGAAGCACAGGACAGCTACGTGATCCTGGTGCCGGCCACGTTGGGCGCGCTCCTCAGCGCCGTCACCCTGGGGCAGCTCGGGCGCCGCCTCAGCCCCTCACGCCTGCTCGTGGGCGCACTTGTGGCGACAGGGCTGACGCTGGTCCTGCTGGCGGTCGTGCCCGCGCTGCTCACCCACCTGACAGCGGTGCAGCCACACACACGCTGGTTCGGCTCGGGATTCAGCTTCCTGCTCGGGCTGGAGTTCGGGCTACTCGTGATCCCGGCCCTCAGCTACCTGATGGAGCACACGTCAGACAGCGTCCGAGGCCGGATCTTCTCGCTGCTGTTCATGGTGATCAACGGGGTCACGGCACTGCCCGTGCTGCTGACGGCCGCTCTGTCCGACCTGCTCGGCATCAACCGTGTGGTGGCGGGGTTGGGCTTCTTGCTGATCGGCACCGGGCTCATCGTGGCGAGGTACGCGAGTCGCGTCTTCGCAGCAGGAGCAGCGTCACTATGAGCGCAGCGCCAACAGCCAGTCCGCCCGCGCCGAGGTAGCTGACCACGTGCTCGACGAGGGTCCAGTTGGAGCCGAGGTAAAAGCCGATGGTGCCGATCACGATCGCCCATGCGATGGCACCGACGGCCGTGTAGAGCTCAAAGGTCCAGATCGGCATCCGTGACATCCCGGCCATCACCGATGCCCATGACCGCAGACCCAGCACGAAGCGCCCGAGCAACACCGTGAGGCCGCCGTGGCGGGCGGAGAACGCCTCGGCGCGGGTCATGTGGCTCGCGCTGAGACGGAACGTGTGGCTGAGCCTTTCCACGAGCGGCCTGCCGCCGAAGAAACCAACCCCATAGCCGAGGTTGGCGCCGGAAATCGCAC
>Ga0126378_10001061_pt1 | contig 20576 bp, 13 predicted proteins | sample PanSoiMetPlot_23_FD_92587 | JGI IMG/M metagenome (GOLD analysis project Ga0126378, IMG submission 92587) | Tropical forest soil microbial communities from Panama - MetaG Plot_23 | ecosystem: Environmental > Terrestrial > Soil > Tropical forest > Bulk soil | place: Panama | collected 2016-02-17
CCTCGGGTCGGCTTTTCCTGGGATCCCGTTGGCAAGGGGAAGACCGTTGTCCATGGCTACGGCGGAATATTCTATATGCCGATGCAGTTTGGCTTCGGCCTGGTCACCAACATACCGGCGTACTCGAGCTACAACGTAAACGTGTTTCAGGCCATTTTTGCGAACCCGCCGTTTTCCATCGCATACCCATCGCCCAATCCGCCGCTTCAGGCGGGGACGCAAAACGTAAACGCTTTCCCTCTAAATCCCAAGGATCCGTATTCCACCAACTGGTTGTTCGGCGTGCAGCAGGAAGTGGCGCGGAGCACCGTCCTGACGGTAAATTACACGGGAAACAAAACCCAGCACATGCAGGCCGGCGTCAGCTTCGCCGCTCCCAATGCCAATCCAGCAAACATTGTCACCCAAGCGCGGCAGTTTTCGGGCTTTGCCAACGAGAATCTGAATTCCGACACGCTCGCCTCGAAATATAACGCGCTTCAAGTACAGCTCCGCCGCACTGCCGGGCGGCTTACGCTCGAAACGAACTACACCTGGTCTCACGAAATCGATGACTTGGTGAACGTCTTCGGCGGCTGGTCCGATCCTTTGAAACCTAGCCTCGATTGGGGCAGCGGCGATTGGGACGTCAGGCACAATCTGACCGCCAGTGCAGTCTACAATCTGCCCGAATTCAAGAACTCCAGTTCGCTGCTTCGCAGCGCCATTGGCGGATGGCAAACGTCCACAATCATCCAAGCTCGCTCAGGACTCCCCGTGAACGCACAGCTCATTAGCGGTTTCTTTGGCATCCCTATGCGGCCCAACGTCATCTCCGGTCAGCCAAAGTACGCTTCGAACATTCACTGGCCGGACCTCAGCTTCAACAATACGCAACAAATCAACAATGTCTCCGCTTGTGCCAATGCCCCGGCCGGAACCACATGCGGCGTAGGTACCGCCACTGGCGCCTTCCAGCTCGAATCGAATTACGACGGCACTTGGGGTAACGTGATCGGAAACGCGCAGCGCAACGCTCTTCGCGGCCCGTCGTTCGTGCAATGGGATTGGTCGATCATGAAGAATTTTCCAGTCAAGGAGAGGCTCAAGCTGCAATTCCGCGCAGACCTCTTCAATGTCTTGAATCATCCGAATTTTGGCAACCCCGACGGCGGCATCTGCACAACGGTTCAGCCAACATCGGCCCCATTTGGCGCAGGCTGCTATAACGTAGCGAACCCAGGGCCCAACCAATACCCAGTCCCTGCGCTCAACGCCAATTTCGGCAGAGTCGGTCAGACCATCGCCAGCTTAAACGGCAGCCAGATTGGCACCGGCACTGCCCGTCAGGCACAATTCGCCCTGAAGCTCATGTTCTGAGGCGCACTAACGAACGTCCGCCCGACAATCCCGGAGGATCACTTTGAATGCGCGGCGGAGAGGTTTTGCCTTCACCCTGGCTTTTCTTTCGCTCATCGTGTCGTCCTGCGGAGGCGGGGGAACTTATAGTCCCCCGCCTCCGCCTCCGGGTAGTTCAAGCTACTTTCCCTATCAACAAGGGTGGCTGGGAGCCGACGGCGCATATTCGATTCCGCTGGGCGGAGGACAAAGCCTCTGGATTTTTGCGGACACTTTCACTGGTCCTGCAAGCGCGACCACTCGATCACAAGCCACAGGTTTCATCCATAACTCCATCGCCATTTCCACTTGCTCCGCGCAATCGTGCACCTTCCAGTACTATTGGCCGGGGATGAACACCTCTTCTACTGGGGCCATGTTTTCCGCGCCAGGCACCGATTGGTTCTGGCCGATGGACGGATTTGTTTACAATGGCACTCTTTACTTGGCCCTGATGCAAATGCACGCTAGCGGCAGCGGCGCTTTTGGCTTCGCGTATAGCGGCGCGCAATTGGCAAGCATCTCGAACTACACCGCGCCGCCTACCCAGTGGTCCATCGCGTACCAGAGTCTCAATACAGGCACTAGCGCTGTGCCCGGACAATCGATCGTAGTGGCGCAAGGCCCCGGCGGAAACCCTGACCCTTCTAATCCTCAGGGGGCCAACTACGCCTATTTCTTTACGCTCATTGGTTCAAGCAATCCGAGCACGCAATACATGGCGCTGCTGCGGCTTCCCCTGAATCAGCTAAACAGCGCCGCAAGACCCGGCAACGCGAACTGGGAATATCTCAAGTCCGACTCAACTTGGGGCTCCTGGCTGGACACTGACACGCTCCTCCCGAACGACAATGCGGCAGTGATTAGTCCCGGTGCAACGGAGATGACCGTGCGCTATCACAGCTCCACAAATCAATGGATTACCGTGTATCCGATTGGCTTGGACAACAAAGCGCATTACAGTCTGTCTTCTTCCATGACCAATTCTTGGGGGCAACCCGAGAATCTGTATTCCTATCCCGAGATGCAGCCGGCAAATCCGAATTACACCGCAAATGTGTTTTGCTACGCCGCGAAGGAGCATGTCGAACTCGAGACGGCTGGTCAGATTTTCTTCACGTACACGTGCAATTCCACGCTGGCAAGCGATGTCACCAATAACATGGGCCTGTATCATCCAGTAGTGGTGACTCAGCCGTTGCCAAGCATGTAGGATGCGTTGATGAGGACAACATACTCACCAAATGGCGCGCACTTGCTCTTAATGGTTGGAGCCTGCAAATGATTCGAATCGATTGGCTCAAAGGGCATTTGCAGTCGGATTCACACGTCCATGAGACCGTGAAAACTCTTGGGCAGTTGAATGGAATCTTCGCGAACGAAGGAGCCTGGCGGGAAATGGATCCCAATACAGTCGTCTATCGCGTTCAGGCCTGGTGTCCGGTTCCCGAAGGCACGGAGGGCGCTTTGTACTGGGGAACCACGGTGGTCGAGCCGGGGCAGGTCGGTTCGGAGTATTTCATGACGCACGGACACTTCCATGTGAAGCGGGATCGCACCGAATACTACGGAACCACCGAAGGAGAAGGCGCGCTGATTTTGATGGATGAAGCGGGAAAGACTTGGATGGAACGCATGTCCGCTGGCAGCCTCCATTTCATCCCCCCCAACACAGCTCATCGCGTTGCAAATGTTGGCAGAGTTCCGCTTCGCTTTGTCGCGTGCTGGCCAAGCGACGCCGGCCACGATTACGAATTCATTCGCCAGCACGGCTTTTGCGCCCGCCTCTTGTGTGTCAAGGGTGAACCCTCATTAGTGAGAAATTCTGCATGACTTGCCCGGGCGCTTGAAAATTTCCATGCCAAAAGAAATGCTTCATTCCGGCCTCGACATAACTTTGCTGAAAGACACGCTCGATTTTCGCTACGGCCCTGACGTGTTCGGTCCGAAAGCAGAGTATCGTTCGCTAGATTCCATCCGGCAAAGCTTGCGGGATCCAGACTGTTCCGGGCCTGATCCTGTCTACGCGATTGCTATGGATGTAGGCCGCATCGAAGACCGGGAAGAATTGAAAAAACGTATGTTGCTTTTTGGCGTTGTCATATATGCCAGCGGAAGACTTGGCGATGGCCCAGTGCGGAGTCAGGGCCACGTGCACGCGATCGCACCCCACTGCGGATGGTCTACTCCTGAATTATTCGAGATCTGGGAAGGGCGCGCCATCGTCTACGCTCAGGAAAAATCGGGGGACGATCCCGGGCACTGTTTTGCTGTGGAGGCGCATCCGGGGGAAAGAGTCGTCATGCCTCCAGGTTGGGCGCATTATGTAGTCAATGCCGATCCTTCTTCCGTTTTGATTTTTGGCGCCTGGTGCGATCGTCAATACGGTTTTGACTACACGCAAATGCGTGCGCACCACGGACTCGCTTGGTTCCCATTGGTGACCGACGACGGAGAAATCAGTTGGGAAGCAAATCCCGCTTATCTCTACTCGATACTCGAGCGCAGGAAAGCTCGCGCTTATCCGGAATTGGGTCTTTCGAAGACGATACCCATTTATGAGTATTTGCGCCGCGATCCTGACTCCATTCAGTGGATCTCCAATCCCGCCAGGTTTCGCGCGCTGTGGCACCGCTTCACACCGTAAAAACTCTATCGACAGGGCAATCATTCAACCTCAGGCGATTTTGGCTGTCTGGTGTTCTTTGCCCGCGATTAGGAGTAGAGTTGTGCGCATCCCCTGGAGCCCCAACCGAAATTCTAAACTGAGGAGAGAAAGATGAAATGCAAGCTTGTGTGTGCCTGTGTGTTGCTTTCGCTTACTGCGGCAGCGACCCCAGCGCAAACGAAACATTCCTTTTCCGGAAAGTGTGCCAAGCCAGATGTAACACAGAGTGTCCCTGTCCCCGACAAAGATGGTCATGTTTTTACAATTGAACAAGGAAAGTGCGAGACTTCGGCGGGAGAAGTCGGCGGGGCCAAGAGCAAAGATGGAGTGTACTCAGCGCACGCCGACGCAACTGCCACGCACCTGAGGAATTGGGGCGTTTACGCGGAAACGTACGATGGCGGCGACAAGATTTTTTACGCGTACCAAAGCACCGCAACGATAAAAGACGGAGCTGTCGTGACCGGCGGAAACAAGTATCAAATTACAGGTGGCACCGGAAAAATGAAGGGCATCAAGGGTTCAGGTGCCTGTAAGCTGACAGGCAGTGCTGGGGGAGGTTTGGACTACACCTGCACCGGCGAGTACACGATTGGGGCGGCGGCTCCAGAAAAAGAGAAGAAGTAGCAAAAATCGAGAACGAAACAGTGCAAAGGGCAGCCTGAAGGGGCAGCCCTGTTGCCTTCTTAGCCTCTGAAATATGAAATTAGCAGACAAACGCCTCCCGTTCGCCAATCCTCTTTAAGTGACTTGCGAGTGTGCGATGCTTTGCACAGAGGGATTCACGTCATGCTTTGCGCCGCTTCCTTGTAGGTGTCCATGATAAGAAGCTTCAAGGTCGCGGGCCGCGCGGATCAGAACTAGTTCGATGTCGGTTGGCTGCAATGGACAGCGAATCACGTCCCTCGCACCCAACCTCATGGCTTCCAGATATTCACTCCATTCGCCAGTGCTGAGGATCAATACGAGTAGCGTCCTCGTCGCAGTGGACCGAATGTCCGCGAGTAAGTCCCTGTAGGATCCGTCCGCAAGGCTTTCTTCGCAAAAAACAAGTCGAATCAAGCCGCCGGAGAGCACGTCACGAGCCTGTTGGATGGTGGAGGCGGTGAAGACCAATATTGGGAGACCTTCCAGGATATGTTGTAATGCCCGTCTGGTTTCCAGCCGAGTCGAAACCAAAAGTACGCCCCATCGATTTTCCATTTCTTCTCCCTCCCGGGCTTGACAGGGCCCTAAGTTGCGGAGTCCCTCCATCTAAGTCGGCACTCTCCTTGGAAGGGGAGAGGGGCTGGGTGCGGGCGGAGAACTACTAATAGTTGGCTTTATAGGAAGGACCATTACAAACGTCAACTAGGGGGAGTATGTAGAAGACTAAGGGAGATTGTGTAGGAGCTTTATCGGAGCAAAATTCAAGACAGAAATGACCCCCGCTCGGCCACGTTACAAGGTTTGGTTCAGGCTTCCTGCAGGAACCTGCACCACCCCGTGCAGCTTGTACTCAGGTGCAACCTAAGATGACGCTGTCCGAATCGGCACCGTTGCGGTCACCGTAGTGCCACTCCCATCGGAAGCGAATACTTCTAGCGTGCCCCCCAACTGCGCCAATCGTTCCTTCATCCCCTGAATTCCAACGCCGAACACCACAGGCGCGTATGAAGAATCAATCCGCATGCCTTTGCCATTGTCGGTGATTCGCACAGTCAAGGAGTTAGCTTCCGCGGAGACAGAGATTTTCGCTTTGCTGGCCTCCGAATGCCGGTGGACATTGCTCAGCGCCTCCTGAACAACTCGAAACAAAGCGATCTCCACGTCCGGCGGAAGGCGCTGCAACTTTGCGGCGAACCGGACGTCGACAGCTATGCCAGAACGCTCCGAAAAGCCATCGGCTAGCCAACGTACCGCCGCTTCCAGGCCAGCCTCATCAAGCAACGGCGGATGCAGGAGTTGTGCCAGTGTTCGGATTTCCCGGATAGCTTCGTCCACTGAATTCAAACATTCCGCGACAGAAGTCGCGTGATTCATGAGATCCGATTTCTTCGCCAGGATATCCAGACTCATCTTCACAAACGCCAGTTTCTGACCGGCAGAATCATGCAGCTCTCTGGCAATCCTGCGGCGTTCGTCGTCCTGAACTTCAATCAGACGCGATGAGAGCAGGCGCAAATTTGCTTGAGAAAGCTTCTTGTCCGTAATGTCACTGTTGATTTCAAGGATCACCGGAACCCCGTCCTCGTCTCGCACCACCCATCGACATTCCATGGTTCGGATACCGCCATCCCGGCGAACATGCAAGAGCTCTCCCTCCCAATAGCCTTGCTGCAACAACACCTCTTCAGTTTCTTCCTTCGATTTTGGGAATCTTGATTGCAGGATTTCGTGTTTGAGCTTTCCAACAACCTCTTCACTTTTCCACCCATAGATCTCTTCAGCGCCACGGTTCCAAAACTGGATTTTGCCTTCCAGGTCCCGGACGAGAATCGCATCGTGACCAAACTCGAGAAGATCATGCTGCCGTTTCAATAGGGCGAGTTGATTCGTTTTTTCAGTGACGTCCTCGATCGAGAGAAAAATAAGTGGATGTCCCGGCTGGGGCTCTACGTGCAACACATTCAAAATCAAGAACCGCTTACCCACCCCTGGGAAATCGTGTTCCAGCTCAAAACCGTCAACTCTGGATTTGTGGACGATCACCTTCCCGAGAAGCGAGCGCAGCCTGGGAATGTTCCACTGCCCATGCCCAAGCTCGTAGATGAGTCGGCCCGCGGTCTCTATCGGCGTCTCTGCGAATTTGCGGTAGAAGGCTGGATTCGCCCCAACAACGCGCAAATTCGTATCTAGAAGAAGAATCGACTCCCGCGCACTTACAAAGAGAGCGTTCGCGTAATTGTGCGTCAGCTTGATGTCATGCTCAAGAGCATCGCTGGATTTACAGACGCTCACTTGCTGGGACTTCTTCACGTTCACAGGGAGTTTTCTCCTGCTCTGCGGTGGAAGATGATGAATTCTGAGCGCCCCGTTGGCTGGCAGTCAAGGCGGTACCTAGATTTGCCCGGCGTTAGTCGGTAACCTGCCTGCGTCAAACACTCCACATCCCTTTGTCGGTACCCGTACAGTAGATTCCTTGTCCGTATAGTGGCTTATCCGGATTGACCAGCACAGACCTCCGCTTTTAAATGTCGCCCTGGGAGAAGGAAAGAAGTCGGGGAACCTAGAAGGGTTCTAGGGCTGGGCCGATGACATTCCCTTCTCCCGCCACCTTCCTTAAGCAGCAAATTAGACTTTCGAGGGACACCATCGAGTCCGGCCGCATCAGCTCAGCACCATAAGCCTAGCCGAACTAGCCTGGATTGGAGTAGTTTTGAGGGGCCTAAAACCTGCTCTTTCTCCGATGATTTTGCCGGAAGGGGATATACGTTTGTCGGACCTGAAAATCCTGGTCGCTGACGATCATGAACTGATGCGCCGCGGGGTGCGCTCTCTGTTGGAGGCAGAATCGGGGTGGAAAGTTGTCGGTGAAGCTAGCAATGGCCAGGAGCTGCTCAAGAAAGCCCAGGACTTAAAGCCGGACATCGTTGTACTCGATATAGGAATGCCGCTGCTCAATGGCCTTGAAGCTTCCCGCAGGCTCAAGAAGGCCCTTCCAGAGGTGAAAATCCTTATCTTGAGTATGCACGATTCCGAGCAAATGGCGCGAGCGGTGCTCGAGGCTGGCGCTCGTGGCTATGTAACCAAGGCCGATACGGCGCGCGATTTGGTGCTGGCCATTGAAGCCTTGCGTAGAAACAAGACTTTCTTTACCTCACGAGTGGATCAGCTGGTGCTGGACACCTTTCTCCAGGACGAATCCGCCAAGAAAAGACTCTCCTCAGACCGCCTGACTTCACGACAACGCGAAATCGTTCAATTGCTTGCTGAAGGCAAAACGAGCAAAGAAGTCGCCACACTTTTAACAGTGAGCGTTAAGACAGTCGAGACCCATCGCGCCAACATCATGAAACGGCTCGGCTGTCACTCCATCAGCGACCTCGTGGTTTACGCCATCCGAAACGACATAATTCACCTGTAGGAAACCGTTGCGCTTGGTCTGAAGATAGGGCCTTTACGGGTGACATTCAGTCTAATTTCGTCAAAAAGGGAAGAAGCTCCAGGAATTTCGATCAGCCAAGGCCGACTGCTTTTGTCGCCGTTCCCCGCTGTGAGGGAGGGCGCAAATAGAACCGTGAATAGCAACTTCTGCAGCGGTACGGGCTCAGACTCCACAAGTACAAGGCACAACGCTCAAGGAAGCCTCTCCATTGCGTACAGTGAATCTCGCTGCTTCCGCAGTGCGGGCACACCTGATAAATAGGCTTTACATAGTTCTGCATTGCCCTAAGCTCCTGGAATGAAAAGTCAGATTCCCCATTGGCCCGCTCTGCATCCGCATGTTTGCCGATTTAGGAGCACTTTCATTTGTGCAAACGGTAGGGCTGGACGACGTGCGAGACCTCAACATATAAACGTGGCACCAAGCGGGTCAATGGGGGAAACTGTGTATCTTCCGGGGAAACATTGCGTATGCTCTTCCGGGCCAGGAGCGGCAGCAAGTTGAGCCGTTTTCGGGCGGAGAGAGAGCATCACAGCCCCGGAAATATAAATAGGCGCCGAGGATGCGGCGAGAGGCCGGGGGCAGGTCCCTCTCGTCCACAAATGGCCTGTGTACACTTACTGTTGCCAGCCGCCTCCGAGGGCCTGGTAAAGCTGAACCAAAGCCAGCAGCTCATTGAGTTGAGCCTGAACCACACCGAGTTCAGCCGAGAAAGCGTTCGTTTCGTTGGTCAAAACTTCGAGATAGCCCGTCACGCCCCCGGTATATCGCATATGGGAGAGGCGCGCGGAATCCTGAGCGGATTGAAACAAAAATTCCTCCTGGGCGCGAAATTCTCTAGTCTTGCGGTAAGCGACTAATGCGTCGGAAACGTCGCGAAACGCGCCTTGGATTGTTTTCTGGTAAGAAAGCAGGGCGGCCTGCTGCTGCGCTTCGGTCAAGCGAACATTGGACCGGATTCTCCCCGCAGTGAAGACAGGTTGTGTGAGCGAGGCGCCAAAGTTCCATGTCCCGGCAGGCCCGCTGAACAGGTTGCTAAGCGCAGCTGTCTGGAAGCCACCGCTTCCGCTCAGAGTAATTTGTGGGAAATAAGCGGCCCTGGCAACACCGATCAACGCGTTTGCCGCAATCAACAGTTGCTCCGCTTCGCGAATGTCGGGCCGACGTTCCAGCAAAGAAGAAGTAAGGCCCGCCGGAACTTCCGGAGGATGCGGCTGCTCCGTGAGTTTTAGGCCCCGTGGGACGGCGTCTGGATTTTTTCCGACCAGGATGCTGATGAAGTTCTCTTGCTGCTCGATCTGCTGCTCCAGAGAGGGGATTTCTGCGCCTGCAGTGAAGACCAATTGCTCTGCCTGACGCACGTCTAGCAAAGAAGTGGAGCCACGGTCGGCCAAGAGGCTTGTCAAACGGAGGGACTCCTTGCGGGACGCGAGCGTACGTTTGGAGATTTCCAGCTGAAGATCCATTGCGCGAAGCTGGAAGTAGGCACGGGAGACGTCGCTCACCAGAGTCACCATGACTTCCAGGCGAGCCGATTCACTGGCAAGAAGATTCGCGCGCGCAGCCTCCGTAGCACGGCGATACTTGCCCCAAAAATCGAGTTCCCAGGCGGCCGATAGATTCACGTGTCCGGTGCTTTGTTCGAACGCGGGAAGGAATTTGGATTTAGCCGAGCGGTTGTCGCTAATCCCCGCTCCAGCGTCTACGGATGGAAATTGACCGGCGCGCGTAACGCCGAGTTCCGCCTGCGCTTCCAAGATGCGCGTGGCGGCAATGCGCAAATCGTAGTTTTGTTGAAGCGCGGCGCGGATAAGCGAGCGGAGCTGTTCGTCCTGGAAAACGTCCCACCATTTCTGATCGCCGATGGACGCGGCCTCTGTTTTGGCGGATTCTTCAGGCGTTAGCCCACGATAAGTGGCTGGCACGGAAGTTACGGGCTTTTTGTAATTGGGTCCAACAGCACAACCGGAAATCAGGATCACAGCACTTAGGAGGGCAACGATTTTGTTCATGTCAGTTGCCCTCAGCGGAAGCGGTGCTCGGTAACGCAGCCGCTACAGGCTCTTTTCCTGCGCCCGACCACTTTTCGACGAGATAGAAAATCACGGGGATAAAGAAAACTCCGATGAGACTGGCCGCGAGCATGCCCCCGATGACGGTCGTGCCCATGATTTGGCGGGCGACAGCACCAGCGCCGGAAGCCGTCCACAGCGGGACAGAACCAAGGATGAAAGCAAACGAAGTCATCAAGATCGGCCTAAGCCGAAGGCGCGCTCCTTCAAGCGCAGCGTCGACCAAAGGTTTGCCCTGCTCGTATTCATCTTTGGCAAATTCGACAATGAGAATCGCGTTTTTGGCCGCCAGACCAATGAGCATGACCAGCCCGATTTGCGAATAGACGTCACTCTCGATTTGCACCATGTAACTCGGCAGAAAGGCGGACAGAAGCGTTCGACGTAGCCACAGAATGGCAAACGCTCCAAAGACTGCAATTGGTGTGCTAAGAAGCACGCTGAACGGAAGCGACCAACTCTCATAGAGGGCCGCGAGGATGAGGAAAACGAACAGCAGCGAGAATCCGAAAATTGCGGCTGGCGGCACTCCTTGCTGAGCTTTCTTTTCTTGAAAGGATATCCCCAGGTAATCGAAGCCCATTTCACGTGGCATTGTTTGCGAGAAAACCTCTTCGAGGGCGGTCATGGCTTGGCCGGCGCTGTAGCCGGGAGCGGCTGCACCATTGATCTGCGCTGAGCGATATTCATTGAAGCGCATGGTAAACTCCGGGCCTGAACGCGATTCAAAGCGCGTCAGAGTCGCCAGCGGCACCATCTCCCCCTTATTGTTTCGGACGAAAAACTGGCCGACGTTTTCCGCTCTAGTGCGATAGTCGCCTTCAGCCTCGATGTAAACCTGCCATTGTCGCCCGAAGCGGTTGAAATAGTTGATGAAGAGTCCACCCATGAACGCCTGTAGTGTTTTGTAAACGTCACCAACGGCAACGCCTTGCTTAATGACCTTGTCGCGGTCCACGTTCACAAACTCCTGGGGCACACTGGCCAGAAACGTCGTACTTAAACCGGTAATCTCCGGACGCTTCCGCGCAGCCGTCATGAAGGTTTGCAGGTTCGAGGCGAGAAACGCGACGTCTTTGCCGGCGCGGTCTTCCAAAACAAAAGTAAAGCCACCGGAAGTGCCAACGCCCGGAATGGCTGGGGGCGAAAAGGAAAAAGCAACGCCTTCCGGAATCGTGGACAGTTCCTGATTGATGCGCTGCTTGATGGCCTGAAGCTGCTGCGCTCGCACCTTGCGGTCGTCCCAGGGTTTCAACGTGACGAAAAAGAAGGCGTTGTAACTGGTACGCACGAAGCTGAGCAAGCTGAAACCTACAACGCTAGTCGTGTATTGAACGCCTGGTGTTTCGGCCAAGGCGCTTTCAATTTTCCTGGCGACTTCGTCAGTGCGTTGAAGAGAGGCCGCGCTGGGGAGCTGCAGATTGATGTATAGATAGCCCTGGTCTTCATCGGGCAGAAAGCTGGAAGGAACTTTGCTTCCAAACCAGCCTGCGGCGGCACCAAAACCAGCCAGAAGAATTAGCGCGAGGGCGCTTTTCCGAATGAGGGTACCGCAAAGCCGAACATACGCGTTGGTGGCATTGGCAAAGGCGTGGTTAAACCACCTGAAAAAAGCTTTGAGAAGACTTCCGCTGGATGTTCTTGGCCGGAGCAGTAAAGCAGCAAGGGCTGGACTCAGTGTCAAGGCGTTGAACGCAGAGAGAATCACAGAAATAGCGATGGTAACCGCGAACTGCTGATAAAGCCGGCCAGTGATCCCTGGTATGAACGCCGTAGGAATGAAGACTGCAGAAAGAACCAAAGCAATGCCCACCACCGGGCCAGAAATTTCCTCCATAGCCTTGAGGGCCGCCGCCTTAGGAGCAAGACCTTCCTCGATGTGGCGCTCAACGGCTTCAACAACAACGATGGCGTCATCAACGACCAAGCCGATGGCAAGGACCAGGCCAAACAAGGACAGCGTGTTGACTGAGAACCCGAAGAGCGGGAAGAACATGAATGTACCGACCAGCGAGACGGGGACAGCAAGCAGCGGAATGAGCGTGGCGCGCCAGCCTTGAAGAAAGATGTACACGACGATGATCACAAGGATGATGGCAATGACCAAAGTAATAACGATTTCCTTCATGCCTTGCGTAACGGCCTTTGTCGTGTCTAGAGAAAGGACGTAGTCCATGTCGCTCGGGAGGCGAGTTTTCACCTCGGCAAAGAGTTTCCTGATCCCGTTTGCAGCCTCCACAGCGTTCGAGCCAGGCAGCTGATATACAGCAATGATGGCCCCGGGTTTCCCATTCAAGCGCCCCACAACGCTGTAGTTCTGTGCGCCAAGTTCCACGCGGGCGACATCCTTCAGCCGCACTACGGCCCCACCGGCCGATTCGCGCACGACAATTTGTCCGAATTCCTCGGGCGAGCTAAGGCGGCCCTGAGCCCGGACGGAATAGGTATATTCCTGGCCTTTCGGAACAGGTTCACTACCCACCTGACCCGCAGGATTGACCGTGTTCTGTGACTGAATTGCAGTGACAATCTCCGGAACGGTGATGGCCAGCTTGGCCAATTGGTCAGGCTTGACCCACAGCCGCATGGCGTACTGGCCCGCTCCGAAGATCTGGACGCTTCCAATGCCATACGCGCGCGTGATCTGATCGGCAAGATTGATGTAGGCATAGTTGGCTAGGAATCGCGCATCGTAGGTGCCGTTGGGCGAGTACAACGTGATCAGCATCAAGGGGGCCGTCACTGTCTTCTGCACGGTGACGCCAAAATTGGTCACATCGCTCGGGAGCTGTGAGGCTGCCTGCGTTTCCCGTATTTGGGTCAGGATGAGATCCGTGTTCGGATTGGTCTTGACGTCGTAGTCCACGATGAGCCGCATTACTCCATCGGCCGTGGAGTTCAGCGAATACATGTAGTTCATGTTGTCAACGCCGCTCATCTGCTGCTCGATTGGCGTGGCCACGGATTGCTCGATGGTTTGCGCATCCGCTCCGACATATGTGGCCACAACTTGAACTTCGGGCGGTGCGATATCGGGAAAGAGGGCTACAGGAAGGCTCGTGATGGTGACCGCCCCGATAATCACCATCAGGATGGCGATGACCATCGCCACGATCGGGCGATTGATAAAAAACTTAGACATGGCTAGCTGCCTTTTGTCGGAGTAGTGGACTGTTTGATCTTGACAGTCGCACCATCCCGGACTTTTTGCAGGCCTTCCACAACCACAAGTTCGCCTGGCTTAACGCCGCTCTCGAGGATCCACATCGCATCTACGCGTTCGCCGACTTTGACGGGCCGGACGTTCACCTTGTTGTCGCTACCTACCACAGCGACTTGATAGCTTCCTTGAAGCTCGGTGACCGACCTTTGAGGCACGAGGAGAGCGCCGGTTCGGACATCGCCAGCCGCCCGTACTCTGCCGAACTGGCCCGGCCTCAGAATATTTTTGGGATTGGGAAAGGCACAAACCACGCGAATGCTGCCGGTGGTCACATCAATTTGCCGGTCCGTCAGCAGGAGCGTGCCTTTCTGTGGGTAGACCGATCCATCAGCAAGAATCAGATCGAAGGGCGGCGCGTCAGACGGCACTTCCTGCTGGTTGTGAGCGTTGATTCTTTCTGCGAAATGCATGTATTCCTGTTCGCTGATCGGGAAATACGCCTTAATGGGATTGACTTGCGAAACCGAGGTCAGCACGGCTGTTGGGCTAACAAGATTTCCGATTTGAACTTGAGCGATTCCTACGATGCCATCCACGAGCGAGGTGACGTTGGTGAAGCCGAGGTTCAGCTCCGCTTGTTCTACCTGCGCCTCGCCAGCCTTTACCGCTGCTCTAGCAGCGAGGTTAGCTTGGATGTCATTGTCCAACTGGCTTTGCGCAATGGCGCGCTCCTTGGCTAGCGGCGTATCGCGATCTACATCGAGTTGGGTCTTGCCTAGGTTGGCCTGGGCTTGCGCGAGTTGCGCTTTGGCCTGGTCCAGAATCGCTTGAAAGGGCCGCGGGTCAATCCGGAAAAGAGTTTGACCCTTTCGAACGAAAGAGCCCTCTTTATAAGCTTGCTGGATGATGTATCCACTCACTTGAGGCTGGATCTGCGCGTTGACATATCCATCCAGCGTCGCCACCCATTCCCCGTAGATCGGAACGTCTTTCTGAACCACATGCGCAACCTCCACCTCAGGCGGAGGAAGCGCAGGAGCTGCATTTTGGCTCTGGCAGCCCAGGAATAGGAATGTGGCTATGAGGAATAACGCCAAAACTGGCAAAACGCTTGCACGTGAGAAGGATGACTTCAGTTGACGGACAAACTTTATGAGGATTTGCATAAGGACACTCCTCGAAGGAGACGTGAGCCTTTCCGTGGAAACTGAAAGCGGAATGGTAAAGCCGTATGGTGTTCGGAGTCTAGCCTGGTTTATGCCTAGACCTGCATCAGGGGAAGCTGCGGATCAATGCGCCATATTGTACGGCGATCCGTACTCCAGCCCACCCTAGCAACTGATCCATGTCTCAGGTCAAAAATTTCTTGACTGTTGCTTCCCTAAGCTCATCGAGCGCCATGAGACTGCGGCTAACCGCGGAAATATAAATAGGCGCCGAGGATGCAAAGGAGAACCAGGGCCGACGCCGCTACTTCACGCCAGCCCCAACTTGCGCGGGAACGCTCTTTATCGGCAGAGGTTGTGGTTTCAAATGTGAGGCTCTGAATAGCCGCATAGTTCGGCTCCGGCGTCGCGTAGCTCACAGCAACCATAACCACGGCAGAGACAATGGTGATTAGCACGCTGAAGTATTGGAAGTAAATGTTGTTGACGATCCAGAGAAAGGATCCTTGAGCGTATCCGTTTTGAAAACCTGACAGGCCGAGTGTCACCGGAGTATCCACCAGCATCCTGAACAACCCCAGCACAAAACCAACGATCATGGCCCAAAGCGCTCCCTGCGCGTTGAGGCGTTTGAAAAACACGCCGAAAAAGAAAACCACGAAGATGGGCGGCGCCAAATACCCTTGCACAGCCTGCAAATAACCGTAGAGCCCTTGCGCATTCTTGATGACAGGAATCCACGCGAACGCGATGAATACCATCACCGTCGTTGCGATCCGCCCCATGCGGACCAGCTCATGCTGCGTCGCACCCGGCCGCCACTTTTCGTAAAGGTCGACCGTAAACAGCGTGGAGCAGGCGTTGAACACTCCTGCCAGTGAACCCATCAAAGCCGACAGCAATCCCGCCACCACTAATCCACGAAGGCCCGGCGGCAAGAGGTATTGCACCATCATAGGAAACGCACCCTGCGCCACCGAGCCAACCGCTTTGCCATCAGGTCCAATCATTGCTCCCAGTTCAGGAATCTTGCCGCTTCGCGCCAGGGCGTAGCAGATTAGCCCCGGCACAATGAACAGATACACAGGGGCCAGTTTCAAAAACGAAGCGAAGATGCTGCCGCGGCGGGCGACGGCTTCGTTGGGCGCGCCCAAAGCCCTCTGCACAATGTATTGGTCGGTGCACCAATACCACAAGCCGATGATGGGCGCACAGAACAGCATTCCAAGCCACGGGAAGTAACCGTTGAAGTACCAAGCCTCTTTCACGACCTGCCCCGCTGCGTTGGTCTCAAGGACTGGCGCCCAAGTTCCTTGGACTCCTGCGGGAATCAGCGGCTTCCACAAATTGAACATGTCGGAACCGCACCAATGCCGGAGCTCGCCCCAACCCCCTAATTGGTGAAGCCCGTAAAGCGTCAGAGAAGCAGATCCAAGAATGAGGACAAATACTTGAACGGCGTCGTTGTAGGCCACCGCGCGCATGCCGCCAAGGACAGTGTAGAGCCCGGTAAGCGCAATCACCAGAATCGAGCCAATCCAGAAGCTATCGATCTCCATCCCGCCCACGTTCAGGTGCAGCTCGGGAAGGAGCGTCCCGAACACGACGCCGCCAGCAAAAATGCCCACTGCGATTTTCGAGACGATGAATGTGATCAGCGAAACTACGGAGAGGACGTAGCGCGAGTTGGTGCTGAAACGCCGCTCGAGAAACTCCGGCATGGTGAACACCATCGAGCGCATATAGAACGGCACAAATACCCAGCCCAAGACCAAGAGGCACCAGGCGTGCAACTCGTAGTGAGCCAGTGCCACGCCACTCGTTGCCCCGGCGCCTGCGAGACCGACAACGTGCTCCGAGCCAATGTTCGAGGCGAAAATCGAGGCCCCGATGATCCACCAGCTCAAGTTTCTTCCCGCGAGAAAGTAATCAGCAGCAGAATCCTTGCCTCGACTAACGACCCACCATGCGACGCACAAGAGAATGCTGAAATAAACAGCAATGACGACCCAATCCACACCGGTGATGTGAGATTTTGTAGGCCCCAAGAGCATCAATGCGGCAAAGTTAGTCATTCAGTGTCCTCTTTGCTGGATCCCAATTGGCCACCCCGTTTCAAGTTTCTCCAATCACGCCGTCTTCGCAAACACAATCACAACAAGCCTCAATGAATTGGGCGTTTTTATATCACAGTAGGGGACACTGGTTGTACTGGCTCGATGGAAAAAATTTCCATCGAGCCCCAGACAGGCGGCTGAAGAGGCCAAATGCTAGTGCTCGTAGTGCCTGATAGGCATGGGAAGTTCACTCTTCGATGCTGGCCTCAGAAGATCACTTTTCCCGCAAACCACCACGTACGCTGTCCGCTAAGATTGCCCGCCTCGCTGGAAAATTGCGGGCCGCTGGCGGTCGCGGTAATGGCCCCAAAATTCGCCGCCGACCTATTGAGCTGCGGGTTGCCGAAATTGGGGGTGTTCGTCACTGCGAATGCGTTGGCGCGGAATTGGAAGTTCACACGCTCCGTGATTCGGAAGTTCCGCAGCAATCCCGTGTCAATATCAAAGAAGCCAGGTCCACGTAGAATGTCCCGTCCCGCAGTCCCATAGGCGGCCGCGGTGGTTGAGGCAGGCAGCGGTTGGGCGAAGGAACTCGCTGAAAAGTACTGGCAAGTTGGGTCCGTCAGGGCACAAGTCAGGAATTTACCCGTGGTTGGATCCTGCCTTTGAACATGCCCCAGAATAACGATGGGACCTGTCAAATTAGGAGTATTGGTGCTTCCCAACGCGTTCGATGGGTTAACGTTCGTGGTGACGGTTAGGGGGACGCCACTGTAAACGCTTCCAATCCAGTTCAACTGCCACCCGCCTGCTAGGGCATTAGCGATGCCGTGCTGCGCCCAGCGTTTGGTTCGGCCAAACGGCAACTCGTAAACGCCATAGGCCTGAAAGTTGTGCGTGCGGTCAAAACCTGCAAGTGCCTCATTGTCGTGCCAATCCGTAGGAAATGGGTGAAAGAGGGCACCTTCATTTTCGCCGTAGTCGATAGCCTTGGAGAAGGTGTAAGCAAAACCAAGCTCCGCTCCCCCACTCAATCGTCGCGTGAGCTTTGTCTGCAAAGAATCGTAGTATGTCACCTTAAACGGCGTCACCGCGTTAATATCGCCCCAGCATGGCGCGACTGCGTTCGTCGGGCACACGTTCGAATTTGCATTCAAGAGGCGCGTCCTGCTTGGACCAGCCGAAGTCGTCGGACCCACGGGGGCCGGATTGATGTTCAGGCTCAATGGAATGCGAATGCCGCGTGTTCCCACGTAGCCGGCATCAGCCACCCAACCAAAGAATTCCCGCTCCAGCGTCAAGTTGAAAGACTCGGCATATCCGCGGCGAAACGGGCTGGCTACCGTCGTCGTACCTACGTTGTTGGGAAGGCGAATCACTCCGTTCCCAAAGCCGGTGAAGGGAACCAAGACGATTCCAGTTGTCAAACCCGGGTATGGAGCAAGGCTGGCGTTGGTGCCCGTAAGGCTCGTTGAGGGGGCAAAACTGCCGCCAAAGATGGAAACCCCCTGATAATCCATGTTTGTGATATTGGGATACGAATTACGCAAATCACGGAAGTTGTTCGGGTCCACGCTAATTCCGTAGCCCGCGCGAACGACGGTCTTGCTGGTGATGCGGTAGGCAATGCCGACCCGCGGAGCAAAAAAGCCATGTCCCACGTCAACGCCATCGTCTTCCGGAACCGAGCCAACTCCGCCGATATACACATTGCCGTTTGTGGGATTAAAGTACTTCGCGCCCGTGTGGTCGCTCGTCGCGAAGGGATAGTACTCCCACCGCAAGCCATAGCTGAGCGTGAACTTGGGTGTCAGTTGCCACCGATCGCGGGCGTACCAAGCCCAAGTGGTGAATCGCAGAGAGTTCGGGATTACGTTCTGGATGACCTTGCCGTCCTCCTGGGGAAGACCAAGCAAGAATTGGGCGAGGCTATTGTAAGCGTTCGCCGCCGGCGCGCCAGTTAGATTCAGGGCTGTCACGTTTCCGCTGAAGGCAAACGTCCCGCGCGGAGTACCAAAGATTCCGCCTTGTGGCTGAAAGTGGTTGATTCCGCTGTGGTAGTACTCCAAACCAAACCTCAGATCATGCTGTCCGCGGAGCCAACTCAGATTGGTGTTCGCTACGTACTGATTGTCTCGGAAGAGAAATGGATTTCCTGTGTTGGGATTCCCCAGGTTGGCCCACTGGTTATTGAATTGAAAAGCGGGTATCCCTCCATACAGGCGGTCAGTTCCGTTTGTGCCTGGGATGCCCAATCCATTAGGTGGAGGGTTGGAGCCAAAGTTACTGCCGATGTCAACGTTTGTGGCGCCCAGCCGAAGTCGCGTATATCCAGCGTTCGCGTCGACCAGCATCCTCGGAGAGAGTTGATAACTTCCCCCCAGCCCCACGCTTTGAATCCTGCTGGTGCCGTTGCCGAGTTGCCCGCCGCCAGTAGCATCTCCTCCGGCCGGCCCCAGCCCGGGTGGATCGAAAATCAAAGACGGCGAAATGCTATAGCGCCCAAACACCATGGATTTCTTGCTCGGCACGTAATTGACTTTTATATCGACCCGGCTCAGGTTGTAGGTCGGCGCTCCCACAGGGATGTAGTTGTTGGCGATATTGGTCGCGCTGTTCGGGTCGCCAACGTTCGGTGCCGGAATCAACGAAATCATCTTCGCCGCGGCAGGATCAATTCGGTTCGATGGAATGATGTTGCCGGGAAAGGCAGTACGTCCTGTCCCGTCGGCGTTGCCAGTATTGGGATCATAAATGCATCCTGCCAAGTGCGTAACGTTGCAGTCGGTTCCCGCAGGAATGAGGGCCGAAAAATCGCCGCTGCGTATGGCATTCGGAGGCACGCTCCTGGAGGTACCTCCGGCTGTACGCACCTTAGTGCCCTCGTACGCCCCAAAAAAGAACAGTTTGTCTTTCTTGATCGGGCCACCAAGGATTCCGCCGTACTGATTGAAGATATTTTTGGGCTTCACCTTCTGGACAGCCGCCGGCCTGAAGTAATTCCGCGTCCGGAGCGCGTTGTCCGTGTGGTATTCGTAAGCGTCTCCATGAAATACGTTTGTGCCCGACTTGACCGTCACGTTCGCTGCCGCCCCACCCGCCATTCCTTGCTCCGCGTCAAAGTTGTTCGTCACCACATTGACGGTCTCAATCGCATCGGCGGAAGGAATGTAAGCAACGTTCGCAGGAAGGTAGGTATACGTATCCACGGCTCCATCGATGCGGGTGTTGTTGTTGTTCATCGAAAGCCCGTTGACGTTTGCAGTCATCGCCCGCTGCGGATTCCCTGATGCTGAATTGTTTTCACCCAGGAAACCAACCCCGGGAATAATCCGGTAAGCCGACTGAAAATTCCGTCCGTTGGAGGCCAGGATGGGCAGGTCTGCGATTTCCCTCGAACTCAAGTCTGTATGCACGTCGGCCCGGTCGGTCTGCAACAAAGGAGCAGCTTCGGTCACCGTGACACTCACGGCCTGCTGCGCCAACGCCAGTTCCACGTCCACGCGGACCAGGTTGTTGGCATCCACGCGGATTTTCTCCACGGCCTTCGTGCCAAAGTTTGTCGCGGTGATGGTGACTTTGTAGGTGCCTGGTTGGAGCTCCTCAAATCGATAAACTCCTCCCTCGTCGGCGGTTGTCTGGCGTAAGACACCGGTACCAACGTCAAGCGCTTCCACTTGCGCCCCGGGCACCGCCGCCTTCGAAGGGTCGGTAACGTTCCCCGTCAGCGACCCATACAACACCTGCGCCTTGGCCGCGTTGGGAAGAATGCTTAAGCTCAGCAGCAACGCAGCGCAAACTAGTTTCACGATCCTCAGATTTTTCCAAATCCGGCTTGCCATTTGGATTCCACCTTCGATGGACATGACATCCCCCCACGCGAATTCTGTCTCGAACATTCCCATCGCCGCGACACCCCTGCCACGACGATGCGAAACTCTTTATCCAGCCACCCTCCGGCGTCGCGAGCTTTGCTGCGTAGCTCC
>Ga0126378_10001062_pt1 | contig 20563 bp, 20 predicted proteins | sample PanSoiMetPlot_23_FD_92587 | JGI IMG/M metagenome (GOLD analysis project Ga0126378, IMG submission 92587) | Tropical forest soil microbial communities from Panama - MetaG Plot_23 | ecosystem: Environmental > Terrestrial > Soil > Tropical forest > Bulk soil | place: Panama | collected 2016-02-17
ACCGACCCAGATCCGCCGAAGTAAATTCCCGCCACAAGGAACAGGACGGAAATCGTGGCGTAGAGCTTGAATAGGATGGGAATGCCGCCGGCAATCGCCGGCACGCCGAGAAAGGCCTTGTCGTAGTTGCTCATGACTACGCGCGCATTGGGAAATAGCGCGTAGAGATCGCCGCACGAAAAGTTACGAAAATATTTCAGGAGCACCGAGCCGGGGACGATCTTGCGGCGCTTCAAGATACGCAACTCGCGGCGTGAGCCGATTTCGGCCTGGGTCTTCATCGCCACCAAAAGCACGATGTCGTCGAATACCTCGATCTCGACTTCGCGCCGCCGCAAGCCGAACCAGTCGCTAACCTCAAGCTGCTCGACATGGTGGCCGCGCTTGTAAAAGCGCACCTCGCGGAAGTCTTCGTGCTTTGCCTTGACTTCGACCGGTACTGTGCGTTTGCGGTGGGCGTCTACAACGTCCTCGTGCGGCAGCTCGTCAAAATTTGCATCTTTGAGAACTTTGTCCAGAGATCGGATGAGATCGTCATAGGCGTATTCGCTCTTTGCCCGGTCGGCCGCAGCGTGGCCTGCGACCTCAGGATCGAAATAGTAATAATCATCGCGCAGCCGATCGAGCGTCTCGGAATATTCGTAGTGGCAGATCGTGCGCACCGTACGTGCAAAACGCCGAAAAAGTTCGCGTTGCGCGGGGTCCGCTAAGTCGCCCTGCTTTATCAGAGCGCTGAAAAGATCTTCCTTGCGAACTGGGATAAATTGATCGGGCCTCGTGCTCTCGGCCGGTTTCGAGATTTCAGCTGTTGTATGCATCTGGCGGCCTCTGTGCCGCGATCGGAGCTCCAACGGTCACTTTACTGGCGCGACCGCCGGAGCACCCTTGTCCTTGATCAAGAACACTAGGAATTTCGCCGGATTGGTACCGCTTGCGTTCCGGTCAACGACATGAACATCGTCCGGGCCTTCATAGAAGGTCTGTCCTGGTGTCAGTGTTACTTGTTGTCCACCCTTCAGCTGCATCACAACGGAGCCCTCTAGTACGTAAACAAACGCATGTGCGTTGTGTCGGTGGATAGCACTCGACCCGCCGGGCGCATGCTCTACTGTGATCATCAGAACTTCCCTGCCGGGATTCTCCGCAAGATCTTTAGACATGAGCGACGTGACTTTAGGCTCCTGAGCCATCGCCATACCGCTCATGAGGCATAGCAGGACCAATCCAACGAGTTTGGTCGTCATAGTCGCCTCCTTCGTTCGTCGCCGGGATCAGCTCGTGCCAGCGGATGAGCTCCCTGGGCGTACTTCCGATGCAGGATCAGGCTCTTGCCCGTGAGCGGCGGAGCCATTCGTCGAAACCGATGCGGCCGAGGCGCGCTTCGCCCAACGGCACCAGCGAGCGCTCCTCGACCCGGCCGCCGAAGTATCGGGCCTCAGGGTCACGCACGACCTCACGCGGGTCGCCAACCGCCTTCAGATAACGGGCGATGATTTCGTTGAACGGCGCGAGTTCCGGGCCGGCGATCTCGACGTTACCGTTGCGCGGCGCCGCGAGCGCCACATCGGCAACGATGGCAGCAACGTCGTCCGCCGCGATGGGCTGAAAAAGGCCGGGCGAAATCCTGACTGTGTTTCCATCCGCACTTGAATCGGCGATGCCGCGGAGGAATTCCAGGAACTGGGTCGAGCGGATGATGGTATAGGGGATGCCGGACGTCTTGATCAGTTTCTCTTGGGCGACCTTGGCGCGGAAATAGCCATTGTCGCTCCGGTCGATTCCGACGATGGATAGCGCGACATGGTGCCGCACGCCCGCTGCGGCCTCCGCCGCGAGAAGGTTGCGACCGGAGGTCTCGAAGAACTCCAGCACCGCCTTGTCTTCAAATGAGGGCGAATTGGCGAGGTCGATCACCACCTGCGCGCCGGCCATGGCCTCTTTAAGCCCTTCGCCGGTGATGGTGTTGACGCCGGTATTGGGCGAGGCGGCGACGACGTCGTGGCCGCCTTGGCGCAGAATGGCGACGGTCTTCGAGCCGATCAGGCCGGTGCCGCCGATGACGACGATCTTCATGGTTCATCCTCCATTACACCGTAGCGAAACGTCGCGGTGTGCGAGAAGCGGCTCATGCAGGCTTAACGCGTCGCGGAAAGCTATTGAGGCGGCATCTTCACGCATGCAGCAACAAGCGGGCTATTGGCTGACACCGTGCTGCGGCAAGTTGCGGATCGCTCGGTGAGGATGACGGCTGCATTACGGCTTGCTCCACAATACGCAGTTAAGAGAATCTCGTCGTCCCCGCATTGCGCGGTGCACTTCGTCACATCGCACGGTGAGCGAACCACCCTAATGCCCATGGCGGGGCCGGGTGGGCCCGGATCGCCTTTAGGGCCGGGTCATCACTGCCCCGGCCAGAATAATCGCAGTGACGGCCCACAAGACACGCATGGCGATGCCGATGCTATGGTTCGATCCGCGCGCACACCGCTAAGCGCGGACTGTTCCCCGGCCCGGCGGCGCGGCACGTTGCGGCGCGCTCGGTTGGCATGATGGCGGTGTTTCGTTTCGGGCCACAATAGGCGGTTAAAAGCATCTCGCTCTCGCCGCATTGCACGCGGCAGCCGGTCTGGTCACAGTTGGAGCGAATGATCCGAACGCTCGAAACCGCGCTCGGGGGACCTGGATCGCCCGTTGCGCCTTTGGGACCTGGTGGTCCTCGATCACCCATTGGCCCTTTAGACCTTGACCCCAAGTTATCATTGAGCCTGCCAGCCCAATCGCGATGAGCGCTCCGCCCACGTACATGGCGTTGACTCGGGCGACGGCCCCGAGAGCGCGTGACCAAGCAATTGTTGGCATCGCGCCATTGGCCGGACGTTTGAGCCGAGCTGGCGGGAGCCGCGGCATTGGCTCGCTGTGAGAGGCTCAATCGGGCGAGGCATGAACACAAGCCGCCGGACCTGATCGTGGCAGCCCGAACACTCGAAGGTGTGTTCTTCGTAACCGGGAACCATCATGGGTTTGTCCGGCGCCACCTTCATCAGATGCATTTCAGCGCCGCACGCAGGACACTTCATGCCCGGCCCCCCTTGGTTTCCGCAGCGGGTTCGCTCTTCCGATCTCAAGGATAGCAGACGGCGAAACGGCATGGGCGCTGGTCGCCAGAAGACGTATAATTGCATGGTCCTTTGCGCAAAACGATCCACATGAGTGGAGCTGACCATGAAATATGTGCTGCTTGGAAATCTGAGCCCGGAATACGCAAGCAAGCAGTCGGAGCGGGTCGCCAAGGCCAAGGCAAAGCTCGACCAGCTGGGCGTTAAGATCGAGTCGATCCACTACACGCAGGGCTACTACGATTTCGTCGACATCGTCGATGCCCCGAATCCGGAGGCGATGCTCGCGTTCTCCGTCTGGTACGCGACGGAGCGTCTCGGGCGGATCCAAAGTATGCCGGCCTTCGACGCAAAGAGCTTCGAAACAGCGATCAAGCACGCGGCGCGCTGAGCGCGCCTGGCGCTCTGATCCAGCCCTCTGACGTTGAGCTCGCCGTGCCGGAGCAGGCCACGGTAGTGGGGAAGTGTTTCGGCACCAAGGACGGCGGCGAAAGCTAGCGATGCCGCCGCCGTTGGGCGTGCAGCACATCTATGCAAGATCGATCCGCCCGCGCGCTTTGGCGACACAGTCGGTGAACAAAGCTGGAGTTGCGATCATGTTGTTTCTTGTCGTCTCAACACCGCGGCCGGAGCGGCCTTCTGAGCTAGCACAGACGCGGCAATCTTTCTGGCCTTGGATTGCTCGGTACGAAGCACGAGGTGTGTGCCGACAAATCTATGCTCGCGTGGGGCGGGGCGCGGTTGGGATTTTCGACGTTGAGGATAACAATGCACTTCATCAAATCCTCAATGAGTGGGCGGATATCGTCCCTGCACATTTCGACACCTATCCGCTCATCGACGTTGAAGCGGCAAAGCGGATGCTGGCGGCGCAAGCGGCGGCGAAAAGGCAATGAGGTGAAGCTGCCAACTGCATTCCTTCGCACGCAAAAGTGGCGTAGCCTCTTACGGCTGCTCCGGGGGTGCCCAAGTCATTTTTAGCTGCGGCGCGCGTTGGGCGGACCCATCGCATCCAGGGAGTGACAAATGAATCCTATGCGCATCGGCATCGCAGGAGCACTCGCGTTCGTGCTCACGTCGGCACTGGCCTCGGCCGCGGATTATCCGGCCCCGAAGGAGGGCGACTGGGTGGCGCGGGATTTCCGCTTTCACACCGGCGAAGTCATGCCCGAACTGCGCCTGCATTACTGGACGATCGGGGATCCCTCGGGCGAGCCGGTGTTGATCCTCCACGGCACCGGCGGGTCCGGGGCAAATTTCTTAACATCCAATTTCGCGGGCGAATTGTTCGGCACCGGCCAGCCGCTCGATGCAAACAAATACTTCATCGTCCTGCCGGACGCGATCGGCACCGGGAAATCGAGCAAGCCATCGGACGGCCTGCGCACGAAATTTCCGAAATACAATTACGATGACGTGGTCGAGGCGCAATTCCGCCTCGTGACGGAGGGGCTCGGCATCCGTCACCTGCGCCTCGTGCTCGGTAATTCGATGGGCGGCATGCAGACGTGGTTGTGGGGTGAAAAGTACCCCGAGTTGATGGACGCGCTCATGCCGATGGCGTCGCAACCGACGCCGATGGCGAGCCGTAATTGGATGCTGCGGCGCCTGATGACCGAAACGATCCGGAGCGATCCGGAATGGAACGATGGCAACTACACCACACAGCCGCGGTCGCTGCGCTTGGCCACCGTATTCTTCGGCGTCGCTACCAGCGGAGGAACGCTCGCATACCAGAAGACGGCGCCCACGCGGGAGAAGGCCGACAAGCTCGTCGACGAGCGCTTGGCGGCCCCGCCTCCCGGCGATGCCAACGACTTTCTGTACCAATGGGAGTCTTCGCGCGACTACGATCCCTCCGCGAGTCTTGAACGCATTCACGCCGCGCTGCTGGCGATCAATTCTGCCGACGACGAGCGTAATCCGCCGGAAACCGGAATCACCGAGCGCGAACTCAAACGCGTCAAGAACGGCCGGCTCTACCTCATACCGGCCAGCGAAGACACGCGCGGCCACGCCACCACGGGCATGGCAAAATTCTGGAGCCAACAGTTGCAGCAACTCTTGCAGACGGCGCCCCGACGGCCAATCGAGCGCGCCGGCCGACAATAGGAGGATCGCTATATTGCGGGTTGGGTGCGCTTGTCCGCTTTGGGTCGAACGATCAGCACGGATCGCCGTTGCATGAGCGCAGTTCGCCCGCAAGCGGACATGCGCCGATGCCGGGATTGACGCGCGCAATGAGCAGGCCCTGGACAGTCGAGAGCCGCTATAATGTTCTGGGGCAACACAACGGAAGGAAACCATCATGCCCGTGATGTCTGGGTTCGGCGCGCTTGAGAAACTGCCGTGGGAGCGTATCACTGACAGAATTGAGCGCCGCGTTCTTGCGGGGAAGCATGGAATGATCGTGTGGTGGAAAATCAAGGCGGGCGCGCATGCCGGCGCGCATCGGCATCCGCACGAGCAAATCGTTTGGATGCTCAAGGGTACGATGGATTTCCGCATCGGCAACGAGCGGCGTTCGATGACCGCGGGCGATGTTGCAGTCATTCCCGGCGACACCGAGCACGAAGGGTTTTTCTCCGAAGACACGGAGGTTGTGGACATCTTCGCGCCACCGCGGGAAGATTTTCTCGCGGGGGGTACGCCGTCTTATATGCGTGCGCCGTAATCAGGTCGCCCCGCCTGCGGCTTCGCGGCACGTCGGTTCGCGAGGCGACTATCCCAGTTCCTTTGTCAGGGCGTTCCGTCAGTGAAAGGGGACTCATCATGAGCAGACAGAACGAAGACGAGACCAGCCGTCCTGCACAGAACAAAAAGCAGACCAGCCGCCGAAAATTTGTCACAGGAGCTGGCTTTGTGGGCGCCGCAGAGCGAATGGTCGCCGGAGCAAATTTCCAAGCTTGAAGAAATCGTGCGAGACTTTGTTACCAACGCCGAGGGGGCGAACATACAGCCCCTCGGTTCCACTCTCGCACTGGCGGGTCACGGTAGCCACAACAACGCAGGGGGATGCTTCCCCCCGCCGCCGCGGTCGAGAACCGCACCGATCAAGACGACGCCGACGAGCCCGTCGCGGAAGAAGTGATTTCCTTCACCCGAACGGGGGTTGTTCACACACAAGGACTTGAACGACGATTCGATCAAGGATCTTGTGCCGATCACGCGCGTGGGATCCGCCGTCAAAGTCATCACTCCATTCGCCTGATGGCGTGCAAAAGGTCATGCGCACCCGCCACGAGCCAGCAGGGAATCAATCGACTTTGCTGCGCTACCGATTGAGCCAGCGCCGCATGAAACCGAGCAGGCCCTGCGGCATGAAGATCACCATGGCAATGAAGATAATGCCCACCGGAATGAGGTAGTACTCGGTGAAGAAGCGCGAGAAGGCTTCGCGCAGCAGCAGAAAGAAACCGGCCCCGACGATCGGCCCCACCAATGTGCCGATCCCGCCCATGACGTTGAAAATGACCGTCTCGCCGGACACCAAAAAGTAAACGAAGTCGGGCGCGGCGAATCGGTTCTGCACCGCGTAGAGCACGCCGGCAAGTCCTGCGAACAAGGCGGAGAGCATCACTGCTACGATCTTGTAGCGCTCGACCGCATAGCCGATCGCGCGCGTGCGCGGCTCGTTCTCGCGGATCGACTGCAGCACCATGCCGAAGGGAGACTGGGTGATCCGCCGCAGGATCAGATATGACGCGGTGACCACCGCGAGCACGAACCAGTGCAGCGTCTCGGCGGTGAAGGGCGCCGAGAATAACCCGGGGATCGCGAGTGGTGGCCGGCGGAAGCTCAATCCGTTCTCGCCACCGGTCACTTCGGTCCAGGTGAAGATGATGACGTAGAAGATCTGCGAGAAGATCAGCGTCGTGATGGCGAAGTAAATGTCGCGCAGCCGCGTGCTGAAATACGCGACGAACAAGCCGATCGCGGCCGAGCCGATGAGGCCGTATACGATGGCCAGCCAGAGATTGGGCGGCCTGACCATGAGCAGTGCCGCCGCCGCGCCGTACATGCCGAGACCGAAGAAGGCCGAATGTCCGAACGACACCATCCCGGTGTAACCGATGAGAATGTCGGAGGACATCGCCAGCAGTCCCCAAATGAGGATCTCGGTCACGAAGCGGCGCCAGAATTCCGGCAGCACCAGCGGCGCCACGATCAACAGCGCCAGAATGATCGCGAAACCGGTCCAGTAGACCGTGGCGGAGCGTTTGCTCATTTGGGTGTCGGAACGAAAAGGCCGGTCGGCCGGAATAGCAAGGTGAGAATGAGAACGACGAAAGAGACGATCCCCGCCTGCGCCGGGCTCACCCAGATCGAAGCGTAAGCTTCGAGCAGACTGATGAAGATCGAGGCCGCAATGGAGCCGCCCAGGCTTCCCATGCCGCCGACGACCACGACGATGAAGGCTTTCAATATCCAGTCGAGCCCCATGGCATGGTTGACGCCGACGAGCGGACCGAACAGGACGCCGCTCGCTGCGGCCATGCCGGCGCCGATGGCGAAGGCTCCGGTGTGGACCCAAGGCACCGGGATGCCCATGGCCTGCGCCATGACGCGATCCTGCGTGGTGGCGCGTATCCACACCCCGTACTTGCCGTATTTGAGAAACAGCCAGAAGGCGCCGATGATAGCGGCCGAGAGCGCGGCGATCAGCAGCCGGTACCAGGGATATTCGAGATAGAAGAGCGTGAAATAACCGGTGAACGGCTCCTGGATCTTGCGCGCCACCGGACCGAACTGCCAGAGCGCGTAGTTCTGCAGCACGAGCGAAATGCCAAACGTGGCCAGAATGGTCGTGAGGGGATCGCGGCCGAGCAATGGGCGCAGCGTCGTGATCTGCAGCGCGGCGCCGAGCAACGCGACGACGAGCGTGGCGATGACGAGCGCGAGCCAGAAGCTGCCTGAGGTCGTGATAACGACGACGCCGATATAGGCACCCAGCATGAACAGTTCGCCGTGGGCGAAGTTGACGACGTCCATGATGCCGAAGATCAGCGTCAGCCCGGAGGCGATCAGCGCCAGGATCATTCCAGTGACGATGCCATTGACCGTCTGAATGATGATCGTTTCCCAGGGAATGGCGGCAAAGATTTGCTCGATCCCCATGGCTCACACCCCGAGATACTGGTGGATGACCGCATCATCCACTTTCAGATCGGACGCCGCGCAGTGATGCCGCACCGTGCCTTTCTCCATGATGTAGATGCGGTGGCTCGCTTCGAGTGTCAGCGGCACGTTCTGCTCCACCAGCAGGATCGCCACGCCCTCGCGCTGCAGGACGTCGATGATCTGTCGAATCTGCGAGACCATGCGCGGCATCAGCCCCTCGGTGGGCTCGTCGAGCAGGATGATCTTGGGTTCGAGCATCATCGCCCGGGCAATGGCGAGCATCTGCTGCTCGCCTCCCGAGAGGGTGCCGCCGGCCTGGTTGCGCCGCTCGGCGAGCACCGGGAAATAGGCGAAGGCTTTGTCGAGCAGCTCCTGCTTCCTCGCTTCGGTCACGCCGTTGCGATCGAGACCGGTGCGGAGATTCTCCATCACGGTGAGCAGCCGAAAGATGCGGCGGTCTTCCGGGACGTAGCCGATTCCCCGTCGCGCGAGCTTGTGCGCAGGGAGTCCGGTGATCGGATTGCCGGCGAACAGCACTTTGCCGCGATCGGGATGGACAAGACCCATGATCGTCTTGAGCGTCGTGCTCTTGCCGACGCCGTTGCGCCCGAGCAGGCCCACGACCTCGCCGCGCTCCACGTGCAGCGACACGCCGTGCAGGATGTGGCTCTTGCCGTAATAGGTGTGCACGTCCTCGACGGCGACGAGGGGCTGCATGGGCGTGGGATCCGGGCTCATGTCTTGAGGTAGACCTCGAGCACCCGCGGGTTCTGCTGGATCTCGTCCGGTGTTCCCTCGGCCAGCACTTCGCCGTAGTGCAACACCGTGATCCGCTGCGCGAGCTCCATCACCACCTGCATGTCGTGCTCGACGATCAGGATTGTCAGGTTCTTTGCGATGCGGCGCACGAGCTCCATCGTTTCGTGCGTCTCCGACGTGCTCATGCCCGCCGTCGGCTCGTCAAGGCAAAGCAGCTCGGGCTCGGTGGCGAGCGCAATCCCGATCTCGAGGTTGCGCTGCTCGCCGTGCGAGAGATTAGCGGCGAGTTCGTCGGCCTTTGCTCTCAGGCCGACCGACTCGAGTACGGCTTCGGCCTTTTCGATGAGGTCCGCATACGCGCGGTGGTGACGCAGCATGCTCCAGCTGTGCCGGCGCGATTGCGCGGCGATGCGGACGTTTTCCAGCGTCGTGACGTTGGGCAGTAGGTTGGTGATCTGGTACGAGCGCGCGATGCCCTTCTGCGAGATGCGGTCGGGTGAGAGCCCCGTAATGTCCTCGCCGTGGAAAAGAATGCGCCCCGAAGAGGGGCGCAGTACACCGGTCAAACAGTTGAAGAAGGTGCTTTTCCCCGCGCCGTTCGGTCCGATGATCGCGCGGACTTCGCCGCGGCCGACCTCGAAGTTGACTCCCCTCAGTGCAGTGAGGCCGCCAAAGCGAATGGTCAGGGCCTCGGTGCGTATCACCGCCTCGCCGCCCCGGCCGGTTTCGGCCGGGGACGGCTCTTGAAGTGCAAGATCGAGCGACACTTACGCGAACTTGCAGGCTGGCGGGAAGATCGTCTTCTCCTTTGGAACCGTCTCGAGAATCTTGTACTTGCCGTCCTTCACGTCAAAGATGAACTCGCGAATGAACGCTTGGTGGTCTTCCTTGCGCAGCACCTTGTCGCCCTGCGGGAAGTCGTCGCCTTCTTTCATCTCGAGTCCCTCGAGGGCCTCGATCAGCTTCATGTTGTCTTCGCGGCCGCGGAACTTCGATTTCTCCATGCCGAGCTTCAAGGCATTGATGGCCTCGTAGTTTGACTGCACGTAGCGGTCGGGCAGGGGACCGGACGGATCCATCTGCTTGAGGCGGACCACGGCGTCATCGAGGAACTTCTTGTGCGCAGGCGTGTTGAGCGGTCCTTCGAGCAGCGGCAGGTACCGGTTGATGCCAACGAAGCCATCGATCTTGTTGCCGAGCGCGGGAAGATTGGTGGACTCGGCGATGGCACCATCACCGGCCCACTTGTACTTCCTGGTCAGGCCGAGGTCGAACGCCTGGTTGCCGATGGTCACGCCGTCCTTGCCGAAGAAGATGCCGAACATCCCGTCGAAACTTCCGGTAACTTTCGACAGGAACGGCGTCATGTCGGCGGTGCCGAGCGGGATGCCCGTTGTTTCGACGATCTCGCCGCCCGCCTGTTTGATTTCCTGGATATAGGCGTCGCGCGTGGATTGTCCCCAGGCGTAATCTGCGTAGAGGACGTGCCACTTCTTACCCATCTTGTTGACCAGGTAGGGCGCAAACGCGACGGCCTGGGCCGGCGCGTAGTCGTATGGCCGGAAACTAAAACGGTTGCACTTGGTCGTCGTGAGCGTTGTGTCGAGGCATACGCTGATGATGTTGACGACCTCATATTCTTCAAAGACGGGCATGCAGGCGAGGCAGATGTTGGAGAGGAAGCCGCCGACATGCACGTCGACTTTGTCCTCGACCAACAATTTCTCCACCTTGCGGCGCCCGACGTCGGGCTTGGATTCGTCATCAGCTACGATGAGCTCGATGGGCCTGCCGTTGATACCGCCGGACTTGTTGATGCGGTCCACCGCCATCTGCACGCCGACCAGCGCGGTCTTGCCGCCGGCCGCGCCGGCGCCGGAGAGCGGCTGCTCGGTACCGATCTTGTAGGATTTGGCCTGGCCGAACGCGGCCTGCCATGCCGCCGGTACTAGCATGGTCGCGCCGAGCGCGCCTGCGGCTGCAGAGGTATATCCGATCAAGCGGCGGCGCGTGACTTTGCCGCTGTACCAGAACTCCTCGGTCCAATCGTTCGCTTTGTCAGTCATTGTGAATTCCTCCCTGGCTGTTATGGGCAGACAAGTACCCTGCCAACGGCCGCTCTCGCCGGGGGATGAGGACCCAGCTTGTTCGGACAGGCGGTATCTTGTTGCAGGATACTTCAGGACACGCGGCCCCACAACGCGGCGCCGATGTCGCGGGCCCGATCGGCAACGAGCCACCCCAGACGAAACGGTGGTTCGCGCGCTCCCTGATGATAACATAGGCAACCAGTGCGTGCGTTTTCGCTATCGGCCGAGAAAGGGAAGAGCCATGTCGGTTCTCGCTACGCCTCGTCGACTGTCCGTGGTCCCCCAGACCGGTCGCGATGCGCGCCTAGCCGCGCGCGGCGGTTTCAAAGGTCACACGGCGGGTATCGCTCCAGGTTACGCGCAGGGTAACCTCGCCATTCTGCCGGAAAGCCTGGCCGCCGATTTCCTGCGCTTCTGCCAGCACAACCCCAAGCCATGCCCGCTGCTGGCCGCCTCGGCGCCCGGCGATTTTCGCGTGCCGACGCTCGCCGATGACCTCGACGTCCGCACCGACGTGCCGCGCTATCGGGTCTTCCGCAACGGTGAACTGATCGACGAGCCGACCGACATCCGACCCCATTGGCGTGGCGATCTGGTCGCCTTCGTGCTCGGCTGCTCGTTCTCGTTCGAGGAGGCGCTCATCGAGGACGGCATCGAGCTGCGTCACATCGCCCTGAACGTCACGATACCGATGTATCGCACGTCGATCGCCACCGTGCCGGCAGGCCCGTTCCACGGCCCGATGGTCGTCTCGATGCGGCCGATGAAGCCTGCGGATGCGATCCGCGCCATCCAGATTACGACCCGATTTCCGGCGGTGCACGGCGCGCCCGTCCATATCGGCAAGCCCGAGTTGATCGGCATCGCCGACCTGATGAAGCCCGACTACGGCGAACCAGTGCCAGTTCAGTCCGACGAAATCCCGGTGTTCTGGGCCTGCGGCGTCACGCCGCAATCGGTCGTAGCCACGGCCAAGCCCGAATTCTGCATCACCCATTACCCGGGCAGTATGCTGGTCACCGACCGCCGCAACAGCGAATTCGCGATCATGTGACGGCCGCGCTCAAAGGCGGTGCCGTTGCGTCCAAAGCTTGGCTTTTTCGTACGCGGCCTGTTGGGAAATTCCGAACCGGTCCCCGATTTGTCGCCATAGGGCGCCGGCGCGATGGGCGCGCGCCATGGCCTTGCCCGTGGGCACGCCGCGCCCGACGGCGCGGGAGAGCTCCCGCAGCGCCTCGCGCTGGGACTTCCGCCGCGCCTTCATTCGCTTCTTTGCCTCTTGCGAGCGTCGGGCATTGGCGCGCGCCCAGCTCTCGATATCGGATCGGTAGACGATCCCGCGCAGACGCCGGGAACGGCCAATCACCGCGTTGCGCGACGTGCCCAACGATTTTGCGATCTCGGCAGCGGTACGTCCCGCGGCTTGCAGCGCCAACAGCCGCCTGTCACGCGATGGCGTCCAGCTCGACTTCATGGCGGTCCACCGTCTGCTCCCGAAAATACGAAGCTACGCCGTGGCGGTTTACCCTTGCCAATCCCGCGCTGCTCAGCGCTTGATCCTGTAACACGAATCGAGCGAGACGCGCGAGGGCCGCACGGCTTGCGTCTGGTACCGCACATTGCTTGCGAGAGGTCGGCGGCGCGCTGGGATCGATCTGCTTGCGCGATCAGTCCCGCGGGTCCGCATCGAGACGCACCACCCAGCCCTCCAGGCCGGGCTTGGCTGCGGGGTAACGTGCCAGCACCAAAGGATCGTGGCCCGGCACCACGTGCCGGGGCGAGGCGGCGAGCTTTTTGAGCGTCTCGTATCCTTCGACCACTTCGGCGACGTTGTAAGTGATCGGGAAGATGCGGCCCGTTTCCATATGGGTGTAGAGGTGCGCGGCGTCGGCCGCCAATACCACGGGCCCACGCCGCGTCTTCACCCGCACGCTCTGCAGGCCCTTTGAGTGACCGCCGATATGGTGGACAGAAATCCCCGGCGCGACCTCGTCCTCGCCGTCGTGGAAGGCGACGCGGCCGTCAAACACTTTGCGCACCATCGCGACCACGTCGTCGACTTCGAACGGCACCCGCAGCGCCGTGTGGCACATGCAGCGGCCTGTGGCATAGGCCATCTCACAGTCCTGCAGATGATAGCGCGCACGCGGAAACAGATCGTAGTTGCCGACGTGATCGTAGTGCATGTGGCTGATGATGACCGTCCTCACCTTAGCCGCCTCGATGCCTAGCGCCTTCAACCCTTCGCCCACCGGCTTGAGCATCTCGCGCTGGCGTTTTCTGCCCATCGCCGCATCGAAGCCCGTGTCCAGGATGATCGGCCCGGAGGGACCGACGATCGCCCAAACATAGAAATCGAGCGGCTGCAGCACGTCGTGCGGGTCGCCGCCGATGAAGTTTTCTGGCGACTTGCGATCGTGATGCCCGTACCGGATGGCATAGATTTCATGCGTGTCGTCGCTCATTCGTCCGTCCCGATTGGCTAGAGTTCTCTATCAACGTTCGGCAAGCTCGGTGCGCTCCCTCTCCCCATTTGGGAGAGGGTTGGGGTGAGGGGTTACCGGCGGTACTGATGGATCCGACCCCCCTCACCCATTCCTTGATGTTGCAACAGAGAGTAGCCCTCTCCCCGCCGGGGAGAGGGCACAAGGGGTGCGAGGGCGCCCACCGCATATAAATAACGGAACAAAGGTGCACTTCGCGCCGCGCTCTCGCCCGCGATATGCGGCTTCACTTCGGGAGCGCGGCGCCGGGTCGCGGCGCGCGGACCTCGACCCCGGCACGGCGTTCGACCGGCTGCACCACGGTGGTGAGATCCTTGTCCGGCCCGTTCTCGTCGCACGCCATTTGCAAGACGCGTGTGACGGCCTCGGCGACCTGCATTGGCACGCCGAGCGCCTTGCCTTCGCCCAGACACAGCTTGAGGTCCTTGGTCATCAATCCGACAGTGAAACCGAGATTGAAGGTGCGCGGCAGCACGACGCGGCCGAACTTGTCTTCGGTCGCGGTGTTGCGGCCGGTGCCGGAATTGATGACATCTAGCATGGTGCGCGGGTCGAGCCCCGCCTTGACCCCCATGACCATCGCTTCCGAGGTCGCGGTCATGGCGGCGGCGGACAGGAAGTTGTTGCACAGCTTCATCGTTTGGCCGGCGCCTGGCCGCTCGCTGATGAAGAACATCCGCCCGATTGCGGCAAGCGCCGGCTCGATCGCGGCGACCTCTCCGCGTGGCCCCGACGCCATCAACGCCAGCGTCCCCTTCGCCGCCCCGGTCACTCCACCGCTCACCGGGCAGTCGATCTGCACGATGCCTTTTTCCTTGAGTAACTCGAATATGCGCTTGGCTATGACCGCGCCGGTGGTCGAGAGATCGACGAAGCGACGTACGCGCCCGCCTTCGACAACCCCGCCCTTGCCGGTTGCGACCTCGAGCACGATCTCGGGCGTGGGCAGACTTGCCATCACGGTTTCCGCCGCGTCGGCGATCTCGCGCGCAGAGCCGACGGCTTGCGCCCCCAGTGCGGTGAGCCGGTCAATCGGCTCGCGCCTGGTGTCGGACACGATGAGGCGGTGACCCGCCTCGAGGAGTCGGCGCGCCATGTGGAAGCCCATCTGGCCCAGCCCAATGAACCCGATATCCATCGCAACCCTCCCTGCCAGCTGTCGGTTTGTGTGCGTCAACCTAACACGAAGGTGCTGGGCGGGCCGAGGCGTGCCGCATCTGGCTCGCGAGCGGCTTGAGGTGCGGATGCGATGCGCGCATCATGCGCCGCTCGGCCGGAAAATGTTCGTGCGCGCAGCGAAGCGCGCGGGAAGTTAAAGCGCCGTCCGACGGAAACGGATGCCAAACAAATTTGAATCGGCGGACATGCCAAGGCTCGACGTGCTCGACCAGGAGCTCGGAGAGGACGCCGCGGCGGCTCGACGTGCGCGCCGTCGCCGCATAATCGCCCGGCTTTTCCTGCTCGCCGGTATCGCGCTGGGGCTTGGTGCCATTGGTGCGCTTGCATTCGCTTGGTCGAATGCGGACGGGCGGCTGCGACTGGAGTTGCAATCGGCGGCACCGAAAAACGCGCAACGCGCGGCAGCGCAAGAGGAGATCGACCGGCTGCGAGGGCAAATCGAGGTGCTCAAGGACGAGGTCAAGGACCTCGCGGAAGCGCAGCATCAGGCGGCGCACACGATTGCCACCATGAAGGCGGCCGAGCAGGAATTGCGGCGCCAGGCTCCAGCCCAGTACTGGTATTCGAACCCGGCAGCGCTCGATCCCACGATCGGGAGGCAAGCTACCGCCTTGCCGCCGCGGCGTCTGCCGGCCGGGCGCCCCGCACCGCGCGAGCCGCGCCAGCTCGACACCGCGGCGCCAGCCCCGGCTCCGCGCTGAGACACGTGCACGCGCGTTGCCATTTTGGCGCCGTCGCGGCATGGTCGTAGAGCACTCGGGCAGAGGAGCCCATGACCGCAGAGGGCTGGCACAGAATGTTGCAAATTACCGGAGCGGCGCTCGGGGTTCCCGCAGCGGCCGTCGGCACCTTATACCAAAGCTATTTCTCGATCGACGTCACGTGCCAGAAGCTGCGCAACGACATCATCGCCGTCATGGAAAGGAATATCGCGTCGGAAACGAAGCGTAGCTTGCTCAAGAAGGACGTCATGGAGTTCGACAAGCTATGCGCCGAGGGGGATCCCGAGGCGCGCACCATTTTTTAGTCGGCCGTGGCTGAACATCCCGCCGAGGCCGCCCCTGCGCATGCATCAGCAGGCGCTTCGTCGCAGCGCGCGCCGTGGGATTCGCTCAGCGTTTTTGGCATGGCGGGCTCTAAGGAGCATTACGGATGGGTGGCAATCAGTCGGAGACAATCGGGAATGTGGGTGCCGAACTTCACCGGGTATGCGATCTCCGAGACGTCGTTGCCCCCGCCTGGCACGGTCTTGTCCGCGAAAACGATGCTGCCGGTGTGGTCCGAGCCGCAGTCAGGCGCCAACGATCCGAGCAAGATGCACAGCCGGCTGCCGTCCGGCGCCTGCGTGCGCGTGCTGGCCACGCGCGGCGGAACCGGCCGATTGTGGGCCGACGTCGCGCCGGCCTCGTGTTCGTGAGTGCATCTACGGTGGCGCGCACGCCGCTTTAGAGATGCAGTTCGATTTGATCGGAGCGTGCTCTACAGCAACTTGAGTTGGCGCTCCTGCGGCTTGGTGCGCGCTCCCTGCACGTGCTTCACCAGCGCGGCTTCGATGTCGCGCAGGAACGGCGAGGGCTCGAGCGTGCGCGGGCGGCCGCGCCAAAACCGCTGGCGGGCGCGGCTGAGGATCAGCCGGTCCTTGGCCCTAGTCATGCCGACGTAGAATAGCCGCCGCTCCTCCGCCATCGCTGCCTCGTCTGGCGTGCCCCAATGCAGCGGCAATACCCCGTCCTCGAGCCCGACGATGAACACGATTGGGAACTCGAGTCCCTTTGCGGCATGCAAGGTCAGCAGCGACACTCGGTCGGCGCGCGGGTCGTAGAATTCCGCGTCGGTGGTGAGCGCGGCTGCATCGTTAAGGCGTGCGCGATCAGTGCCGCACGATCGCGCGAGTGCGAAGAGGCGCTGCAGCGCCACGGCGCAGTCGCTGGCATCGCCCCGCTGCCTCAGTCGTTCGGCGGCGGCGCGCAGCCCATCCGCAAGCGTTGCCTCGCCGCTATCGGCGAGCTCCTGCAACAATATCCGAACCGCCGGTTCGTCCATGAGCGGTCGATGGGAGTTCTTCTTGTAAGGAATGCCGGAACGCTCGAGCGCCTCGCAAAGGGGCGCCGATTGCGCGTCGCTGCGGTAGAGCACGGCAAAATCAGCGAAGGAGCGCTCCGTTTGCAATGCGGGAATTGCGCGGCCGCTGTCGATCGAGAAAAAGCTGTGCCCCCCGATCATTCCCTCGATCGCCGCGACGACGGATTCGGCTTCGGCGCGTTCGCTGGGCGCGGTTTGGATGGCGATGCGCTCCTGCATGTCGCGCACCATCTCGGCGATCGGTTCGCTCTGCCGAGAGGCAATCACCTGGGCCGAGGCGGTGACGATGGTGCCGGTGGAACGATAGTTGCGTGTGAGCCGCACGACCCGGGCAGCCGGATAATCGTGGCGGAAGCGATCGAAACACGACGCATCCGCGCCGCGGAAGCGGTAGATCGCCTGGTTGGGGTCGCCGATGACGCAAAGATTGCTCTCCGACGGCGCAAACAAATTGAGCAGGCGATATTGCTGCTCGTCGACGTCCTGGAATTCGTCGACCGAGATCGATTCCCACTGGCTGCGATAGAGCGAGATGAAAGCAGGATCGGCAGAAAGCGCGCGCACGGGAAGCGCGATGAGGTCATCGAAGTCGATCAAGTTGCGGGTGGCGAGCGCGCGGGCATATGCCTCGCCTTCGCCTTCGCCGGCTGCGCCGCGCGTGCGCTTCTCCTTGGAGATGGCGTGCAAGAGCCGCTCCGCCTTGGACGCGGCGACACCGAGCGTCTCGGCAAGAAGCGCGGCGCGCTCCGCTTCGCCCGCGATGCGAAAGCCGCGCTGGAGGCCCGTCGCGCTTACGTGCTCGCGCAGAAGCGAAAGGCCGAGCGAATGGAAGGTGTGAATTGCAACCCGTTCGACGCGATCGGGAAGCAGAGTTGCCAGCCGCTCGCGCATTTCCGCGGCGGCGCGGCGAGTGAACGTGATGGCGAGGCACCTCTCGGCCTCGATCCCACGCTCCGTAATGAGATGGGCGATGCGGTAGGTCAGCGTGCGAGTCTTTCCCGAGCCGGGACCGGCGACGATCATCAGCGGCCCGTCTGCTTTCGCCGCGGCGCGCTGGTCGGCATCGAGTTGCGCGAGGAGGCCTGAAGCAGCCTGCGCCTGATCGCTGACCAGCCGTAGCCGCGGCCGCGCCGGCCCGACGCTTGCGACGTCATCCGCCAGGGCGTCGCCTGTTACGGCCGCCTTCGGCCGATCGGAGATCGGTCGTTTCGACATCGGCGCATCGAATAGCGATCCGCCCATGGTCAGCCGCTTGAGCTCGCTCGCTTCGAACAAGCGGATCACGCCGTATTCGCCGTCATAGCCTGCCTCGCGGATCACGTTTCCACCGCGCAGGCGCGCGATCGCCTCAGCAAGCAGCGCGGAACCCGCGCGGCCGAGATCCTCGACCGGCACCGACTGTAGGATCGACAGCTCGGGGCCGAGCTTGGCGATCGCCTCATCGTAGCCGCGCGCAACCGCCTGCGATGCCGGCCCGCTTCCGGCAAGCTCGGACAGAATTTCAGGAAGCGGCACCAGGTTCGATACCGTGCCGGCGCTCGGCGGCGGCGGCGCCTCGCCTTCGCCGCGGTCGGCGAGCACCTCGACGCGGTGCTCGACGCCGATCGTCAGCGGCTCGCCGCATACCGGACAACGTCCACCATGCGCGAGCGTTTCCTTCGGGGAAAACCGCACCTCGCATTTGCGGTGACCGTCGAGGTGGTATTTTCCCTCATCGGGAAAAAATTCGACCGTTCCGACATAGCCGCGACCGCTCTCCAAGGCTTGCTTGATGGCGAAATAGTCGAGCTCGCAGTCGAACGTCGTGGCCTCGCGCCCCAGCTTGCCGGGCGAATGCGCGTCGGAGTTCGAGGTGAGGCGGTAGCGGTCGAGGAACGATACGCGCCAGTTCATCGGCGGGTCGGACGAGAGGCCCGTTTCGACGGCGAAGATGTGATCCGCGAGGTCGCCGTAGCATTCGACAATGGAGTCGAAGCCGGACTGGGAGCCCAGCGCCGCGAACCACGGCGTCCAGATATGCGCCGGCACCAGATAGGCGTGCGGACTTGACTCGAGCGTGATCTCCAGAAGGTCGCGGGAATCGAGCCCAAGAATCGGACGGCCGTCGGAGGCAATATTGCCGATGCGTGCAAGCCGCGCCGAGATGCGCTCGACCGTGTCGAAATCCGGCGCGTAGATCAGGTGATGGATTTTGCGCGTGCGGTCGGCCTTCTTGTAGATCGTGGAGATTTCGACCTCGAGCATGAAGCGCACCGGCGTGCGGCATGCCGGCGGCAATGCTTGCGCGATCGCCTGCTCGATGTCGCCGCGCAGCCGGTAGAGACCCGCCTCGGCCGGGACGAGCTTCTGCTTGAGCTCGGCGCACCAGGCCGGATGCGTGAAGTCGCCGGTGGCGACGACGCCGATCCCTTTGCGCGCCGCCCAGGCGGCAAGATGTTCGAGATCGAGATCCCGGCTCGTCGCGCGCGAATATTTGGAGTGGACGTGCAGGTCCGCGTGGAAGCGCATGCGACGCCCCGTTCGCCGCGGGGCTCACCCCAGTGGAGCACCAGGAGCACGACCGGCGCGCCGCTATAAAGCTGCGATTCGCTCAGAAGCGAAAAGCGCGCCTGTGGATAGTTGGCCTATTGGGAGCGCCTGGCTCGGTGGGCGGGCCTGCCCAAGACTGCACCAGCGGGCTTGGGCCGTCGGCGAAGCCGCCGGCAGTATCAAGTCGTTGAAAGACCGGGAAAATCTAACGGAGGCCGCGGCCGGCCGGATAGGGATCACTCCTCCTTGTACCCGTACTCCGGCACGTTGCCCGAATTGCCGTAATACTTGTACGGCAGGAACTTGCCCGACATGGTGATCTTGACCCGGTCGCCTTTCGGATTCGGCAGCCGTTCGATCTGCATGTCGAAGTCAATCGCCGACATGATGCCGTCGCCGAATTCCTCCTCGATCAGTGCCTTCCACGCCGGCCCGTTCACCATCACCAGCTCGTAGAAGCGGTAGATCAGCGGGTCGGTCGGCGGCATCGGGACGCCGGCGCCGCGCATCGGCACCTCGTTGAGCACCGCTGCTTCGGTCTTCGACAGCCCAAACAGATCGGCGGCGTTGGCTGCTTGCGGCTTGGTAAGCTTCATCTGACCGAGCAGCGCGCCAACCAGCAGCACCGGCGACGTGCCGCCGATCTTTTCGTGAATGTATTTCCAGCTCCATCCCTTGGCGCGCTTGATATCGAGAATTTTCTCGGTGAGATCGGCACGGGTCATTGGCGTCTCCTTGGTATTGGGCCGCTTGATTGGTGGCGCATGAGAAGAAGCTCGCGACTTAGCCCTCGGCTCGTCGGCGGACGCTTTGTAACTCCCTTACCCCATCCCGCTCCGCAAATGGAGAGTGGGCGCTCGCTGAGTTTGCGGCGCTCGGCGCGGCGGCGGGCCGCACCACCGGCACGTGTCGGCGGTCGTAGCTCGCACCTTTCATTTCTTCGGCGAAATTTTTGCTCCGGCTCACGAGAAAGTCGATGATGTGATTGCGCACGCCGTAATAGAGCGGATGCCGATGCACGTCGTTGCGCTGGCGTTCCTTCGGCAGTGGATTCTCAACGATCTCGGCAAGCACTGCGTTCGGCCCGTTGGTCATCAGCACCACGCGATCCGCGAGGTAGATCGCTTCGTCGACGTCGTGGGTGATCATGAACACGGTCTGTCCAGTCTCCAGGCAGATGCGC
>Ga0126378_10001063_pt1 | contig 20540 bp, 15 predicted proteins | sample PanSoiMetPlot_23_FD_92587 | JGI IMG/M metagenome (GOLD analysis project Ga0126378, IMG submission 92587) | Tropical forest soil microbial communities from Panama - MetaG Plot_23 | ecosystem: Environmental > Terrestrial > Soil > Tropical forest > Bulk soil | place: Panama | collected 2016-02-17
ACCGGTCCCCACGAATGCCATCCGCCACCCAAAACGATGTGTGAGCCAGCGCACGATGACGGGCGCCAAAAAGGCTCCAACGTTCGCGCCCGAGTTGAAGAGGCCGGTCGCCAGTGCGCGTTCTCTCTTCGGGAACCATTCCGCGACCGACTTGATCGATGCCGGAAAACTCCCTGCCTCCCCAATCCCCAGGCTGAAGCGCGCCAGCCCGAACTGAAACATCGAGGTCGCGGCAGCGTGTGCCATCGCCGACAGGCTCCAGAAAAACACGGCTAGCGTGAATCCGATCCGGGTTCCCAGCCGGTCAATCCACTTACCAATAAAGAGAAGGCTGACCCCATACGCCACCTGGAACGCAACAATGATTCGGCCATACCCGATTTCGGTCCAGCCCAGTTGGGCCTGCAACGTAGGCTTCAGCAGGCCGATCACCTGCCGGTCCATGTAGTTTATGGTGGCGGCGAAGAACAGCAGGCCACACATCAACCATCGCACGCGGCCAATCGTGCCCGTTGCGACGGATTCGCCCGCGCAGTCAGGACTCGATGTGGGTGATTGCCAGTTCAATGGACCCGGAAGACTCCCGTCAACGCTTATGCTCGCTGCGAATCGAAACTGATATATTCATCCCTGACTTGCTTGAAAGACGCGGCCATGCGGGCTTTTCTCGACAACAATTTTCTACTTTCGAACGACTCCTCGCAGAGACTTTATCATCAATACGCCGCAGCCCAGCCCATTCTCGACTATCACTGCCATCTTCCGCCCGAGGACATTGCCGGAAATCGCCGCTTCGCCAATCTCTATGAAGTCTGGCTCGAGGGCGACCATTACAAATGGCGCGCCATGCGGGCCAACGGCATCGCTGAAAGGTATGTCACCGGGGATGCATCACCTTACGAGAAATTTCTGGCGTGGGCGCGCACGGTGCCCTACACGTTGCGCAATCCGCTCTACCACTGGACGCATCTCGAACTGCAGCGTTATTTCGGTATTACCGATCTTCTCGATGAACACTCAGCTCCCGCCATCTGGGAGCGCGCCAGTGCCGAACTCGCTCACGAACTGACTGTACACGGGATCTTGCGGAAGTTTCGCGTTGATGTAGTGTGCACCACGGACGATCCCACCGACGATCTTCGTCATCACCGCGAAATCGCCAAATCGCAACTCGCGACCCGGGTTTTTCCGGCGTTTCGACCGGACAAAGCGCTCGCAATCCACTCTGCTGAATTTGGCCCCTGGGTCGAGAAGCTCTCAAAGGCTGCTGATATCGACATAAAAAATCTGGGGACTTTTCTGGACGCTCTGCGCAAGCGCCACGACGATTTCCATGGGCTCGGTTCTCGCCTTTCCGATCACGGACTGGAGTACTGCTTTGCCACCCCATGCTCCGATGCTACGGCTGCGGCGATCTTCGATAAGGGTCGGAATCGTAAACCGATGAGCGAGGCAGAAACCACGCAATTTGCCTCCTTCATGATGTTGTTTTTTGCCCGGCTCGATGCGGAAAAAGGTTGGACGAAACAACTCCACCTCGGAGCTTTGCGCAACGTAAACTCGGGCGCGCGACAGGTGATCGGCCCGGATACTGGCTACGATACCATCGCAGATTTCCCACAAATTCGCCCGCTCGCCGCATATCTCGATCTGCTCGCGCGCGAAAATGCCCTTCCGCGCATGATCCTCTACAACAACAATCCGAACGATACATTCGCGTTCGCGACGTTGATCGGATGCTTCCAGGATGGACTTGTTCCCGGAAGGATCCAATACGGCAGTGCATGGTGGTTTCTCGACCAGAAAGAAGGCATCACCGCCCAACTCAACGCCCTCTCCAACGTCGGCCTTCTATCGCGTTTCATCGGCATGGTCACCGATTCCCGTTCCTTCATGTCCTACCCGCGCCATGAATACTTCCGCCGTATCCTCTGCGACATCATTGGCCATGATGTCACGCGCGGTGCATTGCCGGACAATGACGCGGTTTTAAGACGTCTGGTGGAGGACGTCTGCTATGGCAATGCACGGAGTTACCTGAACCTTCCAGAGGCGCCTCCGCCCGGGCCATCAGTTAAAATAAATGGACCGGTCGCTGAGCTTTCCTGAATCCTGGTTGTGAGAGGGAGTAGTGCGCTTCACGGGTCTGATCTTCCATATTTTCCGCAGTGTTCGTAAATCGGCATCTCTTGGTTTCTTCATTGGGCTGGCTCTTACGTGTCCATCCCGCGCCGATAATGCTGCCTTCGATCTGGTCGGCCCAAAAGTTGAAGTCCGCGTGCAGCGCGCCGGGACCACCCTGCCAATCGCCCAAGTGCCAAATTTGCAAGCCGGGGACCGCCTCTGGGTTCATCCCGACCTGCCTGACAGCCAGTCAGTACGTTACCTGATGGTCGTCGCTTTTCTCCGCGGATCGACGAATCCTCCGCCAGATTCCTGGTTCACCCGTGTCGAAACCTGGACGCACGCGGTGCACGATGAGGGAGTTTTTGTCAACGTGCCCGATGAAGCCGAGGAAGCCCTGATCTTTTTGGCTCCCGAAACTGGAGGAGCATTCAGCACGCTGCGCGCTGCGGTGCGAGGTAAGCCCGGCGCTTTCGTCCGCGCAGCGCAGGATCTGCAGCAAGCCTCGCTCGACCGGCAACGACTCGAACGGTATCTCGACTCTGTGCGCGAGACCTACACCTACGATCCCGAGCAACTGAAGGCGCACACAACCATGTTGGCGCGTAGTCTGAACATCAAGCTGGATCAGCAATGTTTCGACAAACCCAGTGCCCAGCAGGTTCCTTGCCTCACCCAGAACACCGATCAACTGGTGCTCGACGATGCGCACAGTCAAACGATGGTCGCGACCCTGACCTCGGGCCCATCTTCGGATCTTATGGCGCAGATCAGCGCCACGCCGCAAGCTCGCGGCGGCTACTATAGTGCGTACGTCGGCGCTGTCGTGGACGTGGTCCGGATTTTAGCCACCACGCATACCGCGCAGTATCAATACATTCCGGCGTTGGCACTGCCCAAAGAGAACGAACTCAATCTGCGGCTGAACAATCCTCCGTCATTCCGTAATCCCAAATCCGTGATCGTGGTCGGACTGCCGCCCGTTCGAACATCAACCCCCCCGCCTTTGCGCGCGGTAGAGGCGTTGCAAGTGTCATGCGCGGGAAAGCCCTCATTGTTGCTCGCCGCAGACGGCGCTCCACTGGTTTTCGCTACCGAACTAGCCCACGATTTGGTGCTTCACATCGATGTGAAAAACGGTAAGCCCATCGATCTGCCCGCAAAGCCGGATCCCCTGCTCGGGGGATTCACCATCGATACGCACCCCCTGCAATCCGCCGATCTGGACGGCGAGCTCACCGGTACTCTCCGCGGACAATGGGGATTTCACTCCTTCGACGGGCCGCACTATCGCTTGCGGACTTCTCGCCCCGCGCAATGGACTGTCGCTTCAAAAGACGCTAGTGCCCTGATCGTCGGACGCGAGGACACGCTTCACCTGGAATCCCAGGATGCCTGCTGCGTCAGCGAAGTGAGCATGAAGGATGAACAGGGCAAGATTCAAACCATGGAGTGGAAAAGTCCGAAGCCCGAAGAACTGGAAGTCAAAGTCCCGCTGCAGAAAGCCGGTGCCGGATGGATCACCATGCAAATCAAGAAGTTCGGTCTGCATGAGGCCGATGAGATTCCTCTTCACACCTACGCCGAAGCGGCACGCCTTGACAGCTTTGGAATCCACGCGGGCGATCGCGACGGCCTGCTGAAGGGCACGCGCCTCGATCAGGTGGCGAGCCTCGACTTCGGGGGCGTGGAGTTCAAACCCGATTCGCTCACACGAGCGAACCAGCAGGACGAACTGAAGCTCATCACCGCCGACGCGGCCGTTAAGACCAGACTTCACCCGCGGGATTCAGTCGTCGCTCATGTCAGGTTGAAAGATGGTCGAGTGCTCGATTTGACGAGCGAAGTAGAAGCGCAGCGGCCGGCTGTTAGCATTCTCACGAAAAATATCCAGTTCGATCCGTCCACACCGCCGGCAGTCCAGTTCGGCAGCCAGGACGAACTCCCCCAGGATGGACGTCTGAATTTCTTTTTGAAGACCCAGTTTCCTGACCTGTTTCCTTCCACCGAGAAGATCGAGGTCGCCACGGCCGATGAATCTTTCCGGGTTCTGCTGAGTTTCAAGGATGGAAACATGACGATGCAGGACTCCAAGACCGTCCTCGCTGAGCTTGATCCCATGAAGTTGCTCGGACCATCGGCGTTTGGCCCGCTGAAGATTCGCCCCGTCAGCGCGGATGGGATCAACGGTGACTGGCAGCCGCTGGTAAATCTAGTGCGAATTCCCTTGCTAAAGGCGGTTCACTGCGTCTCAGAGAAACAATGCACCCTCAGTGGCGACAAGCTCTTCCTGCTGGACTCAGTCAGCAGCGACGCCGACTTCTCCAATTCTGTGACGGTGCCGGACGGATTCGTAGAAGACGCGCTGGCCATCCCTCCGCTAAAAGGCAAGACCCTCTATATCAAGCTGCGCGATGATCCCGCAACCATCGACACCGTGGCTCTGCCGGTCTCGCCATCGGAGCCATAGCGGCAGGAAAGCGTAGCGCCGGCAGCCTGTCGCCTGTCCACAAGGCTAACCTGGTCTCCCGTCTTGTTACTTTCCACGAGCGATGCTGTTGAGGCCGGGGACAACTGGAAATGATTCGCTGCGATGACTCCGCTGCGGCGTGCGAAGCGAGCTTGTACGGGCAGAGCACATCCGTGCCGGTACGTTTCGCGTCGCCCGCAAATAGTGGGACTTAAACGATTGTTTGGCCCGAAAAACAAGAACTCTGAGGTACTCGCGGGTCACACCATGGTCGCGACACACCTCATCTTTAGTCTGCTCTTCAAGGAACAGAGCCTTCAACAAGCAGCGATCCTTTTCCGGGAGTTCGTCCAGAGTTTGCCGAACCTTTTGTTGAACTTGCTGCCGGGAAATGACTTCAACGACGCCAATCGTGGGATCGAGAATCGAATTGACGACTTCGTCATCAGCTGGAAGCTCTCGGCTCCGTAATCGATAATGCTCATTGAGTACGTTATTGCACACAGAATTGACGAAAGCCCCCAGGCGTTCCGGCTGATGAATGCGCTGTTCCGTTACCAGGCGCAGGACGCGCGCGAGGGTCTCTTGCCGAACATCTTCGACTGCGGCACTCGACCGCAAACGCTTGCCTGCCTTCAGCCGAATCAGTTCGCCGAAATAAGCAACGAAATGCTGCTGGGTGCCGAAATCGCCGGAACGAAGCCGCTCCAGATAAGAGCTGTCGAAATCCTGAAATTGTATTGGCATGGCGTCTCCTCCCGTGCGCTGAGTGAACTAGCGCTTTCGTCCGTCCACCGATTGCCGATGCTTTTGGAAACTTGAAAATGGCCCGATTGCAATAACTTGAGGAAGTGATTGCGATCATGCGTCCGGAAGGACAAAACGTCCATGGAGCGAGTCTGAAGCGGTATGAATCGATCTGAAGAAATCGAAACGCTTGGGCTATCGGGGTACTGTCGCTATGCCAGTTCCGCAGAGATTTGCCGACTCTGCTCCCAATTTGCTGGTTCTACATTCCGCACTCCGGTCATGCGGTATACTCGCCTCTCCTCATGGCGAATATCCTCTATGGAGTGAACGGAGAAGGCGCCGGACACTCCACTCGCGCCAGAGAAGTCCTCACCCATCTGGTGGCGCAAGGACACAAGGTGCATGTCGCATCCTTCGACCGGGGATTACAGAACCTGAAGGACAGCTTTGAGGTCACCGAGATCTACGGATTCCGTTTCGCTTATGTCAATAACCGAGTCCGATACAAGCGGACCATTGCCAAGAATCTTTTGACGGTGCCGGATGCTGCAAAGAGCCTCGCCCGGCTCAATCACGTAGCTGACCAGGAGAACATCAATCTCGTAATCACCGACTTTGAACCGCTCACCTGTCATATCGGACGCAAACGAGGTCTCCCGGTAATCTCCATTGACAATCAGCATTGCCTCACAAACGCTGCCGTCTCGTACCCCAAGCAGTACCGTGGCGATGCGGCGGCCGCAAAGCTCGTGACCCGGCTGATGACACCGCACGCGAATGCTTATTTAGTGATTTCGTTCTTCAAAGCTCCCATCCGAAAGCGCAGCACGTTCCTCTTCCCGCCTCTATTGCGTCAGCAAGTTCTCGATGCGACAACCACCGAAGGCGGGCATGTGCTGGTCTATGTAACCTCGCCCGCTCCGAGCTTGGCCAAGTTGCTTGCATCCATCCGCTGCCGGTTTGTTGCCTACGGGTTCGGCCGCGAAGGAAGCGAAGGAAACATCCTGTACAAGAGACCGTCGCTCGATGGTTTCTTTTCAGATCTAGTCAGCGCCCGAGCAGTGATCGCTAACTCCGGGTTCTCGCTGGTGACCGAAGCGCTTCACCTCGCCAAGCCGTACTTGGCCGTTCCCGTCAGCCATCAGTTCGAGCAGATCTTCAACGCCTATTGGCTGCAGAAGTCCGGGTATGGCGCTTATTGGGATGAACTGAACAAGGAGCGGGTGGAATCATTCCTCTATAACCTGCCGCGGTATCGTGAGTCCTTGGTGGACTATCCGCGGCAAGGGAATCAGGCGCTGTTCCAGAGGCTGGACCGGCTCATCCACGATTTCGCTTAGCGTTTACGAAGAGAAGCCTCGAAGTCGGCACTCACGCTCTAAAAGACCATCTTGATTCCACGCCGAATATTACGTGGTCCGCCAGTACCAATCACCAGGTTCGCATCACCAACATCCGGCGTGGCACAAGCGCAGCCAAACTGCTCCGGATTCGAGGGATCGACTCGGCCGTGGTTAAGATGCTTATGGGAAGCGAGGCTTGGGTCTGTGATTTGGCGCCGAACGGGGGGTTACTGAGGTTTGTAGGATGCATTCGGAAGGGGTCGTCCTTCGTGATCGGCGGCACGAGCGCCTCCTGCCCAATGTTCTGGGCGCTGTGGACGATCGCGGCGCAGCACGCGCATCGTCCTCTCGGGCAGGACGCCGCGATTACCGACGTCGTGAACTCAAGCTCCTCGAATAACGTCACGGGCGCGATCCACGATCCGTTCGGGGTGAATCCGATCCGTGCAGCGGAACTGGCAGCGCCGCTCTATCACCTGCCGTCCTTCATCAGCGCTCTCTTTACAACAGTCGGTTCTCCACGCGCTGGTTCGTCCTCGGCTTCGGTCTCGACTCCGCGCTTGGGACAGGACGGGGCTGGGACCCGGCAACGGGCCTTGGCACTCCTAACGCTCGCAACTTCGTGCACGCTTTTTCCCACGACGACTAACGTCGTGTTGACGTGCCCCGCGCACCGAAGGTGAACTCCCGGGTGCGCGGGGAGTATTCCAGCACCGCTTCCAGACCGTGGTACGTCTTCATGACTGCGTTTGAGCCGCCGCAAATCAAGCCCGTGCTTGTTTTTCTTTTCGCTCCTCAGTCAAGCCACGCGCGCAAGCCAACTCTCCATGGTGCTTGCGTCAACCAACCCTGCCTGTTGGAAGCGAAGCTGACCTTGCGAAAACACTGCGAAATTGGGAATGCTGCGGATGTTGTACGCGGATGCAAGCCCCGGATAGCGTTCGGTGTCCACCTTCAGCACGATCGCGCGCCCCGCCATATCTCGCGCAGTTTGTGCTACGTGAGGTGCCGCCATCCGGCAAGGTCCGCACCAGGCAGCCCAGAAGTCCGTTAAGACTGGAACCTTGCTTTCCCGAACGATCTCGTTGAACTGCTCTTCGTTGACTTCCAGCGGTTCGTCAATCGCGGGCAACTCCGCCTTGCAAGCACCGCATTTTCCGAAATCGGAAAGGTGCCTCGCCGGTACGCGGTTGGACCTCCCGCAAGAGCGGCAATTTCGAATCAGCGGCATCGGTCCATTTTAGGCCAGAGTGTTCCAGCGAAATAGCATGTGTAGCCGTTTGAACATTTCCAGCATGGTTATCGGAAATTTCTGGGGAAAATATGCCGGCGATGTGCCATCCGTGGCGGTGATGGAAGTCGATCGTCGCTGCATTCGATTGAACCACGCGAAGATGCAGTATTTCATGGCCGCGGGCGATGATTTCAGCTTCACCCTGCGGGAGCAGACGCCTACCCCATGCCCGCGGCTTTCACTAAGCACCCATGAATCGTCCAGCCATTCTCCGCTTGTCCGAACCACTCCGACGATCCCCGTCCCGTACCGCCACCAAGGAGGAATGCCAGTCCTCCTCATCCACCGGAAGCGGTCGAGGTGCCCCAACACCCCTGTAAATTTCATCGACCACTGTCTGGACGACTGCGCAACGGAACCGTGCTCCTCGGCCCGTGGTCATCTTATGAGCACGTCAATCATCCACCTAGGGGCTTAACAATCGGAATCCTCATTGAATCCAGATGCTCCACTGCCAATGGCAAATTCCAAGTGCACTCCTTGACCTCGAGAGTGTCTCGCGTCATCCTTCGCCGCGATCGTGTTGCCGAATCTTTTTCTCTCGCGCTCGATAGGCATACAACACCGCGAGTAAAGGCGGCGCCACGAGCACTCCCCAGAATGGCCACAGCACTCCCAGCACAATCGGCGTTATCACGGATGCCCAGATAGGCACCTTCGCCGTTCGTCTCATGATGTATGGCTGCAGCACCAGGCCATCGAGCACGGCGATGATGGCATAAAGCACGAGCACGCCAACAGGGTGCTCCCAATCCATCCCCTTGATGGTGGCGGCGAGAACAGGTCCCAACAGTCCGAGAATCGGTCCAAAGTGTGGGACGATCTGCAGTACCGCAGCGATGACCGCCCACATCGGTGCCAGCGGGACGTGCAGAACGTAGAGCCCGGTCAGCCACAGTATTCCAACAGCCAGTGAGTCCAGGAGCTGAGCAATGGCCCAGTTCTTGAGCGCGCCGCCTGTCGTGCGTAGGTGATCTCTGAGGTCCATCACCGTTCCTGCCCAACTCTTGTGATACTACACGGGGCATCCGCGCGACCGCCTTGCATCGGAAGGCCAGTCGGAATTAAATCGATGCCGAATGAAGGCGTGGCCCAGCGGCAGCGGGATTGAGGATGAGAGCCGGCCTTGGCCCGCGGCGATCTCTTGTACTTCAGCTGCGAAGTTGTAGAGGAAGCAGCCGTGGCAGTAAAGCCGCTACGTCACGAGGCACTTATTTCACGACAAGAGGGTCTTGAGCGCGGGCACCTTTTAACAACCATTACGCGTGCACCCCAGCCTTTCACAGCAGATACGACAATCGTTGCGGCTGCAACTCCATCCGCAGCTTGCCCCGGTACCCGAAGTGTTTTTATCCCGCGGTTGCCATGGAATGGCAGAGCAGAAGGCGATGTACGACCCCGAGAAATCGAAAAACTGTCGTAGCCTGTACTCGAAGGACAGACACCAGCCCGGGGGGACAGAGCGTCTTTTTCAAATCACATGCGGACAGTCAAATGGCATAATGTCCCCATCAAGGAGTTCTTCGATGGGCAGTCTCGCTCTTTTGCAATCTCTCAAGGAAAGCGTTCTCGGCCAGGCAAGCGTCAAGGCCATCTACGGCGAACCGATCTCAGCGCACGAAAAGACCATCATTCCGGTTGCAAAGATCGTCTACGGCTACGGTGCTGGCGCAGGCACTGGAGGAGTCGGCGAAAAGAACCGTGGGGAGGGCGGTGGTGGGGCCGGCGGAGTACGGGCCATTCCCATTGGGGTGATCGAAGTGAGCAAGCAGCAGACCAGGTTCGTGCCGATCACCGACAGGAAGAAACTGAGCGGGGCCGTCTTGGCCGGGATGGCGCTAGGAATGTTCTGGCGCTGGCAGAGACGACGCTAAGAAACTAGCTGAAGTATTGGACTGCGCGCTCGGGCTCTCGGCCTCGCGATCCTCCTCATCCGTGACGCTTGAAGTACTGGACTGCGCGTTCGTGCGCCTCGGCCGCCTTTCGCGTGCTGAAGGTCCCAAGGTTGCGCCTCCGGCCAGTCTTGGAATTCTTCTTGCGTGAGTACAAGCGGTATTGCCCTGATTGCAATTTTCGTATCATGGGTTTCTTCGGCTCCAACGATGCTTGGATGCGCTGCACCAGGAGGACGAGCGCCGCAAACTTAGCGAGATTACGCAAGCGCGATCACAAATGTCGAAAATCACATCGCCCTCAAAGGGAGCATGCTGGTGCGGACCTCGGCGGCATCCCAATCTACAACTCAAACTCCAGGTTCCGCAGCGGATCGTCGTTGGTTTTTGAGACCGTCCAGTTTCCGCTTGATGATTTGCTCTGTTAGGTGCGGTCCTTCTCACCTGACCCGTCTGACTACCACCACTTCGCCAGTGGAAGCGACGAAGTCGCTTGCAATTCGATTAGCAACTGGAGTTGGTGTTCGATTTGGTAGAAGCGCGCCAGCCTTTTGGGAGAAAGCGCAGTCTCAAATTGCTTGCGATATTTATCGTCGAGCGCGTTACGCTGCTTCTGTATGTTGAACCGGCGGTTGAGCAATTCCGTTGCCTGGGCGTCGGTCAGCGTGTCGTAATCGTCGATATACGCCTTCATGACCGCCAGCCGGGCATCGACAAACTTCCCCAATTCCGTGTTATAAGCGTCGTAAATCGGCCAGAATCGTTTGGCCTCTTCCGGAGTAAAGGTCTTCATCTCTTCCGTCACGATGTCTTTCTTGTGCGCCTTCAGATCCTCTTTGAGCATTTTGATCCATTGGTCCATGCTGTCCTGAGCGAACGCTGTGCACGCGAACAAAAGTGTGCAGGCCAAAAAGATTCTCTTCATCGTCGTCCACCATGAATAAATTTTATGGAACAACTGGCAGGCTAATCGGGGCGCTCTTGATGCTACAACTGGCAAGAATGACACTGTCATTCTCGCGGTACCATTCAAGGTCGCACGGGCTGCCCCAACCAGTGGCGGATCCGCCTCACTGCAATCCTTCAACGATGTACAAGTTGCCCAGAATCCGAATCGTGCTATATGCGTAAGTCTTAGCGCGCACGGCATAGGCAAGCCGTATGGGCGTCATCATGAGACCTGCTTTTTCGGCAGGTTCGATCGCTTGCAACATCGTGCGCTGGCCTGTACCAACATCAATGCGGTAGATGCGCGCTGACGACGGTGTCGATGAGTAAGTGATCAAAGCCCGACCGTCTTCGGTCCATTTAGAAAATTCCTCCTGCGGCTCAACCCCGGGGATCACTTCCAGCTTTTGGGACTCCCGGTCCAACACGACTGCTTCCGCAGTGGCGCTACGCCCGGCGATGCGCTTCCCGTCCGGGGACACGATGGCGCCAATAAAATCGGCCGGGCCCAAGGGCTGCGGCTTAGCGCCTTCGGTATCCATTTCGTAGGTGCGCAGCGGTTGCCCCTCGGCCGCACCGGTCAGCAACAGGTGCTTGCCATCAGGGAACCAAGACACGGCCCTCAGGCTCGTGATGTCCCCCGCCGCCAAGCGGCGGCTTTCGCCTGCTCCAGTCGGGTTCAGGGCAACTTGCGGGGGTCTGGTCAGCAGAGCACCGGCGACCCATGTTCCATCCGGCGAAAATCTGGGTTGTGCACCCGGCCCCAACGCTACGGGTGCAGAGCCGTCGAGTTTGCGGTAGACGTGAAGATAAAGTGGCCCCGCTGGTCCTCCCCACTCGAGGTATACGATTGCTTTTCCGTCCGGCAAAATGTCGCCCAGAAGAGAAGCATCAAACCATTCGAGGCGCCTCAACTCCTTTCCGGTTACCGGATCGATCCCTATGATTTCCGGCTCTTGCCGCTCAACCGACAAGAGCACTCGATCGTCTGCCGCGATATCGAGAAGACGAATACTTTGCGGTGCAGCGAGTACAGTGCGCTGCTTTCCTGCTAGGCTCACAGCGTAAAGCTCTCGGTCCGTCGTCTCATCGGCGGCGGTAAACCAGATTTCCTTGCCTGCCCTCGACCACGCTAACCCCTGGATGGTTCCGAATTCCGGAGTCAACTGCTTGTGGTTTCCTGACTCATCGACGAAACCCACCCAGCCCCGGTCATCGCCGTAAACCGGATGTTCCGCGAATGCGACTTCCTTGCCGGAGGGAGACACCCTTGCGTAGTCGAGGTAACCGGCGGTCGCATAAATAACTTTGCCCTCCGGATACTCCAGTTGGACCTTTCGGTTGGCTCGACGCACGATGGCGAGGGTCCTGCCGTCTGGTGCATAATCCGCCGCGACGACATCTTTGGCCTGAGCGCGCGGTGTGCCTCCCGTCATCTGAGTCTGCGCCATGGTTCCATACAAGAACCACGACTCCTGCACGCGGTCCACTGCGACTTCGATGTCCCCGGTCGAGGAAAGAGCGAGAAGTGCTGCGCTCGGAAGATCTACTTTCGTCGATTGCGGAAACTCCGCCCGGACCGAGTAGACCTGCAGCGGGTCATTGTTCCACTGCGCGCTGTAGACGACCGTTTGTCCGTCCTTCGCAAACCGTGCGTTCGAGGGAAAACCCTGCTCATAAGTCAGGCGGGTGAATTTTAGTTGTAGCTTTGCGGCGGAGCCGCGCCCGATTGTCCAGGCAGCGGCGACCAAGGCCAGAGAGCCCAGAACCGCCACGGCCCAGGGCAACCAAGCTCGGCGTGGCCTAGCCAGCTTGTCGGCTCGTATCATCGAGCGCGCTGAAACGTTTGATGACGATCCGCTCAGCGATTCCACGGCAAATGCGAGATCGCTAGCTGATTGAAATCTGCGCTCCGCATTTTTCTCCAGGCAGCGGGCCAAAATCCGCTGCAGCCCCGGCGGGCCGTGCCCTCCAGTTTCGCTCAGTTCCGGCGGCTCTTCGCGCAAGATCGCCGTCATCGTCTCGGCCGACGTGTCGCGCCTGAAGGCGCGCCTTCCGCTGAGCATTTCGTACAGAACCGCGCCAAAGCTGAACAGATCGGAGCGCGCATCGAGATCATCGCCGCGCACCTGCTCCGGTGACATGTAGCCGACCGTTCCCATCACCCTTCCCGGTAACGTAGCGGGACTGGTTAGCGTAACCTCGTGCTCGCGGCTTTCCTTCGCGCTGGCCAGCTTTGCCAACCCGAAATCCAATATTTTGACCCGGCCGTCCCGCGTAATAAATACGTTCTCCGGTTTCAGGTCCCGATGCACAACTCCTTTCTCATGCGCGGCCGCTAGTCCCTGCACGATGCCGAGCGCGTACTCGATGGCGCGCCGCACGGGGAGCCGGACCGCTTCCATGGCCTCGCGCAGAGTTTTCCCTTCAAGCAGCTCGCTGACCAGAAAGGGTTCACCATCGTAGGCACCGACGTCGTGGATTCCCAGAATGTTCGGATGGTTCAAGGCGGCAATGGTGCGCGCTTCCTGTTCGAAACGCCGCAGCCGGTCCGCGTCCTTTGTCAGCGCTTCGGGAAGCACCTTGATAGCCACATCGCGGCCGAGTCGCGTGTCGCGTGCGCGGTACACGTCCCCCATGCCGCCAGAGCCGAGCGGAGCAAGAATTTCGTATGGACCAAGCTTCGTGCCAGGCGTCAGAGCCATTGCGTGCGCGCAATTATAGCCTGAACATCACATCTGCCCGTGTAATTCGGGGTTGGCTTTCTTCTGGATGGGGATATCAGAAGTCGAAGATATCTCATTCGCTTCCCAGCTTCATGTTCACTGGGTGCGAGGTTCCGAGTTGGTGAAAGAATCCTCATTTCACTAAATCCCTGGTAATTTTGAGCCCGGGCTGAAACTAAGGCCGCGTTTCGGAGTAGATTGTTACGCGTGAAAGATGTCGCCTCTGTTCACCTTCGCCTTCTCGAAAATAGCGATCCGCCAAGCATCGCTGGTGCATTCCGGAACATTGGATGGCACAAGCCCGAGAGCCAGTACCGACGCTATTTAGACGAGCAGGCGGTAGGAAGCCGGACGTGCATCGTCGCTATCGTTGATGGGCAGTTCGGCGGGTACGTCACGGTAAACTGGCAACCTGCGTATAGTGGATTTGCTGACCTAAAGATTCCCGAAATTCAGGACCTCAATGTGCTCACAACCTACCGCAGAAAGGGTCTCGCAAGTCGTTTGCTTGACCGCGCAGAAGCGGAAGTAGCCCACCGTTCGGGTGTTGTAGGCATCGGAGTCGGACTGCACCCGGGATACAACGCCGCCCAACGGCTCTATTCGAAGAGAGGCTACATCCCAGATGGTCGCGGCATTACGTACCGAAATCGCTTTGTGGAAGAGGGCGCAAGCGTAGTGGTTGACGACGAACTCGTGATGCATTTCACCAAACAGTTATCCGCGGAACGATGATTTTCGACGCCAATCGACTTACGCGGGTCACTCCCAGAGCCAATTGTTGAAATGTCCCGATTGCAACCGGCCGATTGCAACCGGCCGATTTTAGGATGGAGTCGCGAGGTTTCGGCGTTGCTCGCCGCACGGGCGCTGATCGGCCTTGCTCAGCGCGAAACGCAGCGACGCTGATCCTAGGGAGAAGAAATGCTGGTGCTCCGTAAGCAGGTCGCTTCTGTCATCATCAGCCTCGGTGCTTTGCGGTGCTTTGCACAAAGCGATTCCCATCGCGCGGAGATTGACAAGTATCTGCAACCGTACGTGCAGAGCAAGAATTTTTCCGGCGCGGTGCTTGTTTCGAACGATGGAAAAGAAGTCTTCAAGAAGGCATATGGCTTTGCCAATCGGGAAAATCGCGTTCGAAATACGGCCGAAACGCGATTCCACATCGCATCGGTCTCGATGCAGTTCACCGCAGCGGCGGTCTTGCGTCTGGTTGACTCGGGCTCAATCAAGCTGGATGACCGCGTAGGTACTCTGGTCGCCGGAATCGAAGGGGCAGAACAGATCACAGTTCGCGACCTCCTGATGCAGCGTTCTGGGCTGCCAGATATCAATGGCTTTCCCCACTACGCTGAGGTTCTTCAGCACCATCAGACGCCTTCGAGCCTGGTTGCCAAGATCGAAGGCAAGCCCTTGCTCTTCGAGCCGGGTTCGAAATACCTGCACGAGGAACATTCTGCATACAATCTTCTCGCCTTAATCGTCGAGAAAAAGACCGGGATGCCGTTTGCCGCCGCCGTCGAGCGGTTGGTGTTTCGCCCTGCGGGTTTGAGCCAATCGGGTCTGGACGACGACTCTCTCCACGCGACCCCGCAAATCGCCAACGGCTACGAGCCAGAGGGGACTGACGGACTAAAGCCGGCCCAAGCGATTCATTGGTCTGCGAAAACGGGCAACGGCTCGGCTTATACAACGGTCAACGATGCCGTACGTTGGGTGGATGCACTATTCTCCGGTTACTTCCTGAGTACGGCATCGCGTGGCGTGGTGCTCGACACTTCCACCAGGGTCGGTTATGGATGGTTCCGCGGCCAGAACAAAAGATTGGGTGACACTGCCTACTACATGAATGGGAGAGCTCCCGGGTTCTCATCTTTCGTTCTTTATCTGCCCGATCCCAGATTAACAGTGATCGTTCTGAGCAACATTTATTCATCAGCGACCACGACCATGGGTTACGATCTCGCGGCGCTATCCCTCGGCCGGCAGTACCAGTCCCTTCACTGTCGAAAGATTACCCCGGCAGTGCTGAAACGCTATATCGGAGCATTCCAATTTGGCTCCGACTTCTATCAGGCAAACGCGACAGTAAACCTGGCTCTCCGCGGTGACGCGCTGGTCATGCTCTGGCCGTCTGGTGAGACGTCAGTGCTGATTCCGCTTGGCAACGATCGCTTCGTCGACCGCTCCTACTGGACAGAAGTCCAGATCGAACGTGACGCGTCGGAAAAACCTCAGGCCCTTATTTACGATCAGTTTCGAGGAAGAGTAATCCATTGACACGCGTTCGCCAGGTGAGGCGTGCGGCATGCGCATCGTTCCCCCGGCCTGTTTTTGATAATTTTGATTTAAGTCATTTGTCCCCAATGCTTTGTGCGAACCGAGCACACCTGGTCCACGCGAAGACGTAACCCTGCACGTACGCAATATCTTGCCGTAGGCAGTCGGTTTTTCTGCTCGGAGCGACCGGTAGGTCTTTTGCGGGTACGAGAGTAACTCGAATCCTTTTCATCTCTTCGGTACCATCTCCGAATTCGCCATGTCCGGGCGGAATGGCGGGAGGCTCCTCGATGCGACGTAGCGTTCCATGGTTCGCAGCCGGCGTGTTCTTGTGCTCGATCTCCTACGCACAGGAGCCGCAACCGGCAACGCAGGAAACGCAGGGCGAAGCTCAGCTGCAGCAGCCCGCTCCTCCTCCGCCATCGCTTGGTGAGATCGCGCGTCAGTTGAAGCTGAAGAAGCAGCAGAAAGAAGCTCAGCTGCAGCAGGCCAAGGCAGCGGCGAATCCGAACCCGCCTGCCGCAGACAGCACAGCGTCTCCAGCACCGGCCGAAACGGCCCAACTGATCACGAAGGACGAAAGTCCCGAACGCGCCAGCGTGACTCCGGTTTCGACGCACTCCACCTCAGAACCAGCGGAACCCAAGGCAGTCAGCGACCACCAGGCCGACGCAGAGAAATGGAAATCGCAGATCCTGCAGCAGAAGACCGCCATCGCCGCACTGCAGGAGGACATCAAGACTACCAGCGATTCCATTCATTACGCCGGCGCCAACTGTGTCGCGAACTGCGCCCCGTGGAACGAAAAACAGCAGCAGAAACAGCAAGAAGTCGACACCATGAAGGCGCAACTGGAAGACGCGAAAAAACAGCTCGAAGAAATGCAGGAAGCGGCGCGAAAAGAAGGGTTCGGCAGTACAGTGTACGACCCGTAGAACTGCGGTCTGGTCTTTGACTTTGCCCTCTGATCATTTTCCCGATTCCCCAAATCGGCCTGTCGTGCGACATTAGTGCATGCCTCTAGTTGTCCGTCCATCGCCCATTCACTCGGTTGGCGTTTACACCACGACTGCGATTCGCAAAGGAGCGCGCGTTGTCGAGTACGACGGCGAGCGAATTACTCCTGAAGAAGCCGACCGCCGCTACGAAGGTGCGTCACGCACCTACCTTTATGGGCTTGAGGACGGTAAGACAGTCATCGACGGACATGGTCTTGGCGCTTATCTGAATCACTCGTGCGATCCCAACTGCGAAGTGGATGAGATCAAGGGCCGCGTCTGGATCTTTGCGCTGCGCGACATTGCACGCGGAGAGGAACTGGTCTGGGATTACAACCTCTACGATGACGAAGATCCAGCGCCGTGCCACTGCGGATCCGCGAAATGCCGCGGTACCATGTATTCGAGAGAATGGATGGCCAAGATGCGCCGGCGCGAGGCTCGGAAGAAGAAGCGAGCGCTGGCCGCGTCATTGGGCCAATCAAACAACCCTCCAATCGAAAGGTTTCGCGCGTCAGGCCAGTGATCGACAGAATTGAACGCGACTCTTGGTAGCGCCACAGCGGAGCTGCGCTCCGCGGACCGCCGAAGCGGGTGTCCCCACGTAGATGTGCTAGCGATGCTCCGGCGCTTTGCCGTGCTCCCGCCAGGCCTCGATAATCAGGTACAGCACGGGAATAAAGAACAGGTTCAGGATCGTGGACATGATCATTCCGCCGAACACCGTCGTTCCGACGGAATGACGCCCGTTCTCGCCCGCGCCCGAAGCCACCACGAGCGGCACGACTCCAAGAATGAATGCCAACGAGGTCATCAAGATGGGCCGCAGACGGATCGTTGCTGCCTGAATGGCGGCATCGACGAGAGGCACTCCGCGCTCGCGCAGTTGCTCAGCGAATTCGACGATCAGAATCGCGTTCTTACTAGCCAACCCCACCAGCATGACCAACCCGACCTGGCAAAAGACGTCGTTTTGCAATCCGCGAAGCCACTGTGCGCCCAACGCTCCCAGCAAGGCCATCGGAACTGCCAGCAGAACGATGAACGGCAGCACCCAGCTTTCGTATTGCGCCGAAAGCGTCAGATAGACGACCAACGTTCCCAGTCCAAACAAGATCAATGAGGTGCCGCCGGCCTGCAACTCTTCGAGCGAAAGGCCGGTCCAGCTGTAGGCGAACCCTGTCGGCAATCTCTTAGCGAGATCCTCCATGGCTGCGATTGCCTGTCCCGAACTGTATCCGGGCGCGGCTGAGCCATCGATTTCCGCTGAGCGGAACAGGTTGTAATGGCTGATCACCTGTGGCGTCGTCGTCTGCGTGGTGCTGATGAGGTTGTCGAGCGGAACCATCGCTCCCGTATCCGAGCGCACATAGAACTGGCTCATGTCTTTGGCTGTGGCGCGGAATTGCTTGTCGGCCTGCACGTAGACACGATACGAGCGGTTGTTGAAATCAAAATCGTTGACGTAGGCCGAACCCATGTAGACGCCCAGTGTATCGGTGATCTGGGAAAGCGGCACATGGAGGCTCTTCGCCTTCTCGCGATCGATCGTTACCTGATACTGCGGATCACTCGCGGTGAACGGGGTGTAGAGTGCGACGAGATCTTTGCGCTGCCTGGAGTCGCGAATTAATCCCTGGGTCGCGGCAGCCAGTTCGTCCAGTCTGTGGGCAGCCTGGTCCTGCACGACAAACTGGAATCCGCCGAATTGCCCCAGGCCCTGCACGGCGGGGGGGAGAGTGGCAAAAACGATGGCGCCCTGAATTCCAAACAACATGGGACGGACGCGGTTCACAATCGCCTTCGCGGTGTGTGCTTCTCCTTTGCGCTGCGAAAACGGTTTCAATGGCACAAAGATCAGTCCCTGATTTGCCGCCGCACCCGCAAAGCTGAAGCCCGCCACAGAAAAAGTGCCTTCGGACTCGGGCACGTTCGCGAGCATCTTCGAGATCTCGGTACCGATCGTCTTGGTGTATTCCAGCGATGCTCCCGACGGAGCCTGAATCACGATAATGAAATATCCTTGATCTTCATCCGGCACAAATCCGGTCGGTACGCGTGTGAACACCCAATAGGTCAGCCCAAGCCCGGCGAAGAAGAGCCCCACCATGACCAGCTTGTATTCCAGGACGCGATGCAGTACGGCTTGGTAACCGCGCGTAAGCAACGCGACGGCCTGATCAAACTTTCGCAGCCACCACCATTTTTGTCCGTGAGGTCCAGCTAGGAAAATCGCGGCCAGCGCTGGCGCCAGAGTCAGCGCGTTAAACGCGGAGATCGCAATCGAGAATGCGATCGTCAGCGCAAATTGGCGAAACAGGATGCCGGTTGTTCCGGGAAAGAACGCCACGGGGACGAACACGGCGACCAGCACCAGAGAGGTGGCGATCACAGCGCTCGCAATTTCGGCAGTTGCTGCGGCCGCCGCCTTACGGGAATCGTGCTCACCGCCGGCAATGTGGCGCTCGATGTTTTCGATCACGACGATGGCATCGTCGACGACTAGCCCCGTCGCGAGCGTGATACCGAACAGCGTCAGCGTGTTGATGGAGAAGCCAAGCAGCTTCACGAAGGCGAACGTGCCGATGAGCGATACCGGAGTCGCGATGAAGTGAATCATCGTGGTTCTCCAGTCGCCGAGGAAAATGAAGATGACCAGGATGACCAGCAGGATCGCTGTACCAACCGTGTAGAGCACGTCGCGAATCGATTCACCCACGGCGTCGGTAGTGTCGAAGGCCAGCCTGTAGTGCATGCCCGGAGGAAAGTTCTTCGAGAGTCGATCGAGTTCTGCAATCGCCCTGCGGTCTACATCGAGCGCGTTGGCCGTCGAAAGCTGGGTCACAGCCAGACCAACCGCATCCTGGCCATTGAACCGCAGGTCAGACGCATAGGTTTCAGCGCCGAGTTCAGCGTGCCCGACATCTTTCAGGCGCACTAAGGTGCCGTCGGCGTTGGCCTTCAGGATGATGTTGTCAAACTGTGCCGGCTCACTGAGTCGCCCCACTGCACGTACGCTAACCTGGTAGTTCTGGCCCGGAACCGCCGGCTGCTGTCCCACCTGTCCAGCGGCAACTTCCACGTTCTGCTCCGAGAGTGCGTTCACCACGTCAGGGGCAGTCAACCCGCGACCAGCCATGCGGACCGGATCCAGCCACAGCCGCATGGAAAACTTCCGTTCGCCGAAAATGATGACGTCCGCGACTCCCGGGATTCTTTTTAGAGAGTCCCTCACGTAAACGTCGAGATAGTTGCTCATGAAGAGCGTGGAATACTTGGCATGGTCGGCAATTACTGCAGCACCAAACACGAAGTTCTGCGAGGTCTTCTGCGTGGTGATACCGACGCTCTTCACCGCGCTCGGAAGCCTTCCTTGCGCGGTATTGACCCGATTCTGGATGTCGACCGTGGCCAGATCGGGATGGCGCGTGAGGTCGAAAGTCACCGTGATGTTGCTCGATCCATCGTTCCCGCTGGTCGAAGTGATATATCTCATCCCCTCGGCGCCATTGATCTGTTGTTCGAGTGGAATGGTCACTGCGCTTTCAACCGTCTGCGCGCTCGCTCCGATGTAAACGCTCGACACTCCCACTTGCGGAGGGGCCAGATTCGGGAACTGTGCGATTGGCAAGGACGGGATCACGGCAGCTCCGGCCAATACGATCAGCATCGCGCAGACGCTCGCAAACACCGGGCGCAGGATGAAAAAGTCAGC
>Ga0126378_10001065_pt1 | contig 20531 bp, 19 predicted proteins | sample PanSoiMetPlot_23_FD_92587 | JGI IMG/M metagenome (GOLD analysis project Ga0126378, IMG submission 92587) | Tropical forest soil microbial communities from Panama - MetaG Plot_23 | ecosystem: Environmental > Terrestrial > Soil > Tropical forest > Bulk soil | place: Panama | collected 2016-02-17
TCGTTCCCGCGCAGAGCAGGAACTGCCCCATCGAGGCGGCCATTCCCATCGCGTAGGTGGCCACGTCGTTCGGCACGTACTGCATCACGTCATAGATCGCCAGACCGGCGCTGACCGAGCCGCCAGGCGAGTTGATGTAGATGTTGATGTCGCGCTTGGGATCCTCGGCCGCAAGCAGCACGAGCTCGGCGCAGATCCGGTTGGCCAGCTCGTCGTCGACTTGCTGGCCCAGGAAGATGATCCGGTGCCGCAACAGCCGCTGGAAAAGCGCGTCGCCCATCGGCATCACCTGCGCTTCCGCGGCGCGCGCGACCACCAGGGCCGGCAGCTGATCTTCGGGCGACGTGCTCACCGTGCCTCCTGGATGTCTGATCTGGCACGGGCACCCATCGCGCCGTGCCGTCTCCCGCGTGAATGACTTCTTGCTCTGATGAAAATGACCCTAACTCGCTGCCGGCGGCGCCTTGTCCACCGCTCGGCCCTGTTCGCTCTGGGCGCAGGCAAGCCGCATCTCGACGCCGTTAACAGCCTTGCGACGGGCATTCGGTCGGCGAGATCCCCCGTAGCTAGCGCGACCGCCGGCCGCGGCCCTTGCCCTTGGCGGCTGGCGCCGCCGCGACCGCCTCCTCTTGCTCGCCGTCCTCGGCCGACTCCGCTGGTTCATCACCGGTCCCGGCCGGCTCTCCCGCCCCGTCCCCGGCCTCGGCAATGTCGGCACCCGCGTCCCGGCCGATGACGACCTTGCGGCCGGAGGCGTCGGTGACCTTGACCCGCTCGGCCAGCAGGTCGGCGGTCTTGGACCTGAGCACGTCTGAGATCACCGCCGCGAGCTGGCCTGAGCTTGTGAGCTGACGCGCGATCTGGTCGGGGGGCACACCCTGCTGGTAAGCGATCTGAGCGAGGTACTGGGCTATCTCGTCTTGCTCGACGCTCAGGTTTTCCTGCTCGGCGAGCTGGTCGAGTATGAACCTCGCCTTGATCGACCTGCGCACATCGTCTGCGAGCTCTTTCTCCACATCGGCGGCGGAGACTTGCCTACTCTCCGCGTACGCCTCAAGCGTCAGCCCCGCTTGATCGAGGTCTCGGTCGAGCGACTCGCGCCTGTGCTCGATCTCATGCTCGACGATCGAGTCCGGCAGGGGCATGTCGATCCTGGTGAGCAGCGCATCGATTGCCCTGTCGCGAGCCTGCCCGGCTTGCCCCGCCTTTCGCATCGTCTCCATCTGCCTGCGCGTGTTCGCGCGGAGCTCGCCGACCGTGTTGAACTCGCTCGCGGACTGCGCGAAGTCATCGTCCAGATCTGGCAGATCCTTCACCTTGACGCTGCGCACAGTAACGGTCACCTCGGCATCGCGGCCGGCCTGCGAGCCGCCGGCCAGCTCAGTCTGGAACGTCGCCGTCTCGTCGGCCGACATCCCCTCGAGGGCCTCGTCGAGGCCATCGAGCATCGACGCGCTGCCTACCTCGTAGGAGATTCCGGTCGCCTGCGCGTCTTCGACACGCTTGCCGTCGACCTCAGCGGCCAGGTCGATAGCGACGTAGTCGCCGGACTTGGCAGGGCGGTCAGCCGCACGCAACGACGCGAACCGCTCGCGCAGCGCCCCGAGGTACTCCTCGACCTGGTCAGGGCTGACGTCCGCGTCGTCGACGACGACCTGGACGGACTCGAGATCGGGCAGCTCGAAGCTCGGCCGCACGTCGACCTCAGCGGTGAACGCGATCTGGTCGCCGTCCTCCAGCTTGGTGATCTCGACCTCGGGCTGGCCGAGCACCGACACGTTCGCCTCTTGGACCGCCTTCGAGTACAGCTCGGGTACGGCCTCGTTGATCGCCTGCTCGAGCACCGCACCGCGGCCGATCCGCTGGTCGAGAACCTGCCGCGGAACGTGGCCGGGCCGGAAGCCAGGGATCCTGACCTGCCGTCCGACGTCCCGGTACGCCTGGTCCAGGCTCGGCTTCAGCTCATCGAACGGAACCTCGACCGTCAGGCGCACGCGGGTCGGGCTCAGCTCCTCGACGTCGGTCTTCACGACGTGGTCACTCCTCGGATCTCCGGCTTCTGGCCGTCCGGATGCTCACACCCCGGCACCGGGGTTAGGCGGACCGGACTGCTCCGGCGCCTTTCCCAGGCACCGTGTTCCGGCCGGATGGTCGTCCTCGCCGCCGCGGTGCCCAAGGCGGGTCCCGCCCAGGCAACGTCGCTGACGGCTACGGACGCCAAGTCTAGGGGGTGCCGCCAATATTCACCCGTCACGGGTGGTGATCGACCTTCGCGATTGGCAGACGATGAGGCTTCCGTGACAGGAGAGCGGTCGCCTGGCCGCGGGCTGGCGCCGTCGAGCGCGGCGCGCTTCTTGACGGCCACGTGAAGGAGGCCGAATGACAACACCGCATTCAGCCAGGCCAAGCGAGCCTGGCGGTCTCCACGAGCCTGAGACCGAGGCCGAGCAGGCGTTGCTCGGGCCCGACTTCGCGAGGGCGACGTGGCCGGCTTACATGGCTGCTGGACTCGGCGGCGTCATCGTCGGCGTGGTCTTGCTCGTGTGGCCGAAAGCAACGCTGACGGTCGTTGCCGTCCTGATCGGGGTCGGCCTGATCGTGGCGGGGCTGCTGCGGCTGATCGACGGCTTCACCGCGCACGACGCGAGCGGCGGCAAGCGCGTCGCTTACGTGCTGATCGGCCTGCTCGCTATTGTCGTCGGCCTCTACTGCATCAGGCATTACCACCTGGTGATCGGCGTGCTCGCGGTCCTTGTCGGACTGTTCTGGGTCATTCACGGCATGGCCGACATCGGGATCGGGCTCTTCGCTGGCCCGTTTCCTGGCCGCTGGCTCACCGTGCTCACGGGTGTGTTGAGCCTGGCTGCCGGGCTGATCGTGCTGTTCTGGCCGGCGATCACCGTGATCATCCTGGTTCGCGTACTCGGGATCTGGCTGATCGTTTACGGCGTTCTCGTGACAATCACGGCATTCAGCCTGCGCCGGAGCGCCCAGTCGGTGCCCGAGCCTGGGTAGCCGACGTCGGCAAGGTTCCTGCAGGTGCGTTTACCGGTCAAGACCGGGTATGACGCAAGACGATCGCGGTACTCGCTGGCCGCCACGGGGACACGACAGGCGCCTGCGGGGTCAGGGCCGTGGGCATGTAGCTCACGGCTAGCGAGAAAGGGGGGACGGCTTGACATGAGTAATCCACAAGAACGGCAAGCCGGGTCGTCAGGCTCCACTATGGGGTACGAGCAGGGTCAGGCGCGCGGGAGCGAGTACCAGCCAGCGCAGGGCACTGGCCGGCAAACCACTACCGGCCGCCACGAAGTGACCGAGCACCGCGGCGCCGTCGTCACCTTCACCGCCCTCGCCGGGACGCTGATGGTGCTCGGTGGGCTGTGGGGCGTGGTCGTCGGTATCGTCGGGCTCTCAAGTACCCACGTATTCATCACGGCGCCGTCGACCACTTACAGGTATTACTGGACCTACCACGGCTGGGGCTGGGTGGAGTTGATACTCGGCATCGTCCTGTTCGCCGTCGGTGTGAGCGTGTTTCTCGGAATGGCCTGGGCGCGGTATGTGGGTGCCGGTGTCGCGGTGCTCAGCGCGATCGCGAACTTCATGTTGATCCCGTACACGCCACTCTGGGCAATCATCATGGTCGCGATTGACGCGTTCATCATCTGGGCGCTGCTCACCCCACGCCGGGTGGCAGGAGAGTTCTAACTGGCGCAGGTCGCGCGGGCGGTACGCACGCGCGGCCTGCGCAACGATCGCACGAAGTCTGAGCCCCGTCGCGGCACTGGCGCCGCGACGGGGCTTGACGGCGCACGCACGAGGAGGCCAGGACGCCCAGCGATCGCTCGAGCGGCGACGCCGACGACCAGCACGACGCCGGGTCAGCAGACTCTCGGTCCGCTCAAGACGGCATGACACTCCAGCGCAGGTACGGGCTGATGCTGGTAGTGCTGATAATATCATACCTATTGTCAGCATTTTTCGCGAGTAGGTGGATTAGCGACCTGCAGATTGTGCTCTTCACCTTGGTCGGCCTGCTCGAGATCCGTAACTCGCCGTTGCGCCGCCGAACGGCAAGACTCGTGGTCACGGCAGGGTTCGTGGTGTCGCTTCTCGTGATCGTCGTTGCGGATCACATCGGAGGCGACGGCGGCCGCGGCGCCGCTTCGGTCTGGAAGGGCGTTCTGCTCCTGCTGATCGTCGTCTCGATCGTTAGCCAGGTCCTTTTGGCCCGGAATGTGACGCTGCAAAACATCTACGGCGCGATCAGCGCGTACCTGATCATCGGCCTGATGTTCTCGGCCTTCTACGCGGCGATGTACTTCCTGGGCGGGCAGGTATTTTTCGTCGGCAATCAACCGGGAACTCCGTCAAATTTCCAGTACTTCAGCTTCACGACGCTCACGACCCTGGGCTACGGAGACTTCACGGCAGCCTCCAACGGAGGCCGGGCGATCGCCATGCTCGAGGCGATGACCGGCCAGATCTTCCTTGCAACGCTGGTCGCCAAGCTGGTTGCCAGCTTCCGGCCGACAACCCCACGCGGATCCGCGGGTGGTGGCACGGCGCCTGGATAGTTAATCGGTTGACGGTATTGAAATTCGGAGCTGGCGCACCGGGCGTGCGTTACCCGCCTGCGGGCGTGACCGATTGCAGCAGGTCGGCGAATGACGCGCCTGAGGTGAGGCGTCCGCTGTCCGCCAGGATGCCAACGACCGAGGTGATCTTGAGAACGAATCCGGGATCAAGGTCGTCCACGGACGTGATGACCGCGCCAGCGACCCTTCCGGTCCACCGGGTCTTAGTCTCGACAGACTTGATGTCATCAAGGTCAAGGCTGAACGCGTACACCGAGCCGACCGAATCGTCCAGCCTAGTGTCTCCGGCCGATCCGTGCGTGACCATGCCGATGAGGCGACGGCCAGAGACGATCAGCTGACCGACGTCCCCCGCTTCGGTTCCGTCGCTGAGCCTGATGGTCATGTAGACCGTATACCTGATGGGCGCGGCCGGACTTGTGGTCGCATCATTAGCCAAATAGATGAGCAGCAGCGGTTTCCTATTGTTTCCGACGCCCATCATGAAACCGGCGCGAAGCTCCTCCAATTGCGACGGCAAGTCCGATAGGTCAAGTATTAAGTGGCATGCGACGAACGCCACTGATCCTCCAAAAACAGCAATTGGTACCCAAGAAGTCATCGTCGGTCGTGGCATTCTAGCGCGCACCATTCGCTATTCGTGCGCATTTCACCTGCTCAGCGCGCCGGCGGCTGCGGAGCAGCGAGCAGCTCGCGCCGGTACGCGCCTGGCGGACGACCGAAAAACCTGCTGAACGCCTTGGAGAACGACGCTTCGTTGTCGTAGCCGACCAGGTGGGCGACCTCGCGTACGTTCTTCGTCGTCGCGGACAGATAACCTGCGCCGCGCGTCAGCCGGAGCTGGGTGAGGTAGGTCATCGGCGGCTCGCCGACGACCGCGCGGAACCTGGCGTTGAACGATGTCCTCGACATCCCCGCTGACTGCGCCATGGCGTCGACGCTCCATCTCGCCTGCGGGCGGGCGCGCATCATGCGCACAATCCGCGTGATGTCAGGATCGGGCATCGCAGGCAGTCCAAGCCGGACCAGGCCGTCGGCTGCAGACAGGTAGCTTCGCAGTGCCTGTGTCACGAAAACGTCGGCGAGCTTGGCGAAGATCGCGGATGCGCCAGGAGCGCTTGCCTGCGTCTCCTCTCGCAGCAGCGCGAACAGCGGCTCAAGCCAGCGGACCAGGCCTGCGGCCGAGTCTAGGGTCAAAACGGGCGGCAGGAAGTCGGCGAGTACGTCAGGCAACGCTGGAGACAATTCGAACCCGCCGCAGAGCAGCCGGGTCATACTGCCGTTGCCGCCGTAGGACAACCGGCCTGCGTCGTCGACGGGATAGTCAGCGAGTATGGCGTCCAGTTGCCGCATCGACGATCCAGGCTGGTCGGAGATGGCATGACCATCCCCGTGCGGCAGCAGCACCAGGTCGCCTGTCTTGAGCCCCACCGGCGGCGCATCTCCGACCGTGAGCACGGCCGCGCCGTGCAGCACCACGTGAAACTTGGCGACCGGTGAGTGCTCGACGCGGAACCCCCATGGCGCCGTGAAGTCAGACAGGCAGTACACGACGCTGCGGACGTTGACGTCACGCAGCACGGTGCTGAGGCCGTCCTGGCTGCGCGCGCCGATCCTGTCCACGCTGCTCGCTCCCCTCCCGGCAACTGGGGACTGACTTCCGTCAGCCGGCCATCTGACTGCCGACCGATCTGACATGCATTATGTCCGATCAGACATTGCCCGGTCCAGGCGACTTGGCCAGCATGGAAGCCGTTGGCCGCTCGGCGGCCGAGTCCCTAGACGTGCTCAATGCTCTGCGGAGGTTAGCTCGATGCCGAAGTTCCTCGTCACTTATCACGGCGCTGGTGCGCCGACCCCGGATGAAGCGCAGCAGGCCATGGCCGCCTTCATGGCCTGGGCGCAGTCGGCTGGCGACGCGCTTGTCGATCCTGGGGCACCGCTCGGCCCGGCGAAGACAGTCAGCGCTGGCGGAGTCGCCGATGGTGCTGCCGACGGCCCGGCCGGCGGCTATTCAATCCTCGAGTGCGCAGACATCGACAGCGCGGTGAAGGTGGTCGCTAATCACCCCTTCGTGCAAAGAGGTGGATCGTTGCAGGTCAGCACCGCCGTGCTGCCCGGCTGACGGCCTGGGCGGTCAGGCGGTCGTGCCAGCGAGCGTGGCGTTGCGGAATAGGTAGACCCCGATCGTGACGCCACTGATCGCGGTTGCTTCACCGCTGACGAATATCCGGTCCGTACTGGTCTCTCCGGTGATCATGAAGTAGTAGCCGGCGTGCTCGAGGCGCCAGCCGAGCTTTTCTATCGCGCCAAGTGTCGCGGCAGAGCTCGATATATCCCGGCGGCCGTCAATCGCGCCGAACCCTGCGCTGCCAGAGTGACTGCCAACTTGGAGCTGGATCTCGAAGAACGGCTCGCCCTGTTGCATCGCGGCCGTGGCCGCACCGATGGGCGTTGCCAGGTAGGCTGCACGCTGCCGCTGCTCGTCGGCGCGCGCTTCCTGAGCCTCACGCTCGCGCCGTTCGGCGTCCCGCTCCTCAGCGCTCTTGAACACGGCATCCCTCCGATCAAGGTCGTCAGTGCGGAGCGTACTGAGGGCATCGCCGCGATACCAGACCGCCCTGAGGCCACTTACCCGGATCTAGATCATCCCATAGGTCGTAAGTCGGGCGCCAGAATGGTTCCCGTCCGGCGTAAGGCAGCTAGCCGCCCGTCGGCGCGAGACTTAATTCGTACGCCGGTCGGGCGATCGCTCATATGATTGCCTGAGAGAGCACAGCGCCGATCACTGAGGAGGGAAGATGCGCCAGGCGTTCATGTCCATCGAGATGGCCTTCACGACCTGTTCGGAGGATGTGGCGCGTGTCGCAGGCGACGCTCAACTTGGGGATCCTGGCGCATGTAGACGCGGGTAAGACGACTCTTACCGAGCGACTGCTCTATGCGTCGGGCGTTATTGACCGGCCCGGCAGTGTCGATGCCGGTACTACTTTGACCGATTCGCTGCCGCTGGAGCGGCGGCGCGGTATCACGATCAAATCCGCCGTGGCGTCATTCCCGATCGCAGACGTGACGGTCAACTTGATTGACACGCCAGGCCACCCGGATTTCATCGCGGAAGTGGACCGCGTGCTGAGTGTCCTCGACGGAGTCGTCCTGGTCATCTCGGCGGTCGAGGGCGTGCAGCCGCAAACCCGGACGCTCATGCGTTCGCTCAAGCGGTTGGGGATACCGGCATTGCTGTTCGTGAACAAGATTGACCGCCTCGGCGCGCAGGCCGAGGCCGTGGTGCAAGTCATCTCACGGCGCCTCCAGGTAGCTGCGATCGCGATGGGCTCAGTCGCGGCCGCTGGGAAGCGGCACGCCTGGTTCACCGCGTCGGGCCCTGACGATGCCGGTTTCAGGGCGCGGCTGGCTGAGCTGCTGGCCGAGGATGACGAACGGCTGCTGGCTGCTTATGTGCGTGACGAGGCGCACGTGCCCTACGACCAGCTCCGCACCGAGCTGGCGGCTCAGACCAGGCGCTGCCGCGCGTATCCGGTCTTCTTCGGCTCGGCGCTCACCGGGGCAGGCATCGAGACGCTGATGGCAGGAATCGCCGAGTTGCTGCCTGCTGCGGTCGGCGATGCTGACGGGCAGGTGTCCGGCAGGATCTTCAAGATCGAGCGCGGGACCAGCGGAGAGAAGATCGCGTATGTTCGGATGTTCTCCGGCGCGGTTCGGATTCGTGATCGGCTCAGGTTCGGGGACGGGCTAGAAGGCAAAGTAACTGGCGTTGCCGTCTTCGAGCGCGGTCCTGCCGTCAAGCGGCAGGCTGTTCGCGCCGGCCAGATCGCCAAGCTTTGGGGGCTTGCCGAAGCTCGGATCGGGGACCGAGTAGGAGACCTGGCGCGCAAGGGCACGGACCAGCAGTTTCCGCCGCCAGCCCTGGAGTCAGCCGTCGTCGCCCGCGAGCCGGGCGACCGGCAGCGACTGCGAGCCGCTCTGGCCCTGCTTGCCGAGCAGGACCCGCTCATCAATCTTCGCCAAGATGACGAGCGGCACGAAATCTACGTCTCGCTATACGGTGAGGTCCAGAAAGAGGTCATCCAGTCCACGCTGGCCGAAGAATTCGGTCTCGCTGTCACATTCCGCGAGACGACGGTGATCTACGTCGAGCGGCCGATCGGCGTCGCCTGCGCCCTTGAAGTTCTTCAGTCCGATACTCATCCGTATTCCGCCACAATCGGGTTGAAGATCGAACCCGGGCCAATCGATTCGGGCATCGAATTCCGCCTCGAAGTCGATCCTCGCCTCGTCCCCATTTACATCTACAAAACCGTCGGCAGCTTTGTCGACGTCATGACGCAGCACATCAGGAAGGCATCAGAAAGAGGTCTGTACGGGTGGCGCGTCACTGACTGCATAGTCACGATGAATAAGTGTGGCTACTACGTCGGCGACGGGCCGAGGAAGCAGGTACTGCCTACACCAAAGACAACGGCCGCAGACTTCCGCAAACTCGCGCCGATCGTCATGCAGGACGCCCTCGAGCAAGCTGGCACGGTCGTCTGCGAGCCGACGGATCGCGTCCGCCTCGAAGTCCCCGCACCGCGCATGGGCGCCGTGCTGTCTGCCCTAACCCGGCTCGGCGCCAGCGTTGAAGCACCGCTGCAAGACGGCGATCAGGCTGTACTGACGACTGTGCTGCCATCTGCTCAGGTTCGCAGCTTGCACGAGCAGCTGCCAGGACTGGCCGGTGGAGAAGGCGTCATCGAGGCCAGCTTCGGCGGTTACCTGCCGGTGCACGGCAGCTTTCCGTCCCGCTGACCGCGGTAGAGCCGCCGCTAGTAGCCTCCGACGGCGGCGAAATCCGATTGCGGTTTCAGGCGCTTGGCCGTGATGCTCGGCCCGTGGACATGCATCCGGGCCAGCTGGCGGTCGCCTTGGGCACGGTTCGCGCGCTTGTGTATCAGCAGCTCCCCCTGTGGCGCGCAAGCCCGATCAGGAGGGTTGATTCGGAAGGGACAGTCAACGCGCTTTTTCGCATCGGCGACCGGCTGGTTGCCAGATTTCCCTTGCAACCCGCGGATGCCGACTGGACCCGCGATTTGCTCGAATCTGAGGCGCGGGCCGCCTGTGAGCTAGCAGGCCGCACCAGGTTCCCCACGCCCGAACCCGTCGCGCTTTGCGAGCCAGGATTCGGATACCCACTCCCGTGGTCGGTGCAGACGTGGCTTCCGGGAGTCACAGCTACCGAGGACGACCCAAGCGCCTCTGCGGGCTTCGCGCGCGACTTGGCCGAATTCATCGGCGGCGTGCGCGCGATCCAGACCCATGGCAGGACTTTTAGCGGTCAGGGCCGCGGCGGCGACCTGCGCCAACATGACGCCTGGATGCAGATGTGCTTCGAACGCAGCGAAGGGCTCCTCGACGTGCCACTGCTTCGCCGCACGTGGTCAGCATTGCGGGTGTTGCCACGCCGGAACAGTGACGTGATGACTCACGGCGACTTGATTCCCGGCAACGTGCTCGTCTCCGCCGGACGCCTGGCCGGCGTCATCGACGTCGGCGGCCTGGGCCCGGCCGATCCGGCACTGGACCTCGTGTGCGCTTGGCATCTGCTGGACGCCGGGCCGCGGCGCGTGCTCAGGGATGAGCTCGGCTGCGATGACCTCGAATGGGACCGAGGCAAAGCGTGGGCGATCCAGCAAGCGATGGGCGCGGTCTGGTATTACGCCAAGACCAACAAGGCCATGAGCCAGATGGGCTACCGCACCCTGGAGCGCATCACGGCGGCCATGTAAACCTGCGCCAGGACTACTCGGCTAACTTCGGCCGCAGCGAGGCTTCCGGCGTCGTCTCGAACCGGCGACATGTTTAGCGACGTCTTCTTATGAGATGACATACGTCGGCACGCTGATTGAACCGGCCGACGAGCTCGCCGAGTTCCCGGCCGCTCGCCAGGTGGGTGCGGCAGGCGGGCCGGGAAGGAAGATGACATGGAAGCTGCACTGGCTGCCCTGAGCGGCGCGGGCGTCTCGATCTGGCTGGACGACCTGAGCCGGCATCGCCTGGTGACAGGGAGCCTGGCCGATATGGTGGCCGGCTTCCATGTGGTGGGAGTGACCACCAATCCGACCATCTTCGCCAAGGCGATCACCGGCGCCGATGCGTACGCGGAGCAGTTGGGTGATTTGTCGGCGCGCGGCGTGGAGACCGGCGAGGCGCTGCGCGCGCTGACGACGTTCGATGTGCGCTGGGCGTGCGACGTGCTGCGGCCGGTCTACGACGCCACCGGCGGGCTGGACGGCCGGGTGTCGATCGAAGTGGACCCCAGGCTGGCCCACGACACCCGGACCACGATTGCCGAGGCGCGGGCCCTGTGGTGGCTGGTGGACCGGCCGAACCTGTTCGTCAAGATCCCGGCCGCCCGGCAAGGGCTTCCAGCCATCGCGGCATGCCTGGCCGAGGGAATCAGCATCAACGTCACGCTGATCTTCTCGCTGGGCCGCTACGACGCTGTGTGCAGCGCGTTCCTCGACGGGATGGAGCGGGCCAGGCAGGCGGGACGTGACCTGAAATCGATGGCCTCAGTCGCCTCGTTCTTCGTCTCCCGCGTCGATACCGAGGTCGATGCGCGGCTGGACAAAATCGGCACGCCCGAGGCGCTTGCGCTGCGCGGCAAGGCGGCGATCGCCAACGCGAGGCTGGCTTATCAGCACTACGAGCGAGTGCTCGCCTCGCCACGCTGGGCCGCGTTGCAGGCGGCAGGGGCTCGCCCGCAGCGGCCGCTGTGGGCGTCGACGTCGGTCAAGAATCCGGCCTACCCCGACACCCGCTATGTCAGCGACCTCATCGCACGCGACGTGGTCAACACCATGCCCGAGGCCACGCTGCGCGCCTTCGCCGAGCATGGCCAGGTGGTCGCGGACTCGATTCGCGCGCATTACGACGAGGCGCGGCAGGTTCTCAGCCAGCTCCAGGCGATCGGCATCGACTACGACGACGTCACCCAGGGCTTGGAAGACCAGGGGGTGGCAGCCTTCGACGCCGCCTGGCAGGAACTCGGCGACCAGCTAGCCGCCAAGCTCCGCGGCCCGAAAGAGCGGTCGGCACGAAAGGATGGCAGCGCATGAACGCGAACGAATACGTGATCGTAGGGGCGAGCCTGGCGGGGGCAAAGGCCGCGGAGACCTTGCGCCAGGAGGGGTTCGACGGCCCGCTAGTGCTGATCGGCGGCGAGACCGAGCGGCCATACGAGCGACCGCCGCTGTCCAAGGAATACCTGATCGGCAAGGCTGACCGGGACACGATCTACGTCCACCCGCAGTCGTGGTACGCCGAGCACGACGTCCACCTGCGACTCGGCACCCACGTCACTGCCATCGATCCAGCTGCCCACGAAATCGTGCCGGCCGACGGGAGCCGCGTGGGCTACGCGAAACTGCTGCTGACCACCGGCTCGTCAGTGCGCCACCTCGCTGTGCCGGGCGCCGACGCCGAAGGTGTGCTCTATCTGCGCCGGGCCGCGGACAGCGACCAGATGAAGGCCGCCTTCGCAGCCGCGTCGCGGGTCGCGGTGGTCGGGGCAGGCTGGATCGGCCTGGAGACCGCCGCCGCGGCCCGGACCGCTGGAGGCGAGGTGACGATCCTGGAGCGGGGTGAGCTGCCGCTGCTGCGACTGCTCGGCACCGAAGCTGCCGAAGTCTTCGCTCACCTGCACCGCGACCACGGGGTCGACCTCCGCTTCGGGGTCCATGTCGCGGAGATCACCAGCGCCGGCGGCCGGGCCGACGGCGTCCGGCTTGCCGACGGAACCCACGTCAGCGCCGACACGATCATCGTCGGCATCGGCATCACGCCTAACACTCAGCTGGCGGAGGCCGCCGGCCTGCAGGTTTCCAACGGCATCGTTACCAGCGCCCAGCTGCGTACCTCCGACCCGGACATTTACGCCGCAGGGGACGTCGCCAACGCGTACCATCCTCTGCTCGGCAAGTGCATCCGCGTCGAGCACTGGTACAACGCGCTGCACCAGGCGCCGGCCGCCGCCCGGGCGATGCTCGGCCACGATGTCGCATACGACCGAGTGCCGTACTTCTTCACTGACCAGTACGACCTCGGCATGGAATACGCCGGCTACGTCGAGCCAGGCGCTTACGACCAGGTCGTGTTCCGCGGTGATGTCGCGGGGCGGCAATTCATCGCGTTCTGGCTCAGCGGCGGGCGCGTGCTGGCCGGCATGAACGTCAATGTCTGGGACGTCAACGACACGATCAAGGCCATCGTGCGCCGCGGCCACACTGTGGACACCGCGCGGCTCGCCAACCCCGATGTGCCGCTCGACGAGCTACTGGCCGACTGACCGGGCGATCGCGAATGGCAAGCTCACCGGAGAGGTCCGTCGTTAGTAAGCTGGCAAAAGAGGACGAAGACTGATGAACGTCAAGGTCGGCCGCCGCGAATCATTCAGTGCCGCGCACCAGCTGTACGATGCGGACCTGTCCGATGAGGACAACCTGCGCCTGTTCGGGAAGTGCGTGAGTCTGCACGGGCACAACTATGTCCTGGAAGTGGTCGTGGAAGGCGAGATCGATGAGGCCACCGGTTACGTCCTTGACCTGAAGTCGCTGGCGGACATCATCAGCTCGCAGGTCATCCGCGACGTTGATCACCGCAATCTGAACGCCGACGTCCCGTGGCTCAAGGGGCGCATCCCGACGACGGAAAACCTGGCCAGCGCAATCTGGGAGCGGCTGCTGCCTGAACTGCCGGCCGGGCTGCTGCGCTCGGTCCGGGTCTGGGAGACAGACAAGAACTGGGCTGAAGTTGGTGACCACGCCTGAATCTCCTTCCCGCGCGGGCCGGGAGCTGAGGAGGCGGTACACGACCGCGGATCTAGGCGTATTCACCCCCGAGGAGGCAAGCCGGTTCCTGGATTGCGGGTCACGGGATCCGCAATCCGATGTCGTTCTGGCCTGGGAGCTGCTCTACCGAATCGAACCTGAGCTCTATGACCGGCTGGCTCGCGCTGAACGGCTCCATCCCGGTGTCGTGGCCTGGCTGCCGGTCGGCCTGAGCCAGGTCGCCGAAGTCGGTGCGGGCACCGGGCGGCTGACGCTCGAGCTCATCGGCCGCGCACAGAGGGTGGTGGCGGTAGAACCCGCCCTGCCGTTGCGCCGGGTCTTGCAGACGAAGCTCGCGGCAGCCGGCCACGCGGACACAGTCCGGGTGATCGACGGCTTCTTCGACCGGCTGCCGCTGCCAGACGACTTCGCCGATCTCGTTGTCGCGTGCTCAGCGTTCACCCCGTCACCAGAACATGGCGGCGATTCAGGGCTGGCCGAGATGGAGCGAGTGTGCCGGCCAGGTGGGCGCGTGGCGATCATATGGCCAAACAATCTCGAATGGCTCGCCGCCCGCGGCTACGGTTATATCAGCTTCCCTGGGCCGATGTTCGTGGAGTGCGACAGCGCCAGTGAGGCAGCCGATCTGGCCGAGATCTTCTACCCCGAGGCTGCCGAGGAGGTCCGCAGACGCGGTTGGCGGAGGATTCCGTTTGACGTGCTGGATATCAATCCGCCGCGTGACCTGGCCTTTAAAGTGCTCGCGGAATGAAGATCGCGATCATGGCGCCCCTGGTGACAGCCATCAGGGAGCCTCAGGGTGGCGGATCGCAGGCGTTCGTCTCCGATCTTGCCGGCGGGTTGGCCAGCCGGGGCAACAACGTGCACGTCTATGCCGCCTCCGGATCACTCATCCCAGGGGTCGAGGTGATCGATACCGGAGTCGATCCCCGATCGCTGGCGAGCACGCTCTACCGTGCGTTCGGGCCATCCGCGGCTGAATCGAGGGAGGCCGACGCAGGCGCCGCGGCCGCTGAGTCCGCCTTCAGCAGCGCATATGCCGCCATGCGGGCGACTCGGTACGACGTGATCCACAATCACGCGTTCGACGAACCCGCCGTCCGGCTCGCGTCGGCACTGGACGCGCCTGTAGTGCACACGCTTCACCTGCCGCCTGACCGGGCTGTGTCCGCGGCGCTTCGTCAGGTATGCGGGCGAAGCAGGCGGCCCGCGGTGGCTGCGGTGTCGGGTTTCCAGGCGAGGGCCTGGCGCACGGTAGTTCCCGTCGAAGCGATACTTCCCCCGTACCCGCCAACACGCGTCATCCCTTGGTCGGCGACCGCCGGGCAGGGCGCGGTGTTTGCCGGCCGGCTGAGCCCTGAGAAGGGAGCGGTCGAGGCCATCGACATCGCCCGCCGGGCTGGAATTGCGATCGACGTCTACGGTGACGTTTACGATCCTGGGTACGGCCGCGAACAGATCGATCCGCGGCGCAGCTGGCCAGGCGTGACCATTCACCAGGCGGTGCCCAGGGCCGAGTTGTGGGAGGTAATGGCGCGAGCGGCCGTCGTGTTGTATCCAGCCCGCTGGGATGAGCCGTTCGGCTTGGCCGCCGCCGAAGCGCAGGCATGCGGGACTCCGGTGGTCGCGTTCCGGCGCGGCGGACTCAGTGAGGTGATCGTGGACGGCGTAACTGGATTCCTGGTACCACCCGATGACGTCGAGGCCGGCGCCGATGCGGTGCCAAAGGCAACGCGCATGTCCCGGCCAGTCTGCCGGAAACACGCCGAGGGCCAGCTTGACCTGGAACTGAGCCTCGACGCGCATGAGGCCCTTTACCGGCGAGTGGCCGATGGCTGATCCTCTCCCCCGTGTGCCTACCGGAACGGAGCCTGCGCCGCCAAGGTGGCTGGCGGGACGGCTCGCGGTGGTTACCGGGGCCAGCCGCGGGATCGGGGCGGCGACCGCCGGCGCCGTGGCAGCCGCTGGCGCGCACGTCGTCCTGGCCGCCAGGGACCGTGAAGCACTCGACAGCTTGGCCGACAAGATTAATGATGCGGGCGGGCAAGCCACGCCAGTGCCTACTGACGTGAGCGACGAGGCTGCCGTCAAACGCTTGTTCGCTGAGGTGACCGCGGCCGGCCAACTCGGCGCGCTGGTCTGCGCGGCCGGAGTGCTGACGCCGGCGCCGTTCGCCGAAACGACGACGGCGGTATGGGATGAAATGCTCGGTGTCAACCTGAGGGGTATGTTCCTGTGCTGCCGCGCGGCGTTCGCGGCCATGGCAGCGGCCGGTGGAGGCCGGATCGTCAACATCGCCTCGCTGTCTGGGGTGTATGCGACCGAGAAGTTTCCCGGGCTCGCGGCCTACAACGTGTCCAAATACGGGGTGATCGGCCTGACGGAGGCGATTGCGGTGGAGGGGAAGGAGCACGGAATCAGCGCCATCTGCCTGAGCCCGGGCGCGGTTGACACCGAGATGCTGCGCCGGGCCAATCCGGCATTGCGTCCTGGGCTGACCCCAGATGATGTAGCAGAGTTGATCGTCGCGCTGCTCGACGGTCCGCTCGCACCGGCAAGCGGCGCCAATATCCCGCTGTTCTCCAACGCCTAGCTCGGTGCGTTAGCTCACCTCCAGCGACCACAGGTTGGTGCGTTCGTCAGCGAGCGTGGCTGGATCAAGCCTGGCTCTCGCCGATACCAGGCGCGCGCAGGCCGCCATCTCGCTGTCGCTTTCCAGCTCCGGATCACCGCCCCGATCGAGGCCGACGGCGGCCCGCACGACGCCGTCCGCCAGGTAGAAGCCGATCAGCTTGGCTTCTTCTTCGCTGCCGCGAATCACGAACTCGTCCCACCTGGCAGCGTGGCCGACGTACTCGATCTTGTGCTCGTACTGATCGGACCAGAACGTGTGCAGGTAGTCGTAGGGGGCTGTTGAGCCGAGCATGGACCTGGCCGCGGCAGCCCCGTGTTTCTCAGCGTTGTTGTAGTGCTCGACCCTGATCCGCCCGAACAGCGGATGGAGATGGTTCGCCACGTCACCGGCAGCGTAGACATCAGGTGCGCTGGCGCGGCACAGCTCGTCAGCCAGGATGCCGTTCTCCTGCGCCACGGCGACGGCTGGGATATCGGGTTCTATGCCGACGCCCGCCACGACGAAATCGCACGCGATGCGATGACCTGTCGCGGTCACGACCGCTTCAACACGCTCGCTCCCCTCGAACGTGGCCACCTGGTCTCCCGACCGCAACTCGACACCTTCCGCCTGGTGAAACGCGCTGATCAGCTCGCCGATCTGGCCGCCAAGCACCCTCTGCAACGGTGCTCCGCCTGAGAAGACCGCGGTCACCTGGACTCCAAGCTGGGTGAGTGAAGCCGCGACCTCGCAGCCGATGAAACCCATTCCCACCACGACCGCGCGCCGACCAGCCGTCACTTCGTCCCGTATCGCGTCACATTGGGCCACTGTGCGCAGGTAGTGAACACCGCGCAGGTCGGCCCCAGGGATCGCGAGCCGCCGGTTTCGCCCGCCTGTCGCGATCAGAACCTTCTGGTAGTCGAGTTTTTCACCGGAGTCCAGTTTCACCGTGTGCGCGCCAGAATCAATGGCTACCGCCGCGGCCCCACTGCGAAGCTCGACGTCGTGGTCGGCGAACCAGCCGTCCGACCTGACGTACCAGCCATGAAGGTCCTCCTCGGACCTCAGGTAGGTCTTGGAGAGCGGCGGACGGCCGAACGGGACGCCCGGTTCCCGGCTGATGAGCACCACCCGGCCGGAAAAGCCCTCATCCCGCAGGGTCGCGGCGGCGTTGCCGCCCGCTAGGCCGCCGCCGACGATCACGATCGGGCGTGTCTTGGATGTCGCAGCCACGCAGCACATTCTGCGCCCCACACGCGAGGCACGTCACGCGAGGCTGCCCGGATCCTTGTACTGACGGCCCGGCCGAGCTGTAACCGCGGCGCTTTGCGCATACGTGGGCCGCCGACGTCGCAAGAGTGGAACCAGTACGCCCCCGGCGAGCCGCGGCCGAGGGTCTGCAGCTGAAGGCGACGCGCTGGGCCGAGTCTGGCCCTTGAAGAACGTCCGGCCGCGCAACGCAAAATTTGGCCAGTGTAGGAGCTGCCAGCCTATTCGGCAGGCGGGTCGGGGGGCTGGAAACGCGCCCTGCGCAAGAACTGACCCCGCCCTGGATTGCTGATCACCTGGCCTGCCTCGACGATGACGTCCCCGCGAGCGATGACAGTGACGGGCCATCCGGTGAGCTGGTAGCCGTCGTAGGGCTCGAAGTCAGACCGCGATTGCCGTTCGGCATGGCTGATCCGGTGCCGGCGCTCGGGGTCGATCACCACGATGTCGGCGTCCGAGCCCGGAGCGAGCGTTCCCTTCGACGGCCACAGGCCGAACAGTTTCGCCGGGTTGGTCGCCGTTACCTGGACGAACCGCTGCAGCGACAATCGGCCCTTCTTGACTCCCTCTGCATACAGCATGCCGACGCTGGTCTGGACGCTCGCCACCCCGCCCGGTACATCGGCGAACGACAAGGACCCCGCCATCTTCTCGGCAGACATGTAGGTCGTGTGATCGGTTGCGTATGTGTCGATGGCGCCGTCGCGCAGGCCTTGCCACAGTGCTTCCTGGTCGGCTTTGTCACGTAGCGGAGGCCAGCAGACGTAATTCTTGCCGACTCCGTCTGGGAGTTCGTAGCTGTCCTTGTCAAGGTAGAGGTAGACGGGACGCGTCTCTGCGTAAACCTGGGCCCCCTCGGCACGTGCCTCCCGGACGGCGTTCAGAGCCAGCTTCGAAGACAAGTGAACGAAGTACACCGTGCAGCCGACGGCTGCCGCATAGCGCGAGGTTCGCGCGGTGGCAATCGCTTCGGCTGCCGGCGGCCGGCTCTCAGGTAGGTAGCGCACAGCAGATCTGCCCGAGCCGAGGAGCTGGCCGGTGAGGTAGCTGATCAGGGCCTCATCTTCGGCGTGCACATTGACCATGACATCGGCGCGGGCGGCCCGCTCCAGTACACGGAGCAACTGGTCGTCGCTCAGGCGCAAGCCGGGCACCGCCGTGAATGTCTTGATGCTTGCGAACCCCGCGTCCGCTAGTGGACCAATCTCCTCGAGCACGCCCGGACGCTCGGGATCGGTGATCGTCAGATGCACGCCGAAGTCAATATGACTGTTTCCTGATGACTTAGCCAGTTCCTTATCAGCCGTGTCCTGAAGCGAGTCACCGTGCTCTTGGAATGCGACGTTCACGAAGGTAGTGATGCCGCCGCAGGCCGCGGCCCGACTTCCGCTCTCGTAGTCGTCGGCCGTCCGGCGGCCGCCAATGACGTTGGCGAAGTGAGTGTGGACGTCGACGGCGCCCGGGACGACGATCAGCCCGTCCGCGCGGATCTCGCGCCCGGCGGCCTGCGGCAGTTCGGTCGCAATGGCCGCGATGGTGCCATCCTTGACCCCGATGTCGCAGACAGCGGCACGATCCGCGGTTACCACGAGGCCGCCACGGACGGCGAGATCGAACGGCGCTTCGCTAGGCACAGGCCCGGACCGTCCAGCGAGTTACAAGTATCCGCCTGGCGGGTGCTTTACCGCATCCCAGAAGAGCTGGTCGTGCCCCGGAACAAGCCGCGCGCCCAGCCGCTCCTTCTCCTCGAGCAGCCGCTCGATGGACATAATGGCGCGGGGCCAATCCTCGCGGAGCACGCACCGTCCCGGCGGCTTGCGGTCAGTGAAGTTCTCGGCCAGATCGGCCGCATCCGCTGCGAACAGCCAAGGCCCGGTGTGCGGAAGATCAACGCGGTACGACATGTGGCCCGGCGTGTGACCACGGGTCGATAGAACCCACACGCCGGTCGCGATCTCGGCGTCGCCGCTTAGCTCGCGCCACTCGACCGGGAACCCGGTGTAGTCCGGCTTGTAGTAGCCGTCGGTCAGCTTGGCTCCCTCCCGGCCGAACTCAAGCTCCGTTTGCTGGATGTAGATCGGCACGCCGGCCTCTGCCAGCGTGCGGATCCCGCCGCTGTGGTCGACATGCAAGTGGCTGATTGCCGCAGCGACAAACTGTCCGGGCTCTAGACCCACGCCCTTAAGCACTGTCACAAGCGGGTCGTCGGCGACGGCCCACGGCTCTTCCCCCCACCGGTAGATCCCGGTCAGGTTCTCGCGGTCGGACAGGAACCGCCGGCCGATTCCGCTCTCCAGCAACACCCAACCATCCTTGGTTTCCACCGCGATGCTGACGATCGGCTCCCACATGATCTCGGACCCGGCTCCCCGCACGGAGATCCATTTCGGCACCGGCTCCTGGCCGTACTGGAGCAGGAACATCTTCTTGGCCACTGCGGAATCAGCCACTGTCAGTCTCCTCGCGTCTCGATGACGACACCGGATGCGGGCTGGACGCGCGGGACACGCACGGTGCCGCGTGCCAGGTAGTAATAGAGGCCCGCCGACACGATCAGGCCGATGATCCAGGAGATGTCAGCTCCGTTGAGATGGCGGACCATGAAGCCCTGATAGATCGTGGTGTTCATGAACGGCAGCTGAACGCAGAAGCCGACCACGTACGCAATCATGGCAGTGAGCGATATCCCTCCCGCTACGTGTGTGACCGGGTCATGCCCGTAAACGCCGTTGCGGTCGTAGAAGGCGTCGATGTTATACGAGCCCTTTCTGACGAAGTAGTAGTCAGTCAGATTGATCGCCGTCCACGGGATGAATAGGTAGAGGAGCAGCAGGAGGTAGTTCTCGTAATTGGTCATGAAGTTCCCGGCGCCGACAATCGAGAGGAGGATCGACGCCGCGAAGATCACCGTGACGAGGACGGCGCGCAGGATGGCGCTCGGCGCTACCGACCTCCCTGAGCTGAGTGCCGTGACGAGCGAGAGCATGCCGCCATAGAGATTCATGGCGTTGACGCCAATAATGCCGAACGCGACTGTAAGCAGGACGATCACGCCGGCGGCCCCGCCGATCACCGCGTTGATTCCCGCGACGGTACCGAGCTTCGGGTAGATGACGGTCACCATGCACGCGACCACCATCAGCCACAGGGCGCTGAGGTTCGTGCCGATGAAGGTCGCCCAGAACGGGGCAGAAA
>Ga0126378_10001069_pt1 | contig 20493 bp, 40 predicted proteins | sample PanSoiMetPlot_23_FD_92587 | JGI IMG/M metagenome (GOLD analysis project Ga0126378, IMG submission 92587) | Tropical forest soil microbial communities from Panama - MetaG Plot_23 | ecosystem: Environmental > Terrestrial > Soil > Tropical forest > Bulk soil | place: Panama | collected 2016-02-17
AACTGCCCGTTTTCACACAGTCCTCCCGATTAAGCGTCTGCCGCGCCCTCAGCCGCGTAGCGGCTAGCGCTCGCGCGCCGTAGGCGCCGTGGCGCGAGGCTAGCCGCCAGGTGACTGCCAGGCCGCTACGCGACCGGGCACACGGAACCCAAGTCCCTCGCCCGCGTCTTCCCGTCTGTGGATAGCTTGGGCCGGTGATCAGCTCTCCGGGTGATACGCGGGCCGCTCTCCGCCCGCTGGCCGCGTGTGACCGCCCGGCGTTCCCTTGCGGGCCGCGGTCACCTTCGGCATAGTTCGCCCGGCGCCCTCTAACGGCCGACCCCGGTGATTAGCCGCGGACCCAACCGCAGACATAGCGAAATAAACCCGGGTACTGTCGGGCCTTTCCGGTATCATGGGGTCTGCGTTCTGGTAGCCCGCAATATAGCCGGCGTGAGCGGCCCTCGGTGGGAATATCCCGAGGGCCGGTTCATTTAAATCAGAGTTCCCTGGTCAGGCCCCGGGTCGAACCATGTCTTCACGTCGTGCCGTGCGGCGGTCAGCGCGGCGGTCAGCGCGGCGGCCTGATCGCATGGCCTGCGCGGGCGGCAGTCGCGGCAGTCCCACCTTGCCCATAGCTCCCCCACTCGGCACGGGGGCGCCTTCCCTGGCTCTCGTAGTCGGCAGCCGGGAGAAACCGCGTACACCCGCAGGATGCGCAGTCCAGCCCGCGCCGGTAGTGCTCATGCACAGCCCGGATGTGCTCGCATCCTTCCCGGGCGCACCGCTCAAGTGTGCTCATGGCTCAGGTTCCATCCCCTTGAGCATGACTGACCAGATGTTGGTGCCGAACGCATCGGTAACCCGCAGGTAGTAGCCCATGCTCCATCGGCTCCAGGTCGTCATCTGGCAGTTGATCGGTCATGACTCCGGCCATCCCGCCGCCGCGGCCCTGGCCAGCCCGGCGAACAGCCGCCGCTCCTCCTCGCACGGCAGCCGGGCCAGGCCGCGGCGGGTGACCGCCAGCCGCCCGCCCGCATGGCACACCCGGCACACCCGGTGATGCTCGCTGATCGACCGGGCCGCCTGGGCGGCTTCCCAGCGCGCGTCCTCCTCAGCCGCCCACTGCGCCGTCCGCGATCCAGTTACTGATCGCTCGCCCATCTCGGTTAGTCCTGCCTCGTCTATGGGGCAGCGGCCATAGGCTTGCGGGCCGCCGACTAGCGGCAGCGGCCCCCGGTAGTCACGGGTCATCACGGCACCACGTACATGGCGTAGGAGACGATCGCCTGAGAGTCGTCCTGGCGGCGGATGGTCAGGCAGTTGGCCCCGGCCGGGATCGCCGCCGACACGGGCAGGTTGTAACCCAGACCGATATCCACGTTTGGCACGTTGGCCCAGTCCAGGCGGATCGCGGCGGCCTGGTTGGCGTAGAACCGTATCCGGCCCCGGCCGCCGTTGTAGGCGTTGCTGATGGCCACCGGGGCGGTCACCCCGTCCGGGTTGAACTGCAAGTACGGCATGTCGTCATCCTCCGCAACCGGCGCCGCCTCCGGCGCCCCGAAAAAGTCATCGGCCAGCTCCGACTGGTCGAGAGTCAGCCCGTGCGCGTTGCTGGTCCATTGGGTGCCGTCCGCCTGCGGGTAGCCGCACACCAACGGGCCGCAGATGTGCGCCACGGTGTAGTGCGCTGCCCAGACCCGGATCTGCTCCCGGGTGATCCCGCGGGCCGCGCACAGGTCCAGCATGTTCTGGACGTTCCCCGCGGACGTGTAAAGCACCGGCCGCCAATGCCCAGCCTGGACCCGGGCGGCCAGCCAGTCAGCCGCCGGGCCGGGCAGGATGTTCCCCGGCTCCTGGTCCACGCATTCGGCGTCCCCGCCAAACACGGTGATCGACAGCAGGATCGTCCCCACTGGCACGTATCGCTCAAGAGTCGCAAACGTTGCCCAGGCCCCGTCCACGTACCCGGCCGCGGCGTCCATCGTCAGCCCGGCCATCTCACCCGGGTAGATCGTGTCGTACATCACCAGCGTCACGACAGTTCCCCCAGTTCCCGGGTCCACGCCGCCACCGCCGACCAGCCCCGATCGATGAACTCATGTGCCCCGGCGGTCAGCGCCCGCTCATACGCGAGCACCTCGGCCGCCAAACCGGCCCGGAACGCGGTGTCTTCGGAGGCGAGGCGGGTGGGTCCCCCCGGACTGGGCGCGGGCACCGGGGCAGGAAGGAAGACCCCTTGCACGCCCAGCCCGGGAGGGCTAGAGCCAGCGGCAGGCGGCACCGGGGCACGCTGCGCACCTGCCGCTGGCAGTTCGGGAAGCCCGTAACGGTCGTCATCGTTATGGCCGGGCCACAGCTCTGCCTTGTCCCGGTCATCGCACATCGCACCGGACACCGCACCGCCCACCTCACACAGCAGCGGCGCGACATGCGGCCGACCGGCCGCCTCCCAGGCGGCCAGGCCATCGGCGAAGTACGGTGAGGTGTCGGCGGGGCTCGGCCCCGGGGAAGAGACGCCGAGCCCCGCCACATCCGCGTGAGACCCTCTGGGCGGCTTCAGGACAGCCGCTGCGGCGCAAACAGCCAGAACGGGCACTACGGCCAGCAGTCGCCACAGTCCGGGGCACACAAGCACGATCAGCGCCGCGATGGACGCGCACCAGACGATGATGATTGCCAGCACGTCGCGTGAGTTGCGGATCATCGGTCAGCTCTCCGTTCTTGCTCACAGAACAGTCCGCCGCAGCCCGCCCAGAGTTCACACTTGACACAGCCACCGCCGGGCCGCACTCCGGCCCGCCTGTTGCGTTGCCGCTCGGCACGCTGGTGACCCAGCAAAATCCTGTACTTACGCCAGTATTCGCGGTGATATTTCGTGCGAGAGGCCATCATCGGCCATCCTCCCCAGTCCCGAACCCGGCCTGATGCAACAGCCAGGTATGCCAGTCCGCCGTCATGATCACCGGCCAGTTGCCGATGGTCGCCTCGCCGTACCCGTTGGGCCGCTGAAACGCCCAGTACGGCACCGGGCACCCGTCATGCTGCCGCAGCCACGTCGTAGGCCGCCACCCTGCCTCGGCCTTCACCTCGACCAGTAGGCCGGGCATCCCGGTCACGTCGGTGCCGTTGCGCCCTGATCCGACCGGCTCGGCGTAGGGCCAGCCGTTGCGCGCGTAGTACCGGGCCACGATGAGCTGTGTCTGCTTGCCCCGGTCGATCCGGCTCCGGTTAGTGGTCATGGCCGCACCGCCGACAGATGCCAGCCACACGACCGCGACGGCTGAACCCGCACCCACTGGCCCCGCGAATACGACCAGCGGCATAGGCATGACCGCGGCACGTCACGGATACGGGCATCAGTGCGGTTCACTCCTCACCCGCCAAGATCCGGCCGAGCCGCACCAAGCTCTCAACCGCGGCCCCATCGACCGGGACCTCATCGGACAGCACACCCGGGTTCGCCAGGTCGGCCTGCCACACGGTGATCATGAGCTGGTAGGCGGCCACCGCCGCGGCAGCCTTCTCCGCTGCGAGGTGATCGGACGCCGCGGCGAGCTTGGCGGCCTGCTCCCGTAGCCGGTCAGTTCCCTTGTCACCCGATAGGAAAGCTTCGGCATAGGTGACGGTGGCGTTGGACCGGAGCTGTGCCAGATCGCGCAGCAGCGCGCCGAGATGATCGGCGCGCTCCTGCCACACGTCCGGGTCGTGATTGATCCGGCTACTCATCGCTGACCACCGTCCGGTCAAGAACTTCTATCGTGTCCTCCTTGTCGGTGAACTCGGTAGACCGGAAGAACTGGGCGAGATTCATGCCCTGATCCATCTTGATGACCTCAGCGTCAGTCGCGTCGGTCAACTCATCCCAGCGGTTCTCATCCTGGGTGTGCGGGTCGTCGCTGTAGAGGTATTCCACGGTGATCGTTCGGCGCATCTTGACCAGTGTCTTAGGCATCGAAAGGACTCCCGCCGAGCGGCAGCGCCTCATACCGGACGCCTTCCGGTGCGTGTGCATTCAGAGTGATCGCGGCGCAGTCGGCGGCGATCTTGCTGCCAGGCTGAGTGACCTCGATTGCCATGTCAACTGACTCGGGATTGTCGTCTGTGGTGATCTTCCACACGGTGTACTGCATGGTGTCCTCCCTGTTGTTCGTGCCTCCACCCCAGTATATATATATACGGCTGGCGCGGGCAACAGGGAGTCAGGTGTTCGCGTCCCAGCCGCGATCTTCGGCGATCGACTGCCCGGCGCCGTCGAGGGTGAACGATGGGGCGGTGGAGCGGCGGACGTGCTCCCGGCCGCCCGTGGTCACCATCACCCGCACCGCCCGACCCGGCAGCAGCACCCCGGCCTGCCGTGACCCGGGCAGGCGCCGTCCCACTTCCACGACGAGCGACGCGCCGCGACGCGGCACGACCCGGCGGGTAGCACGCCAGTTCCCGCCACCTGGCGCACCGGACCAGTTCCGATGCTGGTAGTACAAGGCACGGACGAACCCGCGGCCCCACCGGCTGCGCGCGTTCAGGCCCCCCGTGCCGCTCTTGTCATCGGGGCCGTCCGGGTCGATCCCCAGCGCGCCGAGCTGCGCGCGGTGCGCGGCCGAAGGGTTGTCCAGCCGTGCGCCCACCCACCGCCCCGGGCGCGCGTACGCGCGTGACAATAGTTCCCGTGCCCGCGCGTCCAAAAGCACCGCTACCGGGTCACGGGTGTAGGGCACACGCCTATTGTGGCCTGCCCGGACGGTGTAGTCTCCGGTATCAAGGCTGGCCGCCGGGACCAACTAGGTGGCCAGCCTTTAGGCGTTCCCGGCGGCTAGCGCGTCTTCCTCAAGCCAGGGAGCTTGCTATGCCGACCCGGCGGACGATGGAACTGGTAATCGTGACCGTGGTCCTGCTGCACCCGGTCATCCGCATGGCCCACATCTGGGCGGCCAAGCACCTGGCGACCAGCAACAACCAATCCACGGGCACCGCCGCTGAGGTAGTGCTCCAGGTCGTCTAGGAGTCCCAGAATGGCCGTAACTGGCACGGTGGCCGGACGGCCACAGCCGCAGTCCACGTCAGAACCCGCAGGCGGCCCGTTCGTCAGGCATAGCCCGGGTGGCAGACGGGCCATGTACGTCGCGGCACCCGGCACCCTCGCCTCGGCGCAGTTCATCGCCAACCCGATGGTGAGCAGCCCCGGGTGGAACCGCGGCTACAACGTGCTGGTCAACGCCACGGACGGCACCAGCACCACCGTGGGTACGGCGAACGCCGACGCGCCATTCAACTATTTCTCCCTGGTGCAAATGAAAGACGCATTCGGGACCCAGCTTTTGACGGGTCCCGGGTATGACATCGCCTACCTCGTGCCGCTCTATTCCGGGGTTTATGGCCTGCACACCATGGCGTCGCTGCTGAACTCGCCGCAATTCCAGGCCATGCACGTTCCGGCCGGTGTCGGCGCCCAAGGCGGATTCCAGTTCTCCACCTTTTTCCCGTTCGAGTTCGCAAAGGCGTATGGCCTGATCAGTGGCGCCAACGCGGCCCTTCTGCCGGTGCTACAGATCAACACCGCCACGTCCACGACGCTGATCACATCGAGCGTTTATTCGGCGTCGCCGACAGTCGGAAACGTCACCGTAGACTCCAGTTTTTACTGGTTGCCGAATGTGGCGGCGGACCCGCCGGGAATCGGCACAACCCAGCAGTTCATCTATCAGCCATGCAACCCGCCGATCGCATCCCAGGCCGCCCAGTTCGTGCAACTGCCGCGGCTCGGCGGCTACTTGACGGCGATCATCATGGACCTCCGCGACTCCGCCGGGGCGCGGCTGGAAACGAACACCACCACCAACTACGGCTGGCCGACCCGGCCCCGGTTCCTGGTGGACGGCGTGCCGATCATTGACACCCTGTTCTCCACCTGGCAGGAAGACCTGGCTGTCGCCACCAACATTGGCGCGCTGCCCGGGTCGGCGGCCACGTCCACCTCCGCCGCGACGAACACCGGCACCGCCGGAGTGACCCGGCCGCTCGGCACCATGGCCGTCATCTACAAAGGCGGACTCTCGCAAGAGTCGTTGGGACTGTTCGACACGGGTGAGACCTGGATCTCCACGAACCCCGGTACGCAGATCGAGGTCGGCGGGTTCCCATGGGGGCAGATCGCATCCGGCCCCGGCCAGCTCAACGTCATCGCCGGTCAGGTCGTGCCGTCCGGCGCCCTGGTCCGCGGCTTGCCTGAAGCGTAGTTACGGAGGCGTAACAACCTATGGCGCTACAGCTCAACCTCGGCGGCGGCACCCAAGCCGCCTGGCCTGGCGTCGCCGGAACCAACGCCAACGCCAGCCCGCAAGGCCCCGCCACCGCGGCATCGGCCGGGTTCGGCGTCTCCGCCGGGGGCATGTCACTCGGCGGCACCGCCATGGGCGTCCTGTCGGTCGGCACCCTCGCCCTGGCCGCGCTCATCTACATCTGGTGGTCACTCCCCCGATAGGAGAAACACATGAGGATCACACTCGCCGGCATCCTGGTCGGCGCCGCGCTCTATTGGGGCGCCCAGCATTTCCTGGGTCTCGGCGTTTCCGGCAAGGGCCGCTCCGGGGGCTGACCGCCAGGTGAAGGGTGGCATTCTCGCGGCGTGGCTGGCCGGTGAGACGATCGTCATATGGCGGATCGTCCACCGGGACCACTCCCTGCCCGCGCCCGGGGCGCTGCTCGGCATCACCGCGCTATTCCTGGCTGGGGCGTTCATGGCGGACGTGTACCCGCGGGCCTCGCCGCTGATCGTCGCGGGGCTGGTCGGCCTGGACGTGGCGGCATTGCTGAACGCGCTCCCGGCGGGGCTGGCCGGGCAGATCAGCGAAGCGCAGGCGGCCGGCGGCAAGCAGGCAACAGGCACGGCGCAGAAGCCGGGCACCAGCACGCCGGCAGGAAGAGGGTAGAAGTATGGGACGTGCATTCGCGCTGGCCACGTTCATTGTGGGCGGCTTGATCATCGCGGACCTGTGGGCGCACGGGTCCACCACAAGCAAGGTCATCAGCGCGGGCACCACCGAGTCCCGCCTGCTGGCCGGGAAGGGCTGACCATGTTTCAGGGCAGCACAATCCTGAACATCGCTGTCGGCGTGACCCTCGGCCTGCTCCTGGCTGGCCTGGTCGCCCGTATCCTCTAGGACAATTTCGAGGGGGGCTGGCTGCGGCCGGAAACCGAAGGGTTGACCGGCTCAGGTGTTGATGGCCAGCAGCGCCAGGGGCGGCAATCTGGCGCACAGACATAAGGGAGGTTGCCGTGACGAACGTTCGCTACTCGGTTCCCGGCGTGCCCGCGGAGGCAGCCAAAGGAATCACCGCGTTCTCACCGCATTTCAACCGGCACGCAGCCTCTGGCGCGGCTGAGTACAAGTACGCCGTTGAGGGCTACCCGGGCACCGTGGGTATCCCGGTGCCTGCCCGCCGGGACGCGCAGATTTCCCCCGACTACGGCGATCTCGCCTCTGCGGGCACCTCCCGCTCATCGGACGCGCCGGACGCCATCTATCCCAACTTGTACTTCCAGTCGTTCATTGCCGAACAGCCCGGCGGCAACGCCCCGGCGATCCGCCGGTACAATCCGGTCGCCCCTGGCGCCACGACCTTGCTGCCCATCCCCGCCGAAGACAGCCGGGGCACCTTGACAGCCCAGTCTGCGCGGCTGTCGCGGCTGGCGATCCTCAACAGGTTCCGGCCGCTGCCGTGGCCGCCCCGCACCTACGCGCCCGGCACCGGAACGTGGAACGGGTGACCTGCCGTGAAGCGTGAACTGGCCGGGCAGCCGCTATGGATCTGGGTAGTCGGCGCCGTGGTCGTGGTCGGCGGGTACTTGTGGTTCCGGCACCAGCAGTCCACGGCGGCAACGACGCCTTCGGCACCCGGCGGCGGCAGTGGCGGCGGTGGCGGCAAGGACACCTCCACGGTCAACGAGCAGATCAAGGAATGGCAGTCCGCCCCGCACACCGGAGGCGGCGGCGGCGGGCAGGGCAGCATCGGGCCGGAGCGGCAATGGCTGATCCACAAGACCGGCTCACAGCACCCGTGGACATTCCTGGCACAGCACCACGAGCGCGTCGAAGTCGGCCCGCACGGTTCCCGCACGATCGTAGGCAAGTGATGGCCAGGGAAAAGCGCCGCGCCCGCAAGGACAAGGACAAGGCCAAGCAGCACCAGTGCATGCTGCAGGGCAAGACGACCACGGAGAAGCTGAAAGAACACTCCACCCAGTCCGGCGCCGACGCGATGGCCGCCACCCCCACCACCATGCCCTCCGCGATGACCGACCCCGACCAGGCCCCCGGCGTTTACTCCACCGGCCCCGGTGAGGTAGTCGTCTACGGCTACGAGCGGCAAGGGCAGTACGCCGACGAGTACGCCCAACAGCAGGAGGCTTACAACGTGGCCGGTCCGGGGCAGCTCGGCGCGGCAAGCGGGAGGATGGGCGCATGACACTGACCCGGAATCTGGGTGACGGCGGGTGGAAGGCCACCGCCCCGGGGAACCCGCCACCGCTACATGTCGCAGACACAGAATCGATCGCGGCGAACTGGTACCCCTACTCCCGGCCATTCATAGCCCCGCAGCACCCGGGGCCGGTGATGGTCACCGTGCCCGGCCTGCCAGCCGACGAGTACGGCGAGGACCCCACCGACCCGGCACGGTGCCACACACCCCGCCAGCCCACCGGAGGCATCGCCGCCCGGGTCAATGTCACCGCCGGGCGCCCGAACGTCACCAGAGGCGGGGTGAGACGGTGAGCATTCTGCGCAGGAGAATCGTCGGCGAGGACTACTTGGCCATGGCCGGAACCCACCCGGTAGGCACCGCCGCAACCCCGATGCTCAACCCCCTAGCGGTCGTCACCTACGCCAACAACATGGTGCTGTACGGCACGGCGCATCCGCTGATCACCGCGGACGGCGCCGTGGTCCCGGCCAGCGCGGATGTAACGTATCCATCGGTGGTGGCTGCGGGCCGCCCCTAACCCCGGAAGGCCGGTGCCCTGGTGACTGAGGAGAGCGGTTTCCCGCCCGTGTCGCAACCTGCCGAGCCAAAGCTTGACCCCGAACCTGCGGTTGAGCCAGAGGCCGAGCCCGCGGCGGGGTTTGAGGTGACCGATCATGTGCCCGATTCAGACCTAACGGAGGTCGAGCTGGCGCCCGAACCCGAACTCGAGCCTGCGCCGGAGGCTGTGGGCAGCACCGCCGAACCGCCGCTGCCTGAATGGCTGATCGAAGTGCAGAACAACGCGCCTGGCGTGGTCGCCACGGCGATCGAACAGCTCTACCGGATCGTCACCGGCAGGTAACCCAGGTGGCGGCAGAACTCGGCGGCAGACAAGGCAGCGGCAAGGCGTTCCTTATCGCTGCCGCTGTGATGCTAGAAGCCATCGCTGCCGCTTGCAGTTCCCCGCAAACCACCGAGCTGAACGCCGAAGCACGATCCCGCACGCTGATGAAATGGGTCACCATCGGCCTGGCGCTCGGCGCGGGGCTGACCGTGGCCGGTGCGATCATCGATGCCAACGACGACGAGACAGCCAACAACTCGGGGGCCATCCTGGCGGGTGGCCTGGTGACTGGCGGGGTGATGTGGCTGCTGTACCGGCACGCGCAAAAGGCCGGCATCGTCAACCCGGGACCTGCGACAGAGGACTACCGTGCCTGACGACCAGCCGCAGCAACGCCACCCGGGCCGTGACGCCCTGGCCGAGCAGGGGGCGTGGCTGGCGGTGATGCTCATAGCGGTGCCGCTGCTGGTGTGGGTGGAACGGTGGGCCGCCGACCCCGACGCGCTGCGCACCCTGAAGATGCGGGCCGCATTGGCAGCGGAGAAGTTCTGCATGGACTCCGCCCGCGGGTGGGCCGGGTGGGCGGACAAGGCTCGCGGCGTGTATGAGGCGGCACGGCCATGATCCTGGTGCCTATCGTGCTGGTGTCCGTTGGCTACACGCTCGGTAGCTGGGGGTATGTGCTGGTCAAGGGATACAACATCACGCTGCGGGAATGGGTCACCCCGCTGCACCCGTGGACCGGGCCACTGGACAAGAACGGGCACGTCCCTTCGGGCAGCGTGTTCCCCACTGCTAAGGCCGCCTAGGTCATGGCGTCCGGCGGGGTCACCCCCAAAGACATCTACGACGAGCTGCGCGCGCAGGGCGCCAGCGAGATCGCGGCGCTGGGCATCATGGCGAACATGATGAACGAGTCCGGGCTGAACCCTGAAGCGGTCAACCCCGCCGGGCCAGCATCCGGCGTCGGCCTGGTGCAATGGCAGACCACCGACTACCCGCACGCGGCCAGCCTGGTCACCGGCCACCCGCAGGCGGACATGGTGGCCCAGATCAAGTACCTGGCGTCGACCGGCGGGTTCCGCGCCGCGCAGGGCACCAACGCGGGGCAGGCCGCGGGGAACTTCGCCGCCAACTACGAGAAGTGCGCGACCTGCCAGCCCGGCGGCCAGCAGTACCAGGCGCGGGTGGAGAACACGCTCACCCTTGCCGGGTGGGCCAAGTCTGGGCACTGGCCTACATCGGTCGGCGGCGGCGCCCGGGTCGGTCCCGGCGCGATCGGCACCACTGGCTCCGGCCCTGGTAACACGCCGGACTGTGCGTGGAAGATCGACCTGAACGTGCCGTTGGTCGGCGGGAACATTTGCCTGCTCACCAAGTCCGAGATCCGCACCGTCGCGGGGGTGGGCCTGATGTTCGTGGGCGGTGCTGTCGCCCTGGCGGGGCTGGTCGTGGCTGCGGCAATGGTTGGCGCGCGCGCGCTTGGCCCCGCGGGGAACGTGGCTGAGGGTGTCGGCGGGGCCATGATGATCGTGCCCGGCCTGCAAGGCGCGGGTGCCGGGGTGGCCGCCGCAGGCCGCGCCGCCCAGAACCCGCGGCGCGCTATGGCGGCACGGCAGCGCCGCGGCGCCGCTGAGGATGCCGAGCTTGAGCGGCGGATGGGTCAGCCGCGGCTGAACCCGAACATGGAGGTCCGCGGCGGGGTGGTCCGGCAAAACGCCCAGCAGCGCGCCGCGCAGCGTGCCCGGGAGCGGCGCATTGCCGCGCAGCGTGCCCGCGCCATCGCCGCCGGAGATGAACCGCCGTTCTAACCCTCCCGAGATCCGTTAGCCGGGCTAATTAGCCTTGCTAACGTCTGAGCTCCGGTTGCCTATCAGTGGCGGCTTGGTGATCACCATGGGCGCCCGCAGATCATCGGGCAAGGTCAGCGTGTAATACTTCGGCAGTTCGTCAAGGATCGCGGCAACCTCGTGCCAGTCCCGCCCCGCTGCCTCAGCGACGGTCTGGATCATCCGCCGGTCCCGGGTCCGCCAGCACACAATGATCGTCGCCTGCCGGGTGCTGGCCTTCGGCACCCATGCCGGGGCCTGAAACGCGGTGATGACGCTCACCTTGTCCCGGGCTGCCGAGATCAACATCCGTTCCACGTTCGGCCCCAGGCCGTACATCCGACCATCCGCCAGGATCTGATACTCATCGACGTAGAAGGTCCACCCGGTGGACTGGCGGACGAACTCTATAGCGGACTCCATGAGCTGCCGGTTCGCGGCGTCCTGCCGCCTGGTGCGGGTCTGCAACCCTGCGATGATCCGCACCGGCAGCCCGTCCGCGATACGCCGGTCGATCTGCTGCCACTGCCGCCGGTCCTGGTAGCGGACCCGCAAACTGGCCTCGAACGGGGGCACGGCGCGGACCCGCTCATACCCGCCTGCGGTCAGCGTGTCATCCTCACCCTTCGGGTCCAGGGCCATGACCCAGGTCCGCAGGCTCATGATCCACAGGGCGTAGTTCGTCTTGCCTTCCCTGGTGCGGCCGACCAGTGCGACATGCTGCCCCGGCACCCATGGCCCGGCCAGGTCCAGCATCTGCCCGTGTGCGTTCGGCGCCCTGGCCAGCTGGCCGCCGAACCATGCCAGGTAGTCATCAGGCTCGAGGTAGATGACGCTGGCGCTGGGTGAGTCCAGCAGGCCCGGGTCGGCAAGGATCGTCACACACGTACTGTCTCAGGTTCCGGCTCAGGCTGTGCAGCCGGTGTGCCCAGGATCGCGGCCATCAGCTTCGCCGCCGCCTCGGCCGCCGGCCCCTCTTCCTGCTGCCGCTCAACCATCTTGTCAGCCTGGTCACCGGCAATCCGCACCCACAACACCAGGCTACGGTGCAGCAACGGCAGCAGCACCGCCTCCCGGGCGGCACGCTGCCGCTCCGGCAACGCTTGGGACGCTTCCAATGCGGCGACGATCGCAGGCGGCCCCACCAATGCCAGGACCTTTTCGGCGCGCTCCTCGGCGCGGGCGATCGGCTGCAAGATCCGGTCGGCGGCGGTGCCCCGTACCACGTCCTCAAGGATCAGCCCGGCCACGGGCGCCTGGAGGACCAGGCAGCGGCCAACCGGCGGATCAACCTGCCCGGCCAGACCGCCGAGCGCTGCCCACGCGGACGAGATGAGCTGATCGACGGGCATCCGCGGATGCTTGCGCTTGGGCCGTTTCCCATCTCCGGCCAGCCGTTCCCGCAGCGGCTTACGCTGCCGCCGGGTGCGCTTGACCGGCTGCGGCCTGCGTTCTTCCAGGTTCGCGGGCCGCTCCGGCTCCGGCTCTGGCTTCAGTTCGGGGCTGGTCAGCGGTGCGGGGTCGTCGCCGAAATCCCCGGGGCTGGTGCCGTCTGCGTACTCGTCACCGCCCGCGTCCTGGTCGGCCAGATGCTGAGCGCGCAGCCGCGCCTCATCGGACAGCTTGCCCCGCCGGGTCACCTGCTCCCCATGCTCGGTGAGAATGCGCCGCGCCTCGGCATCATCCATCGTCTAGCTCACCTCTTCTAGCCGCAGCGGGGCGCCCGTGGTGATGCTGCCCCGGTGGAACAGTTCGGTCATCTCCGCCTGAATGTCAGCCAGCGCCGACCCCAGCCGCTGCCGCTCATCCGGCCACAGGCCCGGGTCGGCTAGCTGCTTAAGAATGTGGTCGGAACGTTCGTTTAGCTCCCGGGCGCGCGGCGGCCACACACACCGCGGGCACAGCCCGTTCTTCGCCCGGGAGTGATGGTGCTGGATCATCCACACATGGCCGTAGCACAGCCGCATCGTGCCGGTGTGCCCGTTCGCGCAGGTCATCTTGTACCTGCCCTGGGCATAGTTGCGGCACTGCCAGGCGTAGGACTCGGCGTCCGGGTTGTTCATGCCGCCCATGACCCGCACCTCGGACTCATACCCGTACGGGTCACAGAACCCGAGCGACCGTTCCGTGCCCCGCCGGTTGTCCGCGCCCGGGATGTACCACGGCGTGTCGTCGAGGATCTCGCGGCCGAGCCGGTACGGATCGTCAATCCTTCCCACGGGACTCCCATCTGTCGCATACGTCGCGGCGCTTGATCGACCCGGCCACCAATGTGCAGGTCTCGGATGGGCCGCGGAACATGGAGCACGTCCCGCACCGCTGCCTGGCGAGGAGTCCAGCCCGCCGGTAGTTGACGCTTTCCTTGCTGACCTTGGCGGCCATCACGATGCCAGCCGCAATTCGTCTAGGTCACGCTGGATTCTGTGCCGGAGGTTGAGCAGTTCAGTCAGGCCGGTGAGGCCGTCCTTTGCGGGGAACTCATCGATCCGGTTTATTGCCCGGCTGTCGGTGAACCAATCCGGGTCAGTGCATCCTGGCGCCCATGCCCACATGGGAAACACTCTGATCTTAGGCCAATACGTCTCCCGGTCATCGATGCCCGGCCTGCCGACGATGAACGTGTAAGGCAGTACCTCATCGAACCATGCCCGCAGCACGGTCTCTACCTGCCGAGTGCAGATCGTGAACGTGGCACCCATCGGATCTGTCAGGTCAATTCTGGGCATTCGGCGTTCACTCCCAGCCGTGGGTGGCGAACCGCTTGGCCGGGGAACGGTGCTGGACGGGTGGCTGTTCTTCGAGCTTGGCCAGCCGGTCAGCGACCGACTGCTGCTGCGCCTCACCCGCCGCGGCCTCTGCGTCCTCCCGCTTGACCTTGGCCAGCTCCTCGCGGACGGTGGCCCTGGTGACATCCTCTGCCCGGCTCGGCCGGTCCAGCCGTCTCTCCGTCCGCTGCTGCGCTTCGGCGTGGCTGCCGGGAATCAGCTTGGCGACCGCTTCGGTGAGCTGGTCGAGCTTGTTCTCTACCCGGTCTAGCCGGTCATCCTGGCTGCCCTCATGTTCGGCCTGCCCGGTTTCGTCCTCGGCCGTGCCGGTTTGCTCGTCAAACACGGCGGGCCTGCCTCAGCCCGCGCAGCCCCCCGGCCTGCCACGCCAGATACATGCGCTCCACCTCCAGCACCCGCACATAGATAGTTTCCAGCAGTTCCCGGTCTGACATTCTTGCCATTTCAGCCAGGTAACTACGGTCGATTGCCCCGCTACGGTAAGTTATCTCAGTGGTTTCTGCGGCCATAAGGGGATGCTAGCCGCTGGCACCGGCCACTGGTAGCGTGACCAGCAGCACCAGTGTCCGAGCATCGCTGGTGCTAGATTCCCCCCCACCGCCGGGGCCGGGGCAACTTCAGGCTCTCACCCCGTGGGCCTGCTGCCCGGCCCCGGCACCCTTTAGGCTGGTGGCCATGGCTGACACAACCACCCAGACCGACGCGCCCGCCCAGTCGGTGAACGGCCGGGCACCCACCCTAGGCGCCGACCCTGCCGCTGAGCAGTCCGAACGGTGGCTTGGCGTCCTGGTCGTAGCCGCCGGCCTGTTTCTGCTGTTCGTCGGGCTGGACCGGCTCACCGGTGGTGCGCTGACTGCCCCGTTCTACGGCACTCAGGCTCAGTCCGATGCCAGCGGGTGACCGTAACTACGCCGTCGCCAACCCAGCCGCGGGCAACGGTGCCGCGCCCAGTTGGGCGCTTGAACTTCTCGCCCAGGTAGGACAGCTCAGCGAGACACGGGCCAAGCCCGCGCATCCGCGTATCCCGTGGGAAGCCTGCCACCCGGTCAACCCGTTCGGCGCCGTCAACATCAGCGCAGGCGCAGGGTCCTACATTCAGCCCGACCTCATGGGACCGACCAGCCCCTATTGGTGGGATCTGCGAGAGATCACCGCATGGGGCTGGACCGCCGGGACGGTCACCGTCTACCGGAACTTCCTGACATCGGGTGAGCAAGTGGCGGTGTTCAGCACGCCAGGCAACTTCACCTGGTCCACGCAAAAGATGCTGCGGCCCGACGATGACCTGAAGATCAGCGTCTCAGGGATCACCGGCAACGTCCAATTCCAGATCGAAGCCATCGAAATCGAGACCGCCTGGCTGCCGGAGTACCTGCTGTGACGTTCACCCCGTTCGTGCAAACGGTCGGCAACGCCACCGTCCCCCTGTCGCCCGCGCTCGGCGGCACCGGAGGTCCCTACCCGTGGGCGCCCGGTGATGACGGATTCCTTGGGTGCAATGCCGACCCGGCGGGTGCGTCCGGCGGTGGCCTGCTGGTCGCCTCCACCGCCTACCTGGTGCGCCTGCCGCTGCGTGTCCCGACGCTGATCTCTAACATCTGGATCTGCTGCTCCGCCGCCGGGGTCGGCACGTCCACCACGAGCTTTGTGTGGATCGTCAACAGTTCCGGCACCGTCCTGGCACAGTCCACCTCAGCCGCTGCGCAGGCGGCGATGACCGGCACCAACTGGCAGCCGGTGGCCATGTCCACCCCGGCAACGATCCCTGCCGGACCGCCGTTCGCCTACGCGGTGATCCTGCCCAACCTTTTGACGACGCAGCCGACCCTGCTGCGGATGCTCAACACCGTCAACAACAGCCCCCAGGCCGTGGCCAACGTGTCACAGCTCCGGTGGGCTGCGCAGGCGGCATTCGGGTCGGCGGTGGCGAACGTCACCCTCTCTTCGAACACTGGCACCGGCTTCTGCCCGGTCATCTTCTGGTCGTAGTCCGATGCTGAGCGGCGATCAGATAGCCGCTGACGCGCTGCGCTACGAGGGCCACGCCTACGTCTACGGCGACTGGGACTGTTCCGGGTTCGTCAACCACGTACTCGGCCAGGATCTGAGAGTCACCCTGCCCGGCGGGGTCCGTGGCTACCGGGGGCCGCCGCCGCACGGCCCCGTCGTCTCCGACTACGCCACCTGGGCGGGGGCGATCACCGTAGGCTCACCCGCGCGGGGCGACCTGGCCGTGTGGCCAGGAGACGGCCCGGACGGGCATATCGGTATCGTGCTCGGCCCCGATGAGATGATCTCCGCGCTGGACCAGGCGTCCGGCACCGCCGTGACCCCGGTCCACGGGTACGGGCCGCCCGGCGTGGATGTGGTTTACCGTAGGGTCCTGAGTTCCCTGGCCGGTACTGCCCTGGGAGGTAGCAGTGGCCAGCCAGGGGGCCTCAGGGCTGCCGCTGAGGCCGTGCTGCTGGTCGCTGGCATGGCGGGCATGGTCATAGCGGCTGCGGCGGTCCTGGGCACGGTGGCAGCCGCTGGCGGGGCATGGCTGATCTCAAAGGCGGTGACCGATGCGGCTTAGAGGGTTCCACGTCCAGGCCGGGTCGCAAACGTCCCGGGCCGGCATGGTCCAGCCGCGGGTGCGGGCTACCGGCCAGCACAAATACTGGCGCCGTGTGCAGGTGCCGCTGCACGCGCAGGCCGCTTACACCTTCACCCCGTTCGTTGGCATCGTGCCGGAGACACCGTTTACCGCATCCACCGGGCCGCAAGGTGTCGGTGAGTCATGGACCGTCGATCTGGTGCAGGTGCAGTCCGGGCCGTTCTACGGCACCGCGCCGCTCGTGGTGCAGCAGATCCAGGCGCAGCAGCAAGGCTCCACCCTGGCGCCGCCGCCCCCGATTGTCGCGCAGGTGTGGCTGTCCGTGGGCGGGGTGAACGTGCATCTGCTCGGGCAGACTCCCACGGGCGGCAACGATGACTTGGATGTGGGCGGTGTGACCCTCACTGCCGGGGAACGGATCACGGTCGTCTGGTATAACGTCGCCTTGGTCATCCTCGAGGATCAGATACCGTCGCTGTGGTTCGTGGCCCGGGGCACCAAGACGGTTCTGTCGGCGGATGGATGATGCGCCCCGACCAGCGGCATCCCCGCAGCCAGCCCGGCTTGGCCGGGTCCAGGTCCGGCGCCGGGGACACCGCTACCGCGCTCGGCTACCCGGGTGTGCCCTCGGCGGTGCCGAACTGCCAGGGCGCCGACCTGCTGGACCAGCCGCCGTCCACGCCGACGCTGATCACGTTCAACGCTGCGGGCAGGTTGTGGTTCTTTGACCTGACGTTCGATATTCAGGCCAACTCCCTTTACACCTCGGCCAACTCGCATGTGTTCGCCCGGCTGATACTGTCCCCGTCCGGGCTGGTGCTGGCCACCGTGGGTCTGGGCGTGTCCGGGCCGTTGCAGCATGACTCCGGCGGCAAGGCGTCGGTGATGCCTGGCCTGCCGTTCACCAACGGCGAGTCGATCATCTTGTCAGTGAACTCAGGTGCCGTCATCGCCCAGCTGGGGCAGCACGCTTCGTGTTCTGTTCTCTACTCTTACCCGTAGAGGCTGGCCGCCGGGGACGGCAGGCACGCGGTGACCATTGTTGAGGGCAAGATCCTTCCCCCCGTCGTGGACGCCAGGGCGCCGGACCCGACCGACCCGCCCATCTTCTTGTTGCAGGCGCTGCCGACGTGGGCGCCGTGGCTGCCGGACGGCCAGTACCAGCGGGTGCCGATTGGCGCGACCGGGCAGGTGCTGACCGTCCAGGCGGACGGGTCGGTCAACTGGCAGAACAGCTCCGCGGGGTTCAGCAACCCGATGACCACGCTCGGGGATCTGATCGATGGCGGCGTAGGCGGTGCCGCCCAGCGGCTGGCGGTCGGCGCCAACGGCACCGTGCTGACCGTGGTCAGCGGCGTCCCGGCCTGGTCCGCATCCTCGGGGTTCGCCAACCCGATGACCACTAGCCAGGATCTGATCGTCGGCGGGGTCGCTGGCGCGGCGGGCCGGCTTGGTGTCGGCGCCAACGGGCAGATCCTCACCGTTACCGCCGGGACGGTCGGCTGGCAGAACGCTGCGGCCGGGTTCAGCAACCCGATGACCACGCTCGGGGATGTGATCACCGGAGCTACTGGCGGCACCGCGCAACGGCTCGGCGTCGGGGCCAACGCCCAGGTGCTCACTGTGGTTGGCGGTGTCCCGGCGTGGGCCAACTCGGCGGCCGGGTTCGCCAACCCGATGACCACACAGGGAGACATGATCACAGGTGGCCTGGCCGGGGCCGCCACCCGCCTGCCCGCTGGCGCCAACGGGCAGGTGCTGACCATCGTGTCCGGGTCGCCCGCGTGGGCGGCCGGGCAGTCCGCCGCGTCCGCAGTCGTGTTCCCCAGTGGCGACACCTCGGGCGTGCAGGACCGTATCAACATCCAGGCGGCCAACAGCGGCCTGTCCTCGGGCGGGGAAATCCTGCTAGCCAACGGGCAGTTTTACGTGAAACCGGCATCGGGGTCCAACTGCCTGACGATCTCGGCGCAGACAACCACCTACCAGGGCAGCCCGTCGATCGCGGGCCTGCCAGTGTGCATGAGCGGACTCGGCGCGGCCACCGTCATCTACCCGGTGGGTACCGGCGTCACAGGTATCTACTACCACCGCACCACGTCCTACGGCAGCCAGTTCGGCAACCCGGCCGACCCGGGCGCCGGATGGATGCGTGACTTCGTGATCGACGGCACCTTCAGCGCGGGCGCATCTACCGGGCTGGACTTCGGCGACGGCCGGGGATACGAACTCAACATTTCCGTGCAGAACTTCGACACAACCGGCGCCATCGGCGTGATGCAAGCCAACCGGCAAGGTGGCTCGTTCTGGACCGAGAAAAGCACGATCTTCCGGTTGCAGCTCTACAACAACAGCACGGCCATGTACATCACCGTTGTCTCCGGTTCTAGCTCGTGCGAGTACAACCACTACGACATCAACATGTTCTGCAACGCCAATCAGCAGGGCGTGGTGATGGATGGCTGCAACATGGGCGGCAGCCATATTTGGATGCGTGGCAACATGTCGGTGAGCAACGGGTCCGGCGCGGCGCCGCCGGGGAACATTGCGGCGCTGAGCCTGATCAACGCGTCCGGTCAGACCGGCGGGTTCTCACACCGCTGGTATGAGGGGTCCATCTGGATCAAGGTGGAAGGGAACCCGGGGAACGGCACCGGATCAACCTTCCCTTACCTGCTTTACTCCGATGGTGTCGGCTACGTGCGGAACTGTTTTGGCGCGGTGTGGCTGTCCAGCCTCACGCCATCCAACCTGAACGGCGCCGAGTTTACCTTCAGCGGCAGCACCGATGACCCGAACCTGGCCGCCGCGGTCAATGGGTATCTGTCCACGGGTTCCGGTGCCGGGGGAACGGTTATCCAGACTGCCGTAGGCGGCACGGGCAACGTGCTTCAGGTGATCAACTCCGGAAGTTCCCCTACCTCGGTGCCAATACAGCACATCGCCCAGGCAGCCGGAGATCACCTGTTCGGCCACTTCATCGCAGGCGAGACCAACGCCAGATGGAAGGTAGACGCGGGCGGCGATACGCAATGGGGACCGGGTGGCGCGTCGGTCACCGACGTGGACATCAAGCGCACTGCGGTCGGCACCCTCACCATGGCGGACGGCACCAACGCCAACAACACGGTGCTGCTGCGGATCGCAGGCGCCTCGACTGCTAACGAGTCTGCGCTGTTCATTCAGAACGGGCCGCAGCCGGGCACCCCGGTCAGTGGCGGCATCTTGTTCGTGGCCGCCGGGGCTTTGAAGTACATCGGCTCCTCGGGCACCGTGACCACGCTCGGCCCCGCGTAGACGAACCACCGCGCGTATGGATATATTTAGATTCATGGCGCAGAAGATGATTTACGTCCGTGACGAGGACGCCGAACTGTGGGAGTCCGCGGCGGCGTTCGCTGCCCGGTTGCAGGTGAGTTTGTCGGCGCTCGTCTCGGAGGCGTTGCGCCGGTACCTGGCAGCAGTCGAGTAAGGAGAGCAGGCAACATGAGCAACAATGACAGCGATGCGGGTCAGCCGGTTGTGGTGACCACTGAACGGCGCGGCGTGTTCTTCGGCATCCTCCAGGGGGACCGGCACGCCAGCTCCGTGGACCTGGCCGACGCGCAGATGTGCGTCACCTGGTCTGCGGACGTGCAAGGCGTCCTCGGCCTGGCAGCCACCGGCCCCACCAAGGAGTGCCGGGTGACCCGGCCAGTGCCACTGATCACCCTTCCAGGCGTGACCGCGGTCATGGATGCCACCACTGAGGCGGTGAAGGCATGGCAGGCGCGGCCCTGGTCCTAACAACGGGCGGCTCCGGCTACGGCTCCGGCTACGGCTCCGGCTCCGGCTACGGCTCCGGCTACGGCGACGGCGACGGCTCCGGCTACGGCTCCGGCTACGGCTCCGGCTACGGCTACGGCTCCGGCTACGGCTACGGCGACGGCGACGGCTCCTATTGGAAAGCCACTATATCGCACTTTGCCGCAAAGTGGCCAATCGAACAGCAAGCCA
>Ga0126378_10001070_pt1 | contig 20484 bp, 11 predicted proteins | sample PanSoiMetPlot_23_FD_92587 | JGI IMG/M metagenome (GOLD analysis project Ga0126378, IMG submission 92587) | Tropical forest soil microbial communities from Panama - MetaG Plot_23 | ecosystem: Environmental > Terrestrial > Soil > Tropical forest > Bulk soil | place: Panama | collected 2016-02-17
AAGATCATTCTCGCTGCGGCAGATGCGCTTGGCGCGCTCGGGAGCAAGCGCGTGCTCGAGGACATGGGCCTCTCGATCAGCTTGATCACAGGTCCCTGCACCGACACACCGACGTTGCAACAGCGGACGAAGGAGCTCTGCGGTGTTCCGGCCATCAATCTGGCGCGCGGCGGCAGCCAAAATATTTTTGATGTCGCCTGAAGTCTCGGGTCGAGCTGCCCGCGCACTTGCGCATTCCCAAGTTGTTGTCGTTGGGCACGAGCCGCCAGATTGGAATTGATCGCCCGCTTGCAAATTTGTCCAAGTTGCTCGCGTCGCCGTTGGCTGACACCGCCATCAGGATGCAATTGTCTTTCGCCGTTGGAATCCACTCGAAAGGCCCGACAGTCACTTCCGTCGATTCCGGGAGAATATCCGGCGCGGAAAGTCGGGGGGTCCTCATCGTCATCCAACCCTCCGGATAGTCCAGGTTGGTCAGCGAGCTGTTCTGGAACGCATTCACGACGACCGATCTTGCGGTCGTGGCGCCGCGGTTCTTGATCCTGACATAGGCGAAATTGACGATGTCGGGCACGGGCGTTTCGTGCCCGTCAGCCCCGTCATTGGCGCATCGATTCCAAATCGCCGGGCAAGTCTCGTGGCTTGCCTGGTACTGATATTCACCGCCACGTCCGTCGTCGATGTAGACGTCGACCGGCGGAGTCCCGCCAAACAGACCCTGCTTTTCGAACGCCCAGTGAATGACCTTCTCGTAAGCGCCGCCACTGTGCCCATCGGCGACCCAGCTCCCCGTATCGGCGACAATAAGATTACACAGCCAATCCGAGGCATGCTGCGGATTGGTGATCGGCGTCAGCGTCTCGATCGCCCGCAAGATCAGGTACGCCGTGTATCTGGCCGAGAAATGGCGCGCATGGGGGCTGTCGTGGTCGTCGCCGCCCAGAGACTTGTACAGGCGGAAGTGCGTCGTTGACAGGATCTGCTCCCTGTCGAGTTGAAAGAAATCGTCATTCAAGTCCTTTTCGCCGCCCCATCCCCACCCATCCTCGACCTTGCGATCGTGACGGCGACGAAACTTGTCTATCCACGGAAACGTCCGGCCTTTGTCCTCCGCCTTTGATTCCGGATCGCTGAGAATGGCCGCGAGGCTGTCGCCGGCACTGTGAGCGAACCTGAAACGCGACGAGTTCACGTGGTTCTGCAGAGTTCCGTGCCCGCCCAGCTCGTGCACCACAACGCGCCAATCGGTTGCAATCCCGATTGGCGGCTTGGCATCCGCCTGAGCGAGGCAGAAAATGAGGCCCGCTATCTCACCGACGACGCTTCCGTCAGGTTGGCGGCGTGTCTTGCCTCGACATTGTGCATTGACGCTGTTCGGACCGCCGCCAATCGTCGGCGTCCCCCGGTGGTCGACCCTGATGGGAAACGTCGTTCCTGGAAAATAATCGTCGCGCCTGAACCCCAGATCCTCCATAAAGCCGAAAAACCGATCACAGTTGTAGTACGCGTTGACGGCCGAGAACTCATTGGTACGCACATCAAATTCGAAGTCGGCGCCCGTCGGTTTGCTGGGTGGCGGAATATTCGGCAGCTCAAAATCGACAATCTTCACGTTCGATCCGACGAGCTCCTGGGGGCTGGACTCGCGAAGGTTGGGAAGCGCCGCCCACACGCGGAATGGATTCAACTGCGCATTGCTGGCGCTTGATGGCGGGCCGCCATGAGTCGTCATCGGATCCGCCAGAAATACCTTGCCGTTCACATCCGCCGTAAACTCCTCAAGATAAAGAATTGAGTGCGATCTCGCGTCGATCAGCGCTAGCCAGTGGGTCGCCGCACAGCGATTCCAACCCAGATCGAAATAGGCGGCAAGAACGACATGATCGCTTCCATCGACGATGTTCTCGGGCACAGGTGGAATTGGTGACGGCGGGCAATCGATGGCGGTGGCGTTTGATGCTGCTGAAAGCGCCTGAGCGCGCCGCTTCGCTTCGTAGCGATAGACCGCCAAATGCTGATGATCAATGCGCAGAGATTCAGGCTTCGCCGGCGTGTCCTCATCGGCCAAGCCGAGTTGTTTCGCCAAAACGCGTGCGTCAAACGATGCGATCCGCGTCGCGACTTGTTGCGGCGGCATCAAACTCTTGATCGCGAGCTCGCTGTGTCGTGTCATCTGCACACAAATGACCTCAAAGCAATTCGGCCGTCGCATGACATGCACGGAAATTCCAGCCTCCCATACCGGCAACGCCACGCACGTCTGCTGGAAGGTGACAGTGGTCATGTCGCCCCGTTGTTTCTCGCTCAAGAATCGGTATTCGACGCCTGCCTCGGCTGGCTCTCCCCGCGGCCGCAGGTGAAGATTCTCCAATTCGCGTTGATCGAGGCCCAAGAGCGCCGAGCGGGTCAGCAGATAATCCCGCGCGGCGCTGCGCGCCGTCGCTGCGCCAATGCGCACCGGTTTCTGAGTATGCAGGACCGCGCGGACGATCGATTCTGCGTCGCGGATAATGCGGGAGCTTGAGCTCTCCTCGAACTCGATCGTTCGTTGTGGGACCGGCTTGATCCGGCGCGCGGCTTGCGGAGCTTCCTGCCCGGACGCCGAGACGGCCGAACAAACCGCTGGCGCCAGCAATGCCTGCTGCACTCCCCTATCCAGGCACGTGCAGAGCACAGAAATCCCGCGCATGCATCCCCCGAGAATCGGATCGCAGACCTCCTGTCACTCTACCCGCCGATGGCGCGGTAGCATAGTGAAGCAGCTTTGAGCGCTGCAAATCCGGTTGCCACCCACAAACGAGAATTTGCCGCGATCCTCTGCCGCATCATATGATAAGCGTAGGCGGCAGCCGGCGTGGGGGGCTGCGTTCCCTTCGTTGCGTTCCCTTGGAGAGAAGAGTTGCCGAGCCGACGCCGGCACACCGTGGTCGCGGCACTCGGAGTGTCGCAGACGCTCTCGTGGTCATCGAGCTATTATCTTCCGGCGATTCTTGCCGGCCCCATCAGCGCTGGAATCGGCATTCCACGCAATTGGCTCTTTGCGGCCTTCTCGGCGTCCTTGCTGATCGCTGCGCTTGCCGGCCCCGCGGTCGGACGCTTCATCGACCGGCACGGAGGCCGAAGCGTATTGATGCTTTCAAACGTTGTGCTGGCGGCCGGGTTGATGGCGCTCGCTGCCAGCACCGGGGCGGTCGGGCTTTTCTTGGCCTGGGCCCTGATCGGCATTGGCATAGCGCTGGGGTTGTATGATGCAGCTTTCGCGACGCTGACGGCGCTCTATGGTCATGAGGCGCGAGGGCCTATCACGGGAATCACGCTTATTGCGGGTTTTGCGTCGACGATAAGTTGGCCCCTATCGACCTTTTTGAACGATACGTTGGGCTGGCGGGAAACCTGCCTCGTCTGGGCGGCCATCAATATTCTGGTCAGCCTGCCGATCAATCGATGGTTCTTGCCGCCTCCTGTCGCCCGGAATGAAAGTCCTCGGGTCGCTTCACATGCAATCGGCTGGAAGCCCTACAAGGAAATGCTTCTGCTGGTCTTTGTTTTCTCTGCCGCCTCATTTGTCTTCGGATCGATGGGAGCACATCTGCCGACGCTGCTCGAGCGCGCCGGGGCGACACCTCTAGCGGCGATTGCCGCAGCCGCTTTGGTCGGGCCGGCCCAGGTCGCCGCGCGGGCCGCAGAGCTTATCTTCAACCGCCGGTTCCATCCCTTGGCGTCGGCGCGACTTGCGATCCTCCTGTACCCTCTTGGCGGAGCAGCTTTGGTCATTATGGGCCCCGCCGCCGCGGCGCCGTTCGCCGTGCTCTATGGCGCCAGCAACGGTCTCCTGACGATCGCGCGAGGCACCGTCCCGCTGGCGGTCTTCGGGCCTCGCGCCTACGGCGAGCGGATTGGTTTGCTTGCCGCGCCATCGCGGGCGGCCCAAGCTTCCGCCCCCGTCGTATTCGGACTCATGCTCGACCACATTGGTCTGTCCATCATCCTCGTTTTGGCCGCTTTTTGCGTTGCCGCGTTTGGAGCCTTGCTCTGCCTCCATGCGGGCGACACCGACGAGGCACCGATCTGAAGATTGCGAACTCCATGGTGGTCGGCTAATGATTCCAAGCGGGCACAGGGCGCAACACGGTTCGGCAGCAACCTGGTTCGACAGCAGCTTGGTTCGATGGGAGCGTAGATTGCTGGAAATTTGCGTATTCGTCGGACCGACAAGGCTGAAAAAGATTCCAGATCGAGCGCATATTTTCGCACCCGCGGCACTCGGGTCTGTTTTTCGCGCAGTCCAAGCTGGTTATAAGCTGATTTGCATCATCGACGGCCACTTCGGTAACATGCCATCCGTGTGGCACAAGGAAATTCTGTTTGCTTTGAAAAGCGGGGCGGTCGTTTGTGGCTCCTCTAGCATGGGAGCGCTGAGAGCCGCCGAGTTGCACGCGTTCGGCATGGTCGGCTTTGGCTTTGTCTATCGCGCATTTCGTCGAGGCGCATTGCAAGACGATGATGAAGTCTGCGTGCTCCACGCCGTACCGGAGCTGCATTTCGGCGCTCTTTCCGAGGCGATGGTCAATATCCGCTATTCACTCAGAGAAATGAGGCATCGTGCGCTGATCGACCGAAAGTCGGAGGTGAGCATTACGTCTTCCTTGAAGGCGCTTCATTTTTCCAAGCGGACCTTGGCTGCTGTTCAGAGCGCATTCGAGCAGACGTTTGGCACGGAGGCCGCTGCCAAGTTTGATCTCTACGAACGCACCAAGGTCGATATCAAGGCCATGGATGCAGAGTTGATGCTGAGTACCGTCTCATCATCGCCCGTCATCTCAAAGAGCCATACATGGACCTTTCCGGCGACCAATCATTGGCTACAACAGTTTCTTGCTCAACACTCCGACATTCCACCAATTCGCAGGTGGCATCCGACCTCCGAAAGGTCGCACGAGCTGAATCCACTGGCGTCAAGATGAATTGTCACGGTTAGGCACGGCACGATGGTTTCAGCAACGCATTCCGGCAGAGACCTTGGCGGCACCATCCGGGAGATAGCCGCAAAAGAAACGCTTGCGCGCATCCGACCAAGTTTGTCTGACTTCGGAATCACCCGTCTCGCGAATATCACCGGGCTCGATACGATCGGCATTCCGGTTTGGACAGTTGTTCGACCCTTGGGCCGCTCTCTTTCCGTCTCGCAAGGAAAAGGAGTGAGCCACGAGCTGGCGAGCGTGTCAGGTATAATGGAAAGCATAGAGGTCTTTCACGCCGAGCAGCGGCGGCCCCCTACCATAATCCGTGCGCTTTTCGAATGCGCCCGTGACCCTTCTTTCATCTCCCCGCACCGGCTCATAATCCGCTCAGATGCGGATCTTTCCGAACACAGGGCAATACCGTGGCTCTCGGGTGAGGATTTGTTTGACGGCGATCGGAAATGGATCCCGGATGAGCTTTTTGATCTGGATTTTTCCAAGCGTGCGGAAAAGCCAGTATTCTTGACATCATCGAACGGCCTCGCGTCGGGAAATACACGGACCGAAGCCATAGTCCATGGGCTTTGCGAGGTCATCGAACGCGATCAAACGTCGTTCTGGTTTTTAGAGCAGGATGACCTGAAATCGAACGGTGGGCGTCGTGTCATTTTGCAATCAATCGGGGATCCGCTATGTCGGCCTCTCGTCGAGAAATGCTTGTCAGCGGGAGTGGAGATTTTCGTCTGGTATATCACGATCAACATCGCTATTCCGGTTTTTGCGTGCACGATCGTAGATCGCCAGAACAATACGCCTTACCCACAGCAGACAACCGGATTTGGCTGTCATCCGTTTGCCCCAATCGCACTCGCACGCGCCATTACCGAAGCGGCACAAAGCCGTCTGACTCATATTTCCGGCTTGCGGGAGGACCTTACTTGGGCACGCTATCGCGACGAGTTCCTGTGTGAAACGGACAACAACAGGTCCCAGCTGACGAAAATGTCGAATGAGCCTGCAACAATCGACTTTGGCAACATATGCTCGGCTTCCGCCGAAACACCCGTGGATATGACGTCCTTGCTGCAGGTTGTCCTGGAGCGGATGCGCAAGGCCGACCTGGGAAGCGCGATCGTGGTCGATCTCGCGGAGAACGAGGCATTTTCAGTCGTATATGTGTGCGTGCCTGACTCGGAGTACAAAACGCCTAAGGCGCGCATCGTGCATACGCCGGGCTCTAGAATGCGCGAATATCTGAAACAGCATGGACTGCCGCTGCATGTCGGCTGACGTCCCGACCATGTTGGGGCCGGCGCAGCGAAATCAGAGTGGCGGTCCTGGGAGAACTCGAACCTCCAACCAAGCGGTTATGAGCGCGTCGAATCTATTTGAAAGTCGAGTAAAATCAGTCAGTTACGATTTCGCCTGGCCCCGTTTGGAGGTGTCCGAAAGGGGGGATTCATTGGTTATCCATTGGTCGGACGACTCCCGTCTGGCGACCGAGCATAATTGCGGGTTATTGCACTGGCTTCGATCGCGTATTTGCCGCTCAAATTGCGGCGTTGTGGCCGGCGGCTTCCTGCGGTGACGCTCCAGTCGCATCTCACATGCCCAGGTCCGCCGAGATCGTCGCGGACTGCCTTGGATTTTCCATCTCCACCACATCGCTGTCCATGAACGGATTAAGGTCCGCCAGCAGCAGGAGGCCGTGCCTGCCGCTTCGACAGTCCCTCTGCGCGTTATTTGGCTTCTTTATCGTCGTTCGGCTGCGGCGGCATCGGGGAAGGCTGAAGCGGGTCGAGCGGATAGCGTGTGGCTCCGGTGTAGGGCTCGACGGCAACATCGGCAGGTACTGAAGCACCTTGCCGGCCCGGCCAGCGTTGTCGGATCGAGAGCTGTCTGACGGACTCCGAGATCAAGTCGGTAATCAGGCCCGGATCACGTTTCCACGGGCGTTGCGCCCAAAGCCTTTGTCTTGGATGATGTCTCCCAAGACCTCGGTGATATCGGCCGGTCTCGAATCCCCATCGCCCGGGGTCGATGTGTGAAAGCCGGCCATAGGCGCCATCAATTGTCGCGCACCAAATAGGTCGGCGCCGTGTTCCACGGAATGCCTCCACGATCTGTTGCGCCAGCCACTCCGCCGACGGGTGCCGGGTCACCGCAAACGAGAGGAGCTGACGTCGACCAGGACCTACGACGAGAAACGCAAACAGGCACTCGAATGTCAGCGTCGGACCACGCAAAGATCGATCGCCGCGATGGCGTCCGCATGGTTGCGGAGAAATGTCCGCCAAGTCTGGGATGGTGGCCCCCTGTCCGGGATCATGTATCTCGAGGCCGTCGACTCGGCGATCTCGAACCGGAGCTTGAGCAGTTCACCATGGATGCGCGGAGCGCACCACAATGGGTTCTCCGTGCTCATCCGTCGGATGAGCTCGCGCAACTCACGGTTAACTGTGGGCCTCCCTGGCCGATCGCAAGATTTCCAGCGCCAGTAGGCCCGAACCCTGCTCGATGCCATCGCAGGATCGTGTCAGGCTGAACGACGCGAGACAAATCGAGCAAGCTTGGCCAGAGCCAGTCATCCATACCAGCAATGCTCGGTCACTCCAACGAAGCCGCAGATGATGTGGTACACGCCTCAGGGCGATATTGAGCTGATGCCGAAGAAAGAGGTTCTCGACTTAAAGCTGACGCCGCTACCTGAACAGGTTGGCGACGAACGTCCCGAAGGATCGCAAGCATCGTACAGGATGATGCGCCGATTCTGCCTCATCGCGCGAATCAACAAGGATGTAATTTTCGGGACCGACAGCCGTACACGCGGCACTCGAAATCGATCGAGCAGGCCTGAAGTGTGATCCATCTCACACTTGGGAGCCCTTTCCTCTTATATAATTCGCGGCGGTTGATGCGAGGGGCGACGACAGCCATCCGAGGGGAGATGCCTCGATTCCTGCAACTGGCCGACGCCGCGCGCTACAATACCCAGACCCGAAGCTCGCTAAGAGCGCGCTGCGACATCGCAAAACGCTTCGACACGACCGGAATCCGCTCTAAGTGGGGGATTGCGTATGGCGTACGCAAAGAATTTCAATTGGGATGTGTTCATCAGCTATGCGCGTTTCGATAATGAGGAGGCGTTCAATAGGCCGGGATGGGTCAGCGAATTTGTAAAAAACCTTAAGATCGCGGTGCGGCAACGCCTTGGGGACGCCGACAATTTTCGCCCGTACCTCGACACGGCGACACTACACGCCGGCGATCAGCTTCAAACCCTGCTCGATAACGCGAAAAAATCCGCGCTCTTTCTCGCGATCGCGTCGCCAAGCTATGCCAAGCGCGATTGGACCCAGCGCGAACTCGAAGCGTTTTTGGAAGTGGCGGACAAAACTCAACTTTTGGCTGTCGAGCGTTTGCGTCTTGCCGAAGAGGACCGCTACCCTGCACCTCTCGACACCGCGAACCGGATGCCCTTCTGGCGCAAGGTGGAAGAGAGCCTTGGGCAGGAAGACATTCCCCTTGAACCGTCGGATGATCTTTTTCGCACCCGGATCAATAGCCTCTCCTCGCAAATCGCAAATAAGCTGCGGGCGTTAAACAAGGCCGGAAAACACGGCGCCAACTTGATTGAGATGCACCCAACCATTGTGTCTCCACCAAAGGCAGCACCTCAACCCGAGTTCCCGCTAGAACGCTCCGGCAAGACGATACTGCTTGCTCAAGTAACCGAGAACCTCGAACTCGAGAGCGAGGAACTGCGATCCTACCTTGAGCAATATGAATACAATGTCCTTCCAATCGAGACATACCCGCAAGGTGCGGAAACCTTCAGCCGAGCCTTCACGGCAGATGCCGCAAAAGCGGACCTGATCATCCAGCTTTTAGACCAAAGCGAGGGACGCATCCCGAAAGACCTTAGCGTAAGCTACCCAAGATTTCAGGCCGAAATCATAGCGAGCATAGGAAAGGATTGCGTACGCTGGCGAAGGCCCGACCTCCAGATCAGCCGGGTCCGGAACAGTGCATATCGAAGCTTGTTGCAGGACGCAACCGTTACCGCGTCCACATTCGAAAGCTTCAAGTCGCAAGTCTTGAATCGGCTGAGCGATCATAGAGACGAAAGACCAACACTACCTGATGCAATGATTTTCATCAATGCCGATGCTGACGATCACGATCTTGCGAAAAAGCTTCAAAACAACTTCGAGAAGCAGGATATGGCAACCGTGTTGCCGATGCGCACCGGGGCGGCCGCGGAAGTCCGCACTGACCTTGAGGAAAACTACGTGGATTGCGATGTCGTCGTGTTCGTCTACGGGAGCACCTCTCCCAGCTGGGTGCGCGGCCAAATGCGGCTGTTCAATAAAATTAAGGGACGCCGGGAGAAGCCCCCGCGCGCAATTGCGGTGCTAATCGCGCCCCCCTTCGACAAGCCGGATATCGGAATGCGATACCCTGGTGCGTCCGAAATCGTGCTTGATGAGAATTTTTCAGAGAAAGCGCTGAAACAGCTTTTGACGAAATAAGTAGTTGAGGTCCGCAATGCGCCTTCCCTATCCTGGTCTACGAGCATTTACCCGCGACGAAGCAGACCTCTTTTTTGGCCGGGAGCGCTGCGTAGACGACATGGTGGATTGCCTGGGCCGGTCGCGCTTTTTGGCAGTCCTCGGGTCATCTGGCAGCGGAAAATCATCACTCGTTCGCACCGGCCTTCTTGAAGCGTTGGAAGTGGGCTTTCTGGCTAGTGCCGGTTCGCGCTGGTTGTTTGCCGACATGCACCCTGGGGGGCAACCACTTCGGAACCTTGCGCACAAGCTGTTAAAGACGATTCCGGCGCGCAACGCCGATTATGAGGACATCGAGATTTTGCGGTCCTTCTTGAAGAGAGGGCCAAGATCGATCGTAGAATGGTGCCGGGTCGGAAATCTTCCGACAGGCACCAACCTACTTGTCGTCGTGGACCAATTCGAGGAGCTCTTTCGGTACGGTGATTACTCCCAGCGGGAAGAGGCGGAAGCCTTCGTTGCACTTCTACTCGGGAGCGCTGCAAGTGCCGAATGCCCGATTTATGTTGTTATTACGATGCGCTCCGAATTCTTGGGCGCCTGCGCCTTGATTCCCAATCTTGCCGAGCAAATCAATAAAAGCCTCTACCTGACCCCGCGCATGACCCGCGCGGAGGTTAAAGAAGCAATCGAGGGGCCGTCTCAAACGCTCGGCTTCGCCATCGAGGACACGCTGGTCACGAGGCTACTGAACGATCTCGCCGCGTTCGCACCTTGGGAAGCGGAGCCGTCTCCGGACCAAATCTTGCGTCTCGCGCGCCGCGCGGACCAGTTGCCACTCATGCAGCATGTCCTGAACCGCCTTTGGTTGCGCGCGAACGCGTCAAACCCGGCCACGATTACGCTCACGCTGGCCGAATATGACGCGGTCGGCGGCTTAGCCGGCGCGCTCGATGCCCACGCAAAGGAGGTGCTGGCGCGGCTCACACACGGTGAACACGACGTGGAAGCCCTTTACCGTTGCCTGATCGACGGATACGATGTCGCAAGCGCCGTTCGCCGCCCCTGCACAATCCAAAAACTTGCGCAAGAGACGGGCAAGCCCGAACAGGTCGTGCGGGATATCGTGGACGCATTCCGCGCCCCGGACTGCAACTTCCTGATGCCGCCTCTCACGCAAGCCCTGGAAGACAAGACGATCATCGACGTTGGCCATGAAAGCCTGATACGGCAGTGGAGCCTTTTGGCCAAGTGGCTCCAAAGCGAAAGCAAGGCCGGTGCAAACTGGCAAAGATTGCGACTTGCGGCGACGCTGCATGCGGCCAAGGCCGGAGACTTGTTACACGGGCTCGATCTCGCCAATCTCGATGCGTGGTGGCGGGAAGAAAAGCCGTCTGCTGGTTGGGCCGAGCGTTATGGCGGACAGTTTGCCCAAGCGTCCTCCTTCCTTGATCAGAGCCGTGAGGCTGAGGCAAAGCTTGTTCGAGAGCAAAGACGGCGTCAGCAACGCTCGCGGTGGCTTGGTGTCGGGATGGCCGCGGTCATCTTTCTCACTATTGGAGCGTTTAGCTACATCCGTCAAGAAAATCGACTCATGGCGGCTCAGCAAGCTGCAGCTGAATTTCGCGAGCGGGAAAGACGCGCTCAGCTCCTAGAGGCGAAGTTTGAAAATGCAAAACTCCTTTTCAACGAGGGTTTATCGCTGCCGCGGGATCGCCTCCGGGATGCGGCACTGAAGTTCGCCGACGCTTATAGCTCGCTGATTGATATCGATTATCGGGATCCTGATGTGCGCGAGAAGCTCCCGTTAGGTGAATACTTACAGACATCGGAAGAGGCATTTCGCAAACTTATACGGGGCGATTGGAATACACTAGGTTACGGGCGTCTCGAAGAATTTGCCGCTCGTGAATTCGATCTGGCGAGTTTTTTTGCGTCGACTGATGCATCGCTTCAAGATCGCATGGTCTTTGCAGCCGTGGCCAGAAGCATCCTCAACCTTAATGCGTCTCTGGCCCAACGGCGATTCAACATTAACACTTACGCTGACCTTTCGCAAAGAGCGTTGGACTTATGTCTTTCCAGAAAAGGTGAGAAGTCAACTAAGTGGTGCCTATTTCATGCGCTCTACGCTTCGGCGGACGAATTGAAGCCTGCGGAGGCGCTTCCCCAATACGAGCGGCTTTTGACCATCGCTTTTGACCATGCGCTTGCGTTTCACAACACGATGGGCGCATTGCCGGCTTGGGAACTCGAGCGCCATCTGGGTCGCCTGCTTGTGGCGCGCGCCGACCTTCTCCTCAAGCGGCGAACGGAAGGCGACACGCGACAGGCTTTGGAGTACCTCAAACAGGCGCAGGACTCGTTCTATTCGAAAGATGCCGCTATTCGGCGGCGCGACATTTATGAGAAAGGTGTGCCCGGCATCGCGGCCAATGGGGGGCTAGCCAACGAAGCGCGCCGCGCCATCTCTCGCCTTGATTATAAAGAAATCATTGTGCCCCTGCTGTTGAGCGATGGTAAAGGGGTTACGGAAGAGCGCCGCGTTGTATTCTTCGATCCCCGATACGAGGGGGAGGACCCCGTATCGACCGTTATCAGCCAGCTCGAGGTTTATGAATCGGTCATCGTTCCTGAGGATAGGAAGGCGTTCCTCTACGAAATAAGAGAGAAAGCGCTTCAGCAGGGTAAATCTTTTACCGCCGTGTTGGACGCGACCTTTAACGAGTTCGGCGACGTTTCCACGGCAGCCCTTGTCGCTGACGGGTTGAAGAAGAGATTGGCGGAAGAGAAATATGCGGAAGCGATCGCTTTCCTGAGCTACGCACAGTCGCGAACCCCCGCCAGCGAAAACGATCTGGCAAGTGCCTTCTCCTTGGCGCTCAAAGGCGACATTGAGCGTAACTCGCAGCGCTATCTGAGATTGTTTGAAATGATCGCGAATGCAGGGTCGCTGAGCTCGATCGGCATGCCTTTAGCCCGTGCGACGCGCTCCGTGGACCTCCATTTGACACAACGGCAACTCGCCCGGCTTAATTATTATCAAGGACGCATCAAGGAGAGGGGCTATGACAGCGCCGGTGCGGCCGAAAACTATCTCCAGTCCTTGATCCTCGACCCGACTGAGCCCAAGGTCAATAGCTACTACGCTTTGCTCAGTCCCGATAACACATCTGAGGCGCAGTTTGGAAAATCCTTGGCCCAGCGCGCATTCACGAGAGACGAGAATGACCCCTTGGTGCGCTTTGTGTGGGGTTGGTCGCAGGCTTTGGAGGCGTGGAAAACGCACAATTTAGTGGGATTAGAGAAAGCGTTGCTTTTGATGAAGGCCGGCGCGCGTGCCGCGATGCAGGAAGGAAACAAACTGGACGAGCCCGAGTTACGATACCGGCTTGGGTGGCTCTATACTCGTTTGGGCCAAAAGAGCGAGGCGGAAAAGGAGTTCGAAAGTGCGCTTGAAGCCTCGCCAACGGGGGCAACGGCAAATCAAATCTTGAAGGAGAAGCGCGATCTCCTCGCTGTGTCAGACGCCGACCAGGCGGCCATACAGGATATTGCGATACGCATCGGTGGCGCCCCCGCCAACGCGAGCGTCAGCACGGATCGGGCGCGCATTGCCATTCGGGGCTACGACACCGTTGCGTACTTCACCATGGGGAAACCACGCCTCGGCTTTCCGAGATTTTATTATATTTGGCGTGGCGCCGTCTGGTTCTTCGAAAACGGCGAGAATCGCAAAAAATTTGCCGAAAACCCGGCGCAGTTTGCGCCAGCCTATGGCGGATTCTGCGCATGGTGTCTTGCTGTTGAGCACAAACACCACAGCACGCCAGAGTATTGGCGCATCTATGAGGGTCGGCTTTTTCTGCACGAATCCCCAGATTATCTTCGTCGATGGGTAAAAAAGCCATCAATCTACATCAACGAAAGCGAGCAAATTTGGCCTTCATCGATTGACGCAGCACCTGCTAACGACGTCACTGAAATTTCGCTCACGTCCGATCTCGCAAAGGCCATCGAAGACGCGCGAAAAAGAACCAAATCCGTAACGGACGCGTTTGAGCGCAAGAACTACGCGGAGGCCACGCGCCTCCAAGAAGGAATTTTGGCGTCGGTGCGCCGCGCGGAGACTGTTGCCGACGGCAAACCCGGCGAGGACACACTCAAAGCTCTTTTAGAACTTTCGCGATATCAGCTTTTCGCAGGACGGTATGACGATGTCATCGCGACCGCAGATCAGGCTGTCGCGATTCGCAAGGACTTCTTCTTGATTGACGCAAATCGCGCCCACGCTCTCATGCTCAAAGGCTCCACAGAGGAAGCAAAGGCTGTCTACAACAAGTACAAGGGTAAAGTTATCGGAAAGCAGGGGACCTGGGATGCCGTAGTCCTGGAGAATTTCGCCGCTTTGGAGCAAGCGAATATCAGACATCCGCTGATGGACGAAATTCGTAGCTCGTGGGCCACAAAGGGCTGAACTCAGCGAACCATATCACGTGCCGCTCGAATCCTTACGCCCGACCAGACTTACGTGAGGCCCAGAATACCTGTCGTTCTCGAAAATTCCATCCTTGTTGATACGCGCGATGAGGCAGAATCGGCGCATCAGCCGGTGCGATACTTGCGATCCCTCCAACTGCAGCACGCCACCTAAAGTGTTACCATGTCGCCGGAATAAACCGTAACCCATGTGTGTCCAGTACGGACTGAACGCGGCTGAACTGAGGAATGGTGCCCAGGGGCGGAATCGAACCACCGACACCGTTATTTTCAGTCACGTAACAACATTGGAACGGGACTTAACAGAACCCCATAGCTTTCCACAAATTGCTATTTTATAAGGATTTCGTACCGTTCGCTGGAGCTTGCGTTCCGTTCGATCCAGAGAATTTGTGTCCCCAGTGTGTCCCCGGCGGTCTCTGGCAGCCGATGGGTATGAGAGCGGGGGACACAAGATCCTCGAGAGAGCACATGGCAAAGGTTCTCACGGATGCCTTGTTAAAGGCGGTGCGGAGACCCGCAGAGGGCCGGATTGAGATTGCGGACACGCGCAAGCCCGGCTTGGCTTTCCGCATCACGGCCAGCGGGGCGAAGTCCTGGACCTATCGATTCCGCGATCCGCAATCGGGCAAAAATCAAACAATGGCGCTCGCCTGTCCCGCAATCCCAGGAAAAACCTTTTCCTAAGTGTGAACTACCTCACACTTCCCCACCGATTCCTGAACGATGCTGCTTGAGGGTGGGCGGATCGGGCGCCCATCTGGCGAATGCCGGATTAGACCTTCCCGGCGGAAGAGCATACGGGCGCATGCCAACCGGGCGTGCGATGCTGCATCGCGGACGCGCGGCTCGCGACGTCGGGGCGCCGGTGGCACGCGCGCATCACGCCATGCCGCGCGGACACTTCGCTCCGGTGGCACGCCCAACGATCGTCTGCGATAGTCGGTCCGCAGCGCGCGATGTCGTCAACTACGGTCCCCAGGGAGGGATTACCATGGGTTCCTTCGACGGCTTCAAGGGCATCCTGCCGTACGCGAGCGAGATCTTCGGCGTCTACCAGCCGCTGCTCGGCTGGAAGTCGCGGCGGATCGCGACCCGGTACGCGCGCGTCCGCACGTCGCTCTACACCGAGCTCGCCTCGCGGGCGCTCGCCAACTCGCGCGCCCGCGTCGACGTCGCGCTGCGCGAGGCGCCGGTCGGCACGGGCATCAGCTTCGCGGCGCGCACCGCGCTGACGGTCTCGAACCTCGAGCCGCTTGACCTGTCGCTCACGACCGCACCGCGCCTCTCGACGACCGTCGACAGCGGCGTCGCGCGGCTGCTCGCCCGCGAACTCGGCGGCCAGCCGCCCGCGGACTGGGCTGCCGCGGTCAGCGTCGACCGGGTCACGGCGCTCCTGAAGAAGCTGCAGGAGATCGTCACCACGAACGAGATCGGTAAGTACCCGGAGATCCAGGACTACGTTGACCGGTTCACGCGCGCGAACGCCGGCCAGGATCCGAAGGCGGTGGCGCTCGCGCTGTTCGGGCGCGAGAGCAAGATCGCCGGCTACCTGCTGTTCCTCGCCAAGCACGCGCCGACGAGCCTCGAACCGCTATTCTTCGAGACGCCCGCCTCCGCGCTCGCCGCTTCGGCGACCGTCGCTGATCCGCTCCTGAGCTTCGGCGCGAACGAGTACGACGCGATCCTGTCGCCGATCGGCATCGTTCACCTCTACCGCGAGTACTTCTTCGAGTTCGACTCGTTCCTCGGGCCGCCGGTCGGCCACGTGTGGCTGAGCCCCGGCGGCACCGTGGAGCTGATCGAAATCTCCGAACGACGCACGGTCACGGAGAAGAGCGTCGAGCAGTCGCTCGAGACCACGGTGAAATCCGAGACCGACGTCACGACGCAGGACGACCTCGCGGACGCGGTCAAGGAGGAGAACCGCGACAACATCAAGTTCGGGTTCTCGAACACCGCGTCCTACTCGACGCCGATCTTCTCGGACACGGCGACCGCCGACCTGTCGCTCGAGAAGACGAAATCGAGCTCGCGCGAGACCACGCACAAGCAGATGCGGCAGCAGAGTGAGAAGCTGTCGAGCGAGATCAAGCGCAACTTCAAGACCACGTTCAAGACGACTACTGAGGTCACCGACACCTCGAGCAAGCGCTACGTGATTCAGAACACGACCGACAAGCTCGTGAATTACGAGCTGCGGCGCAAGATGCGCAAGGTCGGTGTGCAGGTGCACGACATCGACGTCTCGCTCTGCTGGCACACGTTCGTCGACGACGCGGGCCGCGACCTCGGAGTGTCGAAGCTCGTGCACATCGGGCAGCCACCGGACCTGAGCGATCTCGTGCAGCCGGACGCGCCCGTGATCCCGACGGCGCAGACGCAGGAGGTCAGCCTCTCGATCCCGTTCGTCGGCATCGACACCGATGACACCGACAACCAGTACACCGATGGCGCCGAGACCGAGTCCGGCGGGATTTTCGACGACACCGAGCACATCCAGGCGGACTTCGACCAGCGCGCGAACTACGCACAGCCGGGCTTCACGCTGGTCGCGGTCGACCTCGACCCGCAAGGCTCGGACGCACTGCTCTCCATCCGGAACCTCACGTCCGGCGACGGCAGCAGTGCCGGCACGTTCACGGTGCATCTCGACTACGTGAACTGGAACGGCCAGAACCAGATCCCGCTCAAGGCCATGCTGCACTGGGAGCCCAGCAAGGCGGTACGCGACGCGATGACCGCCGAGTACAACTCGCGGCTCGCGGCCTACAGCCACGAGAAGGCCCGGCGCTACAAGGAGGCGTTCTATGCCGCTGCACGCGAGCGCATCAAGCTCGCGAGCAGCATCACGCCGCGACCGGCCGAGGACCTGCGCGAGGAGGAACGCACCGTCGTCTACCGCGCGCTGATCAGCCAGCTGATGGCGGTCGGCGGCAGCCGGTCGAAGCACGTCATGTCGGAGCTGGTGCGCTCGATCTTCGACGTGGACCGGATGCTCTACTTCGTCGCGCCGGAGTGGTGGACGCCGCGGCTGCATCGCAGTGCGCAGCACTTAGGCGAGGACGGCAGCGGCGGCACGAGCACGCCGTCGGTGGGCGCAGTGCACGGGCATTTCGACGACTTCAGCGCGCTGAAGGTGAAGCTCGCCGGCGTGATCACGACCGGGAGCAGCGCGGCCGCGGGCACGTCGATCTCGGGCGAGAACCTGGTCGACTGGGGCGGTGCGCGGGAGTTGAACCGCGACAACTACTACATCACGGAAGACAGCCAGCCCTCGAAGCTCGGCGCCTCGCTCGGCTGGCTCCTGCAGCTCGACGGAGACAACCTGCGGAACGCGTTCCTGAACGCGCCGTGGGTGAGGGCCGTGATCCCGATCCGGATCGGCAAGGAAGCGGCCGCGATGAACTGGCTGCAGCAGGCGCACGTCGAGGGCGCCGACGGCCTCGACGCCGGCTACAGCGCCTCGCCCGGCGATCCGCCAGAGATCACGCCCGCGCCGGGCCATCCGGTCAGCATACGCGACGCGCTGAACTTCATGATCGAGAAGATCCACGCGTTCGACCAGAACTCACGCACGCCGATCGTGCCGAACGTGGGCGACCCGGACGACCCGAGCAACCACTTCGCGGGGAGCCTGCCGACCGAGGCGGTGTTCGAACACGGGTTCTATCCGTTGAAGGGCGGCGTGCAGTTCGGCGGCGACGCGACGCAGCAGCCGATCTTCTCGCAGTGGATGGAGATCCTGCCGACCGACCAGATCGCGGCGCTCGCCGTCGAGTACGACCCGAAGACGCTGCAGGTCAAGGACCCGCCGGCCTGACGGCGCCGCATGGGCACGCCCGCGCCTGGAGGCTCGAAAGCGCCGGTGCCGCCGGCGAAGCCGACGCCTGCGAAGCCGATACCGCCGGCGCCACCGGCGCCGCCCGCGGCGCCGCTGATCCCGCCGGGTCCGATCGCCGACTTCCCGGGCCTCGCACGCTCGCTGGCCGCGAAGATCCGCGACGGCCAGCGCGACGCGGTGCTCGGCGCTGTGCGCGGGCTCGCGAACGGCGACCGCGATCGGCTCGAGGCCGAAGTGATCCCGACGCTCGAGAATGACCGGCTGAGGCCGCACGGCATCGCACTGCGACGGCTCATACGCTACGTCCGCCATCCGCCACCGCGCCCAACGCCGGGAAAGTTCACGACCACCGCCGGCAAGCCGGTGAAGCTGGACGGGTCTACGCTCGACGACTCGCGCTTCGTGAGCGCGACGAAAGGCGAGAGGTCGGACCTGACGGGCGACCGCGAGGGCTACTCGCTCCTCTATCTCGGGCCCGACGCGCTCGACGCGTGCTGGCTGCAGATGATCTGGCGCGAGGCGGTGCTCGTGTTCCCGGCGGCCGGGCGCGGCAAGGAGCGACGCGTCGCCGTTCGGCGCCGCGAGGACCATCTCGCGACCTTGGACATGCCCTACTTCCTGTCGACGCACCCGGATCGCCTCAATGACGCGAACGTCTGTCACTGGCACGCGGACGCACCGACCACGACCTCGCCGTTCTACGACGGCGTCATCCGCCGGTCCGGCTCAGTGCTCTACATGTTCGACGCGCCCTCGCCGACCATGTCGACGGCTCAGGCGAGGACGATCTTCGGTGGAGCGGACCCGCCGTCGAGCGTCGAGTCGGGCTTCCATGCGACCACATATCTCGTCCGCGGCATGGACGTGCTCTACCGTGTGCACGTCACGATCGTCTGGACGCAGCAGAAGGGCGGCGACGTCTCGACGCCGACGATCACGATGCGCGGCGAACGCGCCAACGAGCTGCTCGCCGCACACCGCGCACGGATCGCGCTGCAGGCGCCGGCATTCGACTGGTTGCCCGGTCCGCTCGTGAGCCCGCCCCGGCCGCAGGAGGACTTCGAGCGCGTCGCCGATCTCACGAACACTGGCTGGGCCAAAGGTATCGTCGACGCCGAGCGGCTGTCCGACGTCGCCCTGCAGGCAAACTCCGGGCAGGTGCAGTTCCTGCGCGCACGGTACTTGGCCGGCGACATCCACGCGGGGACGCCGTTCCAGGCCGGGCTGAACGTCGGCGGACTGGCGAGCGCGCAGGGCGAGACCGGGTACGTCGACGCGAGCGGCAACTACAGCAATCCGAAACTGCCGCCCGAGCGCGAAGGGCGCGTGCCGCCGACCGCGACTATCGTCGGCAGCACGGCGTTCCACGAGGGGTCGATCGATCACACGCGCGACTGGCCGGTCGCGACGATGCGCCACGAGATGCGTCACGTCGCACAGAACGAGTACGCGATCGGCTGGCTGCTGCGCTGGCGCGACGACTTCACGAGCGAGAAGTTCGCGCCGTGGGTCGATGCGCAGTTCAAGGGCTCGAAGGACGTCGGCCGACGGTTCCTCGACGCGCCGCTCGGTACGTCGAAAGAGCCCATCGAGGTGCTCGCCTACACCGAAGGCTTCCTCGCCGGCGTGCACTTCCTGCCGTCCGTCGTGGACCCGACGCAGCTCGAACCGAAGGAACGCTGGCCAACTGCGCTGCGCGAACTGCACGGAGCGGGCACGCATCTGAACGCGGTCGTCGATCCGAAGGCCGTGCAGGCCGACGCGATCGCCCGCATCCGGCGGTTCGTGTGCGGCACGGCGACCCCGGCCGAGAAGGATGCCCTGTCGAAATGGCTCAAGGCGGCGATGTCGCCGTCCAAAGTGCTGCCCGCGCCGACGTCGACGGCGATCAAGCTTGTCGAGTCGATGTTCCGCGATCAGACGGGCTGGTTGCAGGCCGTCTCCGACGCGGTCACGAAGCCGTGCACCGGATGATGAGAGGATAGACGCCTTGGCTTCGAGCTACGTCAAAAAACAGGGGGCACCGGGCGGATTTGCGTCCCCTGTGTGTCCCCGTCCAGTTTTCACAGAGGTCGGCTCGAGCCGGGGACGCAGACGAACCTTTATTTTTCAATGGATTAAATGGTGCCCCGGGGCGGAATCGAACCACCGACACCGTGATTTTCAGTCACGTGCTCGTCCCTCAAGTAGCTTCTCGCGTTATGCGGCATCGAATACGCTACGCCACCGATGAAGAAAACAGCCTTCCTAGGAAGTCGCAGCACGATCGCCGTGCCGGAGTTTGCCCTTGCGAGGAGAGGCCGCCGCCGAAGTGCGTGCTTGATGAGGATGGTCGCGCCCCACTTCAACGGCCACGTCTCCCCGAGGTGAACTTGTCGTCCGTGAATTCGATAGCCCCGGTCGTCACGTCGACGCTGTGAAAGTCGCGAGTGGGGCGGTCCAGCGAACGCTGTGACGCGATGGTGGTGCGGACGGGGGGACTCGAACCCCCACCCCCTTACGGGGAGCAGATTTTCGTACCACTTCGACTTTCGCCGCCGCCGCGTGGGCGTTCGTGGTCTGGACTATCCCTTCGCCATAACCTTTGGGGCCGTAGGCGCCGCCCGTCTAGTCTCTACACCTTCCCCTTCAAGGGGCTTGGCTCGGGATTGGCGTGGTTCGTACTTAG
>Ga0126378_10001072_pt1 | contig 20473 bp, 16 predicted proteins | sample PanSoiMetPlot_23_FD_92587 | JGI IMG/M metagenome (GOLD analysis project Ga0126378, IMG submission 92587) | Tropical forest soil microbial communities from Panama - MetaG Plot_23 | ecosystem: Environmental > Terrestrial > Soil > Tropical forest > Bulk soil | place: Panama | collected 2016-02-17
ATCATCATCCAGCAGATCATCCCGACGTCTCGCGTGAAGAAGGTGATCGAGATCTCCTTCGAAGAGGCGCGGCGCATGGGCCACAACTACGTCGGGACCGAGCATCTGCTGCTTGGCCTCCTGATCGAGGGTGAGGGCATCGCCGCCCACGTGCTCGAGGATCTGGGCGCCACGCTGGAGAAGGTCCGGTCCGAGATCGAGCGCCTGCTCCACGACTCTACGGTTGAGGACTCCGAGCCGGCGCAAAAGAAGCCGTCCAAGACGCCGCTGCTCGACCAGTTCGGTCGGGACCTGACGGACATGGCACGCAAGAACCTCCTCGACCCCGTGATCGGCCGCGAGATGGAGATCGAGCGGGTCGTGCAGATCCTGAGCCGCCGGACCAAGAACAACCCGGCCCTGATCGGAGAGCCCGGCGTCGGCAAGACTGCCATCGCCGAGGGGCTGGCACAGCAGATAGTGCTCGGGAACGTGCCCGAATCCCTGATGCACAAGCGGGTGCTGACCCTTGACATGGGTGCCCTGGTCGCCGGCACCAAGTACCGCGGCGAGTTCGAGGAGCGCCTGAAGAAGATCCTCGACGAGATCCGCTCCAGCAAGGAGGTCGTCCTCTTCATCGACGAGCTGCACACGCTGGTGGGTGCGGGCGCCGCTGAGGGAGCGATCGACGCGGCCAACATCTTGAAGCCGGCCCTATCCCGCGGTGAGATCCAGTGCATCGGTGCCACCACCCTGAACGAGTACCGGAAGTACATCGAGAAGGACGCGGCGCTGGAGCGCCGCTTCCAGCCGGTGTTCGTGGACCAACCCTCGACTGCCGAGACCATCGACATCCTGTTCGGCATCAAGTCGCTCTATGAGAAGCACCACCGGGTGACCATCACCGACAACGCGGTGCGAAGCGCGGCGATGCTGAGCGACCGCTACGTGTCGGATCGGGCCCTTCCTGACAAGGCGATCGACCTCATCGACGAGGCGTCCGCCCGGGTCCGCATGAAGCTGACCACGACGCCTGACGACCTCAAGGACATGCAGAAGGAGCTCAAGCGCTTCGCGGCCGACAAGGAAGAGTCGATCACCCGTCAGGACTACGAGACGGCGGCCAACATCCGCGAGAAGGAGAAGAAGCTCAGGGAGAAGTACGTCCAGCGCGAGGCGAACTGGCGCGACAAGCTCGGCGAGACGGTCCCGGACGTCACAGAAGAGGACATCGCAACCATAGTGGCCTCGTGGACGGGTGTGCCCGTGTCTCGACTTGTCGAGGAGGAGACGGCTCGCCTGCTTCGCATGGAGGACGAGCTTCACGGGCGCGTGATCGGCCAGGACGAGCCAATCACCACGATCTCGCAGGCGGTGCGAAGGGCCAGAGCCGGGCTCAAGGACCCGCGGCGACCCATCGGGTCGTTCATCTTCCTTGGCCCGACCGGCGTGGGCAAGACCCTGCTGGCGCGGGCACTGGCCGAATTCCTGTTCGACTCAGAGGATGCACTGATCAGGCTTGACATGTCGGAGTTCATGGAGCGGCACACGACCGCCCGGTTGGTGGGCTCGCCGCCCGGCTACGTCGGCTACGACGAGGGCGGGCAGCTCACGGAGGCCGTCCGCAGGCGCCCGTACTCGGTGATCCTGCTCGACGAGATCGAAAAGGCGCACCCTGAGGTCTTCAACATGCTCCTCCAGATCCTGGAGGACGGCCGGCTCAGTGACGCAAAAGGCAAGGTCGTGAACTTCGCCAACACGCTGCTGATCATGACGTCCAACCTGGGCATCAGGGACATCAACCAGGCCCAGACCGCACTTGGCTTCCAGGCCTCGCTGGCAGCCGAGGAGACGGACGCGGACAGGCGTCACAAGGTCATGAAGGAGAAGATCGAGGAGGAGCTGAAGCGCCTGTTCAGACCGGAGTTCTTGAACCGCGTGGACGCCGTGGTCACCTTCAAGCCGCTGACGCCGGCGCAGGTGCGGCTGATCGTGGAGCTGGAGCTGAGCCGCCTGCAAAAGCACCTCGCCGAACAGGACGTGGCGATCACGGTGACCGACCAGGCGAAGGACAAGCTTGCAGACGAAGGATTCGATCGCCAGTTCGGCGCCCGGCCGCTGCGCCGCGTGATCACCAATCGGATCGAGGATCAGCTCTCTGAAGAGCTGCTCAGAGGCAAGTTCAGCCGGGGCGACTCGCTCGAGATTGATGTGGACCCGGACGGCGGCTTCACGTTCAGCGTCAAGCCGCGGCGAAAGGAGCCGGCAGGCGCGGCGCCCGGCAAATAGCGGTGAGGCGTGACTCGCCGAATAGGGCCGCGAGGTCCCACCTCGCGGCCCTTTCTTCGTGTCTGCCTCGGGCTCGACTCTGGGTCCGGGGCCTGTCTTCTGAGTTCGGAGCGAGGCGAGGATGACGGGTGGTCAATGGCCAGGCTGATCTACTCGGCGATCACGTCGCTCGATGGCTACGTCGCCGACGAAGAGGGCAACTTCGACTGGGCTGAGCCGGACGAGGAGGTGCACACCTTCTTCAACGACCTCGAGCGGCCGGTTGGCACCTACCTCTACGGGCGCCGGATGTACGAGGTGATGGTCGCCTGGGAGACCATGCACACCCTCGCGGACCAGCCGCCCTTCGTGCAGGACTTCGCGGAGATATGGCAGGCGGCCGACAAGATCGTCTACTCCGGGACGCTGGAGAAGGTAACAAGCGCCAGGACGCGGATCGAGCGGGACTTCGACCCTGAAGCGGTCCGGCAGATGAAAGCGGCCGCGGAACGTGACATCACCGTGGGCGGTCCTGACCTCGCCGCTCAGGCGTTCAAGGCTGGGTTGGTCGACGAGTGCCACCTGTTCATCGTGCCCGTCGTGGTGGGAGGCGGCAAGCGGTCCCTTCCCGACAATATCCGCCTGAAGCTCGAACTGCTGAACGAACGCCGTTTCGGCAGCGGCGTGGTTCACCTCCGCTATCGGATCAGGTCGTGAGGAGGTCCTGGGAACCCTGACCGGTCGTACTGCCGGTAGTTGTACCTATTCGGAGCGCCCGGGAGGTCGTACTGCCGGCACTTAGCCCTGATGCGCCTGCGCGATCTCGATCCGAGTACTACTCGTCGATCCCGATCGGCAGAAGCGGGGGATCGGGACGGCATTGTTGAAGGCGGCGCTAGAACGGTTGGTGGCTGCAGGTGTTCGCCAGGTCGCTCTCGGAAGTGTAGGCGCCGACTACATCTGGCCAGGGGTCCCCACCAACCTTCCCGTTGCCGTCCGGTTTTTCACGGCCTGCGGCTGGAGTAGGGACCACGTCGTCGCCGACCTCGTCGGCGATGTGCGCCGCTACGCGCGGCCTCGCACGGTGTATGAGCGCGCTTCTGCGGCCCGCGTGAGCCTGGCCGTCGCTGGGGACGGCGACTTGCTAGAGGTTCTGACGTTCGAGCGGCGGTGGTTTCCCAACTGGGTCCGCTGGTTTGAAAGCCCCACGGGATCCATTCTGCTTGCGCGTGACGACAAGATGCGATCGTGGGCAGTCTGCTGTTCTCCGGTCCCGGTCAATGCTCGATCCTCTGGCCGATGCTCGGCAGCGACATGGCTAGGATCGGCTGCGTGGGGGTCGCAGAGCGGGCTGCCGGCGCCGGGATTGGCAGCGCCATGGTCGTGCGGGCGTCCGAGTTGCTGCGGGACGCTGGAGCCGGGATGTGCCATGTCGGCTGGGCCTGGGCGCCAGCTTTTTATGAGCGTCTGGGCTACCGGCCGTGGCGACGCTACGTGATGGCGCGCCGGTCGATAGGGTGACTACGACAGCTCAGCAACCTTTCAGCGTCAGCGTCGATCCGCCGTACGCGACACGATTGCCCAGGGCTGCCGCCTGGACGGCTGGCTCCCGCTTCCAGGATATCGGCCCCTCTGACGGCTCACGAAAGGGCGGCTGCCCGCAGGCGCTGCCCGCGCGTGATCAGGTGCACGATGGAGATGAAGAGCGCGCCGGCGGCCCCCATCAGGCCGGTGGACATGAGGTCGACATATCCCCGCCACGGCAGCCGACTGTTCGCGACCAGCAGCCCCCAGGCGGCGAGCCAGGCAATCCACCAGGTGACCAGGAGGGCCGCATTCCAGCGCCCTCCGGGTCTGGAGGCGGCCCAGATGTCGCGAACTGCCAGGTAGGGAAGGACCAGGTTGGCGATCGGCACGAACCAGCAGCCTGCGGCCCACGCGGGCGAGAAGTGTCCCCGGCTGCCCAGGGCCGGCAGGTTTCGGTAGCAGCGATGCATCCACATCGGCACAGCGAGCGCCGCACCCAGCAGACCGAGATAAGCAAGCAGCATGCCTCCCCCGAAGGCCAAGATGGCGACCACGGCGACCGGGCTTCGTGCCGGTAGGGTGATCGGCGGCCCGAAGGCCCGCTGGAGCGCCAGCATGGCGAAGCCGACGGTTGACTGAGTCACAAGGGCGATGGCGGCATCGGCGCGGGCAACGGCCTGCTCGTACGGCCTGGCCCAGGGTGGAGCCGAGACCGCGACTGGCACGTGCCCATCCTGTCACCAGCCTGGCCGGTGCGCAACCTCCTTCCCCGAGATCAATCCCCGGCCTACTGGATCAGGCCGACCCGGGCGTTCTGAGCCGGTGTGACCTCTCGCAGGATGGGTATCAGCAGCGCCCAGGAAAGCATCCAGGCAGACTCCGCGGCAATGAGGAGAGCGCCTGCTATGACACTCAGGCCGGTGGTTGCGATCAAAACCACGATCAGCAGGGCTGCGAAAAGCCAGGCCTGGAGCATCGAGGCCCACGAGACCCATACGAAGGGCGAATCCCGCTGTCCGCGGGACGACCTCTCCAGTTCGTCCAGCGCGAAGAAGGGGATGACGAGGTTGGCGAGCGGAATGAACCAGCCTCCGGCCGACAAGCCAGGAGACCAGCGCAGGCCCGTGGCACCCAGCGCGCGAAGGTTGCGGCTGCTGCGGTACATCCACATCGGCACCGTGATCGCCCCCCCGAGCAGGCCTCCGAAGAACAGCAGATGGCCGGGCAGCGAAAGCAGCGCCGCCCCGGCTCTGACCACGTCCCCCACCACGCCAAGGGCTGCAGCCAGCGTGACAATCTGGCCGACCACCACGAAGAAGTACCCGACCAGGGCGACTCCGATCACGATCGTCGCCGCGGTGGCCAGGGGCGTCGCCGAGACAAATGAATGCGCCGATCCGGCTGCCGGCGCGACAGGCTGCCACGCGAGCCCATCCCAGTACCAGCGCCGGTCTGGCGAGTACAGCGGATCGCTCATGGGCCCCTCCGCGGCGTAGTCTGCCACGGATCGACGCGCTTCATAGTCCTCCCGACTCCGTCGCGCGATGAGGCCGCCGTCCAGAATGGACGTGGTGCCGGTGCCGTGCGTCCCAGTCAGCTACCTCGAGGACTGCGCGTCGAGGTGGCCCGAGCGGCCGGCGGTCCTGGATGCTGGCCGCGCGCTGTCCTTTGCCGAGCTCCGCGATCGCGTCCACGCTGCCGCTGCCGCGCTGCGGCTCGAGGGCGTGCGTGAAGGCGCCGTCATCGCGGTCTCTCTGCCGAACGTTTGGGAGTACGTGGTGCTGGAGCTGGCTATCCCCCTGCTTGGCGGGGTTGTCATGCCCGTGCCACTCAACCTCGGCAGCGCCGAGCGAGAGTGGGCTTTGGGCCGCTCCGGCGCCCACCTGGTGATCGGACCGGCTGAGGCCGGCGACCTTTGCGCGAATCCCTACCAGGGCACCGTCGACCCGCCTCAGCCTGACTCCCGCCGAATCGTCGAGATCGCTCTCACGTCCGGCACCACCGGCCTGCCCAAGCTGGCGTCGCTCGGTGCGGGCCTCAAACAGGTGACGTTCGAGTCTTTCACCGGTCGGCTCGAGGTCACTCACCACGACCGTGTGCTGTGCCTGTCCCCGCTGATGCAGGGGATCGGTGGGATGTGCCTCTACTGCGGGCGGCTGGGGGCGGCCCTGGTCATGCTGCGCGAGCCGCGCTTCAGCCCCCAGCACGCGCTGCGTGAGGCGACCGAGACGCGCTCCACGCTCCTGGTCGGCGTGCCCACCAACGTGATCAGAATGCTGGAGTCGCCGTCCCTCGCTCAGGCTGACCTGTCCACAGCCCGCTGCACTGCTGTCGCGGGAGCTCTCATGCCACCGGAGGTCGCGCAGGCCTGGGAGGAGCGCACCGGTTCCCGGGTCTGCATCTTCTATGGCTCCATGGACGCCGGCCAGCTCGCCGTCGGTTCCCCGAGCGACCCTGCCGAAAAGCGCTGGACCACGGTTGGCAGGATCCACGACCGCGCCGAGGCGATGATCACTCCACAGGGCGAGATCTGCATGCGCGGGCCGACCGTCCAGGAGTGCTACTGGGGCGAACAGCACGGTCCCTACAGCGAAGATGGCTGGGCCCACACGGGCGACCTGGGCTTCCTCGACATGGACGGCTACCTGCATGTATCCGGCCGCCTCAAGGACATCATCATTCGAGGCGGCAACAACGTCAGTCCGCACGAAGTCGAAGACGCGCTGCGCCGCCACCCGGGCGTCGCCGACGTGTGCGTGGTGGCGCGGCCGCACCGTGATCTGGGTGAAGCAGTCCATGCGTTCGTGGTTGCCCGCTATCCGCTCGACGTCTCCGGCCTGCGCGAACACCTTGCGGCGCTCGGCATGGCCAGGTACAAGTGGCCGGAGTCCGCCGAGCTGGTGGACGAGATTCCCCTGTCGGGCCCTGGCAAGGTCGATCGCCAGCTGCTTCGGCGGCGTGCTGCGCGGATCGCGTGAGCGGACGTTCGGGTCACAATTCGGTTGTGCATGCCATCTGCAGGGACATCGACGTGGCCTGGGTCGAGTGGGGAAGAGGGGACCCTTTGGTGTTGGTCCACGGCCTGGCCGACGATCATCGTGCCTGGCGCAAGACGCTGGCCTGGCTCGCGCTGGAGCGGCGCGTCATCGCCTACGACTTGCGTGGGCACGGCCAGAGCACGCTGGGCGCGCCGGACGGCACCCTGGCTCAGCTGGCCGGCGACCTCGTGGCGCTCCTGGACGCGCTGGACCTGGAGCGGCCCGATCTGTGTGGCTTCTCGCTGGGCGGCACGATCGTGCTGCGCGCTGCCGCCGACCACCCTCAGCGTGTGCGGCGGCTGCTGCCCGTGGCGACCTCGAGCCGCGTGGGGCGCGTGGCGGCGCCTTGGTATGAGGAGCGGTCCAGGCTCGCCGACGCGGGTGTTGGTGCCTTGCACCCGGTGCTGGAGCGAGATACCAGACAGCAGTTCGCCGACGCGACCGGCGAGTTTGCGCGCCACTGGACGATCCGGCGTCAGTCGACGGCCGATCCGCGGGGTTTCGCCAACGCCTGCCGCGCCATGGTCCGACTGCATGCCGAGCCGCTGGACCCGGAGCTGGGCAGAATCCAGGCTCCCGCGCTGGTGATCTCAGCCGAGCGGGACTTCCTCTGCCCGCCCAGAGCAGGGGAGATCATCGCCGCCGGGATCCCGGCCGCCCGCCTGGAGGTGCTTCCCGCCTCCGGCCACCAGGTCCCGGTGGAGCGTCCGGCAGAGCTCAGTCGGGCGATGCTGTCCTTCCTGGAGGAGAGCGAGTAGTTGGAGCCGGGTGGGGATGGACGCACCCCCTACGACTGCAGAGTTCGGGGCTGCGCGGGAGTCACGGGGGACGTTCAGACCTCGCGCGCTGCGCGGTAACCCGCCCCCCTCACAGTTGCGACGTAGCGGGGTCGGTCTGGATCGTCACCCAGCTTTGAACGGAGACGCCCCACGTAGACGTCCACGCTTCGCTCCTGGACGCCCTCCCAGTCCGCTCCGCTGAGAACGTCGAGCAGCCGGTCGCGCGACAGCACCCGCCCGCGAGCCTCCACCAGTGCAGCGAGGAGCCGGAACTCTGTCAGCGAGAGGTCCAGCACCTGGCCGGCCCGCGCCACTTCGTGGCGCTCCAGGTCGATCTCGAGGTCGGCCTGGCGAAGCACTCCGTCCGCGCGGGGCACACGACGGAGAATCGCCTGCACGCGGGCGACCACCTCGGAGGGTGCGAAGGGCTTGACCAGGTAGTCGTCGGCGCCCTCGGCTAGGCCTTTCAGGCGATCTCCCAGGGCACTGCGAGCGGTCAGCATGAGGATCGGCACGTCGCTGTCCTGGCGGATCTCGCGAGTCACAGCGACACCGTCCAGCTCGGGCAGCATCAGGTCAAGCACGACCAGCCGCGGCCGGCGTTCCCGAACCAGGCGCAGGGCCTCACGGCCATCGCCGGCGGTGATCACGCCGAAGCCGGCGCTGGCCAGGTAGGCCCGCACCAGGGCCACGATCTTGGGATCGTCGTCCACGACGAGGATCACATCACGCTGGGTCGCCACTCATACCCCTCTGTTCAGCCTAAGAAGATAGCGAGGAGTCGCGGACGCACTGGAGCCCGGGTTGGCACGGCGGTACTACCGGCGGCGCCGCCTCTGACGGATCACGCATCATCCGTTGGTGCGCCCACTCGTAAGACCCAGGCTCGCGCCGCCTGGACGCGTCCCAGCCCTGGGTGGGGCGATCCTGGTGGCGGTGCTTGCGGCCACGGTCGCCGTCATCGTGTATCAGCACAACCCCGGCTGGATGTACGACGCCAAGGTCTACCGCACGGGAGGAGCTGCCGCGCTGCACGGGCAGGACGTGTATCGGCGATTACCGCCGCCTGCGTTCACATACCCTCCTTTCGCGGCGGTCCTGTTCGTTCCGCTCTCGCTGCTGCCGGTCAACGCGATCGGCGTGCTGTGGACCGCGACGTCGATCGTGTGCCTGGGGGCATCCATCTGGCTCTGCCTGGGGCGGCCTGCGATCGACCGCGACGGGCATGTGCTCGTGCTGTTCGCAGCGGTGTGTACGCTGGCCATCTGGCTCGATCCAGTGAGCCTGACGCTGCTGCTTGGACAGGTGAACCTGATCCTGATGTTCGTGGTGCTCCTGGACCTCTCGCTGGTCGACGGCAACCGCTGGAAGGGACTCGGGATCGGAATCGCGGCGGGCATCAAGCTAGTGCCGGCTTTCTTCATCCTCTATCTGCTGCTGACCCGTCGATTTCGTGCGGCCGCGGTGGCGATCGCCGGCATGGCCGCGACGGTGGCTTCAGGGTTCGCCGCATTGCCCCGTGATTCGATTCGCTACTGGGGTGGCGTCTTCCTCGACAGCAGCCGTGTCGGTGACCCCCAGAACATTCGCAGCCAGTCGCTGCGGAGCCTGGTGGTCCGCTGGCTGCACACCAGCCAGGGCATCGAGCCGGCCTGGATCGTGCTCAGCGCTGCCGTCGCTGTCGCCGCGCTGGGCCTGGCGGTGTGGGCGCACCGTCGGGGCGAAGAACTCCTGGCCGTGTGCGTCACCGCGACGGGCGCGCTCCTGATCTCACCGATCACATGGCAGCACCACTGGGTGTGGATGCTGCCGGCGCTGATCTGGCTGGCCCGGCGCGCATGGCGGACAGGCTCCCGCTGGCTCTGGATCCTCACCGCGATCATCGCTGTCGAGTTCTACGCTCGGCCGTACATATGGGGGATGCGTGTGGACCCCGTGGCGGACCTGCACCTGGGCGTCTGGCAGCTCCTGCAGTCATCCACCTACGCGGCCTCGGCGCTCGTTCTTCTCGGCGTGGCTGCTCTGACCATGTTCATAGACGGGCGTCAGCCGCTGCGCGTCACGTCCCACCAGACGTCTACACCCCCAGACTGGGCCGGCGGCCGCCCCAGCAGTGCCGTCAGGTACTGAACGATCTGGTCGTGCCCTGGCGATGGCCCGGCGACGACGGCCCTCACGCCAAACGCCGAGAGGTCCTGAAGCGCCTGCGCCCGCTCCTGGGCCGAGGTGGGCGCGACCCCGCCACGATCGAGCGCGTCCAGTGTCGACTGCAGGTGGGAGCGCGGGGGGCCAAGGGTCGATCGAGGGTGTCCTGGGACGAAGGCCTCGCCTTCTGGCATCTGAAAGATGTAGTCCGCGGTGGCCTGCCAGTACATGGCCTCCGACGAATGGTTGTTGGAGAACGGCGTCACCAGGATCGCGCTGCCCGGCGGCAGCTGAGCCACACCGCCACCAGCCCTGAAGAAGGTGGGCGCTTTCGCATCCGTGGAGATGAAGGGCAGCCGCGGAACCAGCGGCAGTAGCGCCACCGCGAGGGCTGCCACAGCCACAGCCCCCTGCCTTGGCCCAGCTCGGATGGCCGCGCTCGCGAGGTCACCCACGACGACCCCGATCCCCAGGAAGGCGAACAGCATCAGGCGCCCTGGGAGCATGTTCTGCAGCAGCGGCAGGTTGCCGATGGCTGCCCACGGCAGCGGGATGGGGGTGACCCGGCCCCCAGCGTGCAGCCACGGGCCCAGAGACAGCAGCGCGAGAATGGCCGTGAGCAGGGCAGCCCAGCGCACTGCCGGCACGTGCCAGCGGAGCGCTGCGGCCGCAATGAACAGAACGATCAACGGCACTCCGGTATAGGCGCCGTTCTCCGAAGCGTTGCCCGTGAAGCCGCCGGCCACCGCGATCGAGCCGCTCGTGCTGAGCCGGATGACAGCAGGCGGGACCACGAACGCAAGACCGTCGCTCACGTACGTGTTCTGTGGCTGCATCAGTCCTGAGACCCGCTGCGGCCCGAAGAACTGGAACAACAAGGGGTAACCCGCCAGAATCGCAAAACAAACCATCGCCGCAACGATCGCCGACAGCGCCCGAGGAGCGTGGGCCCTGGCTTCCTGGGGGTGGAGCAGGCAGAGCAGGGTGATCCCGATCGCGGCGACCAGCGCGGTCGACGCCAGGATCTCCTCGCCCGTGAGCAGCTGCACGGCTGACGCCAGCCCCAGCAGGCAGCCCATGAGGAGGGGGTTCCGCCGCTGACGGACCAGAATCTCGTGCAAGAGAATGAGCACCAGGGGCGGGAACAGCGCAATCGTCACGTGTGGATGCCGCATCGACTGCCCAACCATGTATGGGCTGAACCCATAGAGGAGCCCCGCGCCGGCTGCCATCAGATCGTTTTCAACCAGCCGTCGTGCGGCCAGGTAGCCGCAGAAGGCGGAAAGGGCCACCGCCGCCGTGGCCATCACGTTGTAAGACACGATCGCACCAAAGGCGGCGGTTACGGGCCACAGCAGGGTCGCGGGTACGAAGATGGCTGTGTTCCACATCAAGTTGGTGCCGCCCGGGTAGTTGATGTCGGTGGTGAAGAACGGGTTGTGCAGTGCCGCCAGCTGACGGGGCGTCCAGCCCAGATACCAGATGAACAGGTGAGGATCGCGCCCGTCGCCGATCCATGCAGCACCGGGGTGGGCCCAGGCGCTGCCGAAGAGCAGCACCGCCAGCGCAGCGAAGATGATCAACGCGGCCACGGGCGCCACTCGCGCCCTCCATCCAGGGCGAGAGGTGGTTATGGCGCTAGGGGTGCGGCCGGAAAGCCCAGCCGGACCTTCGGCGCCTATCCACCCCACGAAGCAGGCTTCGCGGGGACCCCGGATGCGGCCCATCTGCCGCGTCGGCTCCTGCGCTCCTCGCTGCGCGTATGTCGAATACGCTCACTACGGTGCTCGTCGCCTCCTTGCACCTGGACCACCCGGCCGCCGAATGCCTCGCCCGGGTTTCCGGCCGCACCCCAGAGAGCCCTTCAGTTCCTCAGCCACTCCACGACGCCGCCGGATACACGAGCGGGCGTGGTCTGCGACTTGATGAGGTAGTCCAGCGCGCCCAGCCTGAGGCCCCGCTCGACCAGCTCCCGCTCGCTGTAGTTCGAGAGGATGACAACCGGCAGGTTCTGGGTCCGCGTGTCCTCACGCAGCGCCTCCAGCACGCCCAGTCCGTCGATTTTCGGCAAGCGGATGTCGAGGAAGAGGAGGTCGGGCGGATCCTCCGTGGCCATCCGGAGTGCCTGCACGCCATCGCTGGCGACGTCGACGGCATAGCCGTCCAGCTCGAGCTTCAGGCGGTACATCTGAGCCACCTCGGGGTCGTCCTCCACAAGCAGGACGCGCACGTCGTCGTCGCCTGACCTCGTCAACTGCCGGTCGTAGGCCTCGTTCACGCTCATGAAGGTTCCCTTTGTCAGCATCGTGGCCGCCCCAACGCGACGTCGGCGGAGCGTCCGTGGAAGCGTAGCGTGTGCGTCCGGCCAGCGCCACTATGAGTCTGTAAAGAATCGCGTCGAGGCATCGCACGCAGCCCCTACACTGACCGCTGTGGACCTGGCGGTCAGCATCGGCATCAGCCCCCGCCAGACACTGGCGAGCTGGGCCGACCTGGCGGCCGAGCTGGAGAGCGAGGGGGTCAGGCAGCTCTGGCTGATCGACTCCCAGCTGGCCATGAAGGATGTATACGCGGGCCTCTTGCTCGCTGCTCAAAGGACCTCGCGGATGCTGCTGGCCACCGGTGTTACAAACCCGCAGACGCGGCACCCCACCGTCACCGCGTGCGCCATGGCTGCGCTGGCGGAGATCGCGGGCCGCCGGACCGCGCTCGGACTGGGCGCAGGTGACTCCGCCGTCTACGGCATCGGCTTGCGGCCATCGCCTGTCGCTGATGTGGAAGCCGCCGTTCGCTTCTTCCGGGCGGTTCTGTCGGGAGACGAAGGCGATTGGGGCGGCCGAAAATACAGACTGCCGTTTGCGCCGGGCCCGGTGCCGATCTGGGTGGCCGCCAGCCAGCAGAGGATGTGCACGCTGGCCGGTCGCGTCGCTGACGGCGTGATCCTGATGGGGCCTGCCAGTGAGGCGTTCGTCCGCAAGCAGGTGGGCTGGGTGGCCGATGGCCTTCGTCAGGCCCAACGCAGCCGCAGCGCGGTCGAGGTCCGGCTGGTGGCCACCACGTCGGCCGGCGAAGACCGGGCTCGAGCGCTGGACGACGTCCGTTCCTGGGCGAGCACCGAGGCGCGCCTCATCGCCGGTTTCGCGGAGCTGCCGGCCGGGCTGGAGCCGCATCGAGCCGAGATCGGTCGGGCGCGAGCGGAGTATGACTACACGCACCACCTGTCCGCTCGCGCGGGGCACCGCTTCACCGTCAGTGACGAGCTCACGCAGGCCCTGGCCGTCGTTGGCACCCCCGACGAGTGCGCAGCGCGAATCGCCGGTCTGCTGGCCGTAGGTATCGACGGCTGCATCTTCCCGCTCCTCGGCGGCGGTCGCCTCGAACGGCTTCGAGTCCTCAGGGATCGCGTGATGCCGGCTCTGCAGGCGTGAGGCTCCGGCTGACGGTGAACAGCCGGCCATGGACGGGTGACGTCGAGCCTCGGTTGACGCTTGCAGATCTCCTCCGGGACCGGCTCCGGCTCACTGGCACTCACCTCGGCTGCGAGCACGGGGTGTGCGGGGCGTGCACGGTCCTGCTGGACGGTGAGGCGGTGCGTTCGTGCCTGACGCTTGGAGTCCAGGCGGAGGGCTGCCAGGTGACCACGGTTGAGGGTCTGTCAGGGCCAGACGGCACTCCGACGCCGCTCCAGTGCGAGCTGGTCGCCCAGGGTGCCGTGCAGTGCGGCTTCTGCACTCCAGGCTTCGTGGTTACGGCCGCCGCGCTCTTGAGCGACGGAGTGCGCCGGTCGCGCGAGGAGCTTCGAGAGCTGCTGTCGGGCAATATCTGCCGCTGCACAGGCTATGACCCGATCGTGGAGGCGGTGTTCCGCTGCCAGCATTAGGGGTCGACCGACCGGTCCGCCTCGCTCAGGGCCGAGGCGAATACCTCGCGGATCGACGGCCCGCGGGCCTGCTGGAAGTCGCCTTCGTCCGTTCTCCCTTCGCGCACGCCCGGGTCGGCACGATTACAGGTGCCGGCGTCACGGCAGCCGATCTGGCTCTGAACGACCTGCCGGTAGCTGGGGGAGGCAACAGCGCCCGATCCTGGCCGGCACTGGCGCGAGACCGCGCCCGCTTCGCTGGCGAGGCCGTGGCAGCGGTCTGGGCCGAGGACCGCTACCTGGCCGAGGACCTTGCCGATCAGGTCGTGGTGGAATGGGAACCGCTCGACCTGGAGCCGCCCGAAATCCTCTTCGAGCACGAACTGGTGGCTGGGCCCGTCGACGAAGCGCTCGGCGCTGCAGCCCGGGTTGTCGAGGGGGAGTTCCATCTGGCCAGACAGGCGCCGCTCCCACTGGAGACGCGTGGCGTGATCGCCTCCTGGGACACGTCGACCAGGCAGCTGAGGGTCTGGACGTCGACCCAGGTCCCCGACATCGTCCGGCGCGGGCTTTGTCTGGCGCTGGGCCTCGATGAGGCCGCCGTCCGTGTTCTGGTGCCGGACGTGGGCGGCGGCTTCGGCCTCAAGGCGCACGTGTTCCCTGAGGAGATCGTCGTGGCCGCACTGGCCCGCCGCCTTGGCCGGCCGGTCCGCTGGGTGGAGGATCGCCGCGAGAACCTGCTCGGTGGCATCCACGCTCACGACAACCGCGTGCGAGTGAGGGCCGGGGTCGCGGTGGACGGCCGCCTGTCCACGGTGGACGCGGAGGTCGTGGCGGACGTGGGTGCGTACTCCGTCTACCCCTTCTCCGCCGCACTGGAGCCGCTGACCACGTCCTCCGCGCTGTTCGCGCCCTACGCGCTCGACGGGCTGAGGGTTCGGGCGCGCGCCGTGTCGAGCAACAAGTGCCCGGTCGGTGCCTCACGGGGCGTCGGCACCAACACCGCGGTCCACGTGACCGAGCGGATGATGGACGAGATCGCCCGAGAGCTCGGCTTCGATCCTCTTGAGCTTCGGCGCCGTCACGCACTGTCCGGGCTGCCGCGCACCACCCTGAGCGGCCGCGCTCTCGACTCCGGCGACTATGGAGCCCTGCTGGACCGCCTGGAGGAGGCCGCCGGCTACGGCGAGCTGCGCCGCTGGCAGGCGGAGACGCGGGCCGCCGGCCGGATGATCGGGGTGGGCCTGGCTCTGTTCAACGAGCACACCGGCACCGGCGCGGCCGAGTATCGAGTGCGAGGCCTCACCGAGGTGCCTGGTGTGGATTCGTGCCGGGTGCGAGTGATCGATGACGGCCAGGTCCAGGTCAGCGCCAGCTCGGTCGAGATCGGTCAGGGCCTGGCCGCGACCTGTCGACAGGTTGCCGCTCGCGAGCTCGGCATCGACCCCGCTCGCGTGGAGGTGCTGCTGGGCGACACAGACCGGTGCCCGCCCGGGACCGGTGCCTTTGTCAGTCGCGGCGGCGTCGGCGTCGTCGACAGCCTGGTGGCCGCCTGCCGCGAGGTCGCGGAGCGGGACCTCGAGCCCGGTACCGAGGTCGTTCGTACGGTAGAACCTCGGCAGGTCTTTGCGTCGGGCGCCCACCTGGCCGTCGTCGAGCTCGATCGGTCGAGCGGCGCAACGACAGTCCTCCGCTACGTCGCGGTCGAGGACTGCGGGACGGTCATCGATCCCGCGATGGTGGCCGGCCAGGTCCGAGGCGGTGTCGCCATGGGCATCGGCAAGGTGCTCCTGGAGCAGAGCGTCTATTCAGAGGACGGCCAGCCGCGCTCGCCATCCCTTGCGGACTACCTGGTGCCGCTGGCATCGGACCTGCCGGCGATCGATCTCGTTCACGTGGAGTCGCCGAGTCCGCGGACGCTGCTGGGCAGCAAGGGCGTCGGCGAGGCGGGCACCATCGGTGCCTTCGGAGCCGTGGCCAACGCCGTCGCGGACGCCGTGGCACCGCTCGGTTCAGTTCTCACCAAGCTTCCGTACGCGCCGCAGCGCGTCCACGAGGCGTTGAACCGACTCCACGAGCCGGCCGGCCAAAATAGCGCCGCCCCGGGGGTAGTCAGGGCGGCGCAGCCAAGGAAGGGAGGTTGAGGCAGGCCGCATCTTGCGCTCCTGACCTCTTCCGACTCAAGTAACGCTCCAGGGCCAGGAAAAGTCACGCCCATGACTTGAAAAGTGGCTCCACGCCAGCCAGAGTAGGGGGCCCATGCCGAAGAGCAACGTCGTCTTCGTGTGCCGTGACTGCGGCGGCGAGTCGATCCGTTGGGGAGGCCAGTGCCCGCACTGCCGCGCCTGGAACACACTGGAGGAGTTCAAGGCGGCCCCCCGCGGTCGCGAGCAGCGCCGCCTGGCTCGCACAGGGCTGGCGGCGCGGCCGGTTCCGATCACCGAGGTCGAGGTCGACGCGGCGCCACGACTCGTCCTCGCATGGGAGGAGCTGAACCGTGTGCTTGGTGGCGGCGTGGTTCGCGGCAGTGTGGTGCTGCTGGGAGGCGAGCCCGGAGTGGGCAAGTCAACGCTGCTGATGCATCTGGCGGCGCAGGCCGCGGCCGGAGGCCGGGTGCTGTACGTCTCGGGCGAGGAGTCCGCCCATCAGGTTGGCATGCGTGCCCGGCGGCTGGCTGTCGCGTCGCCACGGCTGCTGCTGCTGGCCGAGACGGACATGGAGATGGTCGTGAGCGCGATCGAGAACGAGAGGCCGGCTATCGCCATCGTGGATTCGATTCAGACCATGCACGATCCGAGCGTGGACGCCGCGCCCGGCAGCGTCAGCCAGGTCCGTGAGGGGGCGGCTCGTCTCATGCGAATGGCCAAGGAGTCGGGCGTGCCGGTCTTTCTCATCGGCCACGTCACCAAGGAAGGGGCGATCGCCGGTCCGCGGGTACTGGAGCACATGGTCGACACCGTCCTATACCTGGAGGGGGAGCGCGGCCAGGACTTCCGCATTCTGCGTGCTGCCAAGAACCGGTTCGGCTCGACTGACGAAATCGGGATCTTCTCCATGGGGGATGCGGGCATGTCGGAGGTCAGGGACCCGGGCGTGGTCCTTCTCGGGGACCTCCGCCCGGTGCCCGGGTCGGTGGTGTTGGCGGCGATGGAGGGCAGCCGGCCGCTCCTGGTCGAGCTGCAGAGCCTGGTTGCGACGGCGCAGTACACCGGCAACCCGCGGCGCTCAGCCAACGGCGTCGACTTGAACCGGCTGCACATGCTGTTGGCGGTGCTGGAGAACCGGGCCAGGCTGAGGCTCAACGAGCGGGACGTCTTCGTCAACATCGCGGGTGGGATAAAAGTCGTCGAGCCGGCGGCCGACCTGGGCCTCGCGCTCTCGCTGGCGGGTAACGCCTTCAAGCAGGCGCTGCGGCCGGACACCGTTGTCATCGGCGAGGTGGGCCTCTCCGGCGAGGTGCGTCGTGTGGGCCGGCTGGAGCGGCGCCTGCAGGAGGCTGCCCGTCGCGGCTTCGTCCGTGCCGTCGTCGCCAGGGGGGCCGCCGCGCCCCCGGCCGGGATGGAGCTGGTCGAGGTGCCGGACCTGTCGGAGGCGATCGAGTTGGTCTTCCCGGCCCGCGACCGTGGCGCCCTGGAGCTGACAGGTGGGCGGTGAGGCAGGCCAACCGGTGCAGGTCGGAGCGATCGTGGCTGCCGCAGGGACTGGTACGCGCCTGGGCAAGGGCAGCAAGGCACTCGTGGAGCTCAACGGCCGGACGGCGCTTGCGCGCGCGGTCAGCCTGTTCCTGAGCGTGGATGAGGTCAGCCGCATCGTCGTGGTGGGGCCGCCGGCCCGGCTGGAGGCGGCTCGACGGGAGGCCGAGGCTCTCCGGCCACAAAAGCCGGTCGTCGTATGCGCCGGTGGGGAGACGCGGCAGCGCTCCGTACACACAGGGCTCCAGGCGCTGGAGGGCTGCGAGTATGTCCTTGTCCACGACGCCGCCAGACCCATGGCTTCAGCGGCGCTCGTGCGCCGCGTCCTGGCGGCCGCCCGGCAGACCGGGGCAGCCATCCCTGGGCTCCCGCCCCGCGACGCGGTCAAGCGGGTGGAAGGCACCCGCCTGGTCGAGAGCCTCGACCGCGACCGGATGGTACTCGCGCAGACGCCGCAGGGCTTTCGCTACCAGGTCCTGGAGCGCGCTCACTTCGAAGCCGCCGACGCAGGCCTGGTAGGGGACGACGACGCGCAGCTGGTCATGGCCGCAGGCCATCCGGTCACGGTCGTGCCGGGAGAGCCGACCAACATCAAGCTGACGACATTCGAGGACCTGGCTGTACTGGAAGCACTCATCCGCGATCGGGAGTCGTCGCCGACGGTTTCCCCTCCGTGAGGATCGGCATCGGCTACGACCAGCACGCTTTCGTGGAAGGCCGGCCGCTGGTGCTGGGCGGCGTCCAGATTCCGCACCCGCGGGGGCTGCGCGGTCATTCCGACGCCGACGTGCTGACCCACGCCGTGATCGATGCGCTGATGGGCGCAGCCGCGCTGGGAACCATCGGCGAGCACTTCCCCGACACCGACCCGCGCTTTGCCGGTGTGTCCTCGCTGGTGCTCCTGGACGAGACCCTGCGGCTGCTTGGTGACGCCGGGTATCGGGTGGTCAACGTCGACAGCGTCATCACCGCCCAGGAGCCCAGGCTCCAGCCACACCTCGGTAAGATGGCGCGCACCCTTGCCGAGCGGCTGGGCGTAGCGAGCTCCAGCGTCGGAGTCAAGGCCACCTCGCCGGAGGCGCTTGGGGCGCTTGGCCGCCGCGAGGGCATCGCAGCCCAGGCCGTGGTGCTGCTGGAGACGATCTGATGACGCTGCGACTGCACAACACATTGACGGGCCGCAAGGAGGAGTTCCGTCCGCTCGAAGCGGGCGTCGTGCGTATGTACTCCTGTGGTCCCACGGTCTGGAACTACTCGCACCTGGGCAACTATCGCGCCTACCTCCTGTACGACCTGCTGCGAAGGCATCTGGCCGTGAGTGGCTACAGGCTCATCCACGTCTTGAACATCACCGACGTCGACGATCGAATCATCGAGCAGGCAAACCTGGCCGGCGTCAGCATCAGCGAGTTCACGCGCCGATGGGAGGAGGTCTTCTTCGAGGACATGCGCTTGCTGCGGGCCCAGGACGCCGAGATCTATCCCCGGGCGACCGGCCATGTAGAGGAGATGATGGCTCTGATCGAGCGGCTGCTGGCCGGTGGCCACGCGTACGAGGCTGACGGCGACGTCTACTTCCGCGTCGCGAGCTTTCCGCCCTACGGCCGCCTCTCCCACCTCGACCGAGCCGGCCTGAGGCCAGGTGCCCGAGTGTCCGCGGACAAGTACGACAAGGAGTCCGCGACTGACTTCGCCCTCTGGAAGCGGGCGCAGCCCGAGGACGAACGCGTGGGTGCGGCCTGGGACGCCCCGTTCGGGCGAGGAAGGCCCGGCTGGCACATCGAGTGCTCCGCTATGGCGATGAAATATCTGGGAGAGACGCTCGATATCCATGCCGGCGGCGTCGACCTTCTGTTCCCGCACAACGAGAACGAGCTCGCCCAGTCCGAGGCCGCGACTGGAGTCCCTTTTGCCCGTTTCTGGCTTCATCTCGAGCACCTTGCCGATGCGACGGGAAGCAAGATGGCCAAGAGTGCGGGCGGCTTCACCACGCTGCGTGACCTGCTGGACGCCGGCCATGATCCGCTGGCGGTGCGGCTTTTTCTCCTTGGCAGCGCCCACTATCGCGCCAGGCTGCGGCTGAACGACGCGGCGCTGCGCGGGGCGGCCGAGCAGCTACGACGGCTGCGCGAGTTTGCGGACCGGGTCCGCCGCTACGAGCCGGGGCTGCGGGCCGACGACGCGGCGCTGTACCAGGCCGCGCAGGATGCCAGGGATGCCTATCGGGCCGCGCTGGACGACGATCTGAACCTACCTGAGGGCCTGGGCCGCGTCTTCGAGCTGATTCGTGAGGCGAACGCCGCTCTCGATGCGGAGCAGGTTGGGCCTGCGGCTCGCGAGGCCCTGCTTGGCCTGCTCGATGACGTTGACGCGCACCTGGACGTCCTGTCGGTGGAAGAGGTGTCGCTGGACGCCGCGGTCGAGCGTCTGATAGCCGAGCGAGAAGCTGCGCGCCGGGCGCGAGACTTCGCGACGGCCGACAGGATTCGCAACGAGCTCCGCGAGCGTGGCGTCGTGCTGGAGGACTCCCGCGAGGGGGTCCGCTGGAAGCTGGTGCAAAGGTAAGGAGTTGCGGCGCCCATCATCTGACAACCAGCCCGGCCGCCGGCGCCGAGCTGAGGCGAGAGCGGGCGGGCGCTCGGCGCCCCCAAAGGGCACCCGGACGGCTCCCGCGCGGGTCAAAGGGGGCGGCCCGCCTACCCCAGCGCCGCGGGAGGCTACTGCGCCCAGGTCGGCTTCGCGCCGGCCGGTGATCGAGCAGCCCCAGGCGTCCAGGCCGCAGCCGCTTACGCGGCGCCGAAGCGATCTGATCTACGGCCGCAACGCGGTGCTGGAAGCGGCGCGGGCCGGTCGCGTTCGCCGGGTCCTCCTCGCCGAGGGCCTCGACCCCGACCCCAGGCTGGTTGAGCTCAGGCAGCTCGCTCCCTCCGTGGAGGTGCCCGCCCAGCGTCTCGCTGCGATGGCTCAGGGCGCGCACCAGGGGGTGGTCGCCGAGCTGGCACCACGAGCGTTCCTGACCCTGCGGCAGCTGCTCCAGGCGGCACCAACCCTGCTTCTTGGCCTGGACGGCATCGAAGACCCGCAGAACCTGGGTGCGATCCTGCGCAGCGCCGAAGCCGCTGGGGTGGACGGCGTGCTGCTGCCCGAGCGGCGTTCGGCCCCGCTTTCGGGGGCGGCCGTCAAAGC
>Ga0126378_10001073_pt1 | contig 20466 bp, 19 predicted proteins | sample PanSoiMetPlot_23_FD_92587 | JGI IMG/M metagenome (GOLD analysis project Ga0126378, IMG submission 92587) | Tropical forest soil microbial communities from Panama - MetaG Plot_23 | ecosystem: Environmental > Terrestrial > Soil > Tropical forest > Bulk soil | place: Panama | collected 2016-02-17
CTGGGCGATTCGCGTTGGACACAGGTGATGAATCACTATTACGCCGCCGTCCGTAGAGAGCTGAAGGCATTGCGCGGAAAAGAAGTCGTGACGACGGGCGACGGACTACTGGCGACGTTCGGCGCGCCGGCTGCCGGGATCCATTGCGCGACCGCAATCTGTGAGGCAGTGCGCACGCTGGGGCTGGAGGTCAGGGTGGGGCTGCACGCGGGCGAATACAAAGTGAGCGGGGAGGAGGTGTTCGGTCTCGCGTTTCACATCGGCGCACGCGTCGCCGCGAGAGCGCGTGCCGGCGAAGTCCTGGTCTCGAGCGCGGTAAAGGATCTGATGTCGCAATCTGGAATCCGCTTCAAGGATCGCGGCGTTCACCAACTCAGGGGCGTGCCGGGGCGATGGCGCCTGTACCGGGTCGAACATTAAGGTGTCCTGCAAGCTGCCCGGTCTCGCGGACGAATTGGTACGGCTCAAGGTGGACGTCCTGGTGGCATCGCCGACGCCGGCGGCCCTGGCGGCCAAGAATGCCACGGGCACGATCCCCATCGTGGGCATTGGTTTTGACAACCCCATTGAGAATGGACTCATCGCGAGCCTCGCGCATCCAGGCGGCAACGTCACCGGGCTCGCCTATAGCGCCGGGCCGGAGATTTTCGGCAAGGATTTGGAGTTGCTCCGGGAAGTCATCCCCGAGGTCCGACATGTTGCCGTGCTTTCGAACCCTGTCCTTACCGTTTATGCGATCCGGGCATAATGGTGGTGAAGACCTCCCAGGATGGGCGCCGACACAATGCGCCCGACCGATTGAACGGGTCGCCTGAGGGGTGCATCTTTATCCAGCGCGAGATGCGTGCGGAGCCCGTTATAGTAGGCGGCATAAGCCGTCAGGATCCTGCGAAGGTGCGCCTCACCGAGCACGACAACATGATCGAGACATTCTCGACGGATCGAGCCGATGAGGCGTTCCACATGGCCATTCTGCCATGGTGAGCGAGGTGCGATGGGCCGGTCCCGAATGCTCATGGCCTGGAGCCGTTGAGTCACGACGGCGCCGTAGGAGCCGTCTCGATCACGAATAAGGTATCGAGGCGTCTGATCCCAGGGGAACGCCTCGGTTATCTGCCGCGCAATCCACTCGGCCGTTGGATTAGCGGTGACATTGGTCCAGACAAGCTGTCGGCGCCCGAGGCGCAAGATCACGAGCCCGTACAGCAATCTGAAGTCGATGGTCGGCACGACGAAGAGGTCGACGGCTGCAATGTGCAGGGCATGATTGCGCAGAAACGTCTTCCAGCCCTGCGATGGTGGAGAGTGCCAGCGCTCCATATATTTGGCGACGGAAGACTGGGCGATCTCAATGCCGAGCTTGAGCAACTCGCCATGAACGCGCGGCGCACCCCACAACGGGTTCTCGCGGCTCATCTGCCGAACCAGGTTACGGATATCGGTTGGCACCGTGGGACGGCCGGGTTGCCGCCGGGACTTCCGGCGCCAGAACAGGCGAAAACCACCACGATGCCATCGCACCAGCGTCTCCGGTTTGAAAATAACGGCCGCATCGAGAAGGGAGGGGAACAGCCGGTAGAGCCAAACGAAGATCAGCCTGTCGGTGTTCCTCAGTCTGAGCTTTCTCGGTGCTGAGCGACTCAAAACGAGCAGCTGTTGCCGCAGAAAGAGAATCTCCGCATCACGCGAGACGCGTGACCGGCACATTAGCACGAGCAGCTGACCGAGGACCGACAGGACATTGAGCATCCGGACAAGAGATTATCGGATCGACAGCTCCGCAAAATCGGCGGCGGGCTCTGCTGCGAGTTCTCCGCTGGTTACGAATGCGGTCGCAAGGAGTGCGGCGCCGTTGGCACCCCGTGCAAGGCGCTCGCCGATCCTCGCGCTTGGCCGTTTTGGCGTGCACACTACTCTCGGCTCGCGGGACGCGCCGAGGTCGGCTATTCTGTTATTGGTGGGCGTCCGTTCCATATATGGAACGCACCCTTGATTTATGGCACGCCGGCGCAGACGAAACCGACCCCCATGTGCTCGATCTCCCTGATCCCGGCGGACTAGCGGCATGTACATCGGTCAACCGATTCGCCGCCGGGAAGATCTGAGATTGGTCCGGGGCCGCGGTCGTTTCGTCGACGATGTCAGCGCGCCCGATATGGCGTGGCTCGGCTTCGTTCGCAGCCCCCACCCGCATGCGCGCATCCGCTCCATCGGCACGGCGCGGGCGGAGCGCGTGCCCGGCGTCTTGCGAGTGCTGGAGGCGCGGGACTGGCAGACCGCGGGACTCGGCAAGATGGCGGCCTTGCATCCAATCCACTTTTCCGATGGCCGGAAAATGAACGAGGCGATGCGACCGATCCTGGCGTGCGACAAGATTCGCCATGTCGGCGAGCCCGTCGCTGCCGTCGTCGGGACCAGCCGCTACGCCGCGATGGATGGCGCGGAGGCGGTGGAGGTCGCATACGAGGAGCTTCCCTGCGTGACCGAGACCGCGCGGGCGTTGGATGCCGACGCGCCCATCCTGCACGAGCAATTCGGCACCAATCTCGTCAACGAGATCGTCAAGGGCGATCGCGCCGCCGCCGATGCGGCCTTCGCCCGTGCGGCGCATGTGACGTCGCTGGCGCTGGACTCGCCGCGAGTCGCCGCGATGCCGCTCGAGCCCTTCGCCTACACGGCGATCCACGACGAGGTGACGGACGTCACCACTCTCTGGGCCACCATTCAGATGCCGCACAACCTTCGGCAGTGGCTATGCAAGCAAACGCTGCTCATTCCCGAGGACAAGCTGCGGGTGATCGCGCCCGATGTCGGCGGCAGCTTCGGGGCGAAGGGTACGTTCCAGCCGGAAGTGTCGATCGTCGTTTGGATGGCGCGCGAGCTCAAGCGACCGGTGAAATGGACGTCGACGCGGACCGAGGAGTTCCTGACGCAGACCCACGCTCGCGACCACGCCACCAACGCCCGCATGGCCTTCGACGATGCGGGCACCATTCTCGGGCTCGAGGTCGATACGATCGCGGCGCTCGGCGGCTACATAAGCCCGTTCGGTCCCAGCATCCCCGGAAACTCCTATCCGCATACCATCGGGGGACTCTACCGCACGCCGGCGCTGTGGCTCCGGGTGCGGTCGGTCTACACGAACACCTCGCCTACCGGGCCTTACCGCGGGTCGGGGCGCCCCGAGGCGACCTGGGTCGTCGAGCGCCTGCTCGAGAACGGCGCCCGGGAGCTGGGCCTCGACGTCGTCGAGGTGCGCCGGCGCAACCTAATCCAGAAGCACGAGTTTCCCTTTGCATCGGCCGCCGGGCGGGTCCACGACAGCGGCGACCCGCCCTTGATGCTCGAGCGGCTCGTGACGCTGTCGTCCTACGCGGAGATCCGGAAGAAGCAGCGGGCGCTGCGCGCGCAAGGCGTCTATATGGGCATTGGCCTCGGCGGCTTCTTCGACAAGGCGGGCACCGGACCGAGCAAGAATCTGAAGGCCAAAGGAGCGTTGCACCCGGGATACGAGGTGGCGGTGGTGCGGGTGCAGAGCGACGGGCGCGTCAGGGCCTGTGTCGGCACCTTCGCCCACGGCCAGGGCCATGAGACGACCTACGCCGCCATCGTCGCGGATTGCATGGGGTTGAGGATCGACGACGTCGAGATCATCGAAGGCGACACGGAGCGCGTGCCCTTCGGCAACGGCACCTGGGGCGGCCGCTCGATCTCAGTCGGCGGCGCGGCGCTGCATCGCGCGGCGACGGCGGTGATCGCGAAAGCGCGGAGCATCGCGGCCGCCGAGCTCCAGTGCGACGAGGCGGACCTGCTGTATCTCGACCAAGTCTTCTCGTCGCGGAAGACGAACGAGTCCGTGCGCTTCGCGGATATCGCGAATATCGCCTATCTCGCGTGGCTACCCAAAGGATTCGAGCCCGGCTTGGAGGCCACCGTCTATCACGATCCGCCCGACCTCAACGACCCCTCGGGGCTGCATCTCGCGGTGGTCATCGTGGACACGGAGACCGGGACGGTGACGGTCACGGATTATTTCACCATCGACGACGCCGGCGTGATCATCAACCCGCTGCTGGTCGAGGGCCAGGTGCAGGGCGGCCTCGCTCAAGGCATCGGCCAGGCGCTCTCCGAGCAGATCGTCTACGATCGCCAGAGTGGTCAACTCCTGACGGCGAGTTTTCTCGACTACGGCATGCCGCGCGCCCACGATATGCCCGAGCTCAGATCCGGGTTCATCGCGACCCCGGCGCCGAGCAATCCGCTCGGCGTGAAGGGCGCCAGCGAGAGCGGCACCATCGGCGTGCCGGCGGCGATCGGAAACGCCGTCGTGGACGCGCTCTGGGAACTGGGCGTGCGCCATGTCGAGATGCCCATGAACGCCCATACGGTGTGGCGCGCCTTGCGCGAGGCGAAGGAGAACTCGACCCGACCATGAACAAGCGAACCGAGATCGCACGGCGGATTGCCGACGAGTTCGCATCCTGCGGGATCAGGCTGGTCGCGAGCCTGCCCGACAACTGGATCAATCCGCTGATCGACCTTATCGGCCGCGACAAGCGCTTCACGCACGTACCCGTCAATCGCGAGGAGTCCGCGGTTGGCCTCTGCTCCGGCGCCTTCATGGGCGGGACCGGATCGGTGGCCCTGATGGGCGCGTCGGGTTTCATGACGCTCCCCTACGCGATCACCAAGATCAACTACACGTACGAGATCCCGGTGTTCTACGTGATCACGCTGCGCGGCGCCGTCGGCGATCCGAACCGACATCACGTCTCCAACGCGCTCTACCTGCGGCGGGTAATCGACGCCATCGACATGTCCTGCACGATCGTCGACAAGCCCGAGGAGATCCCGATGGTGTCGCGGGCCTACCGGCATTCCCGGAATTTCTACCGGTCTTCGCTGGTCGCCTTGACCCGCGATCTCCTCCGCTAGACGAGAGAGGGAGGCAGCCGTGAAATACCTTGATTGCTTCCGATTTCTCGCGCAGCGCCGCACCGATCAGCTGGTGGTAACCTCGGCCGGCAACTCGGGACAGGCATGGTGGGCCGCTACCGCCGACACGGAAGCGAGCTTCTATCTCGATGCCTCCATGAGCCTCTCGACCATGTTCGCGTCGGGCCTCGCGATCGCGCTGCCGCAGATGAGGGTCTGGACCTTCATGGGCGACGGCGCCTTCTGTATGAATCCCGGTGCGCTCATGGTCGAACGCGACCTGGACTTGCCGAACCTCACGCATTTCCTGATCTCGAACCGGCGGTACGGCGCCACGGGGAATGCAGGGCTGCCGAATCAGCAGCGCAACGACTATGCCGCGATCGCCCGCGGCATGGGACTGACCCGTGTCTTCGGCTTCGACAACCTGGCGGCGCTGGAGAGCGGGTTCGACACCGCGGTCCTCACCAATGCGCAGTGCTATACCTTCGTGGTGCTGGAGGTCGAACCCTTCACCGATGCCGAGCAGAAGCTGCCGCATCCGCCGTTCGAGGGGCCGGAGATAAAGCTCCGGTTCGGCCGTCACATCGAGCGCGTCACCAAGCGCAACATCTTCGGCTACGAGTTCAAGGGCCACCACCCCGCCTGACTCGAGAGAGCGCCGTGGATGCACCGACGCCGACCGGCCTGACCGCCTGCCGCAAGCTCGCCGCGCGCGAGGAAGCGGCGGGCGGACCGGGCAGGCCGATCTTCGGATACATCAGTTGGCGGCGAACTCGCCGACGCCGGCGGCAGCGCAGGCCTCGACCTGTTCCTCCGCCCTTAGCCGGATGATGCGGCGCACGCGCGAGAGCCCGCTGTCGTGCTGATAGAGGAACTCGTGCTCGCGGGCGTCGTTCGGCAGCGTCTCGAGCACGACGCGGTCCTGCTCGAGCACGTGCCAATGCAGGCCCTCAAGCCGTGCGCGATAGAGGAAGCGCCAGACGTCGCGCTGCCAACCCTCGACCTTCCGACAGCGCCAGAAGAAGACGCGGCAGTTCCGCGCGTCGACCGGCGTCACCAACCCCACGATCGCGAAGTTGCCGCCGGGGCCGGCGTTCTTGCGGTAGGGGATCTCAAGCCTGAGCCACAGCGCGCCGGTGTCGCCGAACTCCACCCAATCGAAATTGACGTCGCGCTGGCCTTCCTTTTCGAAGAGCAGGCCGGTCTCGGTCTTGGCCGTGCGCATGACGGCGGTCTTGTCTCCCTGGGCCATCGAGTGCGAGATGGCGTGGAGATAGGTCCCGTGCATCGGGTCCATGACGTTGTCGATCGCGTAAGCGTAGTTGCAGCGCCAATGCGCGGTGCAGAGGATGTGGCCCCAGGCTTCGCTCGAGAGCTCGTCGGGCAGCGTGAGCGGTGCAGGCTCGGGATGGAGTGCATCGCCGAACCACGCAAAGATCGCGCCGTAGCGCTCGAAGCAGGGGTAAGATCTCACGCACTGCCGGCCTTCGAGCCCAGAATTGTGCACGGCCGGCACCGAGGCGACGCGACCTTCCGCCGTGACCTCGACGCCGTGATAAGAGCACGCCAGGCGATCGCCGAGGTTCCATCCGAGCGACAGCCGCGCACCGCGATGGGGACACCGGTCCTCGAGCGCATGCACCGCGCCGGCGCTGTCGCGCCAGACCACGATCCGCTCGCCGAGGCGCGTGAGGCCAACCGGGGCCTGGCGTACGTGATAGTTCGCAGCGATCGGATACCAGCAATTGCGCACGCCGAACTCGACCAGCCGCGCCACCGCGGCGCTCTTCGAGATAGGGGCGGTGGACATCGGGCTCCTCAAGAGCCGCCGGTGAGGTCGGCGAGCCGCCGCATCTCCGCCCGGAAGCTCTTATCGCTCCAGGCGGACGCGCCGGCCGGCGGCGCGATCCTCATCCGATTGAGCCGCTCGACAACGCCGTCGAGCCCGTAGACCTCGTCGGCGAAGATTCTTTCCAAGGCATCGGCGAGCGCGCTCTCCTCGGGGGTCAGCGGCGCGGGACGCGTCTGCCAGCGCAGGTTCTCGACGCGAGCGAGATCCTCGATGGTCGCCTCGCTTCCCTTGCGGTTATCGGTTTCGCCCACCGCCGCAAGCATTGGATTGTAGTCGTCGCCCACCTTTTGCTCCTCGGGTCTCCCAAAGCGGAACCAAGCGTGGCTTGCCAATAAAACAGCATTCCATATATAGAATACCGAGATATCGCCGGGCAAGCGGCACCTCGACGAGCAAAGGCGGCGGTCGCAAGAGAGTCAATCCATGCTACAAGGACGCACCATCGTCGTGACGGGCGCCGCGCGTGGAGTGGGACGCGCCATCGCTGTCGTTTGCGCCCGGCATGGCGCGCGCCTCGTGCTCTCCGACGTGCTCGCCGAGCTCGGACGCAAGACGACTGTCGAGCTTGTCGCGACCGGAGCGGCGGCGCGGTTCGTGCCGATGGACCTCGCGGAACCCGCGTCCATCGAGGCCTTCGCGGCGGATGTGCGCAAGCACGAAGGCGCGATCGAGGGCCTCGTCAACAACGCCGCGATCGCGACCAATGTCGGCGGCAAGACCTTCGACGAGATCGACATCGAGCTCTGGGACCGCGTCATGCGCGTCAATGTCCGCGGCACGTGGCTGGTGACGCGCGCGCTTCTGCCGCTATTTCCGGAGGGCGGTAGCGGCCGGATCGTGAATCTCGCCTCCGACACCGCCTTGTGGGGCACGCCGCGCCTTCTCGCTTACGTCGCGAGCAAGGGGGCCGTCATCTCCATGACGCGATCGCTGGCGCGTGAGCTCGGTCCGCGCGGCATCGGCATCACGGCCGTGGCACCGGGCATCCTGCGCAACGAGGCGACCGAGTACGTTCCGGCCGAACGGCACCGGGCCTACGAGACGGGCCGCGCGGTGCCGGGACCGCAGTTTCCCGATGATATCGTCGACGTCGTCGCGTTCCTGCTGACACCCGGTGCCCTGCCGCTGACGGGCCAAGTGCTCCCGGTCAATGCGGGCTTCGTCTTCACGTGATCGCGGCGCGGCTTGACCTGCGTCCGGCGCGGGCGGTATTTTTTCATTCCTTAGAACGACGTTTCATACACAGGACAGTCCGAGCGGGCCTCGACCCGCAGCCGACGAAGGGAAGGGTGCGGTCATGGCCGATGACTTGAAGCGTCCCAACAGCCTCGAAGCGTTGATGCAATCGCGGATCGCCCGCCTGAAGACGCGCGAATACGATTGGGACGCCCTCAAGTTCCAGGCCGATTTCGATCCGAAGTATCGGCGCGCCCAGTTGCGCTACATCGGCACCGGCGGTACCGGCGTCGCGGCCGACGACAACGCCGTGCCGGCAGAGCATTTCACCTTCTCGACCATGCTGCTGCCGGCCCATTGCGAAGGGCCGCTCCACATCCACACGGACGTGGAGGAGGTGTTCTTCATGATGCGGGGCCGGATCGAACTCTTCTTCGAGAAGGACGGCGAGCGCTGGACGACCAATCTCGGCGAGCGCGATCTCTGTTCCGTTCCGGCGGGTGTCTACCGCGGCCTGCGCAACGCCGGCGACGAGGACGCGCTCATGTGCGTGATGCTCGGCACGTCGAAGCCGGTCACGCCAACCTATCCGCCGGATCACCCGCTCGCGAAGATCAAGCGCAAATAGCCGGGCCAAACGGGCGGCATGCGCCTCGGCGTGGCGACGCAACGCAGCATCGAGTGGAATTTCGGGAGGCTTTCTTTTCTCGAGGCTGGCGCGCCCGGCGATCCTGCGCTCCTCCTGCTGCACGGCCTCGGATCGCGCGCTTTCGAGCGTGCATTGATCCCCTTCTTGCAGTCCGAGAGCGGGTGATGGCGTCCAGCGGAACCGAGACAACAGTTCCCGGCCTCGAGCGCGGCTTGAAGCTCCTGCGCCTGTTCCGACGCACGCGTCCCGCCGTCACGCCGCCGGAAATCGCGCACGAGCTGAAGATTCCGCGCTCGACCGTCCATCGCCTGCTGCAGACGCTCGAGGAGATGGAGTTCCTGCGGCGCGCCGACAGCGGCGGCGCCTATGTGCTGGGCCCGGCCGTGCTCTCGATCGGTTTCGAGTACTTGAGCTCTCTCGACATCGTGCAGCTCTCCAATCCAGTCCTGAGCCAGCTGCGCGACAAGACCCAATGCTCGGCGCACCTCGCCGTGCTCCACGGCACCGAGATCGTCTATCTGAGCCGGCACGCGAGCCCCCATGCCGTCAGCAGCAACGTCAGCGTCGGCACCCGCTTGCCCGCGCACGCAAGCGTCATGGGCCGCGTCTTGCTGGCCGACCTCGGCTCGTCCGCCTTGAACGCGCTCTACAAGGACAAGCCGCTGCAACGCTTCACGCCGAAGACGCCGACGTCGATTGCGTCGCTGGAGCGGCTGCTGCTCGAGGACCGGCGCCTCGGCTATGTCATAGGCTCGTCCTACTACGAGCGCGGCGTGACATCGGTCGCGGCGCCGGTGCGCGACAACATGGGCAAAGTCATCGCCGCCATCAATGTCGCGATCGTCGACACGCTGGTGGACGAGAGCGCGGTCTACGGCAAGATCACCGCCGACACCTGCGCTGCCGCGGCCTCGATCTCGGCGATGGTGGGTGCGCCGATGCCAGAGCCGCCACTCGAACCCGTCGTGGCGCGGCGCAAGCGGACTGTGGCCTGATGGAGCATCCGCAGGGTGATCGCGTGGCGGTCGCAACCGTCGGCGACCTGATCGCGACCTTCCTCGATCGCTGCGGCGTCACGCTGGCCTTCGGCGTGATCAGCATCCACAACATGCCGATCCTGGATGCGTTTCATCGTGGCGGACAGATCCGCTTCGTCACGGCGCGCGGCGAGGCGGGAGCCGCTTCCATGGCGGATGCGGCCGCTCGAGTTTCCGGCGGGCTCGGCGTCGTCATCACCAGTACCGGTACTGCCGCGGGCAATGCCGCCGGCGCGCTCATCGAGGCGCTGACGGCGGGAACGCCGCTGCTGCACCTGACGGGACAAATCGAGACGCCCTATCTCGATCGCAATCTCGGTTTCCTGCACGAGGCACCGGCCCAGCTCGCGATGCTGACGGCCGTCTCCAAGGCGGCTTTTCGGATCTCTAAGCCCGAGGAAGCCCCGGCGATCCTGCGGGAGGCGGCGCGTGTCGCGCTCACCGCGCCGCAAGGGCCGGTCAGCGTCGAGATACCCATCGACGTGCAGAAGGCGTCCGTCGCGCGGCCGGCGGATTGTCGGCCCGAAACCGTGCGGCCGGTGACTCCCGAGGCGACCGTCCTCGATCGCCTCGCCTTCCGCCTGCGCGAGGCCCAGCGCCCACTGATCTGGCTGGGCGGCGGGGCACGCGACGCGACAACGGCCGCGCGGGCGCTCGCCGATCTCGGTTTCGGCATCGTCAGCAGCGCGGCTGGCCGCGGCATCGTCAGCGAGGATCATCCCTCGAGCCTCGCCGCCTTCGGCGCGACGCCAGCCGTGGAGCAACTCTACGCCTCGTGCGATCTGATGCTGGTCGTCGGCTCGCATCTGCGCAGCAATGAGACGAGGACCTATACGGTCGAGTTGCCGTCGAACCTGATCCGCGTCGACACCAATCCGACGGCTCGCGGACGCGGCTACGCCGAGCGTGAGTTCGTCCTCGGCGACGCCGCGGCCGTGCTCGAGGGGATTGCGGCACGCCTGTGCGAGCGACCGCCCAACATCGATCCCGAATTCGCCTCGGACATCGGGAAGGCGCGCCGCGCGGCAGACGCGGGCTTGCGCCAGCAGGCCGGCGACTACGCTGCGGTCATCGAGGCGCTCGAGCAAGCGATGCCGCCGGACGCGCTCTGGGTCCGCGACATCACCTTGTCGAACAGCATCTGGGGAAACCGAGCGCCCCGGATCCGCCGGCCCCGCTTGGCGATCCATGCGTTGGGCGGCGGCATCGGAATGGGGCTCCCGATGGCGATCGGCGCCTCCCTCGCCGCAAGAGGCCGAAAGATCGTCGCGCTCGTCGGGGACGGCGGCTTCGCGCTCAACCTGGGCGAGCTCGCCACGGCCGCCGAGAACAAGGCCGATCTGACGATCCTGCTGATGAACGACGGCGGCTACGGCGTCATTCGCAATATTCAGGATCAAGACTACGGGGCACGGCGCTGCTACACGGAGCTGCTGGCGCCGAGCTTCGCGTTGATCGCCGAGAGCCTCGGCATTCGCCATGCGTTGATCCGCGACCTCGCAGCTTTTCCAGCGGCACTCTCCGCGGCGATCGGCGGGACCGGTCCGGCGATCATCGAGATCGATATGGCGTCCGCGGGCGAGTTCGGAATCAGGTTTGCCGGCCCGCCACGGGCTCACTCATCCCAGGCGAAGTAGGGCGACCCATGGCCATCAGCGGGATCGATCAAGTCACCTTCGGCGTCGATGATGTCGACGCTGCGCGGCGGTTCTTCGGGGATTTCGGGTTGGCGGAGGGCTCCGCGAACGGTGCGGGCGCGGCGTTCACCACGGTGGACCGCGGCGAAGTGCGCATCCGGCCAGCGGGTGCGCCCGATCTGGCGCCGGCGTTCGAGCCAGGCTCTACGCTCCGCGAGGTGATATGGGGCTGCGCCGACAACCGCGCGCTGGCCGAGACGGTGGCAGCGCTCCGGGGGATCGCCTCGCTGGAAACAGGCCCCGACGTCACCCGCTGTACCGATCCCAACGGATTGCGGCTGGGTTTTCGCGTCAGTCAGCGCAGACCGGTGGCTGTCGAGCCTACACCGGTCAACGCGCCGGGCACGCCACGTCGGATCAACCGGGACTCCATCGTCCGCGACAGCGTGAGGCCCGTCACCATCGGTCACGTCGTCCTGTTCGTGTCGAGCCTCGAGGCGAGCGCCGAGTTCTACCAGTCGCGCCTGGGCTTCGTGGTCTCCGATCGCTATCCGAAGGCCGGGCTCTTCCTGCGGTGCCGGCCTGCGGGCGGCCACCACAATCTCTTTTTGCTGGAGCGCCCCGGCAAGCAGGGATTGAACCACGTCGCCTTCACCGTGCGCGACCTGCACGAGGTGATCGCCGGCGGCCTCGCCATGAGCCGCAAGGGTTGGCAGACCGATATCGGGCCGGGCCGCCACCCGATCTCCTCGGCGCTGTTCTGGTACTTCAAGAGCCCATGCGGCGGCTCCGCCGAATATTACGCCGACGAGGATTATCTGACCGCGGAGTGGCAGCCGCGCGATTTCGTGCGTGCGCCCGAGAACTTCGTCGAATGGGCGTTCGCGGGCGGCATCGATCTGGCGACGCGCCGTCAGAAGACGGCGTGAGGTTTCATTTGCGTGTTGTTGGCTGAGACCGGATGACACTGACGCAATGGACGGTTCAGACGGCCCGCGACGTGCTGGACGGCCAGCAGCGCGGGTGGCGCGGCTACACTGCCTTCGCCGGCGCCGGCGTCATCGTGTCCATCGCGTTTGTCGATCCCGGCAATTTCGCGACCAACGTCCAGGCCGGCGCCAAATACGGCTATGGGCTGCTCTGGGCGGTGCTGCTCGCGAACGGGATCGCGATGCTGTTCCAGGCGCTCTCGGCCAAGCTCGGCATCGTCACGGGCCGCAATCTCGCCGAGCTCTGCCGCGAGCATTTCTCGACGCCGGCGGTCTTGGCGATGTGGGTGATCAGCGAGGTTGCGGCCATGGCGACCGATCTCGCCGAGTTCGTCGGCGCCGGCATCGGCCTCTCGCTGCTGTTCCACATCCCCTTGCTGGCGGGCATGGTGGCGACGGCGCTGATCGTCTACGGCATCCTCATGTCGGGGCAGAGGGGGTTCCGGCCGGTCGAGCTGATCATCGGCGGGTTCATCGCGGTGATCGCGCTCTGCTACGTGATCGAGATGTTCATCGCTCCCGTCGAGTGGCGGGCGGCGGCGGCTCATGCGGTGGTGCCGGAGATCGCCGATTCCGGCGCGCTTCTGCTCACGGTTGGTATCATCGGGGCGACGGTGATGCCGCACGCGATCTATCTGCACTCCGCCCTGACCCAATCGCGCATTCCGCCGCGCAGCGAAGACGAGAAGGCGCGCATCGTCCGGATCTCGAACCGGGAGGTCGTCGTCGCGCTCGCGATCGCGGGGGCCGTCAACATGGCGATGGTCATGATGGCGTCCGCGGCGTTTCACGCCGGTCATAGCGATGTCGCGGAGATCGAGACCGCCTACAGCACCCTGACGCCGCTCCTGGGCGTGGCCGCCGCCTCGGTGTTCCTGCTCTCGTTGCTGGCGTCGGGCGTCGCCAGCTCGGCGATCGGTACCATGGCCGGTCAGATGATCATGCAAGGCTTCGTCGGCTTCGCGATTCCGATGTGGGCGCGGCGGCTAGTGACGATGCTCCCCGCCTTCGTCGTCATGGCGCTCGGTGTCGACGCGACCCGCGCGCTCGTCATCAGCCAGGTCGTGCTCAGCCTCGCCCTGCCGCTGCCGATGATCACGTTGATCCTGTTCACGCGCCGCTCCGATGTCATGGGCACGTTCGCCAACGGTCGCGTCGGCAATGTCGCGGCCATCCTCGGCACCATGGCGGTGTTGTTCCTCAACGCGATTCTGGTTCTCGAGACGATTGGCGTCTCTCTGCCCGGTCTGCCGTCACCCGGCTGAGGGCCGTGCGCCCGTTACAGCGCGATCACAATATATTTCGTCCCGGCAGTTGGCGAACGCCGTTCATTGACAAACCACCGCCTGGACTGTGTAATGTCCAACCATAAACGAAACGTTGTTTCTCTTATGGAACAACAGGGGAGGTGCAAAATGCCGGGGTCACGCTACCAGTCCCGTGCGATCGGTCTGGGGCTTGCAGCCCTTGTCAGCCTGCTGAGCGCCGCGCCAGCGCAGGCGGAGTCCACCTTGCAGACGGTGCTCCAGCGCGGGACGTTCAAGGCGGGTATCGTCGCCGACGCGCCTCCGGCCGCGATACTCGACGCGACCGGGCACCAGATCGGCTATTCCGCCGATGTCGCGCGGTATCTGGCGAAGCGCCTCGGCGTCAAGTTGGAATTCGTCCCGGTCACTCCCGCCTCGCGCGTGCCGCTGCTCACCAGTGGGCGCATCGACGCCGAGGTCGCGGTGACGACGCCGAACAAAGTGCGCAACGAGGTCGTCGATTTCACCTACAGCTACATCTGGGACGAGGGGATCCTGATCACGCGTGCCGGCGAGAGCAGCAACTATCACGACTACCTCAACGACACCAAGGTAATCGGCGCTTCGCAGGGGAACGGCGCCGTTCCACGCTGGCAGCTCATTTCACCGAACGCCAAATTCAAGTTCTTTGGCGATGATCAGGCCGTCGTCCTCGCGCTAAAGAAGGGCGATGTCGACGGACATATCACCACGCGCATGGCGGCCCAGATCTTCGCAAAGTCCGGCGGTCTGAACATCAGCGAGACCTGGACCAACTCGCCCGATGCCATCATGGTGCGCCAGGATGATTCGAAATGGCGGAACTGGCTCAACTGGGCGCTCCAGCGCATGTGGGTCGAAGGGACGCTGCAGAAGCTTTATCAGAAATGGTACGGAATGGCGCCGCCCTTCAGTCTTGGAGACTACGGTCAGGTTCAACCGCGGATAATGGAGATCGGGCAAACCGACGATCCCTGGAAGGAGTTGCCGCCCGGCTTCCTGGATACCCTGCTTGGCGACAAGTCCTACACGCTCGATGAGTGATCCTCTTGGTGGCAGCCGATCGTGGAGGGCTGATACGCGTGACTGAGCGCGAGCCGCGCCCGCGCCCGGAAATATTGACGATCCCCGCCTATGCCGGAGGCGAAGCGAAGCTGCCGGGAACGAGCCGGGTGATCAAACTGTCCTCGAACGAGGGCGCGTTCGTTCCGCCAGCCTCGGTGCGCGAGGCTTATATCCGCGCCGCCGACCAACTCAATCGTTATCCCGACGGCAGCTCGGCCGAGCTGCGCCGCGCCATCGGCGAGCGCTTCGGTCTCGACCCGGATCGCATCGTGTGTGGAACCGGATCGGAGGAGTTGATCACGTTGCTTTGTCACGCCTATGCGGGCCCCGGCGCTACGATCGTGATGTCGCGGCATGGCTTTTCGATGTACCGGATTTCGGGAACCTACGCGGGGAGTCGGGTGGTAAAGGCGCCCGAGCGCGACTACGTCGCCGATGTCGATAATATGCTGGCGGCGATGACGCCGGACACGCGCCTGGTGTTCATCACCAATCCGAACAACCCCACCGGCACATTGCTGCCGCAGCGTGAGATCGAGCGGCTGCATCGCTCGCTCCCGGCTCACGTGCTGCTGGTGATCGATGCGGCCTACGCCGACTATGTCCAGGCAGCGGATTACAACCCCGGAACCAAACTGGCGAATGCCACGAACAACGTCTTCATGCTGCGTACCTTCAGCAAGATCTACTGCCTTGCCGGCATGCGCGTCGGCTGGGGCTACGGTCCGGCCGGGGTGATTGACGCGCTCAACAGGGTGCGTGGGGTGTTCAATGTCAATGTCGCTGCGCTGGCGGCCGCGGTCGCTGCGCTTGCCGAAGTGGATTGGATCGCCCGGTTGCGGACGCACAATGCGACTTGGCGCGCGAAATTGTCGGCGTCGCTGCGCGCCGCCGGCATCGCCGTGTGCCCAAGCGAGGCCAATTTCGTGCTGGCGGATTTCGGCAGCGCCGAGAAGGCCGGCGAAGCGAACCGTTTCTTGAGGTCGCGCGGCATAATCGTGCGTGGCATGGCGTCCTACGACCTGCCGCACTGCCTTCGGATCACCGTCGGCACCGAACCCGAGTGCATCGCCGTCGCGGAAGGCCTGGCTGCATTTATGGCGCGCAAGGTGGCCGCCCGTTGAACGGCAAGCCCGCAAGCCCTGCGGCGCCGGGATTTGGGAACGGCCCAGTCTGAGCAAATGACGTCGCCCGGCGAGCGGCGTTCTGCGGCTCCGCAGCGGCTCGCCGTGATCGGTGCGGGCATCGTCGGGATGAGCGCGGCGCTCTATCTGCAGCGCGACGGCCATCAGGTCACGGTGGTGGATCTGCGGGAGCCAGGGACGGCGACTTCGTTCGGCAGCTCCGGCGGGATCATCACGAGCGCGGTACGACCGACCAGCACACCGGATCTGCTCAAGCAGCTTCCGGCAATGCTGCTGGATTCCAGGAGTGCCGTGCGTATCCGTTGGCGCTATTTGCCGCGCCTTATGCCCTGGCTGGTGCGGTTCCTGCTGGCGGCGCGGAGGAGCGTCGTCGAGACCAGCGCGGCGGCGCTCGCGGCGATCCTCGCGTCGGCGAACGACGCGCATCGCGAACTGGTCGAGCTCGCGCGGGTCTCGGAAGTCGTGCGGCCCGTCGGGTGGGTCAGGGTCTACGAGAGCGAGGCAGGGTTTGACCGTAGCGCGCTCGATCGTGCACTCATGGCCCGGCACGGCATCGGGTTCGACATCCTCGACGCCGATGCGCTGCGACAGCTGGAACCGCATCTGGCGCGGCGCTACGTGAAGGCCTTGTTCCATGCGCAGAGTGGCTTCGCCTGCGATCCCTGGCGCTTGATCGATGGCTATGCCCGGCATTTCGTTCGCTCAGGCGGGCGGCGGCTGCAGCAGAACGTCCGCGCCATCGAGCCGCTGACAGGCCCGGGCGTGCGCCTCCATGCCGATGCCGCCATCGGCGAGTTCGACGGCGCGGTCGTGTGTGCCGGAGCATGGTCGGGACAATTCGCCGGGGCGCTCGGCGATCGCGTTTCGCTGGATACCGAGCGTGGCTATCACTTGACCATCGATCCCGGCAGCGCGGGACCACTGGGCCGGCCGGTCGTGTTCCCAGAGCGTCAATTCGTTCTCGCACCCATGCCGGACGGGATTCGCCTGACCAGCGGCGTAGAGCTTGCAGGCTTGGCGGCGCCGCCGGACTTCTCGCGAATCCACCAGTTGCTGCCGGCGGCGCAGCAGGCACTCCCAGGGCTGAGCGACCGGGTGAGCCGGCGGTGGATGGGATATCGGCCATCGACGCCCGACTCCCTTCCGATCATCGGGCGTTCGCCGCGCTGCAACGCCGTCGTGTACGCGTTCGGCCACGGGCATCTGGGTCTGACGCTGGGGCCGATCACGGGAAGGCTGGTCGCTTCGCTGGTTGCGGGACGGGCGCCGGAGATCGATCTCGCGCCCTATCGTCCCGACCGGTTTTGAGATGCCCGCGGGTCACGCGCCGATTACAGCGCGATCACCACGGATTTCGTCTCGGTATAGGCCTCGACGCCTTCGCGGCCGTTCTCGCGGCCCCAGCCCGACTGCTTGAAGCCGCCGCTGGGCACCGAGTTGTCGAGGGAGCCGCCGTTGATGCGGACCGACCCTGCCCGCAGCCGAGATGCGATCTTGTGCGCTGTCGAGAGATCGCGTGTGAAGACGTGGGCCGCGAGGCCGTAGCTCGTGTCGTTCGCCTCGGCGACAATCTGATCGAGGCCCAGGTCGGAGAAGGACATCGCGCATAGCACCGGGCCGAAGATCTCCGACCGGCGGACCGACATGTCCGCAGTGGTGTTCGTGAGGATCGTCGGTTGTACGAAATAGCCGGGCCGGTCGATCCGCCGGCCGCCCACCAGGATCGTGGCGCCGGCGCCGACACCTGCGTCGATGAAGCCGGTGACGCGATCGAGATGCTCACTGGAGATGACAGGGCCGATCTCGGTCTTGGAATCGAGGCCGGAGCCGACCCGCAGCGTCTCGGCCTTTCCGGCGATGCCGCCGACGAGCGCGTCGAACACGCTCTGGTGTGCGAAGAGACGGGAGCCCGCGGAGCAGACCTGCCCGGTGTTGAAGAAAATCGCGCGGGACGCGCCCTCGATCGCGGTCTTCAGATCGGCATCGGGGAACACGATCACCGGCGATTTGCCGCCGAGCTCCAGCGTGAGCCGCTTGAAATTCCCCGCAGAAGCCCGAAGGATCAGTCGGCCCACCTCCGTGGATCCCGTGAACGATATCTTGTCGACGCCGGGATGCTCGGCGAGCGCGGCACCCGCCGTCTCGCCATAGCCGGTGACGATGTTGACGGCGCCCGGCGGGAAACCCACTTCCTGCGCAAGTTCGCCCAGGTAGAGAGCCGACAGCGGTGTCTGCTCCGCGGGCTTCAGCACGACGGTGCAGCCCGCTGCCAGCGCCGGCGCGAGCTTGGTCACCGCCATCAGCAACGGTGCGTTCCAGGGCACGATCAGCCCCGCAACGCCCACGGGCTCGCGCACCGTGTAGGCATGGTGCGGCCGAGGGCTCGAGACCGGCAGCGACTCGCCGGTGATCTTCGTCGCCCAGCCCGAGAAATACCGGAGTTTCTCGATCGCGCCGCGGATATCGAACGAGCGCGCGGCGGCAAGCGGCTTGCCCGTGTCGAGCGCCTCGACCAGCGCCATGTCGTCGGCGACCGCATCGATGGCGTCGGCGAGCTTCCAGATCAAGGCGGCGCGCTCGCTGGGCATCAGCTTGCGCCACGCGCCGCCATCGAAGGCCGCTCGCGCGGCGCCGACGGCGGCGTCGACGTCCGGCCGGTCGCCCTGGGCAGCGTGGGTGATCACGCTGCCATCGTTGGGATTGTGCACGGCGAAGGTCTTGCCCGAGCGCGCCTCGACCCACTCGCCGCCGATCAGGAGCCGGCGAGGCTTCCCGATGAGGCGAGCGGCAATCCGGTCGAGGGCCGGCAGCATCGGTTGTGCCGTGCGAGCTCAGGCGTTGCCGAACCGCGCCAGATTCGCTTGCTGAGCCGGCGTGCGCGCGGGAAGGTTGAAGAGCCGCGCCGCCGTGCCGCCGAGGATGTTGTGCTTCGCCTTCTCCGACAGGAAGGGGATATCCCAGATCACCGTTGGCAAGTCGAAATCCCAGTGCGGATAGTCCGACGACCACAGCAGCTGAGTCTCCGCATTGATCATGCGGAAGGTGGTCTCCATCGCGCCTAGGTCCTGCACCTCCATGGGCTGCGAGGAGTAGTACATGTCGCGCATGTACTCGGACGGCTTCTTCTTGAGGAGCGGACACTCGGACGTGCGCAGCATGTACTCGTGGTCGAGGCGCTGCATCAGGAACGGCACCCACGCCAGACCGGATTCGATCCAGATCACCTTGAGCTTGGGGAAGCGCTCGCCCAGCCCATTGATCACCCAGTTCGTGCAGTGGAGGATATTGTAGAAGGTGAATCCCAGCGCATGCACCGAGATGAAACGGTTGCAGCCGCGGAAAAGATTTTCTTGCCAGTTATGGCCGGAGTGGAAGGCGATTGCGAGCCCGCGCTCCTCGATCGCGCGATAGACCTTCATGTAGACGTTGTCGTGCACGGGATGATGCCGCACCGCCGCGACCATGAACCCCGTGACGTGCTTCCGATGGCCGAACTCCTCCACCTGCCGCAGCGCAGCGTCGGGATCGCCCATCGGCAGGTTCAGCATCGAGTAGAGACGACCATCGGATTCGGGCAGCACCCTCTCGGTGATCCAGCGGTTGTAGGCCCAGGTGAGCTCGGCCTCGACTTCCTTCTGCGGATGCAGGCCGATGAGCAGCATGCCGGTCGGGAACAGGCAGGAGTAATCGACGCCCATGGCGTCCATCCAGCGGTAGCCCAGCTGGACGTCGCGCGGCTTGCCATTCTTGTCGGTCTTCTCGCTGGAGCGCAGCGGGTAGCGGGTGACGCGGCCGCCGACGTCCTGATAGCCGATCTGGCCCGGCATGAAATTCGCCCGGCCGGGCTTCATGCCCGCGGCCATGAGCAGCTGGCGCTGAACGTCGTTCTCGATAAACGGGAGAATCTCCGCCATGTGCTCGTTCTCGTAGTGATGCGCATCGACGTCGACGATGAGCATGTCGTCGAAATTGCGCTTGATGGCTTCCTTGCGCGCGTGCGCGAGGAGCTGTGTCGTGTTCAGCTCCTCGACGGTGATGCGGCGGCCGCGGTCGGAAACGAGGTCCATCTGTGATCCTTTCCCGGGCTTCAGCGCCCGGCGAGGCTTTGCCACATGCCAAGCTCGAACACGGCAAGATTGGCCGATTTGAGGAGTCCGGAAGCCATGATCATCACGTCGGTATTCGAGACCGCGTTGCGGTCGCGGAGCGGCGTGTGCGTGTGGCCGGCTTCCAGCTGTGCGACGTAGGTCCGGCACATCGCCGCCATCAGGTCCTGGAATTGCGCAGGCGTCAGGGCGTCGCCTCGCTCCTCCGCGGACGCATGCTCGAGGATGGCGGTGAGTTCCCGCGCTTGCCTAGAGACGTCAGCCACGGACATACAAGTCGTCTCCCTTCTCCACGACCTCGTACCGCCGCAGTTTGAGCTTGCGGTCGCCCACGCATTCGCCGGTTTTGAGGTCGTACTCGTAGCCGTGCCACGGACAGACGAAATGCAGCTCGGTATCGGAGAAGTACAGGCCGCGCGAGGTCTTGTCGGGCATGATCTTCTCCTCGACCTTGGCGATGATCAGGCCCTCGCAGGCGGGACCGCCCTGGTGAACGCATGTGTTCGAATAGGCGAAGAACTCGTCGTTGTCCCTGAACACGCCGACCTCGGTCTCGCCCAGGAACACGATGCGACGGTCGCCGTTC
>Ga0126378_10001074_pt1 | contig 20463 bp, 13 predicted proteins | sample PanSoiMetPlot_23_FD_92587 | JGI IMG/M metagenome (GOLD analysis project Ga0126378, IMG submission 92587) | Tropical forest soil microbial communities from Panama - MetaG Plot_23 | ecosystem: Environmental > Terrestrial > Soil > Tropical forest > Bulk soil | place: Panama | collected 2016-02-17
GCCAGGGCGTCCAGCGCCCGGGTGTACTCCTTCTCCTTGATCAAGAGTGCATCGCGCGCGGCCTGCCACTCCTGCGGTGAGACGACTTGAGGCCTGTTCATGATGAGCTCCCTACTGAGTTCCTTTAGGAGACTTTCTACGCTTGACCTTAACACGGCCAAGTTCCTTAAGGAAACCCAAGTGGCTATCATGAGGGCATGCAGCGCACTCAGTTCGGTGAGATGGCCTGCTCGATCGCACGCACCATGGATGTCGTCGGAGAGCCGTGGTCCCCGCTCATCGTGCGCAACATCTACATCGGCATCTCACGCTTCGACGAGCTTCAGCGCAGCCTGGGGCTCTCCCGCAAGGTGCTCGCGGAGCGGCTGCGCTGGCTGACCGAGCATGGCGTGCTCGAGAAGCGCGCGTACTCGACCCGGCCCCCGCGATACGAGTACGCGCTGACCGCCAAGGGGCTCGAGCTGTTCGAGGTGCTCATGGTGATGGTGCGCTGGGGCGACAAGTGGCTGGCCGGCGATGCTGGCCCGCCGGTCCTGTACCGGCACCACGCGTGCGGCCGGATCGGCCACGTTGAGCTGCGTTGCTCAGAGTGCGGCGAGCCGATGCGCGCGACCGACATCGACGTGCTGCCCGGTCCAGGCTCCGCGATGTCTGCTTAGGCGAAGAGTTCTGTCATCGGCGAAGACTTGGCGTCTCAGGGAGCCGTTTTCGCTCCCCTTATGAACTTTCGCTACCCCTATGAGCAGGGCCGCCACGGGAAAGGGATGCCGCTGTGCGTGCCGCGCGTGCGGCGCGCCGCCAGGCCGGGCTTAGGCCTCGGTCGCGCGGCGCTGGACGAACTCGAAGCCAAACCGGCCCTTGACGCACAGGTGGCCGTGCGTGACGTCGTGGTCGAGTGGCGAGGTGACCTTCACGATCGTGTTGTCCTGCACGTGCAGCTCGAGATTGCAACCCACGCCGCAGTAGGGGCAGATCGTCGTGGTGACCGACTGCCGGGACTCGTCCCACTCACCCGCCTGGCGCATCTTGTACTCGGTCGCCGGCATCAGCGCGCCGGTCGGGCAGACCCCGATGCAGTTGCCGCAGTACACGCACGCCGAATCCGGCAGCGTCACGTCGAACTCGGTGGAGATGCGCGCATCGAACCCGCGCCCTGCCACCGCGATCGCGAACGTGTTCTGGGCATCTTCGCCGCACGCCTCGACGCACTTGTAGCAGAGGATGCAGCGCGAGTAGTCCCTGACGTAACTCTCGTTGTCGTACTTCACCGGCTGGGCGACCGTGTCAGCCACGGCTCCGTCGCCCGCGTGGTGCTCGCCCGCCCTGGCCGCGTCCCGCTCGCCGGCGGCGTGCGGAGCGGCGGCCTCGCCGTAGCGCGCGGGGTCAGCGCCGTATTGCTCCATCCACCGGCGCACCTCAGGCGCGGTCAGCGACATGTCCACCGTGGACGCCAGGAACTCAAGCACCATCCGCCTGCTCGTGCGCACACGCTCCGAGTCGGTGTGCACGATCATCCCTGGCTCGGCCTTGCGCGAGCACGCGGGCACCAGCGTCCGCGAGCCCTCCACCTCAACCACGCACACCCGGCAGACGTTCACCGGCGTGAGGTTCTCCAGGTAGCAGAGCGTCGGCGTGTCGATGGCCTGCTGGCGGCATGCCTCCAGGAGCGTGGCTCCCTCGGGGATGCGGATCGCCTTCCCGTCGACGGTGATCTCGACCATCCGCTGCGGAGTCGGCAGGAACACTGTCATGCGCTCTCCCTCCCGGTCCCGCCCGTCTCGCCGTTCCCGCCTGACCTGCCATTCGCGCCGACCAGGCCGAGGCTCACCGCGGAGGTTGCGGCGCTGACCGCGGTCTGGCCGAGGCCGCAGATCGAGGCATCGCGAGCGACCGCCGCGATGTCGGCCAGCAACCCGAGCTCGCGCTCGGCCGAGCCCAGCGGTGCGCCCCGCGCCATCCGGCCGATCAGCTCCTCCTGCCGTACCGTTCCGACCCGGCATGGCACGCACTGCCCGCACGACTCGTCGCGGAAGAACCTGGCGATGCGGCGGAGCAGTGCCAGGATGTCCACGTCATCGTCGAGCACGAGCACGACGCCCGACCCGAGCGTCGCGCCGATCGCGCGTACGCCCTCGAAAGTGAGCGGCACGTCAAGCGCATCCGGCCCGACGAACGAACCGGCCGCACCGCCAAGCAGCACCGCCCGCAGCGGCTGCCCGCCGCGCACCCCGCCGGCGGCCTCGATCACCTCGCGCAGTGTCACGCCGAAGTCGTGCTCATACAGGCCAGGCCGCTCGACGCAACCTGACAGGCAGAACAGCCGGGTGCCGGTCGAGCCAGAGGTGCCGATCCCGGCGAAGGCCGAACCGCCGATCCGCAGGATCTCAGGCACGCACAGCAGCGTTTCGACGTTGTTGATGGCCGTCGGCTTGCCGAACAACCCGGACTGGGCTGGGAACGGCGGCTTGTTCCGCGGCTCGGCGCGCTTGCCCTCGATCGAGTTGAACAGCGCGGTTTCCTCGCCGGCTATGTAGGCGCCAGCGCCGCGCCTGATCTCGAGGTCGAACGCGAACCCCAGCCCCATCACGCCCTGCCCGAGGAAGCCGCGCGCGGTGGCCTGGGCGACGGCATGCCGCAGCCGCGACTCGGCGAGCGGGTATTCGCCTCTGATGTACAGGTAGCCGCGCTCGGCGCCGCAGGCGTATCCCATGATCGTGATGGCTTCAACAAGGGCGTACGGGTCCTCTTCCATCAGGACCCGGTCCTTGAACGTGCCTGGCTCTGATTCGTCGGCATTGCAGACGACGTAATGCGGACGGACCGGGTTCGTCGCCACGGCCTCCCATTTGACCCCAGTAGGGAACGCGGCTCCGCCGCGGCCAAGCAGCTTGGCGTCCTTCAGTTCCCTGATCACGCCTGCTGGGCCGATCGCCGCGGCACGCCTGAGCATCTCGTATCCCCCGGCCGCGCGGTACGAGTCGAGCGAGGCAGGGTCGACGAGGCCGACCCGGCTCAGCAGCCGAAGCGAAGAGCGGTCCCCCGAGACTTGCGGCGCGAGCGCGGCTGGCGGGACGGGCACCGGCACGGGCGAGGTGATCTGGGCGGACCTGATCTGGTCAGGCCCTATCGGCGCCAGGACGACACGGGCCGCGTCGCGCCCTGCCTGCTGGATCATCGCGGCTGAGCCGCGGTCGCATTGCCCGAGGCAGGGGCTGCGCTGCCACGTGACGCCCGCGCCGTTCGGCCCGCCTGACGCACCCTCGGCGCCAAACTTGCCCGCCATTTGCTCGCAGATCCGTTCTGCGCCGTTGACCTGGCAGGATAGGTCGTCGCAAACGTGCACCACGGTCGGCGCGGCCGACCTGGTGCGAAACATCGCGTAGAACGACGCCACCCCGTAGGCCTCGGCCGGCGGGATCGTCAGCCTGGCACAGATGTGGTCGAGGGCGCCCGGGCTGATCCAGCCCAGGCGCTCCTGCACGGCGTGCAGGACAGGCAGCAGCAGGTGCCGCCTGCTCCTGGCGGCATGGCCGCCCAACGCGGCGTGCCGGTCGGCCGCCGTGCGCTCTCCGCCGTCCCAGCCGCTCGACGCCGGCCCAAGCACCGAAGCGACCGCCGCCCGTTCCTCTTCTGTCGCCTCCTCGGCGACCCCGAGCCTCAGATCCACTAGGAACCCACCTGTCCGGCCGGGACCTCGAGCTTGTCCACCCTGATCGCCGTCGCCTTGAACTCGGCCGTGCCTGACTTGGGATCCCACGCGTCGAGCGTCAGCACATTGGTGGCCACCTGCTCGGGGAAGTGCAGCGTCATGAACGCGAGCCCCGGGCGCAACGTGTCGTCAACGTGAACAGGCACGTTGAGTGAGCCGCGGCGCGAGGAAACGCGCGCGATCTCACCCTCTGCCAGGCCAAGGCGGGCCACGTCCTCAGGCGCCAGGTCGAGCGCCTCAGGCCGCCGCAACGGCGTCTCGAATTGCCCTGACTGCACTCCGGTGTTGAAGGAGTCGAGCCGACGCCCCGTGGTCAGCCGGATCGGGAAGTCCTCCGACAGCTCGTCAACCGGCGGCTCCTGTTCGACCGGCGTGAACGGTGCTGGCGTGCCCCGCTTCGCCGGATCGATCTCCCACAGCCGTGCGTGCAGGAACAGCTCGCCAGGGTGATTCTCGTCCGGGCACGGCCACTGGATCCCGCCAAGCTTTTCGAGCCGGTCGTAGCTCATCCCCGCGTGCATGGGCGACAGCGCTCGCAGCTCGTTCCAGACATCCTCGGCAGACGGGTGGCCCCAGTCGGCGCCAAGCCGCTTACCGAGGTCGCAGATGATCTCGATGTCGTCGCGCGCGCCAAGCGGCGGCTCGAGCGCCTTGCGCACCCGCTGCACGCGGCGCTCGCTCGAGGTCACGGTGCCCTCTGCCTCGCACCACGTCGCGGTCGCAGGCAAGACCACAGTCGCGAGGCGGGCCGTATCGGTCAGGAACATGTCCTGAACGACCAGGTGCTCGAGCCCTTCGAGCAGCTCGCGCGCCCTCGCCGTGTCGGCCTCCGAGCGCAACGGGTTCTCGCCGATGATGTAGCACGCGGTCAGCTCGCCCGCTTCCATCGCCTCGAACATCTGCGACAAGTGCCAGCCGCGCGCGGTCGGAATCGGCTTGCCGTACACGGCCTCGAACCTTGCCCGCGCCGCGTGATCGGTCTCGATGTCCTGGAAGCCGGTCAGCTTGTTGGGGATGGCCCCCATGTCGCCGCCGCCTTGCACGTTGTTCTGGCCGCGCAGCGGGACGAGTCCTGAGCCGTACCTGCCCACGTGCCCGGTCAGCAGGGCAAGGTTGATGAGCGCGAACACGTTGTCTGCCGCGTTGTGGTGCTCGGTGATACCCAGGGTCCAGCAGATCTGCGCCCGGTCGGCCCTGGCATAGTCGTGCGCGAGTTGCCTGATCAGGCCGGCGGGAACGCCTGTGTCGAGCTCGGCGCGCTCGAGCGGGTAGTTCTCGACGGTCGCGGCGTAGTCGTCAAAGCCTGTGGTGGCCCGGGCGACGAACTCCGTGTTCACCAGGCCCGCGTGAATGATCTCCCTGGCGATCGCGTTCGCGAGCGAGATATCGGAGCCAACGTGAATGCCCAGCCATGCGTCAGCCCACTGTGCCGATGTCGTGCGCCGTGGATCGACGACGTACATCCGAGCGCCGTTGCGTATCCCCTTGAGTACATGGTGGAAGAAGATCGGGTGCGCCTCACGCGCGTTCGAGCCCCAGAGGACCAACAGGTCGGCGTCTTCCGCCTCCCGATAAGAGCTGGTGCCGCCACCAGCTCCGAACACAGCCGCCAGACCGACGACGCTAGGAGCGTGTCAAGTTCGGTTGCAGCTGTCGATGTTGTTGCTGCCCATCACGGCCCTTGAGAACTTCTGGGCCATGTAGTTCATCTCGTTCGTGGCCTTCGAGCAGCTGAACATGCCGAACGAGCGAGTCGCGTCCGCGTCCCTGGCTACAGCGAAACCGGCTGCCGCGCGATCGAGCGCCTCGTCCCAGGACGCTGGCCGGAGCGCTCCGTTGTCCCTGACAAGCGGCTCCGTCAGTCGTACCTGCTTGCTCATCGAGCGCACCTTTCCCGACATACCTCCACCGACGTGCCGAGCTTATCTCCGGCGCCGTGACGCGGTCCACCTGGGCGATATGCCCGTCACGCGCCCCGATGCCGCGATCAGGAAGACGGCGCCAGCACCAGCGTCAGTGTCGTGTCGGCGCTGAACGCCAAGTCGGTCGACGCGGACAGGCCGCCAGCGGTGCCGACAGGAACGGACGAGCCGTAGTCTGTGGCGAGCATGTCCAGGCGTCCGGATCCCGTGCCGAGCGTCTCGTCCCTGACGATCTGACCGGACGGCGTTGTCGCCCACGCGGTCACGGTCGACGACTTGGTCTGCCAGCCTGAGACGACCCAGTTGCCCGCCGTGCTGACCGAAATCGTCGGCGTCTTCGCCGTCGTCGTCGTCACGTGGTCCGCGTGCGTAGCGAACGCGGATACCGGCGAACTCGTCGACGTGCCCGAGTACGCGAGCAGCTCAACGTCCCCGTGACGGTTCACTGTGCCGAAGGTCAGCGTGACCTTCGAGCCTGAATCGCCCGGCGCGGCCACCCTGGTCCAGATCGAGGTCACCATCACGCCGTTGCCCGACTCGGTCCCGAGCAGGGTCCAGCCGGCCGGGGCGGTGACAGCGGCCGTCCCCGTCCCAGTGGCGATCAGGACAAGCCCATTCCCGGGCGCGACCGAAGTCGGCACGGTGACCGATTCCGTCGGGCTGTTACCGAATACGTGGGCCGCTGCCAGGAATGCGATCGGCTGCGCAGCGGGCGGCACCGTCACCTGCTGGGTCGTCGAGGCGGTCTGCCCGCCTGCTCCGGTCACGGTCAATTTGACCGAGTAGGTCCCGGCAACGGAGAAGGTGTGTGAGGGCGTCGCGCCGCTACCCGTGGTTCCGTCCCCGAAGTCCCACGCGTATGCCGTCACACCGCCGGTCGACGCCGACCCGTCGAAGGTGCAGGCCAGGTTGGTGCAGTTGTCGGTAAAGCTCGCGGTCGGCCCGCCCGCCGGGCTGTCCACAATCAGGCCGCGGCCCTGCGTGGGGATGAAGATCTTATTGTCGGCGAATACCGGCTGGCCGAACTCGGGGCCGGTGGTGACTGTGTTCAGGATCGCGCCGGTCGCCGCGTTGATGAGGTACAGCTTGAAGGTCTTGGCCGTGGTGCCGGTGCCGTACTCGGTGACCCCGATCACGCCGGCGCCGTCCATTGTCGGCGACCCGATCGGCGGGCCGATAAGCCCTTGCTGCCAGAGGTATGCTCCTGTCGCTGGGTCCACCATCCTGATCGATCCCGGGTAGCTGAGCCCGTTGATCGTGGTCGTGTTACCCGCAATGAACAGGTGAGTGCCGTCCCAGATGGCCGCAGCGTCGCACTGCCCGCCCGCGGTCTGTGGAGCGCCGACGGTATCCGACCACACTGGCCCGGCGGCTAGGTCGCCCTGCTTCAAGGCGTAATAGGTGCCGTTCTTGTTGCACGCGCCGACCATGGGCGTCGCCGTGCCGCCGATGTTCGCGGTGAACAGCGTCGGCGATCCGCCGAAGTCCGAGTCGGTGCCGTGCTGTGTACTCGGCACCTGCCAGGCGTCCTCGCGGGCGAGGGTTGACGCGTTCAGCCGCACGACCGAGATCGAATCGCCGCCCGGCCCGTTACCAGTGGAGACGAAGACGTTCTGGCCTGCCTGATCAACTGCCGCACTCGACCAGATGCTCGGCTGCTTCGAATGGCCAGGATAGGTCTGGTAGAAGTGCTGCAGCGCGCCTGTCGCCTGGTCGTACTCCTTCAGGCCCCCGGCGATCAGCGGAGTGTCGCAGTCAGACGCCACGCCGATGTATATATGGCCGTTCGACACCGTTGGCGAGGACCAGTCAGCGAAGTCATTGACTGTCGTGGACGGGATCCCGATTACGCTCCTCCAGTCGATAGCGCCGGTCGCGGCGTTGAGCGCGTAGAGGTAACCGTCGCCACCCGAGACGTAGACCGTGAGCGGGCCACCGCCCGGCGCGGGCGCGACGGTCGCCGTCGAGAAGACACCGAGAGCCTGGCACGTGGTGGCCACCTGGAACCCCAGGAACTGGGACCAGAGCACCTTGCCGGTTGATTCATTCAGGGCGTAGAAGATGCCGGTGTTGGCGCCCTGATAGACGACGCCGTTCACGACCGTGGGGCTGGCCAGCAGGCCCTTCGGCTGGCCGGTCTGGGTCGGCGCGGGCGGCGTGAACGTCCAGTCGTGCGTCAGCGCGCCAGAATTGGCGGGCGTGAAGGCCGTGGCGGCCGCGTTATACGACGTGTGCGTCGGCTCGTACAGGTAGGCGGGCCAGGTCACGGACGGGGTCGCCGCCCGCGGCGCCGGGTGCATGGCGAACAACATGAACGGCAACACGGCTGCGACAGAAGACAGGGCGACAAGCGGATTCCTGATGCGCACGACACTCCCCTTTACCGCACTCACAGGTACCGGCCAAGTATGGGGCAGCGTAAACCGCGCCACAATCAAATCGCCGATCTGGCGCCGTTCGATCTCGTACTGGCTCGATGCCCTGCCAGCCGCGGATTGATTCGATGTCGTCCACCGGCTGCTCAGAGACAGCCGCATGTAACCCACGGGTAAGTTCCGAGCCTCAAATTCCTCAAATCCTGTGCCGGTTAGCCAGAAAAGCACGATCATCTATCACCATGTCCATGGTCGTTCGGAGGGGGCTGGGGTGGGACCGACAAGGAAGCACGCGATACTAGCGACGGCGTGCGCTGCAATCGCTTTCATCGGCACGGCATGGGCTGCGGCAACAGGACCGACGTCCATTCGCCAAACACCGGCAGCACGCGGGACTCTGCTCATCTCGAGCTCCGACTGGCCGGCCTATCTGCACGACACGGGGCATAGTTCGTTCAACCCGAGCGCGACGTCGATAAAGACGGGCAACATCGCCAACGTACAGCCGGTCTGGCGGTGGCGCGTACCGACGCCGCCCAACGGGACCTCATCCACGTTGTGGGCCAGCCCGGTCGTCTCGAATGGCGTCGTGTACATCGGCGTCGAGGACGGCTACTTTTATGCCGTCAGCGAGGCGACGCAGCAGGTGCTGTGGTCGGACTTCCTTGGTTACAGCACGAAGCTCACATGCCCGGCAATCGGGATCACATCCACTGCCGACGTGGCGACCGACCCGGTAACCGGCAAACCCACCGTCTACGTCAACGGGCCCGATGGCAACGCGTACGCGCTGGACGCCGCCACCGGCGCCGTCGTCTGGAAGTCGGTGGTCGGCACGCCGTCGACGACGGTGAACGACTATTACGCATGGAGCACGCCGCTCGTCAGCAATGGCGCCGTCTACGTCGGGATCTCTTCCAATTGCGACAACCCGCTCGTCCTCGGCGGCGTCGTCGCGTTCAACCAGGCAACAGGGGCACAGATCGGGAAGTGGCTGGACCAGCCGGCCACGAAGAAGGGCGGCAGCGTCTGGGACAGCCCGTCGGTAACCGCAAGCGGGCGGATCATCGTCGGCACCGGCAACGGCTACGGCGGGTCAGGACAGCCGCTATTCGACGATACGATCGCGGCGCTGGATCCGAACAACCTGGGCGTCCTTGACTTCTGGCAAATCCCCCCACAGCAGCAGACGGTCGACGGCGACTGGGGTGGCTCGGGGACGATGTTCACCGCGAGCATTAACGGCGTCACCACGCCGATGGTCGGGATGTGCAACAAGAACGGCGTCTACTACGCGTTCAATCAGGACAACCTGAAGGCCGGGCCGATCTGGCAAACGCAGATCTCGGTGCCGTACCCGGGCGGCTCTGAAGAGTGTATCGCCGCGGCGATCTGGGACGGCACCAGGCTGATCGAGGGCGGCGGCGCCCCGACGACGATCGGCGGGACCACCTACATGGGCTCGGTCCAGGCGCTCAACCCGGCGACCGGGGTTCCCATCTGGCAGACCGGTCTGCCAGGGACGGTCGTGGGCAGCCCGACCGAGGATGGCTCTGGGGTTGTCGCCGCCGCGACGTTGCAGAGTTCGACCGGCACGAACGGCGTGTACCTGCTGAACGCCGCGACCGGAAAGATACTCGACTTCATCCCGACACCCATGTCCAACCTGTTCGGCCAGCCGATCTTCTCCGGGAAGGATCTGCTTGTCGGCACAGGGGCGGCAGAAGGCCTGACGGCCTACGAGATCACGACGCAGGGCCCAGCGATCACCCAGGTCGTGCCAAACGTCATCGGAGACTCAACGACCGACACGCTGACGCTGACTGGAAGCGGGTTCTCCGGCACCCCGAACGTGATCGTGTCAGGCGATGGCGTGTTCCAGAGCGGCCCCGCGACCGTCGTCTCCTCGACCCAGCTGAAGATCAAACTGAACGTGAAGGCCAACGCGACACAGACTCCGCGCAACATCACAGTGGTCGAGCCGGGCTCCCCGGCAACGACCTTCACGTGCTCGGCCTGCCTCACGATCGGGCCCAAACCGAGTCCGCCGACGATCACCTCGATCACGCCGTCCTCGTTCGTGCAGGGCGCGACACATGTACCGGCGACCGTGGTGGGCACGAACTTCGACGCGGGCGCCGTGGCGACCAGCCACGCCGGCGTCTCGCTGCTGACGACATTCGTGAACTCCACCGAGCTCGGCCTGTCCGTTTCGATCAAATCCACGCTGCCGCCTGGTGCGTACAACCTGTTCGTCACCGACTCTGACGGCCTGATCGCCAAGTGCCTCGGCTGCATCACTGTCACCGCTCATGCGGCCCCGAGGTTCAACGCCGCCCGGTTGAAAATGCGGCTGGCGCCGCTTGTCTACCGAATGCGACCGTAGTATCCGGTACTTGACCCGGCCCGCCGTCCGCGGCGGGCCGGGTCAAGTCTCGTCCGAGGAGTTCGGTTCTTCTCGGTACCGCCTCACATGAAACTCGCATCAACTCCGCAGCTCGCGCCGGCATTGACGTGTTCAGATCGGGTGGACACGTATCGCGCTGCGCCGGGGCAAGGGGCAAACAATGGCGGACTGGATGACGGGCAGCAACGACCAGGACGGCGGTCCCGACCGCGGCAACCTGCTCGTAGTCGACGACGAGCCCTTCTTGCGCGATGCCGTCGCCGCCTCACTGCGATTCCTTGGCTTTGAGGTGGCGACGGCAGATACGGGCACAGACGCGCTGCGGCTAGCTAGGGACCGGCCGCTCGATCTCATGGTGCTCGACGTGATGTTGCCTGACACCGACGGGTTTGACGTTGTCAGGCGGCTGCGCGCGGATGGCTGTTACGTCCCGGTCATCTTCCTGACCGCCAGGGACACTCAGGCAGACAAGGTCACCGGCCTGACCTTGGGCGGCGATGACTACATGACCAAGCCGTTCGGGCTCGAGGAGCTTGCGGCAAGGATCCGCTCGGTACTTCGCCGCACGAGGCGCGGCGCGGCGGCTGGCCCGGTGCTGTCGTTCGCCGACATCGAACTCGACCAGGACAGCTACGAGGTCCGCAGGGCTGGCCACCTGATCGACCTGTCACCGACCGAGTTCCGGCTGCTCCGCTACCTCATGCTCAATCCCGGGCGGGTGCTGACCAGGGCGCAGATACTCGATCACGTCTGGGATTACGACTTCGGCGGCTCAGGGACAGTCGTGGCGACCTACATCGGGTATCTGAGGCGCAAGCTGGCGTTTCACGGGCCTGAGGTGATCCACACGCAGCGCGCAGTGGGATACAAGCTGCGCCTGCCGCGGGATGCCGCTCAGATGGCAAGCGAGCATGAGGGCGTCCGCGGCGATTCGGAGGCCGACGATGCTGCGTAGGTCGCGCCGCGGCGCTCGCCCGGATGACGATATTCGCAACTCGCGCAGGCCTGTGTGGGCTCAGCTCCGTACCCAGGTACTCGTCGGCGTGCTAGTGGTCACGCTCGTGGCGCTCGTCGCCTTCGACCTCTCCGCGGTGAGCGCACTGCGTCGTTATCTGCTCGGCCGGACCGACTCGCACTTGCAGAGTGTCCTGAACCTGTATCAGCCGTCGGTGACACCAGCGCCGCCGCGCGCCCAATGGACGAGCGTGCCTCATCATGCCGGCTTGCGCATGCGCGGCAAGCCGGCGCCCGGCTGGTGGGCCGCAAGCAGGGTGACGGTGGCGGGGCCGCGCGTCATCTTCAAGCCGTCCATTCTCGACCAGTACTACCTGGCGTACATTGCCAGGAACAGGCCGCCGATGACCTTTATCAAGGGCAACCCAAACCTCGTGCCCAGGCGCCTGACAAGGTTCGCGACCCCGTATTACTGGCGCCGAACCAAGACCGTGGCCAGCATCCACGGTCATGAGCAGCTTCGCCTGCAGGCGGTGCCGCTGGCCGGAGGCACGCTGATCGTCAGCACGAGCATGGCCGACGTGAACAAGACCGTAGGCCAGCTCGAGCTCATACTCGCGATCGGCTCGGCGGCGGCCGCGCTCGTCGTCGCGGCCGGCGTGGTCCTCGTCCTGCGCCGCGGCCTGCGCCCGGTCGAGGCCATGGCGGCCCAGGCTGACAGGATCACCGCGGGCGACCTCACCGACCGGGTCAGCCCGGACGACTCGCAGACAGAAGTCGGCAGGCTTGGCACGGCGCTGAACGGCATGCTCGCGCGGATCGAGGCGTCGGTCGCCGAGCAGGCCGCCGGCCAGGAAATGACCAGGCGGTTCTTCGCGGACGCGAGCCATGAGCTCCGAACCCCGCTGGCGTCGCTGCGCGCAAATGCCGAGCTCTACCAGCAGGGCGTGCTCCGCGGAAGGGCCGAGATCGACGAGGCAATGCGCCGGATCACGCTCGAGGCCAAGCGGATGAGCAATCTTGTCGACGACATGCTGAGGCTGGCCAGACTCGACCAGCACCCTGGCCAGGACAGCGAGCCCGTCGATGTCAGCGCCCTCATCGCCGGGTGCGCGGAGCGAGCCGCCGTGACCGCCGACCAGCGGACCTGGCTCGCCGACGTCGCACCCGGGCTGGTCGCGACCGGCGACGACGAACTGCTCCGTCGGGCGGTCGACAACCTGCTCGCGAACGTCTGCGCCCACACGCCGCGCGGCACGACGGCGAGAATTACCGGCACCCGGGAAGGCGACACGATCCGCATCGAGGTCAGCGACGACGGGCCAGGCGTATCCGCGGACCGGCTGCCCAACATTTTCGACCGCTTCTACCGGGCGGCGCCGGCCAGCGCGCACTGCCCAGGTTCGGGGCTCGGCCTCGCGATCGTCGCCGCCGTGATGGCCACTCACCACGGCACCGTGACCGCGGAACTCAACGAACCACATGGGCTGCGCGTGACGCTTTCGCTGCCGCTCGCGGCCCCACCAGTTGAACCTGACTGCGGGCTGGTGGTCGCGGCTGCTCAATGATCATGCAGTAACGGTTACTGCTCGGCGAGGATCGCCTCGAGCTCGGCCAGCGGATCGCGAACGACTGGGCCCCTCGTCTCGATCTGCGCTTTGCGGATCAGGCCGGCGAACCGGAACGGCGCCTCGTATCCGACGCCGATGGCCGGACCCCATTCGTATCCGCACGTGACTCCAACGCCGACGCCATTGAACCCGGACGGCGTGAACCGCGGGATCGCCGCCCTCGCCACCTCGCGCCCATCGCAGCTCAGCACGCCCTCTCCGCCAAGGCTGTCGTCTTTGGTGAATACGAACTCGATCCTGTGCTCGCCTGCGGTGATGAGCTCGGCCGAGGCGACGGTGTGCCGTTCCTTGCCGTACAGGTTGTGCACGTAGCGGATCTTCCCTTCGAGTATGTGCAGCGAGAAGCCGCCAAGGGCCGAGCCGAGCGCGAGCAGGACGCCGTCCGCGATGCCTTGCTCGGGCACTACGACATCGACGATCAGCGCGTGGGAGCGATCGCGCACGTTCGCGGCAGCGACCTCGGGTACCTGGGCGCGGCTTTGGAAGTACCTGAAAAGCTCGCGCGGCCTGCGGTGATCTGGCTTGGGATGAACAAGCGCCCACAGCACCCTGTTGTCAAGCGGCAGCACCTGATTGCGGCGTGCCTCTTGCCACCACAGCTCGACGAGCTCACTCAGCAGATCCGGATGCCGTTCGGCAAGGTCGTCGGTCTCTGACAGGTCGGTCCGCACGTCGTATAGCTCCCAGACGTCCTCGTCGAACGGGTCATTCGGGTTCTGGTCGTCGTAGAGCGGGCCTATGGGGTGGAACGTGACGGCCTTCCAGCCCTTGTGGTAGATCGCTCGCGAGCCGAACATCTCCGAATACTGCGTCTCGTGCCGCTCCCGGGCGGACTCGCCGCCCGCGCCCAGCAGGTACGCGAAGCTCTGGCCGTCAATGGGACTCTGGACGATGTTGCCGATTCGCGCGGGGAGTGCGATGCCAGCCAATTCGGCGAGCGTCGGCAGCACGTCGATCGCGTGAGTGAACTGGAGCCTGATGCCGCCGCGGTCGAACTCGCGGGCTGGCCAGGCGACGATGCACGGGTCAGCGATGCCGCCCTCGTGCACCTCGCGCTTCCATCGGCGGAACGGCGTGTTGCCCGCCATCGTCCATCCCCATGGGTAGTTGTTGTGCGTGAGCGGCCCGCCGATCTCGTCGATCCGCTCATACATTTCGTCATTGGACGCGGGGTCGAGGTTCATCATTCGGACGTCATTGATCGACCCGGTCGCGCCTCCTTCGGCGCTCGCTCCGTTGTCTGAGACAACGACGACGATTGTGTTGTCCCGCTCACCGAGGTCATCGAGGAAGCTGAGCAGCCGCCCAATCTGCTCGTCGGTGTGAGAGAGAAACCCGGCGAAGCACTCCATGAAGCGCGCGGCGACCTGCTTGTCCCGTTCGCTGAGCGAGTCCCACGCAGGGACCCACGCTGGCCGCGCAGAAAGCTTGGTCGTGGACGGCAGCAAGCCAGCCGCGAGCTGGCGCGCGAACGCGGCGTCCCGCCACGCGTCCCAGCCAAGGTCGAATCTCCCGCGGTAGTGCGCTCGCCACCGCTCAGGCGGCTGGTGGGGCGAATGGCAGGCGCCCGTCGCGAAGTACAGGAAGAACGGCTTGTCGGCGTCGACCGCGCGCAGGTCTGACAGGAACTCGATCGCGTGATCTGCCAGGTCGTCGGTGAGGTGGTAGCCCTCAGGTGCCGGCATGGGCGGCGTCACCGAATGACTGTCGTTGTACAGGGCAGGGGCGAACTGGTTGGTCTCGCCGCCATGAAAGCCATACCAACGCTCGAACCCCCTGCTGAGCGGCCAGGTCGCGCGGGACGAAGCCATGTTGGTCTCGTCTTCGGGGGTCAGGTGCCATTTGCCGACCGCGTACGTGGCGTACCCCTCGGCCTGCAGGATCTCGGACAGGTAGCCGTTCTCCTTCGGCGGCGTGCCCCAGTATCCGGGGAAGCCGACAGCGAGTTCCGCGACGCGGCCCATCCCGCTGCGATGATGGTTGCGTCCAGTCAGCAGGCACGCCCTGGTCGGCGAGCAAAGCGACGTGGTGTGAAAATTCGCGAGCCTGATGCCCCGGGCTGCGAGGTCGTCGAGTATCGGAGTCTCGATGTCGGAGCCGTAGCAGCCGAGCTGGGCATAACCGACGTCGTCGAGCACTACCAGGATGATGTTCGGCGCTCCTGGGGGTGGTTGCGGCACCGGCGGCCACCACGGCTCCGAGTCCCGCCAGTCCTGCCCGATCCTGCCGCCGAATGCCTGTTTCACCGAGCTCCCTCCCTCTCCATGGGTCACCAAGGCGCTGGTGCGGGCGCCGTACCCGGGCCAGCACAGCCGGTTCTCGGTACTTTGTATCCGTGGCTGAGGAGATTGCGATACCCGGTGCGGGCCGCAATCTCAAGGACATCCTCCGCTACGTCGCTGGCGTGGCCGCGGGCATCGTGGTCCTGCTGCTGCTGTTCGGAAAGCGCGCTGAGTTCGCGGCAGCCTGGACTCGCCTCGGCGGTGTCACGCCCGGCTGGCTAGCAGCCGCGGCCGCCGCGGAGGCCGGATCCCTCTGGCTCTATGCCCGGCTGCAGCATCGCGTACTTCGCCTGACTGGCGCGAAGCTCGCGATGCCCGGATTGTTGTTCCTCAGCCTGGCCAATGACGCGATCGCGAACACCGTGCCTGGCGGGCCGGCCGTCTCGAGCGCGTACCGCTACCGCTATTACCGCAAGCACGGAGCCAGCTCAGAGGGCGCGGGCTGGACGATCTTCACCGTGCTGATCGCACAGGCGATCGCGATGTCGCTGATCCTGTTGGTCGGCGTTCTGATCGCGCTGGCCGGCAGCGCGACCGGGGCAAACACACGCACAGCGATCGCAGGAATGGTCATCATCATTGCCGCGATCGCCGTGCTGGCCCGCAGGGATCTCGTCCTGCGCGTCGCCGCGGCCACCGTCCGGGTGCTCGGTCGGGCCGGAATCGGCGAGCGGATCGCGGCCACGCTGGAGCGGATGCGCCAGATCCCGCTCGGTACCTTGCAGGCCGCCTGGGTAGTTGTGCTCGCCGCGGGCGTCTGGCTCGCCGACTTCGGCTGCCTGCTGTTCGCGTTCCGCGCGGTCCATGCGGCGATTCCGTGGAGCGGGGTGCTTCTTGCCTACTGCGTCGCCGACATCGCGGGGATGCTGCCGGTCGTTCCCGGCGGCATCGGCATCGTCGAGGGCAGCCTGGCGGCCATCATGGCCGCTTACGGCGCGGACCGCGCGTCGGCGCTGGCCGCGACGCTCAGCTTCCGCCTCGTGAGCTTCTGGCTCGCCATCGTGGTCGGGTGGATCAGCGTCGCGGCGATCGCGCGCATGACCCGCAGCGCCGCTCCGGCGTCCTGACCGCCCACCTGCCTGCGACACTGCGTGCCCGCAGCCGCGTTCATCACGTCGGCGGAAAAATCAAGCATCATCTTTCCAGCCGGGGTAAGTAAGGAGGGCCATGGGCGGCCGCAACATGACAGCCGATGGCCTGGCGGGCGCCGCACGAGCCCTGACAGCGGACGGAGCGGCGCTGAGCGGCGATGCCGGGCTGCGCCACGCCGCGCTGTTGTACGACAGCACAGACTTCGGTCCGGTCGTCGCCGTCGCCAGACACGCGGCGCAGGAGGGGTTGCCGCTCCACGTCGTGGTTCCCGCCGCCACCTTGCGCCTCGTGAGCGCCGCGCTGCCGCCGCCACCTCGGCGCATGACTTTCGCCGACATGGCCGACCTCGGACGTAACCCGGCCAGGCTCATCGCGGCCGGGCACTCGTTCGCTGACAAGCATCGACGCGATCGCGTGTGCTGCCTGTGGGAGCCCGCCTGGCCAGGACGTTCCGCCCCCGAACTGCTCGAGGTGGCAAGGCATGAGGCACTGTGCAACATCGCGTTCCGCGGCCGCGAGATGACGATCGTGTGCTTGTACGACACCGCGCGGCTGCCGGCCGCTGTGATCAACGATGCCGCGCGAACGCACCCGGTAGTGATCACTTCAGGCACCCAGCAGCTCAGTCCCATGTACCTCGGCCCCGGCCAGCTGCCGCCGGGATGCGATGACCCGCTGCCGCCACCCGCGGCGGACGCCGTTTCGATCGGCTTCGACCGGCATCTCGGGCCATTGCGCGAGTTTTCCGCGGCCCAGGCGCGAGCGGCCGGGCTTGAATCCGCCCACGTGAGCGACCTTGTGATTGCCGTCAGCGAGATCGCCGCCAACGCGCTCAGCCACGCCGCCGGCAGCGGGATCGTGCGGTCGTGGTGCACCAGCGACGAGCTGCTGTGCCAGATCGAAGATGACGGCATCATCGCAGACCCGCTGGCTGGGCGGCGGCGGCTGCCCGCAGACGCCAGGGGCGGTCATGGCCTGTGGCTGGTCAATGTGGTTTGTGACCTCGTCGAACGGCGGACCAGCGCGGCAGGGACGGTCACCAGGCTGCATATGCGGCGCGAGAGTTCGCGTTCAGGCAGGTGAACCGGCTGCTCATCTATTCCCGTTACACATGCGGGGGCATACTGGCATTAAAAGGCGGGTCGGCCTCAGCGGGGAATGACGGGCCGAGATGGTACGGCGGGAGGTGGCGCTGGTGAGTCACGCCGGCCGCCGCTTCGGACGATGGGCATCATTGCTGCCCGTCATAGGGGTGCTCGCCGTTGCCGGATGCGGTGCCCCGCAGTTCAGGTACGCGGCAGATTCCTCGGCGAACGCCTACTTCAAAGTGCCACACCAATGGCATCCGATCAATGATCTGTCGCTCGCCTTCGAGCTGCAGCGCGCCGGTTACACAGCTGGCGGGCAGCCGTGGGAGGTCAGCTACGACGCAGGAATGGCCCCGTCGGTGCACCACGTCGTCAGTTCCACAGCCAGCCAGCCGGTGGCCCAGGCCCTGGTCGCCCCTGTCACTTCAGCAGCCAGCAACGCCATGTCGTACAACCTGCTGCGGAACCTCGTCCTGCCGGTCAGCTCGGCCAACCGGCAGCTCGCTGCCCAGCACGGATTCCCGCTCAAAGGGTTCAAGCTCTACAGAGACAGCATCATCACGCCGGGGACAGGCGTGCATGGCGTCCGCGAGATCTTCAGTTACACCTATCCGGACGGGCACACCGACACCTTTGACCAGGTGGCCCTCACCAATTCCGACGCCACGATGGTCTACCTCTTGCTCGTGCACTGCCTGTCCACGTGCTACAGCAAGAACTTCAGCCAGATTGACACCGTCATGACGTCCTTCACCGTCAGGAGCCCGTAATGCGAAGGCGAAGGACCACCACAGGCGAAGTCCCGGCAGAACAGCTCCCGCCAGGCCGGCCGCCGGGGCCCGACACCAAGGTGACTCGCAAGCGGATGTCGCTCTGGGATCGCATCAAGTTCCTGCTGCTGCTCGTCCTCTTCTGGTGGGTCCTCCTGTGGGCCTCCATGGCGGGCGACCCGATCCTGACTTTCAACGACGCGCTGCGCATCCAACTGCGGGCTGGCGCCTGGGTGTTCGTTCTCATCGGGATTGAGGCGCTCCGCCAGATCCATTTCCTCGTCGCCGAGCACTGGGCGGCCTACAACCACTTCTGGACTGTCACCTTCTTCGGCGGGATCGAACGGGTGACGCACCGCAAACTGTCGAACTGGACCAGGTTCAGGCTCTGGCGGGCGTTCCTCATACTGTTCTGGATCTCGGTCATCGCGGTCGTGCTGAGCCGGGTCATCCATCCGCACCCGAGTCCGATCATCGCCCTGTTCAGGGCGCCTGCGCTCCTGTGGAAGGCGCTGCCGCTGCTGTTCCAGCTCGTGTTCGGCTTCTTCTTCGTCATACTCCAGTTCGTTGGCCTGTTCTGGTTCCTGTCCAGAGGCGGTATCGACGTTTACTACCCCGAGGACATCAAAACCCGGTTCGCCGACGTCTGGGGGCAGGACCACGTGCTCGCTCGGGTCAAGGAGAACATCGTCTTCCTGGAGAATCCCGATGAGATCGAGGCGAAGGGCGGGTACGTGCCAGGCGGCATCCTGCTGTGGGGACCGCCAGGCACAGGCAAGACGCTAATGGCGGAGGCGGTGGCAGGCGAGACAGGCAAGCCCTACGTGTTCGTCGATCCCGGCGCGTTCATCAACATGTTCTTCGGAATCGGCGTGCTCAAGGTCAAGGGCCTGTTCCGCAAGCTGCGCAGGTTCGCGCTCAGGTACGGCGGCGTCATCGTGTTCTTTGACGAGGCAGACTCGCTCGGGCGCCGCGGCGCGCTTGCACAGCAGGGACCCAACTTCCCTCGGGGCATGCAGCCCGCGCCGTTCCAGCGGGCCGGCTGCCACGGGTTCTCGTATCTGTCGCAGAGCGCGCAATGGCAGCTGACCCAGCGCGCGATGGCAGCGGCAAGCCAGGACGAAGAGCCCGACTCCCGGCGCAACAAGCAGGTCATGGGCATGGGAGGTGGTGGCGGCGGTGGCATGGGCACCCTGGAGGCGCTGCTCACCGAGCTGTCCGGGCTCAAGAAGCCGCGCGGGTTCCTGAACCGCAAGGTCAGGCGGATCTTCGGGATGCGGCCTAAGCCGCCGCCGAAGTACCGGATCCTCGTCATGATGGCGACCAACCTGCCTGAGGCGCTAGACGAGGCGCTGCTGCGGCCCGGCCGGATCGACCGTATCTACAAGGTCGGCTATCCGTCCAAGGCCGGCCGGGTGCGCACCTACGAGGGCTACCTGGCGAAGGTGCGGCACGAGCTGACAGACGAGCAGATCGACAAGCTGGCCGTCATCACCCCCTACGCGACCGGCGCGACGATCAAGGACACGGTGAATGAGGCGCTGATCATCACCGTCCGCGACGGCCGCGACGTGATCACCTGGCGAGACGTGGTCAGGGCCAAGCAGCTCAAGGAGCTCGGCCCGCCGCAGGACGTCGAGTACATCGAGCGGGAACGGCACGCGGTCGCGGTGCACGAGGCGTGCCACGCGGTCGTTGCCTATCGTTGCCGCCAGCACATGGAGATCGACATCGCCACCATTGAGAAGGGCAGCGATTACCTCGGCATGGTGGCGAGCATCCCGCCAGAGGACCAGTTCACCCAGTGGCGCAGCGAGTATGAGACTGACATCATGGTCTCGCTTGCCTCGCTTGCTGGCGAGCGACTGTTCTTCGCCGCCGACAGCTCGTCGGGCGTCTCGGGTGATCTCGAGTCCGCGACCACCGTCGCCTCCTTCATGGAGGGCTTCTGGGGCATGGGTTCGACCGTGTCGTCGTACTCGACCGCAAGGCGCCTCGAGGTCGGCGCGCCGGGCGGCGGCGCCGTCGGCCGCCGCAAGAAGGGCCAGGATCCCGAGGCCGACCTGCGTCACGCGCTTGCCGACCGGATCGAGGACAACCTGAAGGGCCTGCTCGACCGCGTTGAGCAGACGATTAGGGAGAACCGAGCGCAGGTCCTCGGCCTCGCGCACGCGCTCGAGACGCACAAGACGCTGGCTGGCGACGACGTCGTGGCGGTCATTGACCACACGAC
>Ga0126378_10001075_pt1 | contig 20456 bp, 17 predicted proteins | sample PanSoiMetPlot_23_FD_92587 | JGI IMG/M metagenome (GOLD analysis project Ga0126378, IMG submission 92587) | Tropical forest soil microbial communities from Panama - MetaG Plot_23 | ecosystem: Environmental > Terrestrial > Soil > Tropical forest > Bulk soil | place: Panama | collected 2016-02-17
CCTGGCCCCAGGCACGCTGGCGAACCTGACTCGGACCACCGACGTCATACTTGGGCTGTTGCTGTTGATGCTGTCGCACGGGCTGCGCCGCCGCAAGCGGCGGGCCTGGGCCGCCGTCATGGCACTGCTGGCGATGGGCCTTGTCCTCCATGCCGGCGTCGGCGTCGCGTTGCATCGGCTGCAGCCCAACATCCCGCTGCCACGACTCCACCCCACTGAATTCTTCTTCTCGGCGGGGCTCCTCATAGCGCTGTACGCCTTCAGGCGCCAGTTCTACGCCGTGGGGGACCGGCGCTCCCGCTGGCGAGCGCTCTGGGTACTAGGCGGCTTGCTGCTGACCGACCTCGTGCTCGGCTTGGTCGCGATCAAGGTCATCGGCGGCCTCAAGGACCAGTACTCGATCGGGCCGCGCGTCTCCACCGTTGTGACCAACCTTGTCGGGCTCTCCGGGCCGGTCCACTTCAACACCGAGGCGCGCACTGACCACTTCGGCTTCCTTATGGGTGGCATCGGCCTCTTCACGCTGGCTTTCGCACTGTTCATCCTGCTGCGGCCGGCCGAGCCCGCTGGCCGGCTCAGAGCTGCCGACGCCGATCACATCAGGAAGCTGCTCGACGTGCATGGCGAGCAGGACTCACTTGGCTACTTCGCACTGCGCGATGACAAGAGCGTCATCTGGTCGCCGAGTGGCAAGGCGTGCGTCGGCTATCGCGTCCTGTCAGGCGTGATGCTGGCGAGTGGTGATCCCATCGGGGACCCGGAAGCCTGGCCGGGTGCGATCCACACTTTCCTTGACGAGGCAGCCCGGCACGCCTGGGTTCCGGCGGTCATCGGCTGCGGAGAGCTTGGCGCCGAGATCTGGTGCCGCGAGGGCAACCTCACTGCGCTAGAACTCGGCGACGAGGCGGTCGTAACGGTGGCCGATTTCACTTTGGCGGGCCGGGCGATGCGCAACGTCCGGCAGATGGCCAGCCGGGTGTGCCGCCAGGGGTATGCGGCCGAGATCCGGTGGGTTGGCGACATTCCGCCAGCGGAGATCGACAAAATGACCCGTCAGGCCGATAGCTGGCGCGGCAACCCGACGGAGCGCGGCTTCTCGATGGCACTCGGCCGCGTCGGCGGCGTCGACGACAGCCGGTGCGTGATCGCGACGGCTACGCAGGACGGCGTGCTGCGCGCCATGCTTCACTTCGTGCCGTGGGGTAGTGACGGCCTCTCGCTAGACCTCATGCGCAGGGACCGGTCTGCGGCGCCAGGCCTGAACGACTTCATGATCGTTGAGGTCATCAAGGCCGCCAACGATCTGGGCATCAAGCGCATCTCGCTGAACTTCGCTGTTTTCCGCGCTGCCCTCGAGCGTGGCGAGCGGATCGGCGCAGGGCCGGTACTGCGGGCATGGCGCCGCTTCCTACTGTTCCTGTCCAGGTGGTTTCAGATCGAGTCCCTGTACAAGTTCAACGCCAAGTTCTGCCCCGAATGGGTGCCACGGTTCGTGGTGTTCCCGAGCACCAGGGACGCGCCCCGGATCGGCTTCGCCGCTCTCGAGGCCGAGGCCTTCCTGGTCTGGCCGACTATCGAGATCCGCCGCATCGGGCGCAAACTAGGCCTCGCCCGGCTCCAGCGCCGGTTGCGAGCCATCGGAAGGAAGGCGCCGGCCCGACGCTAACGGCGCAGAGCTGCCAGCTGCATGTCGAACACCAGACGGCTCTGGCAGACGGGGAAAGCACTGGTTTATCGTGATTTCCCCGTTAGTTGCCGGAGGCAATCGTGCACAGCAGGACCAGCCACCTAGCAGGGGCACTGATCGGCCTAGCGGCGGCATTCGCCGTCGGCTACCTGCTCCTCAAGAGTGCCGTTCAGCTGAGCTTCGTCGCCATGCTGTACGCGTCGTCGCCAGCAGGAGTGCCACAACCTGCTGGCACGCTCGCTGCGCACGGTTCACTATCGGCGGCTGGAATGTTGCTCGTCGTCGCTATCATCACCGGCTTGCTCGCGAGTACCCGTCGGCTGTCGCCACTCGCGCCGCTGCTGGCTGGGCTGCCGCTGCTGGCGGTGGTGGTGGCCGGGCGGCTCGCCTATCTGCCAACGCAGCTGTGGATGCTCCGCAACCTGCCTGCCAACCTCGGAATTGCCACCGACCCGGTCTTGCGAAGCGGCATTTGCCAGTTGCTCGGCGGCATCATGCTGGTGTCGGCGGCAATGCCGTGGCGATGGACCGGGAAGCTGGCGGCAGCTGGCCGGAACAGGACCGCGATCGGCGTGCTCGTCGGCTTGTTCGGCATCGCTGGACTTTGGTACCTGCTCCAACTCGCCGACCCCGTCGGCTACGCGTTCGTGACCCTCAGTACCGGGCTGCCTCGCATCTTCGACCTGATCTGGTTGCCGCAAGCTGCCGCCGCCGCCGTGATCGGTGCGCTCGCCGCGGCCAGGTGGGTCTCGCCCGTGGCCGCTGCGCTCAGCGGGATACCGCTGCTAGCGGTCGGCCTGTTGCTGGTCATTGTTCCAGTTGGCGCCGCCCGGTGGACTTCCCCGTTCGTCTGGGGCGCTCAGCCAATCTCGGTCTACCCTGGCCAGTCACTCAGCATGGGGGTGCTGGTGCTGGTGGGAGGGCTTCTCTTGGTGGCGGCCGCGGCACCGTGGCGGTGGCGGCAGGCATCGACGCGGCTAGCTGCCAGCGAAGTTGCGGTGGCAGCGGCCGTCTAGTCAGCCATGGCAAATCGGTCGTATAGGACCGCATGCCAAGTTGCACGCAGCGGTACTCCATAGAACGCGGAGGTGTCGGCCAACCCGCCGCTGCAACGAACGTAGATTGGCTGCTATGACCAGCAAGCAACACAGCAGCGCGCGGCGACCGGACTTGACCGGCCTGCCCGCCGCAGACCGCTGTCTGGTCATGGGCGTGGTCAACGTCACTCCGGACTCATTCTCCGACGGCGGCAACTGGCTGGATCCCGACAAAGCCGCCAGACACGGCCTGGAGCTGACCTGCCAGGGTGCCGACATCGTCGACGTCGGCGGCGAGTCGACCCGGCCTGGCGCTCAGCGCGTTCCCGTTACCGAGGAACTGAACCGCGTGCTGCCGGTTGTGGAGGCGCTGGCGCAGGCGGGCGCGTACGTCAGCATCGACACCATGCGGGCCGAGGTCGCCAGCAAAGCGCTCGCGGCCGGGGCCGCGATGGTCAATGACGTGAGCGGCGGCCTTGCGGATCCGGACATGCCAGCTGTGATCGCCGCCGCGGGCGTCCCATACGTCGTCATGCACTGGCGTGGGCACAGCGCCGACATGTACAGCCGAGCCATCTACAGCGACGTGGTCGCCGAGGTGCAGGCTGAGCTTGACAGCCGGGTTAAGGCGCTCCTGGCGGCCGGCGTGGATCAGGCCCAGCTAATACTCGATCCGGGCCTCGGTTTCGCGAAGCTGCCCGAGCACAACTGGACGCTCCTGGCGAGCTTGGACCGCATCGCGCGGCTACCGGGTTACGCTGATCCGTTCCCGGTGCTGGTGGCTGCGTCGCGGAAGCGCTTTCTCGGCAGGCTGCTGGCCGGCCCGGACGGGGAGCCGCGATCGTTTTCCGGCAGCGACGACGCCACCATCGCGGTGACAGCGCTGGCCGTGGCCGCCGGAGCGTCGTGCGTTCGCGTGCACACCGTGCAGGGGAACGTCGACGCCGTCCGGGTGGCGACGCGCTGGCGGGATGAGAGCTTGGCGGGCACGCGCTGATGCTGGATCGGATTTCGATTGTGGGCCTGCGGGTGCACGGCAACCACGGCGTTTTCCCTGATGAGCGGGTCGCTGGGCAGGAATTCATCATCGACGCCGTGCTCTGGCTCGATGCCGCAGCCGCGGCAGCCGCTGACGACCTCACGCTGACCGCCGACTACGGCGCCATCGCCGACCGGCTAGCCGGGATCGTCGCAGGCCCGCCAGTGCTGTTGATAGAGACACTGGCCGAGCGGCTGGCAACGGCCTGCCTCGCCGACGCTGTCGTCGAGGAGGCCGAGGTGACCGTGCACAAGCCGCAGGCGCCCGTGCAGCAGCAGTTCGCCGATATCGCGGTGACCGTCCGCCGGAGCAGGGCATGACCGGCCGGGCGCGCAGTCAGTGCCAGCACGCTCACGGCGCGGGGGCACACCAGCTCCCGGTGGTGCTGTCGCTCGGCAGCAACATCGGCGACCGGCTGGCTAGCTTGCAGCTAGGCGTTGACATTCTCGTGGCCGGCGGGCTTGCCTGCCCGGTTGTCTCAAGCGTGTACGAGACAGACCCGGTCGGCGGTCCCGCGCAGGACGACTACCTGAACGCCGTGCTGCTGGCCGTCACCGACCTGCCAGCCCCGGACGTCCTGAGCCTGGCCGTCGCGGCTGAAGCTGCGGCAGGCCGAGTCCGAGCCGTGCGGTTCGGGCCGCGAACGCTGGACGTCGACGTTATCGCCTACGGCGACGAGACGAGCGACGACGCCGAGCTGACGCTCCCGCATCCGCGCGCGCACGAGCGCGCCTTCGTCCTGGCCCCGTGGCTGGAACTGGATCCCCGTGCCGTCGTGCCGGGCCGCGGCACGGTGGCTGACCTGCTCGCGACCACCGGGACGGACGGCGTGCGGCGGCGCGGCGACCTGACGCTCGCGCTTCCAGCGCGAGCCTGCGCAACGGCGGTCGTGCCATGCACCTGACGCGTCCCGGCACGCTTGCGGGAATTTTCGCGATCTGCGCGATCGTAGCCTGGCTAGCTACCCGGGCAACTTTCACGAACCTGCCGCTGCTGCCCATCACGGCGGTGCCCGCGCTAGCCGCGCTCGCCCTCGCCGAGGCGGTCATCGGCCGGAACGTCCGGAGCCGGCTCAGCGGGCGCAAGGATGCCAAGCCGCTAGCGGCGATCGCTGTCGCGCGGCTCGTCGCGCTGGCCAAGGCGAGCTCCGCGGCCGCGGCAGCGATCGCCGGTCTGGCGGGCGGATATCTGATCTACGTCCTGCGGGAGCTCGACAAGAGCATTCCCGCCAGGGATGCCAGGGTTGCGGGCGCAACGCTGGCGGCCGCGTTGGCGCTGATCGCCGCGGCTCTCTACCTAGAGAGGTGCTGCCGTGCGCCGAAGCCGCCCGACGATGACGACGACGACTCGCAGCGGGAGCGGGACACGTGGCAATGGCACGCCTAGCCTGGGCATTGCGCAGCCCCGGCTGCGGCCAGGTCGGCCTGGTCCGGCAGGATTGGGCAGGCATCTCGCGGCGGGGAAGAGAGGCGGTCGGCCCATGATCACTAGCATGCACTCGATCATCTACGCCACCGACGCGGACGCGGCCCGGGCCTTCTTGCGCGACGTCATCGGCCTGCGATACGTCGACGCTCACGAGGGCTGGTTGATCTTCCAACAGCCGCCCTCGGAGCTGGCCGTGCACCCGGAAGTCGAACCGACGGGCAAGCACGAGCTGTACCTGATGTGCGACGACATCGAGGCGACGATGGCTGAGCTGGCGGCGAAGGGCGTGCAGTTCACAGCGCCGATACGGGCAGCCAGCTTCGGCCTGCTGACGTCCATCCAGATCCCGGGTAGCGGTCAGATCGGTCTCTACCAGCCCCGGCACCCGACGGCCTATGACCTCTGACCCGGCGCCCGACCGCGGGGCTAGCCGACCGGTTTACGAGCACCCGGCGCGGCTGAATGTCGGCGTGGTGGGCGCTGGCCGGGTGGGTACCGCCCTCGCCGTTGCCCTCCGCCGCGCCGGTCATCGGGTGGTCGGCGCGTCAGCAATCTCCGCAGCTTCGAGGCAGCGAATTGAGAGCTACCTGCCGGGCGTACCGGTACTCCGGCCCGAAGAGGTCGTCGCCGCGGCTGACCTGGTTCTCCTCACTGTTCCCGACGATGCGCTCAGCGACTTGGTGCGCGGCTTGGTAGCAACCAGTGCCCCGCTCACCGGGCGCATGCTCGCGCACGCGAGCGGGCTGCACGGCCTCGCCGTGCTGGAGCCCGCCGTCGAACTCGGCGCGCTACCCCTGGCGCTGCACCCGGTCATGACCTTCACCGGACGGCCCGACGACGCCGACAGGCTCGTCGGAATCAGCTTCGGCGTCACGGCACCCACGGTTCTGCGTCCTGCCGCCGAGGTCCTGGTCATGGAGATGGGTGGTGAGCCGGTCTTCATCGCCGAAGCAGACCGCGGTCTTTACCACGCTGCCCTCGCCGGCGCCGCCAACCACCTGGTGACCCTGGTTGTCCAGTCGGCTGACCTGCTCACCAGAGCCGGCGTCGGGCAGCCGTCTAGGATGCTCGGTCCGTTGCTATCGGCGGCGCTCGACAACTCGCTGCGCCTGGGCGACGCCGCACTCACTGGCCCGGTCGCGCGCGGAGACGCCGATACCGTCGCTGGCCACGTCGATGCGCTGCGTGCCGAGGCGCCAGAGGCGTTGCCTGCCTACCTCGCACTGGCGAGGCTCACGGCCACCCGAGCGCTGGCGAGCGGGATGCTCAGCGCACCGGACGCGCGGCGCTTGCTCGACGTGCTGGCCGAGGTGCCGATATGACCGCGCCAAGCCAGGCCAAGGCGCCCGGTGCCACTGTCCCTCCGGTCCCCATGCTGGTCCGGACCCGGAAAGGTCTGGCCGCTGCGAGAGCCGCGCTGCCTGGCCCCGTCGTGCTCGTACCGACCATGGGGGCCCTGCACGATGGCCATCGGTCGCCGCTGCGGCTGGCGAGCGAGCTGGCAGGCCCGAGCGGAAGCGTCCTGGTGTCGATCTTCGTGAACCCGCTCCAATTCGGGCCAGCCGAGGACTATGACCGGTACCCGCGGCCGCTCGAGCAGGACCTTGCGGTGTGCGCGGAGGAAGGCGTGCGCGCGGTCTTCGCGCCCAACCGGGCCGAGATGTACCCGGCTGAGCCGATGATCACGGTCAATCCTGGGCCGGTCGGGTTGCTCCTGGAAGGCACATCGCGACCCGGTTTCTTTGACGGCGTGCTGACCGTCGTGCTCAAGCTCTTCCAGTTGACTGCGCCCGACGTCGCCGTTTTTGGGGCTAAGGACGCGCAGCAGCTCGCCCTCATCCGGCAGATGGCCTCAGATCTCGATCTTGGCGTGTCCATCGCTGCCGCCCCGCTGCACCGCGACCCGGACGGCCTCGCAACGTCAAGCCGCAACGCTTACCTGTCAGCGGCAGAGCGGTCGTCGGCGCTGAGCCTGTCCCGCGCGCTGGCGGCCGGGGCGGCGGTAGCCGGCCAGGGCGCCACCGCCGTGCTCGGCGCTGCCATGGCGGTGCTTGACGCCGCTGCGACGGCTACACCGCCGGTGCAGCTTGACTATCTCGTCCTCGCCGACCGGGATACCTTCGCCGCGGTGGGGCCAGGACACCGCGGTCCGGCCGTGCTGCTTGTCGCGGCGTGCGTCGGGTCGACCCGGCTGATCGACAACGTCGCCGTGGAGATCGGCGGCAGGTCATGATCGCGGCGAGACTGCTCGCGCCACCACCTGGCTGGCGCAAGGAGACCGACGTCGTGGTCGTCGGATCCGGGGTGGCCGGCGTGACAACCGTGCTAGCTATTCGCCGTGCGCTGCCAGCCGCCAGGATCCTCCTCGCCACCAAGTCCGTACTGGACGACGGGTCGACCCGGTGGGCGCAGGGCGGCATCGCGGCGGCGCTCGGTCCCGGCGACTCGCCCGAGGACCATCTCCAGGACACGCTGATGGCGGGTGCTGGCCTCTGTGATGCGCGAGCCGTGCGGGCCCTGGTGACAGACGGACCTGCTGCGGTGCAGCGGCTGATCGACATCGGCGCGCAGTTCGACCGCGAGCCGTCAGGTCCTCTGGCGCTGACCAGGGAAGGGGGTCACCTGCGCCGGCGAATAGCGCACGCGGGCGGCGACGCGACGGGCGCCGAGATCTCGCGCGCGCTGCTGGCCGCGCTCGCTGCTGCGGGACGGGGCGCCGACCTTGAAGTGATCGAGCATGCGCTCGCCATCGACCTGCTGACGACCGCGGACGGCCGCGCTGCCGGGATCACGCTGCACGTGCTTGGCGAAGGCCAGACCGACGGAGTCGGAGCTGTCCACGCGGCGGCTGTGGTCCTCGCCACCGGCGGATTCGGCCAGATCTACTCCGCCACGACGAACCCGCCGGTGTCCACGGGGGACGGCCTGGCCCTGGCGCTTCGCGCCGGAGCGCAGGCGGCCGACCTGGAGTTCGTTCAGTTCCACCCGACTGTGCTCTGGCTGGGGCCAGACTCGCGCGGGCGCCAGCCGCTGATCTCCGAGGCGGTGCGTGGGGAAGGCGCCGTGCTCGTCAACGCCTCGGGCCGGCGGTTCATGAGCGACGTGCACCCCATGGCTGACCTCGCGCCGCGAGACATCGTCGCCAAGGCAATCATGCGCGAGGTGCTCGTCGGCGGCACCGATCACGTGTTCCTCGACGGCAGGCACTTCGGCGCGCAGCAATGGGAGCGCAGATTCCCCACGATCCTGGCAAGCTGCCGCGCGCACGGTGTCGACCCGGTGACCGAGCCGATCCCCGTCGTACCGGCCGCGCACTACGTCAGCGGCGGCGTCCGAACAGACCTGTTCGGCCGGACCAGCGTCCCCGGCCTGTACGCCTGCGGAGAGGTAGCGTGCACCGGCGTCCATGGCGCGAACCGGCTGGCCTCCAACTCGCTGCTCGAGGGCCTCGTGTTCGCCAAGCGGATCGCGACCACCCTGGGACGCGACCGCAGTCGGGGGGACGTACCCCGACGACCCCCCGAAGACCACCGGCGACCTCCGCCGTCGGCAACTGCGTTGCTGGAGCCGGCCATCGTCGGTCCGCTCCAGCAGCTGATGTCGGCGAACGCTGGCGTCCTCAGGTCGGGAACGGGGTTGACGGCGGCCGTTGCCGGCCTGGCGGAGCTCGGCCGCCAGCAGTGCGACAAGCCCGACGCCGAAGCGTGGCAAGCTACCAATCTCTACCTGGTTGCGAGCGCGTTGGTCCACTCCGCGCTCGAGCGGGAGGAGACGCGGGGCAGCCACTGGCGTGATGACTTCCCCGCATCGAGCGAGGAGTGGCGTGGCCATCTTGCGTGCTCTCTCAGTGGTTCGGCACTGACCGCGGTATTCGAGCCGGTGCGTGATGACTGAGCTTGAGCAGCGCCTGACTGCGGCCGGACTCGATCCGCCAGCACTCCGCTCCTTCGCTGCCGCAGCGCTGGCCGAGGACCTCGCGGGCGACATAGATGTGACGACGGCAGCTACCGTGCCGTCCGGTGAGCTCGGCCGCGGCGACCTGGTCGCGCGCGCGCCCGGGGTGATCGCCGGGCTGCCGGTCGCGGCCATAGTATTCTGGCTCGCCTCCCCGGACGTGCAGTGCACGCAACTGGCCGCCGACGGCGACGAGGTACACGCCGGGCAGCGGCTGCTGACCGTTTCCGGCCCGGTCGGACCGATCCTGACCGCGGAGCGCACAGCGCTTAACTTGCTATGTCACCTCTCCGGCGTCGCGACGCTCACCCGGCGGTGGGTCGACGCCGTGGCCGGAACCAGTGCCAGCATCCGCGACACGCGCAAGACGACACCGGGCCTGCGCGCGCTCGAGAAGTACGCAGTGCGCTGCGGCGGCGGGGTCAACCACCGCATGTCGCTGTCAGATGCGGCGCTCATCAAGGACAACCACGTGGCGGCGGCTGGGTCGGTGGGCGCGGCGTTCGCCGCCGTGCGCGCATACGCGCCCGGATTGCCACTCGAGGTCGAATGCGACACGCTCGATCAGGTGGCCGAGGCGCTGGCAGCTGGAGCTGACCTGATCTTGCTTGATAACTTCGACGTGCAGGCCCTGGCGGCGGCAGTCCGGCTGACTGATGGCCGCGCGCTGCTGGAAGCCAGCGGCGGACTGGTGCTCGAGGGCGCCCGAGCCGTCGCCGAGACGGGTGTTGACTTCCTCGCCGTGGGCGCGCTCACTCACTCGGCGCCCGCGCTGGATATCGGCCTCGACTTGGTCCAGGCAAGCTAAACATTGCTCGCATGACACCGGGAGCACGATGCTACTGACGATCGACGTCGGCAACACCAACACTGTGCTCGGCGTCTTCGAGGGCGCCGACGTCGTCGAGCACTGGCGCATTTCGACTGACCCGGTCCGGACCGCGGACGAGCTCGCCGTCTTGATCCAAGGACTGCTACGACAGAGCACGCTGTTGGCCGAGCCAGATGTGAGCGGGATAGCGCTGTGCTCGACCGTTCCGTCAGTACTGCACGAGCTACGCGAGATGTGCCGCCGCTACTACGGGGATGTGCCCGCGATCATCGTGGAGCCGGGCGTGAAGACGGGCGTGCCGCTGCGGTACGACAACCCGAAGGAGGTCGGCAGCGACCGGATCATGAATGCTGTCGCGGCGGTGCACTTGTACGGCGGTCCGGCTATCGTGGTCGACTTCGGCACGTCGACGAACTTCGACGCGGTCAGCGAACGCGGGGAGTTCGTCGGGGGTGCACTGGCGCCCGGAATCGAGATCTCGGTGGACGCCCTGTCCCGCCGGGCCGCCCAGCTGCTGAAGGTGGAGCTAGCCAGGCCAGGCCGCGTCATCGGCAAGAGCACAGTCGAGGCGCTCCAGTCCGGCATCATCTTCGGATTCGCCGGGCAGGTCGAAGGCATCGCCACCCGGATGGCCGCGGAGCTGGCGCCATCGGACCCGGATTCGGTCACGATCATCGCCACCGGGGGTTTGGCGCCGCTCGTCATCGACGAGGTCAGCGTCATCGACGCGTATGAGCCGTGGCTGACCCTGATAGGACTACGGCTGACCTACGAGCGAAACGTGACGCGAACTGATCACGCGCCGCGGTTTGACTCCGCGGTGCGGGCCGATCCCGCGGCGCGTGCTGATACTGGCGTGACCGGCTGATGGCGGCGCGGGTAGCCTCGGGCAGATGACGGACGATGAGGCGGGTGGTGCGCCCGGCCGCTCGGTGCCTGAGCAGATGCAAGTGCGGCTCGCGAAGGTCGAGCGGATGCGCGCGGCGGGCGTCGACCCATACCCGGTTGGCTATCCGCGCACCCACACGATCGCCGAGGTGCGCGGCGAATTCGGCGAGCTACCGATCGACACGGCTACTGGCAAGGTGGTCGGGGTGGCTGGCCGCGTTGTCCTGTCCCGCAACAGCGGCAAGCTGTGCTTCGCGACGCTCCGGGACGGCAGTGGCGAGCTGCAGGCCATGATCTCCCTTGACCGCGTCGGCCCCGATGCCCTCGCGGCCTGGAAGCGGGACGTCGACCTTGGCGACCACGTGGGCGTGACTGGTGAGGTCATTTCGTCCCGGCGTGGTGAGCTGTCGGTCCTCGCGGACACGTTCGTCATCACAGCGAAGGCGCTGCGGCCGTTGCCGGACAAGTACAGGGGTCTCACGGACGCCGAGTCGCGTGTCCGGCAGCGTTACGTGGACCTGATCGCGAATCCGGCTGCCCGCCAAATGGCAGAGGTGCGCGCGGCCGTGATCCGGTCGGTGCGCGAGGAACTGCACGCCCGCGGCTTTCTTGAGGCAGAGACGCCGGTGCTCCAGACCCTGCACGGCGGCGCCAACGCCCGGCCTTTTACCACCCACATCAACGCGTTCGACTTGGACCTCTACCTGCGTATCGCGCTCGAATTGCATCTCAAGCGGCTCGTCGTCGGCGGCATCGAGCGGGTCTACGAGATCGGCCGCATCTTCCGTAACGAGGGCGCCGATGCCACGCACAACCCCGAGTTCACGATGCTGGAGCTCTACCAGGCGTATGCGGACTACAACACGATGGCGACGCTCACCAGGGAGCTGCTGCAGGCGGCGGCCCAGGCCGCGCATGGTCGGCAGGTCGCCGTCCGGCCCGACGGTACCGAGGTCGACATCAGCGGCGGGTGGCGCGAGGATACCGTCCACGGCGCACTATCGGCCGCACTCGGTGCGGAGGTCACGCCGGGCACCAGCGAGCAGGACCTCCGCCGCTACGCGACGCAGCGGGGCATCGAAGTGCAGCCCAGCTGGGGTCAGGCTCATGTGCTGCTGGAACTGTACGAGCACCTGGTCGAGGCCGTCACCGTCGAGCCAACGTTCTATCGCGATTTCCCGGTCGAGGTGGCACCCTTGACCAGGCAGCACCGGGACGATCCTCGCCTGGCCGAGAAGTGGGACCTGGTTGCGTTCGGCACCGAGATCGCCACCGCGTACTCCGAGCTCGTCGACCCGATGGAGGAACGAGGGCGGCTGACGGCGCAGTCGCTGCTCGCCGCCGGGGGAGATCCGGAAGCAATGCAGCTCGACGAAGACTTCCTGCGAGCCCTGGAGTATGGCATGCCGCCGACCGGCGGGATGGGTATGGGCGTGGACCGCATGCTCATCATGCTGACGGGCGCTCCGATCCGGGAGACCGTACTGTTCCCGCTGGTCAAGCCGACCTGACGGGAGCTAAGCCGGGCCACCAAAACCGACTGCCCGGCCGGAGAGGGGGGATCCGGCCGGGCAGCACTCGGGGGGAAGACGGCTGAGTTATGCGACGATGCGGACAGCGCCCACGTAGGCACTCCAGAACACGGGCTCGACATGCACCGGCACGCCAAACGTCGGCGCGTCGACCATGAGCCCGTTCCCGATGTAAAGACCCACGTGGCTGATTGTGGGGAAGAAGAACACCAGATCGCCAGGCTGAAGCTCGTTACGCGAGATGTGCTGGCCCTCGTTCCACTGGTCGCCAGTAAAATGCATCAGGCTGATGCCGACCTGGGCATAGGCCCACATCACAAGGCCCGAGCAGTCGAACGCGCTGGGCCCGGCGGCGCCCCAGACGTACGGGTCGCCGACCTTGGTCAGCGCCCACCTGAGCGCCTGCACGCCGACAGAGTCGCCGTGCACCTGAATGTTGGGGTACTTACCGGTCTGCTGGTAAATCGCCGCTGCCTGCTGGAACGCCTGGCTGTTGAAGAAGTTTTCTCGCTGCCGGATCTGGCTGACCTTGCCCGCCATCTCGGCAGCCAGGACCTTCGCCCGCTGCTGCTGTTGCGCCGCTGCGGCCTGTGCGCGCAGCGCGGCGGTATTGGCCGCTGCCACGAGGCTCACCTTGGCGCCGTTCTCCTGTTCGAGTCGCGTCATGATCGACGCCCGGTTGAGGAGATTCTGCGGCGAAGAGTTCTCAAGTAGCTGCATCGCCGGGTCCATGCCGCCGGTCATGTAGTTCTCAATCGCGATGGAGCTCATGTACAACTGGTCCTGCGCGAGGAGGCGCTGGTCGCGGGCCGCATCCTGCCTGGCCAGTGCGGCCTCCGCCTGCGCCTGCTGAAGCTGGATCTTCAAGCCGTCGTACTGCTGGCTGAGATTGTCGATCTGCTGCGACAGCGCGTTGGCCTTGGCGAGGGTGGCGTCCAGGGTTGGATTGCCCGTGCCCCCGGACGCAGGCGCTGCGCTCGCGACACCAGCGGGCAGCACCGCTGCACAGATCGCGGCGGCGCCAAGCAGGGCCGCGGCCCGGCGGCCGGTGGTGGATCTTGACGTTGAAAGCCGTGCTACATGCCTGCCGTGCGGCATGCGTATCACGTGCCGTCTCCTCTCCTTGACCGCCTACCGGGTTAGCTGACGGGTTCGGGCCGGAGAAGCCCTACGGCGGGCCGAGCAGCGAACCTGCCGCCGCAGCCTGCCGATTCACCCCGGGGAAACTTGGGTCCCCGGCTCCCTGCCAGCCCTTGCGAGCCATCAGGAACTCGGCGGGTCATCGCGGACTGCCCGGCCGTCGGGCACTCGCGATGGGTTTCAGCGATGGAGATTAATCGAGATCGACATCGCCGCGGGCGGAAACGCCCAAGATTCTGTGCGGGCTTCTCGCCCGCACGGATCTTGTGCTTTTCCTGACGGCAGCCAACTCGGTCACGGGTACATAGTGCTCGCTTCTGGTCACATGGCCTGGATCGGCCAGGGATTCGCTGGTCACACGGCGTGTCTAGGTGGCGGCTTCAGTCACGTGATCTGGGCGAGATCTGCACTGGATTTTGCGGGACGCACGGAGTGCGTCAGCGGCATGTACTGGTTCGGTAACACTCAGTTGCAGGCCATATTGGCGGTCGGGGGTCTGTTTTGGGATGCTGACATTGCTGGCGGGCAGCTCAGTTCAGACTCCTGCGAAAGGCCGCGGCAACCGCGGCGCGAACCGGCAAGGCGGATAGTGGATGGACTACGCGATCAGGCGCGCGCGGACTAGCGATGTCCGGGCAATCCGGGCGCTTGTTGACGCGAACTCGCGATCGGGTCGATTGCTCGATAAGCCCACCGTCACGCTCTATGAGGACGTGCAGGAGTTCCGTGTTGCCATCGCGCCCGACGGCGAAATCGCAGGCTGCGGTGCATTGCACGTGATGTGGGAAGATCTCGCGGAGATCCGCACAATAGCGGTCGCGCCGAAGCATCAGGCTCGGGGTGCGGGCAGTCAGATAGTCCTTGCACTGCTAGACGCCGCCAGAGAACTGGGTGTGAGTCGGGTATTCGTGCTGACTTTTGCGGTCGGGTTCTTTCGCCGCCATGGCTTTGCCGAGATCTCCGGCCAGGCTGCCTCGCCTGAGGTCTATGCCGAGCTGCTGCGCTCTTACGACGAGGGCGTCGCCGAGTTCCTGGATCTTGATCGCGTCAAGCCAAACATCCTGGGCAACACACGCATGCTCCTGCGGATGTGAGCTGTCAATGGCGAGCGCTGCCCTGCTAACAGGGCTCGCCACCGCGGCTTCGCACGCTCTCTGGTCGCCGTCTGCCCGCGTCGCGCGCGCCCGACTCTCGGCCGCGGATAGTCTGGTATTCATGCCCGGCGGGACTGTCGTCCGATGAGCGTACTTGCTGCACTTACTCCGCCGTTCCTCGTGTGCGCGGTAGTGATAGGAGCCATTGTCGCGTTCTTGCGGCACGAGATGGTTCGCGGCCGCCGACATCGGGATGTTGCCGCGAAGGGCGAATCTGGGGACGCGCCGACGTCGGCCGATGAAATCCATTATGGTGTTGGGAGTGGCACCGAGGCGTCAACTTCGCCTCGCCGCGATCGCTAGTGGTGGCTCGCCGACGCCGATTACCGCCGACTCAGAGTTCACGCCCGCATTGCTCGCAGCAAGGCACGCGTCGGCGAAACTTAAACGGCAATCGCGAATTGTCAACTTCCAAGACATGGTATATGTTTGGCTGCCTAAAAGACACCGCTGAAAGGCAGCATGATGGTACAGAAGACCGTAGTGACGGTAGTTTGTGATCTACCTCACGATGGCGAGATCGAAGGGAACGACACCGTTTCGTTCTCGGTGGACAACACCGCGTACGAGATCGACCTGTGTTCTGAGCATGCCAAGGAACTGCACGACGTCTTCGGCACTTACATAGAGCACGCACGGCGCGTCAGCGGCGGCGCACGGCGACGCAAGGCACGCAGCGGCCCCGGCCGCGAGCGTAGCTCGGAAATTCGCCAGTGGGCGCGCGAACGCGGCGATAAGGTCAGCGAGCGAGGCCGTATTCCGGCGTCCATCATTCAGGAATACGAGGCCAGTCACTGACTCGAGCGCAGATTTTCCGGCGCATTTCGCCGCTTTGACCGAGTAGGTTGACTGCGGACACGTGCCGCAAATCGGGTTGATCGAGTTTAGCGATGCTGCATTCACGGCTGCAGCCAGCAAGAATGGGTCAGGCCAGGTATGAGCGGAGCCTGTGCCTGACTCTTCTACATGACAGTAAATGCAATTCCTCAGGGCGACAGCAGATCTGAGATTCAGATTCGCGGCCCAGCGCGGCCCAATGCGGCGCGGCGCAGCGCGGTGCCAGACCCCAGCCTCAGCTCAAGGTCGCGGGGATCTGAAGGTTGTCAAGATCCGGTGCAGAGCGTGACCTAATCCCGAGAGCGAGACAGTTGCCGTCCGCCTCGCGCGCGCTGGAGTCCTGCGGTCCCCTCTCGCGCGGGTGGCGCTAACGAGCAGCACCGACGGTGGGCGGTATAGGCGGATTAATAGGTATTTCGCTGCCGACGGCCGCCTGATGGGCATGATGGCCGTGATCTAGGCCGTTCGCTAATGGCGTAGCGCGCCTCAGTTGCTTTCGCTTCGGGCGTAGCTGGGAACACTGCCTCCTCAGCCTAGGTTTGAATGGGATGAACGGCCTACTGGCGGGGAACGTTTTGAGTAGTGCGGCACCTCGCACGCGATGGCGTCGCCCGGCGCACGGGCTAACATGCGGAAGGGAAGGGGCAGTTCCGTTGTCTCAACCGACCGCGCTGTGAGGAGCGACGATATGTTCGAGAGGTTTACCGACCGGGCGCGGCGGGTTGTTGTCCTGGCTCAGGAAGAGGCCAGGATGCTCAACCACAACTACATCGGCACTGAGCACATTCTTCTCGGCCTCATTCACGAGGGCGAGGGTGTTGCCGCGAAGGCACTTGAGTCGCTGGGAATCAGCCTGGAGGCGGTACGGCAGCAGGTCGAGGAGATCATCGGCCAGGGGCAGCAGGCGCCGTCGGGACATATCCCATTTACGCCACGTGCGAAGAAGGTCCTTGAGCTCTCGCTGCGTGAGGCACTCCAGCTCGGCCACAACTACATCGGCACGGAGCACATCTTGCTCGGGCTGATCAGGGAAGGCGAAGGCGTCGCGGCTCAGGTGCTGGTCCGCCTCGGGGCTGACTTGAACCGGGTTCGCCAGCAGGTTATCCAGCTTCTGCACGGCTACCAGGGCAAGGAGCCGGCCGCAGCCGGCGCCCCATCCGAGAGCGCACCGTCGACGTCACTCGTGCTTGACCAGTTTGGCCGGAATCTGACGGCAGCCGCCCGCGAGGGCAAACTTGATCCCGTCATCGGTCGGGACAAGGAGATCGAGCGGGTGATGCAGGTGCTGTCCCGGCGGACCAAGAACAACCCAGTTCTGGTTGGCGAGCCTGGCGTCGGCAAGACCGCGGTCGTGGAGGGGCTTGCCCAGAAGATCGTCAAGGGCGAGGTGCCCGAGACGCTGAAGGAGAAGCAGCTCTACACCCTTGACCTCGGCGCGCTCGTGGCCGGATCCCGGTATCGCGGTGATTTTGAGGAGCGGCTGAAGAAGGTCCTGAAGGAGATCAGGACTCGGGGGGACATCATCCTGTTCATCGACGAGATCCACACCCTGGTTGGCGCGGGCGCGGCTGAGGGCGCGATCGACGCAGCCTCGATCCTCAAGCCAATGCTGGCCAGAGGTGAGCTTCAGACGATCGGGGCGAGCACCCTGGACGAGTACCGCAAGCACCTGGAGAAGGATGCCGCGCTCGAGCGCCGGTTCCAGCCGATCCAGGTTGCGGAGCCGACCATCTCGCACACCATCGAGATCCTGAAGGGCCTGCGCGACCGGTACGAGGCGCACCACCGGGTGACGATCACCGACGACGCGCTCGTCGCCGCTGCTCAGCTCGCTGACCGATACATCAGCGACCGGTTCTTGCCGGACAAGGCGATCGACCTCATCGACGAGGCGGGGTCGCGGATGCGCATCCGTCGGATGACAGCTCCGCCGGATCTGCGCGACTTCGACGAGCGGATCGCAGACGTGCGCAGGGAGAAGGAGTCGGCGATCGACTCGCAGGACTTCGAGAAGGCTGCCTCGTTGCGCGACACCGAGAAGCAGCTAATTGACAAAAAGGAGCTGCGCGAGAAGGAGTGGAAGGCCGGCGATATGGACACGCCGGCCGAGGTCAACGAGGAGCTGATCGCTGAGGTCCTCGCGACTGCCACTGGCATCCCGGTGTTCAAGCTAACCGAGGAAGAGTCGCAGCGGCTGCTGCGCATGGAGGACGAACTGCACCGCCGTGTGATCGGCCAGAACGACGCTATCAAGGCGTTGTCGCAGGCCATCAGGCGGACCAGGGCCGGACTGAAGGATCCCAAGCGCCCTGGCGGGTCGTTCATCTTCGCCGGTCCGTCAGGCGTCGGCAAGACAGAGCTGTCCCGAACGCTCGCCGAGTTCCTGTTCGGCGATGAGGACTCGCTCATCCAGCTGGACATGAGCGAGTACATGGAGAAGCACACGGTCTCGCGCCTGTTCGGATCGCCGCCTGGCTATGTGGGCTACGAGGAAGGCGGACAGCTGACAGAGAAGGTGCGCCGTCGGCCGTTCTCGGTTGTCCTCTTCGATGAGATCGAGAAGGCACACGGCGACATCTTCAACTCGCTGCTCCAGATCCTCGAGGATGGTCGCCTGACCGACGCTCAGGGCCGGGTGGTGGACTTCAAGAACACCGTGATCATCATGACCACCAACCTCGGCACCAGGGATATCTCCAAGGGCGTGTCCGTCGGGTTCGGGGCGGCGAGTGAGTCCCGAGGCTCGTATGAGCGGATGAAGACCAAGGTCGGCGAGGAGCTTAAGCAGCACTTCCGGCCAGAGTTCCTCAACCGCGTCGACGACGTCATCGTCTTCCACCAGCTGAGTCAGGAGGAAATCTTCCAGATCGTCGACCTGATGGTCAGCAAGGTGGACGAGCGCTTGCGGGATCGGGACATGGGGATCGAGATCCGGCCGGCGGCCAAGAAGCTGCTGGCGGAGAAGGGTTATGACCCCGTGCTCGGTGCTAGGCCATTGCGCCGAACCATCCAGCGCGAGATCGAAGATCACCTGTCGGAGAAGATCCTCTTCGGTGAGCTGAAGGCCGGTCAGATCGTCATCGTCGACGCCGAAGGCACCGGCGAGGACGCGAAGTTCAGCTTCAACGGAATCAATAAGCCGGCCGCCGTGCCTGACGCTCCGCCGGTCGAGGTGGAGACCAAGGCCGGAGCTAGTGGAGCAACGGCGACGACGGCGTCCGACTAGCGGGCGATCGGGGCTGTCGAGGCATTCTCCGCGGCCTCGCCGGGCAGGACCGCCTCGCCGGGCAACGCGAAGCTGCCATCAGGGCAGCGGATGACGAGTCCGTCGTCGATCAGGGCAGCGAGCGCACGCGCTCGCTGCCCTGCGTCGTGCCAGGCCGTGTCCAGGGCGTCAGGCGTAACCGGGCCGCGCGCGGACCTGAGAACGGCGAGTAGCTGGCCGCGGCTCTGGCGGTCACTACCTTCATAGCGCGCCGCCGGCCGCCTGGCAGGGTACGCCGGCCGACCCCGCCGGAGCCAGGCGCACTGTTTGCGTACTGGACAGTCATCGCAGTGCGGCCGTGCTGCGGTGCATACCAGGGCGCCTAGTTCCATCACGCCAACCGACCACCTGGCGGCGAGGCGTCCGTTGATCGGCAGCAGCAACTCGGCGAGCCGGACTTCCGCAGCCGTCTGGCCCGGCGGCGGCAGGTAATCACCGGTGACAAGCCGGGCCAGGACCCTGCGCACATTTGTGTCGAGCACGGCGTGCCGCTGTCCGAAGGCAAAGCTGGCTACAGCGGCGGCCGTGTAGGAACCGACACCCGGCAATCTGCGAAGCTCGTCGGCCGACGCCGGCACCTCGCCGCCATGGCACTTGGCGATCAGCTCAGCACTTGCGTGCAGGCGTACGGCGCGACGCGGATAGCCGAGCTTGTCCCATTGCCGCACGGCGTCTGCCGGGGTCGCCGCCGCCAGCGCCGCGGGTGCTGGCCAACGCCTGAGCCATGCTGCATGCGCGGGCAGCACGCGGCTCACCGGCGTCTGCTGCAGCATGATCTCGCTGACCAAGATCGACCATGGGGTCGCATCCGGGTGGCGCCATGGGAGATCGCGCGCGCTCTGTGCATACCATCGCAAAATAGGCGCTTCGTATTGCGTCGTCACGCGTAGCGCTCCATGAGCGCCGACTCGGCCAGCCGAGACAACCCTTCGCGTACGCGCGTGGCCAGCGCCGGATCCACACCGCGCACGCGTCGCAAGTCCTGGGCGCTGGCCGACAGCAGCTTCTGGAGGTCGCCGAAATGGTCGATGAGTTCTTCGGCAATCGCTCCGGGCAGCCGGGGGATCTGGCCCAGCAGGCGGTAGCCGCGTGAGGTGACGTGCTGGCCCAAGCCGCCGCCAGCCGCACCGAGGCCTATCGCGTCGGCCACCGCAGCCAGGTCAAGGAGGTCGTCGGCACTGAGCGTAGCCAGCACATCAACGCCCGGCACGCCGGGACCCGGCCCGTAGTCGCGCAGCAGCAGGTCGCGCTCGCGAGCCGTCCCGGCAGTCAGCTCCTCAAGCTGAAGGCCGAGCAAGCCGCCGTCAGTGCCGAGTTCGATGAGGTAGCCCCTGATCTCGTCCGTGACCCGGGCGACCATCTCCAGCCGCTGCGCGACGATGGCGATGTCGCCTACCGTAGCCCTGTCCTCGATCTCCAGCGCGGACAGCGTGCTGGCAGCGTCGTTGAAACGGCGCTTGTACCGCTCGAGCGTCGCGATGGCCTGATGAGCGCGGGTTAGCAGCGCAGCGGAGTCTTCCAGCACGTACCTGTCGTTGGCGGTGAAGACCGCGATCGTCTGCATCGACTTGCTGACGGTGATCACCGGATAGCCCGTCTGCCTAGCGACGCGCTCCGCCGTACGGTGGCGCGTGCCCGACTCCTGCGTTGGCAGTCGCGGATC
>Ga0126378_10001083_pt1 | contig 20327 bp, 18 predicted proteins | sample PanSoiMetPlot_23_FD_92587 | JGI IMG/M metagenome (GOLD analysis project Ga0126378, IMG submission 92587) | Tropical forest soil microbial communities from Panama - MetaG Plot_23 | ecosystem: Environmental > Terrestrial > Soil > Tropical forest > Bulk soil | place: Panama | collected 2016-02-17
GCGAACCATCTTGACCAGCGGTTTGACTTTCCTTACCGTGCTCGTCCTGTTCCTGATGGGCGGCCAGGTGCTTCGTGCTTTCTCCTTTGCCCTGGTGGTAGGGATTGTGGTAGGAACGTATTCCAGCTTTGGGATTGCTGCTCCCCTTGTCGTGGCCTGGAATCATTGGCGCGGCAAGGGCGCGACGGCTGGTACCGGACCCGCAGCCGGCAACAAAAACCGTGGAAGCGAAAACGTCTCAGCGCGTCTCGCTCCCGCCGGTAGGAGGTAAGGACGTATGTTTGACGAGATGGTCGTTTCGAGTCCGAATCCGACAAGAACCAAGAAGCCCATGACGGTCGTTCTGTCGGCGGTGGTTCAGATTGCCTTCCTTGGAATCCTGATTCTGATTCCGCTGATTTACACCGAGGCGCTTCCGAAAACCATGATGGCCACGATGCTCACTGCCCCGCCGCCTCCGCCCCCGCCGCCTCCGCCGCCCGTGGCCACGCAAATAGTTAAGGTGAGGCCGCAAGTTCACTTGATGGACTCCGGCAAGCTCATGGCGCCCAAAGTCATCCCGAAGGAAGTCAAGATCATCAAAGAAGAAGCAGAGCCTGACATGGGATCGGTCGGCGCCGTAGGCGGAGTTCCTGGCGGCGTGGCCGGCGGTTCCATGGGCGGTGTGCTGGGTGGCGTAATTGGCGGCATGGGCACTGCGCCACCACCGCCGAAGCCCGCGAGGCCCAACGGCCCGGTCCGCGTTGGCGGCAACGTGCAAGCCGCCATGCTCATGAACAAAATTACGCCGATTTATCCGCCGCTTGCCCGGCAGACACGTATTTCCGGCACCGTCCGTTTGCACGCCATCATCGGCAAAGAGGGCACGGTGAAGGAGTTGGAAGTTATTTCCGGCCATCCGCTCCTGCAGCAAGCGGCGCTGGATGCGGTTCGTCAGTGGCGCTATCGACCGACGCTTCTGAACGGCGAAGCTGTCGATGTCGACACCACGATCGATGTCATCTTTTCCTTGAACCAGTAGTACGGTCTGGCATGCCGGTCGTGGGGCCGGTATGCCTTTCCGCGCAGTAAATTCAGCAAACATACTCGCCGGCTCTTCGGCATTTGCCGGAGCGCCGCCCGTAACTTAAGGAGCAAACGAATGGTAGCCACTCTGCATCTCTTCTCGGCCCTGCTTCTGCAGGGCGGAAACTGGGACCTCCGCGGTCTGATCCACAACATGGGAACGCTGGCTTTGACCGTGGTCGTCATTCTGTTTCTTCTTTCCGTTTATTCTTTCGGCGTCATGATTGACCGCGCCTTGATGTACAGCGCTGCCCGCAAGCAGTCGCGCATCTTCGTGCAGCAAGTCGCGGGCGCTCTCAAGGACGGCAAGCTCGACGAAGCCATCGCCATTGCCGAGCGCAACAAGAAGAGTCACATCGCCAAGGTTGTCGCCACCGGCCTGTCGGAATTCCAGTCTGCCTCGCAGCAGGTCTCGGATTCCGATGTGATCGACGCGGCCAAGCGCGGCCTGGAGCGCTCCGTCGCCATCGTTCACGCGGAAATGAAGCGCGGCCTTTCTGCTCTCGCCACCATCGGTTCGACGGCGCCTTTCGTCGGCCTGTTCGGCACCGTGGTCGGCATCTTGAACGCCTTTAAGGGCATCGAGACCCAGAAGGCAACCGGCCTCTCGGCAGTCGCGGGCGGTATCGCGGAAGCGCTGGTCACCACGGCCTTCGGTCTACTCGTCGCCGTCCCTGCCGTCTGGGCTTACAACTACTTTACGAACAAGGTAGAAGCCTTCGACGTCGAAATGGACAACTCTTCGATGGAGCTGATCAACTACTTCATCCTGCGCCGCGGCGCCAAGAAGTAACTGGGGCTGGCCATGGCCTACAAACCACAAGCCGGCGCGCAGATGGCGGCACCGAATGTCATCCCCATGGCCGACATCATGCTCGTCCTGCTGATCATCTTCATGGTGGTCACGCCGCTGCTTTCCAAGGACGTGCCCGTCGACATGGCACCCGCTGCGAACCCGCGCGATATGCAGGATGCCGATAAAGACGATGCCATTGTCGTGGCCATCACGCGCGACGGCAGAATTTTCATCGGCAATACGCAAATGCAAAAAGAAGATCTCACCGGTCAGATCAAGGATCGCGTCTCCAGCCGTTTGGACAAGACGGTGTTCGTCAAGAGCGATGCTCGCGCGAAGTATGGTGACGTCGTTGCCGTTGTGGACGAAATCCGTTCTGCCGGTGTCGATCAACTCGGACTGCTGACGCAGAAGATGGAGAAGGCAACGAACGCTCCTCGTCCGCCTGCGGATTGAGGAACGTCGTGCCCGGCGGCCAGCAAGCAGCTGGAATTAGGCTTGTTTTTGCCCATTCGTTTGCTGAAGGAATAGTTCGAAACCGTGCCGGATCCCACCCGGCGCAATCCCACGGCCTGCGGAGACGCTCTTCCTCAGGCTAACAGGAGACTCGCTATGGGAATGGAAGTTGGAGAGAGCCACGGCGCATTATCTACGCCCAACGTGGTGCCGCTCATCGACATTTTGCTGGTGCTGATCATCATCTTCATGGTCATCACGCCACGCACGCCAAACGGTTTGGATGCGCTGGTCCCTCAGCCCTCGCCGAACCAGCAGCAAAGCGTCGAGCTCGAAAACAAGACCGTCGTCGTCCAGGTGGCCATGAACGGCAAGCTCAAGATCAATCAGGAAGACACTACCTGGGACGGCCTCGGGCCTCGCATGGAAGCGATCTTCAAAGAGCGCGCTGAGAAAATCGCCTTCGTCAAGGGTGACAATGACGTGCTGTTCATGGACGTCGCCCGCGCCATCGACATCATGCGCGGCGTTGGCATCGACAAGATTGGCCTGATTACCGCCAAGCTGGAAGCCGGGCAATAGCTTTTTTCGCGGGTTGTGAGAGTCCTCCTCGCGGGAGATTCGCTCCTAAACGAGGTGACTCATGGGCATCGCGGCTGGCGGCAAGAGCGGTATCGTCTCGGATCCGAACGTCGTCCCGTTGATTGACATCCTGTTGGTGCTCCTGGTGATCTTTATGATCACCACTCATTCCTGGGGACTGCGGGCCGAAATTCCGCAGGAGTGCAAAGCCCGGGGGCGTCAAGGCTGTTCGGAGGTAGTAGCCAACCCCAGCATAGTTGTGATACAAGTTCTCGCGAACGGTTCCCTGCGCGTCAATCAGGAACCTGTGGAGTGGGGAAACCTGGAGCATCGGTTAGAGGAAGTGTTCAAGGTGCGTGCCGACCGGACCGCGTTTCTCTGGGGCGCTGCATCGGTTGAGTTTGCCGTGGTGGCCCGAGTACTCGATGTCATGCACACCGCGGGAATTTCCCCGGTTGGGCTGTTGACGCAGCAATTGGGAAACGATTTCTGAATACTTTGCATTTGCCCTTCGCAGGGCGGACGTGAATTTCCTGGCGCCGGGCTTGTTTCTTTGGCCGCGGCACAGCAGGGATGGATGCTTCGATGACTCAAGCTTTATGGATGACGCTTGCTAACAACATGCCCCGCCGGCTCCGGCAGGCTATGGCCCTTGCCGCTCTTCTTCTCGTCGCCACCGGCCTCTCTGGATGCAACAAACTGAAGGCCCGCGATCTGCTGAACAAGGGCGTGGGCGCTTTCAAGAACGGCCAGTACGACGCCGCGATTGAAGATTTTAAGCAGGCCAGGGACCTCGATCCTTCTTTGATGAACGCCCGCCTCTACCTGGCCACCGCGTACGCCAGCCAGTACATTCCTGGCGCGCCGTCCGAGGCCAACACGCGTCTCGGCACCCAAGCCGTCAATGAATTCAAAGATGTTCTCAGCATCGACCCGAAGAACCTAAGCGCCGTCGATGGCGTCGGCTCCATCATCTTCCAGATGGCGGGACAGCCCTATGATCCAAAGAAATTTGAGGAGTCCAAAACCTACCACCAGAAGCATATCGAACTGAAGCCCAACGACCCTGAGCCTTACTACTGGGTCGGTGTCATTGATTGGACTTTGGCTTTTCGCGCCAACAACGAATTGCGCGCCGACTACAATAAGAACAACATCAAGAAGCAGGTGAAAGATACAGACCCGCTCCCCACTTCCGTGCGTTCAGATTACACCACGAAATACGGAACCATGGTGGACGAAGGCATTACCGATCTTCAGCACGCCATTCAGATTCGCCCCGACTACGACGACGCGATGGCCTACCTGAACCTGCTGTTCCGCCGCAAAGCGGACATGGTGGATTCCGCTGACGAGCGCGCCAAGCTTCTGGAACAGGCCGACGGGCTCGTTGACCGGGTCAAGGAAATCAAGCAAAAGCGCGCCGAGCAGCCGCAGCAGCCCAGCTAGGGCCTTGCGCAAATCACCTTTAGAAAATCGATTTAGGTAGACTACCGGGGCCTGTCAACCCTCTTGATCGAGGCGCCCTCTTGACACCCGGTAATTCGTTCGCTACCGTACGTTCCGTATTACCGTCGGCGATTTAGCGCGCAAGCGCTCTCTCCCATCGTCGCGCTAATCTCACAACACCTTAGGTTTCATGGAGTCTGAAAGGAGAATCCTCATGCCCCTCCGCATCACCATCGACATCTTCACCGGCCGTTCCAATCCTGTTCTCGAACTTTCCGGCAAGGAGGCCAGCGAGGCCCTCGAACGCCTGCGCCCCGCGCGGCCCGTTACACGCCAGGAGGCTGCAGCGCCATTCGAGGCGGCTCTCGGTTACCGTGGCCTGCTCATCGAGCAAATCGGCACGCTCGCGCGCGGTCTGCCCCGGTTCTTTCGAGTGTTCGATGGCCGGCTGTTCGGCGCGCGTTTGGCTCATCGCGCCACCGACGAGGAATTTGAAGAGTTTGTTGTGCGGCGCGCCGGTCAGCTCAACGTGGGCAAAGGCTTTGCCGATTATCTCCGGCAAGAGATCGCCCGCGCCCGCCGCAATTACGCTGGCCTGCTGCTCTGGAAGCCTCCGCACTGGTCGGGCAAATCGCACTGCCATTGCGCGCCGCTCTATGAGCCGCTCTGGTGGAACGACGGCTGGGGAGGACAGAAGCAGCCCAACAACAATTGCTACAACTACGCCACTAACTACCGCTCGGACACGTTTGCACAACCCGGCCGCGCCGCCGGCGCGATGTACACCAGCCTGACCTGCGCCAGTGTTCGTCCCGCGGCCATCGCCGATTCTCTCATTGACGCACCCACCGCAAACAACAAATGCCCCAAGGAAGGCCACCTCGTCGCTTTGGTCATCGCGCCGGGTTGGGACTTTCATTGGTATCGCAAAGGCCGCAACGGCTACTGGTCCCACAAGCCCGGCAGCACCCCTGTCGTCAACATCGATGGCAGTGGTAACCTGATTCCTGACCCGCGCACCGCCAATCGTGGGCCGTACACGGACTTTTGCACTTTCATGGTGGTCATGCATGGCCACATTAAGATCAATTGAACGCACAGCTTCAGCCGGGAAAAGAGAAGCTTGGACCGCGGGCGCCTCGGTCTTCTCCGGGCGCCCCGATCCGGTCTGGGAAGTGAAGCCGTCGCTCGGCGCGCGGCTCGAAAAGATCTGGCTTTCTCTGAAGCCCGAGAAAATCGAGCCGCCACCATCTCCAGCGCTTGGCTATCGCGGCTGCTTCTTGCGCGGACCGCTCGGACGCCAATGGTTTGCGTTTGGCGGCGTCGTGGAACTGCGCTCCTCGCGTCGCTCCGAGTTCCGCCGCGATCCCTCCAAGAAATTCGAGCGTGTCCTCCTCGAGTCCGCGCCCGAAGGCCTCCTCCCCCCGTGGCTCAATGAGTGATGGCCCCGCTTAGTATACGCACCGCTCAGCCCGTGGACCTCCCGCGCCTTACCCTAATGCGAGAAGCCCTCTGGCCGTCGTCATCGGCCGCTGAACATGCTGGAGAACTCGCACACATCCTCGCCGGAAAGCCCCCCGGAATCCTTCCGTTTGCTATTTTTGTCGCCGAAGTCGCCGATGGGACGTTACTCGGCTTTCTCGAAGCATCGTTACGCTCGTGCGCGGACGAATGCGACCTTGCGCAACCTGTGGGCTACGTTGAAGGCTGGTATGTTGTCGAGGGGGCGCGACAGCAAGGCGTGGGAGCGGCACTTCTGCGCGCCGCCGAAAACTGGGAACGCGGCCAGGGTTGCAAAGAGATGGCCTCCGACGCGGCCATTGACAATCTCGTCTCTCAGAGCGTCCACGAAGCCCTGGGCTTCCAGGTCACCTCGCGCGCCGTCCTATTCCGCAAATCCCTTTGAATCAGCGTCATCTATGCGTGCCCGCCGCTCTAGGTTTTCTTGATGCTTTTTTGACGCCCAACGTCGAACTTCCAACCTTTCCCTTCTCTGGTGACACGACGCAAAATATCTTAGAATCGGACCTGCACGCGCCCGTAGCTCAGCTGGATAGAGCATCTGGCTTCGAACCAGAGGGTCGGGAGTTCGAGTCTCTCCGGGCGCGCCATTTCAATCAACGTCAAGGTTGAGCGACTCGCGGATGCGCCTCGATAGGCGTAAACTGGAGCATGCCTTCGCCCAGTAATCTGCCCCTCAGCTTCAACCGCGACCGCGCGGTTCGCCAGTTGGATGCCCGCCTTGAAGAGCTTCTCGAAAAACTGAAAAAGAACCGCCCTTCGGAAGATCCGTGGATGGTCCGGCGCGCATATGAAATCGCTTCGGAGCGCCATCATGACCAGTTTCGCAGTTCCGGCGATCCGTACGTTTCCCACCTGCTGGAAGTCGCGCATATCCTTGCCGACATGCGGCTCGACGCGACCACGCTTACCGCAGCCATTCTTCACGATGCCATTGAAGACACCGAATATCCCGTCTCGCGCATTGAAGAGCGTTTTGGCGCGGAAGTCGCTCATCTCGTCGAGGGCGTCACGAAAATCGGCCGCCTGAATATCACCGCGCCCGAAGCCCGCCAGGCCGAAAACGTCCGCAAGATGCTGCTGGCCATGGTGACCGACGTGCGCGTGGTGCTCGTCAAGCTGGCCGACCGTCTGCATAACATGCGCACTCTTCAATACCTCGAAGCCGATAAGCAGCAGCGCATCAGCCGCGAAACGCTCGACATCTACGCACCCATCGCGCATCGCTTGGGAATGAGCGTGGTACGCGGCGAACTTGAAGACCTTTCCTTCCGCTACCTGGAACCAGAAGCGTTCTTCGCGCTGCAAAAAGAAGTGAGCGACAAAGCGGCCTTTCACCAAAAATTTCTGGAAGAAGTGCAAGCGACCATCCGCTCGAAGATCGTCGAAGCCGGGATTCCCGCGGAGTTGGAAGCTCGCGTGAAAGGGCTTTACTCATTGCACCGCAAGATGCTTCGACAGGAATCGGGGCTCGAACAGGTTTACGACTTGCTTGCCGTGCGCGTCATCTCGGACTCAGAGCGTAACTGTTACGCCGCCCTCGGCGTTGTCCATCACATCTGGCGCCCCGTGCCGGGCCGCTTCAAGGATTACATCGCGATTCCCCGCCCCAATCTTTACCAGTCGCTGCACACGACGCTGCTCCACAGCGGGCAGGCATTTGAAGTGCAAATTCGCACGCAGGAAATGCATCGCATCGCCGAAGAAGGCGTGGCGGCGCACTGGAAATACAAAGCCGGCAAGCCGGGCGCGCAGGGCGACGATCAGCGCATCTCCTGGATGCGCCAGCTCATCGAGTGGTCGCAGGAACTTCAGGAACCGAGCGAGTTTCTTTCCACGCTTAAGGTTGATCTCGCGCCAGTGGAAGTTTACGCGTTTACGCCGAAAGGCCGGGTGCTGGAGCTTCCGCGCGGGGCTACGCCGGTGGATTTCGCCTACATGGTGCACACCGAAGTAGGACATCAATGCGTAGGCGCAAAAGTGAACGGTCAGATGGTTTCGTTGCGCCAAGAAATCCAGAGCGGCGACGTGGTGGAAATTCTCACGCAAAAGGGCCATCACCCGAGCCGCGACTGGCTTAGCTTCGTGAAGTCTTCTTCCGCGAAAAGCAAAATCCGCCATTGGATCACGGAGCAGGAGCGCGCCGAAGCCCGCGAAATGGGCAAGCGCCTGCTCGAGAACGAGGCGCGCCACTTTGGCCGGAGCCTGAAGAAAATTGCCGAGACCGATTGGCTGAAGCTGACCGCCGACTATGGTCTGAGCAAAATCGAGGATCTCTATGCGGCCGTGGGCTTTGGAAAATATTCGGCGCGGCAGATTCTCACCCGCCTTCTAGGCGAGCCTGCCAAAACAGAGGAGCCCGCCGCACCCGACTCAGCCCCTACGCTGGTAAAGACGGTCAAGCGCATGCTGGGCTTTGGCGAAGCGCCGCTGGTCGTCAAGGGCCACGACGATCTGCTTGTTTACCGCGCCAAATGCTGCAACCCGATTCCAGGCGATGAAATCGTCGGCTACATCACGCGCGGCCGAGGCGTCGCCGTGCACACGCGCGCATGTCCCAACGTGCAGAATCTGCTGTACCAGACCGAGCGGCGCATCGCTGTCGAGTGGGGTAGCGCCGGCACCGCCACATTTCCCGTGCAGCTCACTATTCGCGCAAAGGACCGCGCCGGATTGCTCGCGGAAATCACTGCGGTGATCAGCAGCGCTGGCTCCAACATTCACAATCTCGAAAGTCGTCCCGACCGCGCCAACGCGCGTATCGACGCCAACCTAGAGATCGTGGACCGGCGCCAGCTCGAAACGATCTTGAGCAATATCAGAAAAATCTCCGGCGTGTACGGCGTAGAACGCATCTATCAAACGGCCAACTGAAGAGTTGTTGGCTCAGCTGAGGCAGTTCGCAGTTCGCAGTTGGCCGTTCGCAGTTAGCCGCTACGGACTGCTTCCCTTCCCTGTACTTTCGTCAGGTATCTCGCACGGCACACTTCGTGGCCGCTACACTTGCCCCCGATAAAATAGAAGTATGCGGTACAAGGTAATTACCCTGGCAGTGTTTCTGCTCCGGTTCTTCGGATGCGATTCGCATCCGCTCACGGACTACCGCCCGCTCGATCAGGCCGGCATGTGGTCGAGCAACGTGGAGCAGCTCAAAGCGCTTAACGTGTCAGACACTGAGGTCGCGCAACTTACGAGGCTGAAACAAGCGGGAGTCAGCGACGACACGTGCGTGACCGTCGTTTCCGACGCGCACACTCACAAGCATGCGTTCGCCAGCGCTGACCCCGCGATCAATTTGGTGCGCGCGGGATATGGGGAGCCGGTCATTCTCGAAATGACCAAAGCGGATCAGCTCGATAATCTCAGCGGGGACGCGGTCATGCTCCGTCTTGTAGGTTTGTCGGATTCAGCCGTCGACATCATTTTGCATCGCCGATTGCGCGGTCAACGCACCATGAGCAGCGCGGAAATCGGAAGGCTGAAAAATACCGGTCTCACAGAAAAACAAATTCTGGAGCGCATCGAGCGAGGCATGACGGACGGCGAAGCGGATAAAGAGGCGGCGCTGCGCGAAGCCACCAGAAATTCAAAGACCGGATTTACGCGCGTGCGCGGGCGCCGGCGCTGAGATTATTTCGGCAGCTGTTCCTCAGCACGCTTCAACCCAATTTGGACCTTTCCGCCGTTCCGAGTCCTCTGTGGGCGCAGCTTTTTCTTGGGACTTTTCCCCGATACAATTGATGCGCTGTGAAAGTGCGAACTTGCTCAAGTCCTCGGTGGGCGTTACTTGCCGCGGCTCTTCCTTTTTATGCGGCCGGGTGCGCGGTGGCGATTGGGCCGGGCTATACGATCGAGAAGCAGGCAATTCGGGTGGAGTTTGCGGATACGCCCGAGCCGCGAATTCGAATCGCTGCAACTTATCAACTAAAGAACACGGGCAAGCGCCCGCTCCTGGAATTGGAGTTGCGCCTGCCCGGCCGGCGTTTTGCTTCGAATGAGCTGCAAGCGACTTGGGACGGGGCAGCGCTGCCTCTCGCACCGTCTCCCGGCAGCCCGCGGAACGCAATTTTAACTTTCAAAGAACCCTGGAACATTTCTTCGCGACATACTTTGCTGCTCACGAGGGAGCTTTCCCCTGGTGGAGGAAGCGAAGCTGCTCTGAACTTTTCGCCTGATGCATTTTTCCTGCCCGCATCGGGATGGAGCACCGATCTGCTTCCGCCTGAAGGCCTGTTCGCGACAGGCGGTGTACCGCCGAAGAAATGGAATTTGGCTGTTATTGTTCCCGATGGATTTCGGATTCACACCAGCGGCACGAAGAAGAAGAGCGAGCGAAAGAACGGGGCACCGGTTTTCGTGGCCGAGCAGGGTAAAAAGGATCCCTACCCTTTTGTGATTGCAGGACGATATCACCCTTCAGAAATCGGCGCGGGCAAAGAAAAAGTGCACCTGTGGACGAGCAGACCGCAGGAGTCTGGCAGATTGCGCGATGCGAGCAGCGCGCTGGAGCGGGTCATCGCTGCGTACGATGCCGCTTTCGGGGAACGCGCTAAGACATCTTCTCAGACGTGGATCGTGGAATGCCCTGTGGCGGCGGGCTGTTTCACCAGCCTGAATCCCTTGCGGGCGAAGCTCCTTGGGCAAGAAGAAAACGAACGCACGACAGCGGAAATGATTTCGAATGACACGATGATGGTGGATCTTACCGCGGGAACGCCGACGCTAGCGGCGGCTGCCGCTCCTTCGCTCGCAGCAAGTTGGCTGGGATATGCACAGAACCCGGGGTTCTACGAGCAAAGGCCGCCGCTGTCGATGTTCTCGGCGTTCGCAGCGGCGATCGGGCGCGAAGCTGCGCGGGGCGGGGACTCACGCAGCGAAACCATTCGGCGAGCGCTTCAGCTGATTCCGGCGATGGACACAGCCACTCAAAACGCGAAGCCACCGCGCGAAGAAGATCCAGATGTTCTGCGGGCAAAGAGCTTCTTGTTTTTCTATGCATTGCAAGACCGCTACGGGAGCGAAACATTTCGCAAAGCCACGCGGCATATGCTGTATGCGCGGCGCGAGCATGAATTCGAACTCAGCGACTTGATCGCAGCTTTCGAACAGGAGACGCACCAAAACGTGGCCGAGTTTGTGAGAGTGTGGATGAAGCGTCCGGGAGTTCCAGAAGAGTTTCGCTCGCGGTATGAGAGAACGGCCGCGGCGGCAGACACCAACACAAGGAGCGCACCATGAAAGACATCGTCCTGACGGACAAAGGCCCGAAACCGATCGGGCCGTATTCGCAAGCCATACGCTCGAAAGGATTTTTGTATTTATCCGGGCAGGTGGCGCTCGATCCGAAGACCGGTGAGCTCGTTGGCGCCGATGTCCGCGCGCAAACCGAGCAAACGCTTGAGAACGTCAAAGGAATATTGGAAGCGGCGGGCGCGAACCTGCATCATGTGGTGAAAACCACTGTTTTTTTGAAGGACATGAATGATTTCGCGGCGATGAACGAAACCTACGCAAAGTATTTTCCTTCGGCCCCGCCCGCGCGTTCGACCGTTCAAGTCGCGCGCCTGCCAAAAGACGCTCTCGTCGAAATTGAAGTCATTGCTGCCACTTAGAGCACGCGAAACACTTTCGCCAATGCTCACCTTTCCAGCACAGGTCAGTGGCAATTGTCGGTGCCGGAGTCGGTGAACGCTTTTCCCTCCTCCGGGACAAACTGCCAACCGTACCCTGTGGGTCTCAACGTCAGCTTCAAAACTCCGAACGCGTCAGCATTGCGAATTTCGCTGTTCGGACGCAGCGTGCCGAACGGCCGGTGGTTCTTCCCCCCGGTGCCAACGACAAATTCGCGGATGCCGCGCTTGCGGTCAGGGGCGGCGTCGGGAGTTTGCGGCGTGAAGCGTTCGTAATCGTGGTCGTGGCCGTTGACGACCACGTCCGCGTTGGCATCGTAAAGCGCTTGCCAGAGTGGCTTCATGTCCAGGTCGTCGCCGTGGGCGCTGCCGGAGCTGAAGAGCGGCTTGTGAAAATAGGCCAGAGTGCAGGCGGCGGGGTGCGCGGCCAGGTCGGCGCGAAGCCATTTCTCCTGCGGTGAACCTGCGTTGCAGCCGCCAACTTCTTTGCACTCGCTGTTAATCACGATGACGTGCCAGGTGCCGAGCTCGTAGCTGTAATAGCCCGTTTTGGGATCGCCTGCAGCCTCGCCGAAATAAGAAAAATAGTACGTTGCGCCAGGGGAATGAAATTCATGGTTGCCGGGAGCGGGACGCGTGCGCGACCTCACGCGGCCCCAGGTTTGGTCATAACAGTGGAAGTTCTCCTGGGTGCCGTCGGGATAGGCGAGGTCGCCAAGGGCCATCACCGTGCCTGGAATCTGCTCAAGCAGCTTAGCCGTAGCTTCCGCGCCGGCAAGGTCGCGGCAGTCGGCAATGTCGCCAGCACCGACAAGAACGGCGGGAGTCGCCTCGCCAGATGAAGATGCGATGGAGAAACCCGCCGCAGCGGCAATGAACGCACCAAGGAGCAATCCTGCTGCAGTCAGAGCTCGCCGACCCATAACCAACCTTTCGTCAGAGCGATGCAGTTTTGCAACGTCTAAATGTGCGGCACACAGACTAGTCTTTTCCTGCAGTTGAGTTAAGCATAAAAAAAGCGGCGGGAAGAAGTAAAAATCCTTCCCGCCGCGGCTTGGAAGCGAAATTACTTCTCGTGAGTTGGCGACCAGCGGAAGCCGGCTGCGACGGTCGGCTGATAGAATTCGCGCTGATGGAAGTACTGCGGGCTGCCAAAATAAAAGCCGAAGACTTCGTTCGTGAGGTTGAGGCCGTACATGATGAAGGATAGGCCATGGGTCATGCGGATGCTCCCCTGGGCGTCGACCTGAAGATGGGCGAAGAAGTAGTCGTCGCTAAATGGCCCCCCAATTCCGCCAGGACTAGGAGATGAACCCCCGGTGCCGTCCTGAAACTGGTAGGCGTTGATGTTTGCGGCGTTATAGGACAACCCCACACGGACGGATACGCGGCCGCGGTCGTACGTGGGGCTGACGTTCCACGTATGGGGGGCGTTGCGAATCAGCCGAGGGTGATCGGAACGTCCCGGCAATCCGCTGGCGCGTGATGCTGTATACCCATAGTTCGCCGAAATACCCAGCCCCTGAAGCATTCCCGGAAGAAAAGTCAGGTGCTGGAGGTAGGCAGCTTCAAACCCGTTGATCCAGGCGCTGCCTGCGTTAATTGGCTGGCTGATGCTACAACCAGAGGCAGAAGCGGTGCAGCTCTGACCAAAGAAGGTGCCAGAGGGGGATTTGAATGTTTCGGTGACGATGGGGTCCGTCAAGTTCTTATAAAAGTAACCTGCTGAAATAATTCCGAAGGGGTTTATGTAGTGCTCAACCAGCACATCAACGTTGTCCGCCTTTTCTGCTTTCAAGCCTGGGTTGCCGAGGCTGACCGCAATTGGGTTCGCAGTATTGTCGAAGGTGCGCGCCTGAGCGATATCCTGCGGGTCGGGGCGTGACAGGCCGCGGCTATAAACCAAGCGGAGGTTGGTATTGCTGTTGAGGGCAAAACGGAGGGAAGCACTCGGCAATACGGCTACATAGGAGCCATTTGCCCTAACGAAACCTGACGTCGTGTTGCCACTGGCATCAGTTGTAGTAAGAAAAGTACTGGTGTCCAGGTTGGTGCCTTCGAATCGTACGCCTGCGACCAACCGGAAGCGACTCGTGAGGTCCAAGGTGTTCATCACGTAGCCGGCAGAAACTTTCTCTATCAAATCAAAATTGTTACTGTTTCCTCCAGCCGTGCTGGTTTTCGAGAAACCCGACGAATTCAAGAGCGCGAGGACATCGCGGTAGAGGGGGTCAGGCCCGAGCTTGTAATTGCCAGTGTAATAGTCACTGTTGGAGAACTTGCTGGGCAAAGCCGGGTCTGCTAAAGAGATCGTTCCGGTGGGAGTCATGGTGTCCCGGAAGGTGTTATCGAATTTGTGTGCGTTGCGGAACTTGCCGCCAATTTCAATCGTTGAGAGGTGCGAACCGAGGTGGTACCGCTTGGCCAGAGCGCCGGCAGCCTGAAGATTTAGTTGTGCAGTAAGCCCGTGATTGGTCTGAACATCGTTCAAGGTGAAATTTGAAGGCGTGTAAGCCTCTGTGTAACAGCTCTGCGTCCACTTCGGAATGTAAAAGCGCGTTGCGGCCGCAGGGTCGAACTGGCAGGAACTGGAAGACAGATTGTTCGCGCCGAAATTGGCGTTTTGATCCCCTACCTGGCCGACTTGCCGTGCGCGCGCTGCAGAAAGGTCCCAGGCATACCAGGAAGTGGAAAGCACGTGCTTGCCGCCCAAGACTACGCTGCCAATGGCGTAATCAGGACGGCGAAGTTGGACGTTGAGAGAGGGCACGGCTGTGCAAGGCGCGGCCGCTGTTGGGGGCATCGTGAAGCCGTCACTGCCGACAGGACATCCAGTGGAGTTGATCCCTGCGTTCACGGTCGCCAGGCTGACGTTCGGGGTGTTGTCGTTCAGGGTGTAAACCCAGCGGTCACCGTAGTTGTGAAAATCTGAGTAAAGGCCGCGAATGTAGATGTTTGAGCCTTCGCCGAGTTTGTAGTCAGCGCTGCCAGCGAGACCCCAGCGGCTACGGTAGTAACGATATTCGCGAATGTCTATGCTGTCAAAGTAGCGAGCCTGGGTACCGTCACGAAAAGTGGCAATATCGGGAACCGGCTCGATATCGTCGATGCCGCGGCCGTTCCAGTCGTAAGAGCCACCGATCAGCAGCCCGAATTTCTTGTTTGCACCAAACCGCTGGCCAACCGTGCCGGTGGTTTCCACCACGCCGCGTCCGCCCAGGATTGAGGTGTACCCGCCCATCCCGCTCACGTTAACGGTGGGGCGTTCACCGGCCACCTTTGTCACCAAGTTTACAGAGCCTCCGATTCCATCGGGATCCATATTCGCCTGCAGCGTTTTGTTGATCTCCACCGACTCCACAATGTCTGCAGGGATCGTGTCTAACTTGATTTGGCGAATCCCGGCTTCGGGCGAGGGGGTGAGAATGCCGTCGATTGAAAGGTTAGTGAGACGCGGCTCGGTTCCGCGGACTTGCACATATTTGCCTTCGCCTTCATCGCGTTCGATGGTCACGCTTGGCAAGCGGCCGAGAGCGTCCGCCATGTTGGCATTGGGAAGGCTGCGGATCACGTCCGACGTGAGCACTTGGACCACATTCTCAGCGGAGCGCTCGCGGTTCACTTCTTCCGCTTCGCCGGAGGGGCGCTCGGCGGTAACGAGCACTTCCAGGCTCTGCGCGGAGACTGATAGTTTCGCGTCGGCGTTGGCCACTTGGCCTCCGCTAACGGTCACAGTCTTGGTGGAGTTTGTGAAGCCGACATAGCTGATCGTCACTGTGTAGCTGCCGTCGGCCAACCCATTCACAAGAAAAGACCCTTGGGCGTCCGAGACCGCGCTTATCCCACGCGGATCCACAGTGATCGTGGCGCCTTGCAGAATGCCGCCACCCGTGTCCGTTATATGCCCGGAAATTGCCCCTTTACCGCTTTGCGCCCAACTTGACGGCGCGGCAAGCGCGCACAAAATTAGAATCCCCAGCCCGCAACTAATCCACCTCGCTCGAGCAAACACATATAGCCTTTGCATAGTCCACCTCTGAGGCGCGATGCCTCGATCTTTTTTGTCTACACCCCGACACCAGCCCAAAGTCCCTTTGCGTACACCCATGCCCCACCCTGCGAGTGCGCCGGGTTGCACCCCACAGAGACGTTCACATTCCGATGGAGCCTATTCCGCGCGGAGAATGCTACGGGCAGATGAACGGAGCTTTTAGGGTTTGTTAAACGGGGAAACGGGGCAGAGCGTGAGAGTTGGGGAGGGGAGCGTCAGCAAGGAATTGAGGCGGCGCAACCTCTAGTGGTGTGGTCGATCATCGCTTTCGAATTCCTCATCCAACGCAAAAAAGGTTATGACCGCGCTGACGCCGATCACATACCAGATGAACTTGCTCTTGGCGGCTTTAATCGGGGGAGCCCCATTCCTTCCCCCTCCCGCACCTCGGGGACCTTGCGGGATTGGGGCATTCGGGTCTAGGACCACGTGATAGGCCATCCCTTCGGGAATCTCGCGGACATCATCGTCAACGGCAACTGAGAGCGGGCCGCGGACGCTCTTCACAGTAAGTTCTTTGGGGTTCAAGACCGTCACTTTCCCAATTGTGGGCTGATCACTGGCGGGGCGAATCACCGCCGACGACACGCGAACTGCAAAGGCCTTTGCATTTGCAGTCGAGAAAGTGGCTGCACCTTTGAAAAGCCTGGCAGCCGGACTGGCGCCTTCCTGGGTTAACGTGGCGAAACTCTCGCCTGTAAGAAGCAGCCGTGCGGCCCCGGCACGCACTTGGACGGTCCCTTTCGAATCCGTGCTTAAGGCATCACCGCTAAAAACCGTTGAGCCGACCGATGTGTCGATAGATCCCACACGAGCGCGGTCTGCAAACACCACGGTCCCAAACACCGCCGACGGCGCGGCGTAAAGCGGAGTCAGCAATAGGGATAAGGACAACAGGCTGGCGAGGCAAACTCGTGCTATGGCAATGCACTCATGCACGCGCGGGCGCGCCATCAACGCCTCCAAGAGGATCCGAAAAGAGAATAACCAGCAAAAATTACCAGGTCAATCACAAATCCCAAAAATGTGACTCCCGGATAAATCCAAAGTTATTGGATGCCCGAATTAGAGGGGGAGTTGATTGGCCGTCACGGTCATCCGCTGATACAATGCCATCCAACAATATGGCGGACTGGAAACAAATTACCGCGCGGATTCGGCGCGCGCGCACCAGCAAGGATCCCCAGGGCCAGCTCGCGAATCTCTTCGAGAAGACGAGTGACGCCATGGTGGCGTTCGAACTCGCCAAATGGCTTGAGAATTCCGGGCATAATTCCGACGCCGCAAAGTGGTATTTCACCGCTGCGGAACGCTTCCGGCGCGCCGAATGGAAAACTAAAGCGCGAGACGCGGCAGTGCGGCTCGGCGGGGTTTCCGGAGAGATTTCAACGGAAATGCCGGCACAAGATTCCGGGGAATTTCAGTTGACGCCGCCGGCGGTGGTTCCCGAAGAAAAAGAGCTGCCGTTCGATACGAATCCGGAGGTTCTGGAATCGGTCGTGGCCGTCAGTAGTGAAATTCAAGAAGCGACACAGCAAGACGTGACCGCCGCTCCTGAAGAGAGAAAGCGCAGGCGGCGTGGTCGCCGGGGCGGCAAGAACCGGCGAAGAAATCCGGCGTCGAGCAATAGAGCGAGCCGCGTTCCCGGTGTTGCCGCGAAAACCACAGAGCAGGGCGAATTGTCTGCCGCTGCCGTTCAGGCCCCGGTTGAACTGACGCCTCCGCGGGAAGCGCAGAGCCGTGCGATTCCCACCCTGCCGGTTGAATCTGGCGGAGAACTTGGCACGCCGAGCCTCAAGGGCCGCTATGGGGATCCTGGCCTCTCATCCCGAATCTCCTTACTCGAGATGCAATTTCGCAGGCTTCTGGCCTGCCCACCCGCCAAATTGAGCGAGGCAGACCACGCCCCTGCCGGACCAGGCGTGTTCGTGCTCACCGATTCCGACTTGACGACTTATTACTACGTGGAAGCTTGCCAGACGTTACGGGTGGCGATTGCCAATCTCCTGCGCGGCAGCGCGAGCCGTCGCAGCGCGGAATCCCTTAAAACACGGCTGGCGGAACATCTCGGAATCGCCGAATCACGCGTGGCCAAGTACCTGGCAGACCACTGCGTGGTGCGCTGGCTGCAGCTCGACGATGGAGCTTCGAATTTTGCGCACTTTGTTATCGCGGTCCTCCGCCCTGCGTTAAACGAATAAGCAAGAATTTAGAGACTGGAAGGTCCGCACTGGCCAGTCGTGTTGTCTCGTTAGTGCTGCGCTACGCGCAGAGAAACTGTGTTCGTGTGCGCAGAGTCTGGACCGACCATTAGTTCGAATGCGCCTGGTTGAACGACGCGGTCCATGTGTTCATCGAGCATGGAGAGCGACTCCGGCGTGAGCTGGAATTCCACCGTGGTTTTCTCCCCTGGTTTCAGATGCACGCGCTGAAAGCCGCGAAGTTCTTTGACCGGGCGTGTCACCGTGCTGACGAGCTGATGAATGTAAAGTTGCGGGACTTCGTCCCCGTCCCTGTCCCCCGTATTCGTGACGTCAACACGAACGGTCGCAGACTGTCCCGGCGCGATCTCCGCGGGTTCGACGCGCAAATTATCGAGGCGGAACAAGGTGTAGCTGAGCCCAAGGCCGAACGGGAAGAGCGGCTCGCGCGTCGTGAAAATATACGTGCGATTGCGCGAGGGTTTGTGATTGTAAAATGCCGGTAACTGCCCGACGGAACGCGGAAATGTGATCGGCACCTTTCCTCCTGGATTGATGTCGCCGAAAAGGACCTGCGCCGCAGCGGTTCCGCCCTCCTGGCCTAGATACCATCCTTCGAGAATGGCCGGCACGTGCTCGGCGGCGTAATTGATGGAAAGCGGGCGCCCGTTGATGAGAAGAACCACAGTGGGAACTCCGGTCTCGACCACGGCTTGAATCAACTGATCCTGCGCGCCCAAAAGATCGAGCGAATCGCGGTCGCCGAGATGGTCTTCGGCCCAGGCTTCGCGGTTCGTACTTTCCGTTTCGCCGACGACAACGATTGCGACATCCGCCTGCTTGGCAAGAGCAGCCGCCGCGCGAATGCTATCGCCTTGCGTCTTGGGATCGGCCAGCTTCGTGTTGTTCTCATACCAGCCTTCCCAGCCTTGAAGCCCCGTCGTGATCTTGCATCCTTCAGCGTAGGTCACTTTGGCGTTGGCACCGACGCGCTGGCGGATGCCATCGAGAACGCTGACGCCGCGGCCAGGATCGCGCGCGTATCCGCCGAGATGCACGTCGGCCGCATTCGGACCAACCACCGCGACGGTCTTCACTTTCTTAAGATCGAGCGGGAGAAGGTTGTGCTCATTCTTCAGCAAGACGATGGCTTCCTGAGCGGCGCGTAGCGCTAGCTTTTGATGCTCCGGGCTGTTGGTGATTTTTTCTGCATACACTGCGTCGACGTAAGGATTTTCGAAGAGCCCTAGGCGGAACTTGGCTGTTAGGACGCGCGTAACAGCGCGGTCAAGCTCGGCTGTGGGAACCAATCCCTGTTGGACCTGATCGAGCAGCGTCCGAAAAACGGAGCCATCCGAGAGGTCATAATCAACCCCCGCCGCCAAAGCGGAACGCGCCGCTCCGGCCTTGTCCGCGGCGACTCTATGAACCTCGTACAGCATCTGGAGCCCATTTCCGTCTGACGTGACGTAGCCGCGGAAACCCCATTCCTGCCGCAACACACGGTCCAGCAGCCAGGAATTCACATGCGAAGGAATGCCGTCGATTTCGTTGTACGAAGCCATGACGCTTCCCACACGGGCTTCTTTGACCGCGGCTTCGAACGGAACGAAGAAGAATTCGCGGAGGATACGTTCCGAGTAATTCGTTGGCGCAGTATTCGTGCCGCTTTCCGGTTGGCCATGGGCGGCAAAGTGTTTCGCCGTGGCCAGAACATGGTGCCGGTCGATGAGAAATGAAGGCCCTTGCATTCCCTCAATCGCCGCCACGCCGATTCGCGATGCAAGATAGAGGTCTTCGCCGTAGGTTTCTTCCGTTCGGCCCCAACGCGGATCGCGCGCCAGGTCCAGAACGGGCGTGAACGCCTGATTATTTCCGGAAGAGGCCATCTCGTCGCCCGCAGCCGTGAAAACCTCTTTGACGAGCGCCGGATCCCACGTCGACGCCAAGCCAAGGGCTTGCGGAAAGCTCGTACTGCGATAAGCCATGAAGCCGTGCAAGGCTTCCCCCTGAAAAATGGCCGGGATGCCGAGGCGCGTCTTTTCCAACAAGTAGCGTTGTACAGCGTTGTGGAGCACGGCGCGGTCGTGAGGGCTCAGGCGCGAGTGGATATCCCACAATCCTCTGAGCGCTTCGTCCAATTTTTCCGGCGAAAATTGTCCGGTCGGGTCTGCAATCCCTGTATTCCTTCTGCGCCCGCCACTAATCTGCTCCACTTTTTCTTCCAGCGTCATACGCGAAAGCAGATCGGACACGCGGTCTTCGATAGGCAACTTCGGATTTCGATAGGGCGGGGTTTCCATTTGCGCCTTGAGGGGAGCAACAAGGAGGACACAAACCAAAATCCATGTAAGACGAACTCTCATGTGCACCTCGTACGAAAAAAACCGGCCTCCTTATACCACAATAGTTTTGCGTAGTTGCTGGGTCGGGAACGCTCTCCCTTTTGTCGTCAAGCTTGTGAGCGCACCCGCTAACGAGGGAAAAAGTCTGCAGAATTTGCTCCGAGAAGGGAAACCAACGGGACATTTGCGCTAGAAGTTACTTCTTTTTGGCCTTCGGATACCCCTTTTCCA